>Ga0302114_10002278_pt1:0-5000 | contig 12411 bp, 8 predicted proteins | sample AG5_Surface_MG_FD_203107 | JGI IMG/M metagenome (GOLD analysis project Ga0302114, IMG submission 203107) | Marine microbial communities from Western Arctic Ocean, Canada - AG5_Surface | ecosystem: Environmental > Aquatic > Marine > Oceanic | place: Canada: Western Arctic Ocean | collected...
AGAGAAGGTCATTATAGCCAAATTGAAGTTGCGGCAAAACTTATTAATAATAGTAACGATGAATTATCCGAACAATTCTTACAATTTCTAATATCAAAAAAGGTTCAAAGCATTCTTCCGACCACTCAATGGATGTATCCTGTAATTTCAATAACTGATGGAATACCAGATTCTTTCAATTCTTTAGTTAAGCCTAACAAGGTTCTCAGCCTAGAATCCGAGGATATTTCTAAAAAAAGAAAAGAATGGACAAGAGATTGGGAGAAGTCTCTCTCAAAATAACCGTAAGGAAAATAAGTGCTACAAAATTATAAAAATATTAGCTGGTCAATTCCAGGTTTTGTGGCACTGTTAATTATTGTATCAATAATAAGCATTTCTTTTGTAGGTGTAGCCTCTTATTTTTCACTTAGCATCTTAAATGAAATAATTTCAGATACATATGTAATTAAAATAGCAATTTTTACTGTAGGGCAAGCCTTGCTATCAACAATTATTAGTGTTTTGTTATCTATTCCATTCGCTCTTTTTACAGCAAAATATTATCAACATACTCTTGTTAGATTAATTCTATCTCTAGGATGGTTAGCCTTTGTTACTCCAGTTATCATAGGTGTGTTTGGAATAATAAAAATTCATGGGGTTTCTGGTTTTATTTCTAATACATCAGTTTTCATGGGCGGACAATCCCTAAATTATCTATATGGATTATCAGGGATAATTCTTGCACATATTTTTTTTAATATGCCATTTTCTGCAAGAAACATTGTCTATTCACTAAACAATATACCAGAAGAAACCTGGCGTCTATCAGCCCAATTAAATTTATCAAGATGGCAAGTATTTAAATTCATTGAATGGCCTGCGATAAGAAACAATATATTTGCAACAGCGGGGGTAATTTTTGCACTGTGTTTTACTAGCTTTGCCGTTGTGCTAACGCTTGGAGGAGGCCCTAAGTCTACAATATTAGAAGTTGCAATATATTATGCGCTAAGGATTGAATTCGATATAGATAGGGCAATTTCTCTTGGTATAATACAAATTATTTTGGCGAGTCTAATAGTAATTGCAATTGTTATATCTAATAAATCTATTCTTATAGAACCACACCAGAAAATTAAATTCGATAAGATTTACAAACACAAATCAACAGATTACATTATTGACATTCTTGGTGTTACAATCGGTATTGTAACTTTTTTATTACCAATAATAGCAATTATAAGTTCAAGCCTTATGTCAATTAGTTCTGAACTACTTTTTCAATGGAAATTACTTCATGCAACATTATGGAGTTTAATACTTGGTCTATCCTCTGGGTTATTATCATTATCGATAGGCATGGGACTTCTTGTTACGATGCGAGAGCTTTTGTTTCATAAAAAATATTCTTGGATTACAAAGGTAATAGAATTTTCTGGAAATATAATTTTAATTTTCCCCCCTATATTGCTTGGCGTAGGTATGTTTCTTGCCTTGAGATCTAAAATAGATATTTTTACATCAGCTCCTCTTCTAATAATTACCATCAATGCAATTACCTCTCTTCCTTTTATTTTGCGTATATTAGGTCCTGAGTTTATGAGAGCTGGAAAAATGCATAATAAGCTTTGTAAAAGCTTAAATATACGTGGATTTGTAAGATTTAGATATATTGATTTCCCAGTGATTAAATCAGCTATTGCTTCTGCCTTTGCAGTTTCAGCGTCTATGGCTCTAGGAGACCTCGGCATGATATCTCTGTTCGGATCACCAGAAATTACTACACTTCCATTATACATATATCAATCAATGGGGTCTTATAAAATGGACCAAGCTTCTGTTGGTATTACGGTATTAATGCTTTTAACGCTAACTCTAATTTACGGAAGTGAAAAAATCACAGGAGAACAAAATGATTAAAATTGAAAATCTAGAAGCTCAAATTGATGATTTTAATACAGATTATACACTACAAATTAAAAGTCATGAGCTGTCTGCTATTATAGGTAAAAGTGGAGCGGGCAAGTCAACATTACTGAACTTAATTGCAGGATTTAATAAATCACGTCATGGCTCAATTTATATAAACGATTTCAATGCAACTAATACACCACCATCTGAAAGACCTATATCGAGCTTATTTCAAGAAAATAATCTCTTTTCACATCTGAACGTTCAAGATAATATAGCTCTTGCTATAAATCCTAATCTTAAATTAAATATCAAGGAGTTAGACGAATTACACCAAAGCTTGCTAGCTGTAGGAATGAGCGAAAAAATTAAAAGCATGACGAATGTATTGTCAGGTGGAGAAAGACAACGTGTTGCTCTTGCTAGATCTATAGTAAGCAAGAAGAATATTTTGCTTCTCGATGAACCATTAAGCCAACTAGATCCCCACCTAAGAAAAGACATGTTACGCCTAATAAAAAAAATAAAAGAAGAAAGAAATCTTACTGTAATAATGGTAGTTCATACACCAGAAGAAGTAATTGAATATGTTGATAATTTTATACAAATAGACAACGGAAGGGTTATAAAATCAATCAAGCCGAATGAACTTGATATTGCTAATGTTTATTAAAATAATATTATAAAAATTAAAGACGGATAGAATTTATGTTACCAGCATAATCAGGTGTCATGAAAATAGATGATCCCGCAACAAGAATATCTGCACCAGCAGCAACACAATCTCTTGCATTATCAGACGTCACTCCCCCGTCAACCTCAATTAAAATATTTCTATCACCGATCATCTTTTTAAGACTTTTAATTTTATCTACTGTAGATCTTATAAATGTTTGTCCAGCAAAACCTGGGTTAACCGACATAACAATTACCATGTCTATCTCGTCAATTACAGGTAATAGCATTTCAATAGGACTTCCAGGGTTGATTGCAATGCCAACCTTTTTATTTAAGGATCTAATTAGACTAATAGTTCTGTGTAAATGAAGTTCAGCCTCTAAGTGAATAGAAATATGATCTGCACCTGCATCAGCAAAGTCTTTTATATAACTATCTGTAGGAGAAATCATAAGATGCACATCGAAAGGTAACTTTGTGCATGCTCTTATTGAATTTACAACAAGAGCTCCTATTGTGATATTAGGAACAAAATGACCGTCCATTACATCAACATGTATCAGATCTGCGCCTGCTTTTTCTAATGAAACAATCTCTTCACCTAAACGTGAGAAATCAGCTGAAAGTATTGATGGCGCTATTAATATGTCTTTCGAATTATTCATGATTTATTTGCTTCGTTTATTAAAAAATCTCCAAGCAGATGGTATTAGTAGAGTTGCCAATAGAATCTTAAATATTTCAGCTGGATAAAAAGGTAAAAAACCTCCCATAATTGCTTTTTCAATTCCTATCATATTAGATAAGTATATTACCCCAGACATATATATTATTAACGTTCCGATACAAATCGCTGAAATAGTTGTTAAGTAACTCTTACCCCAACCTCTATCCGATAAACCACCCAGAACAATACCTGTAAGTAAAAATCCAAGTAAATATCCACCCGTAGGACCCGTCATATAAGCAATGCCCGCGCCTCCTGCAAAAACAGGTATACCAGCGAGACCTTGTAAGAGATAAAATAATATTGTAGTAGTACCGTAGATTCTACCAAAGGTCATAGCTATTACACAAACTGCGAAGGTTTGCATTGTCATTGGAACTGGAAAAAAAGGTATAGATATTTTAGCGGATATTGTCAGCAATGCACTGCCTATCAATACTATCGATAATATATACAGAGGCGATACAATTCTTTCTTTAAAAATAGACCCTACCAGTGTATCTTTTTGTTTCAAACGATATGATAAGAGAAATTGAGATGACAGCATAATTTTTATCCTTTTTTTCAACAACAACACTATGTTTAACAATTCCCTTTGCAAGGAAAGATAGTAAATAGCCTTATAGATGTTATATATTACCTAATATATAACAAAACAATATTAATATATCTTTAAATGTATGATGAATTTTATTTATTTTTATATGTTAAGGCCTATACAAAGTCTGGCAACGACCTACTCTCCCACGCCTTAAGACGTAGTACCATCGGCGCTAAAGGTTTTAACGATCGAGTTCGGAATGGGATCGAGTTTAGACCCTTTGCTATGGTCACCAGACCATGAATAGGCCCTAACGATATGATAAGAGAAATTGAGATGACAATCATATAAAGTATTTCCTAATTCTTTATACAATTACATAAATAATGGGTGCAATCAAGCCAATCGAGCGATTAGTATCAGTAAGCTTCATGTATTACTACACTTCCACACCTGACCTATCAAAGTGGTGGTCTTCCACAGCTCTCATGGGAGAATTAGTTTCGAGGGAGGCTTCCCGCTTAGATGCTTTCAGCGGTTATCCGTTCCGAACATAGCTACCCTGCTGTGCCGCTGGCGCGACAACAGGTCCACCAGAGGTTCGTCCACTCCGGTCCTCTCGTACTAGGAGCAGCTCCTCTCAATTCTCCGACACCCACGGCAGATAGGGACCGAACTGTCTCACGACGTTCTAAACCCAGCTCACGTACCACTTTAATCGGCGAACAGCCGAACCCTTGGGACCTTCTCCAGCCCCAGGATGTGATGAGCCGACATCGAGGTGCCAAACAACCCCGTCGATATGGACTCTTGGGGGTCATCAGCCTGTTATCCCCGGCGTACCTTTTATCCGTTGAGCGATGGCCCTTCCACGCGGGACCACCGGATCACTATGACCGACTTTCGTCTCTGCTCGACTTGTCAGTCTCGCAGTCAGGCAGGCTTATGCCATTACACTCAACGACCGATTTCCGACCGGCCTGAGCCTACCTTCGCGCGCCTCCGTTACTCTTTAGGAGGCGACCGCCCCAGTCAAACTACCCACCATACAATGTCCTGGACCCGGATAACGGGCCGCAGTTAGAAATCCATAGAGATAAGGGTGGTATTTCAAGGGTGACTCCAGACAGACTGGCGCCTATCCTTCAAAGTCTCCCA
>Ga0302114_10002278_pt1:10000-12411 | contig 12411 bp, 8 predicted proteins | sample AG5_Surface_MG_FD_203107 | JGI IMG/M metagenome (GOLD analysis project Ga0302114, IMG submission 203107) | Marine microbial communities from Western Arctic Ocean, Canada - AG5_Surface | ecosystem: Environmental > Aquatic > Marine > Oceanic | place: Canada: Western Arctic Ocean...
TCTAAAAGCTTATAACGTAGACTCAAAAACATCAATCGCACTATCAGATGCCTTAGGAAAAATTATCCCATCAAATTTGATACGCATAGGTGATAAATTGAAAGTTTTTAATAATAATAATACAGTTGATAAGATCATATTCATTACTAAAAATGAAGAGATTTTAATCAAAAAAGATTTAGAAAACCAATATAAAGCGACAATTATACCACCAATACTAGAAAAGCAATATTCACTTAAAAAGCTAACAATAAACGGGACTGTCTATAAAACGGCCCAAGAAAGTAAAATACCACCAGATGTTATTAATAGAATTATAGCCAATCATTCGCAAGACTTAAACTTTAATAAAGATATTAAAGATGGAGATGAAATAACTATTTTTTATAGTACAAACATAAACTCGAGCAACAATAAAATATTAGAATATAAGCTTATCTACTCTTCTATAAAATATAAGAATGAAAGAAATAGTAAATTTTTTAGATATAAAGATACTTATGGCAATGAGGCATTCTATAATTCTGATGGAATTAGTGTTAATAAAATTATTTTTATTCCCCCTGTATCAAATTCTAAAATTACCTCTAGATATGGGATGAGAATGCATCCAGTTCTTGGGTATGAGAAAATGCATCGTGGAGACGATTACCAAGCCAGTCTGAATAGCCCTATAGTCGCTACAGCAGACGGACAGATTGATTTCATAGGCGAGAAAGGAGATTATGGAAACTATATCAGAATAAACCATAAAAGCGGATTACAGACAGCCTATGCTCACCTCAATAAATATAGCAAGAGTATTAAAAGAGGAGATTCAATTAAACAAGGAGAAATTATTGGTTATGCAGGATCCAGCGGATTGAGTACCGGCCCACATCTGCATTACGAAGTAATAAGAAATGGAGAAAAAATTGACCCTAGTAATTTTACTAAAGAAATTACTAGGGTCAATTTAGAAGACAATGAACTTCTGTCTTTTAAAAAAGAACGCAATAAAATAATACAATTAATGGAGGCTTATTAGGTGCAAAAAAGCGCAATCAGTGAATTGTATTCGTACCCATTGAAAGGATTGAATGGGCAACAAGTAAGCGTTGTCGAAATACAAAAAAATAATATGTTTCCACTAGACAGAATATTCGCAATTGAAAATAATAATAATAAATTTAACGAACTAGACCCAACTCATTTTAAGAAGACAGCCTTTCTAGTACTAATGAAATACGAAAAACTAGCATTACTTCAAACAACTTATAACCATGAAACAAATATTCTTACTATCAAAGTAAATAATGAAATAGTAGCTAAAGGAAATATTCAGGAATCAAAAGGAAGAGAAACTATTGAATTATTCTTTTTAAAGTATATGAAGTTTACAAAGGATCAGGCCGTAAGAATAGTTTCAGCTGAGAATCATAATTTTTCAGATATAAAAGAAAAATATGTGTCTATCATAAACCTAGAAACAATAAAATCCTTATCAGAGATTGCAGGATTTTATATTGATCCTATAAGATTTAGAGCCAATATCTACCTAAAAAATCTAGATCCATGGGAAGAAGTAAGCTGGCTAAATAAAGCTATTTTATCCAAATCATCAGAGCTTCTCGGCATAAGAGAAATATCGAGGTGCGCTGCAACAAATGTTAATCCAAAAACAGGATATAGGGATATAAATATTCCTAACTTACTTTTAAAAAATTTTGGTCATATGAATTGTGGAATATACGCTCAAGTAACTAAAGGGGGGTTCTTGAAAAAAAATGATACCTTAACGATTAAAGAGTTTAGCTCTGACTATTTTTAATTATCGGCTATTAATTTATATATTAAAATTCTTAATCATTTAACGTATCCGCTTTACTTAATTCTAATTCTTTTTTGATATTTATATTTTGCAAACTCACGTCAGAAATGTCACTTTTAACGCCTTCTTTACGTTCGTTATCTTTATAAACATTCTTCTTTGTATTATTAGAGCGATTCTTCGATTCATTAGTATTTGCAGATCTAATGTTCGTATCTTTATTTTGTTTTATTGGTTCATTAACATTAGCCTCAACGCTATTAGCTTTATCATTTCTCTCAATATTACTAATTCTGTCATTCTCTATATTAATAGATACCAGTCTTTGATAGTGCTCTGCAAATTGCGAATAGCTTTCAGCGATAACCCTATCCCCAGAACCTCCTAATTCACGAGCTAAAGTGGTATATTTTTCAACTATATGTTCTGCGCTACCTCTAATTTTTATATCAGGTCCATTGGATTCATATACTTTTCCTGATCCTGAGAAATTCGAAGGCTGTCTGCTCCTATTTCTAATATTTCTTGGCTTCCTTGAATTCTGTATCATACACATTCCACAACTAAAGTTTATTTAAAAACTATTTTAATATTAAGATTC
>Ga0302114_10002279_pt1 | contig 12410 bp, 8 predicted proteins | sample AG5_Surface_MG_FD_203107 | JGI IMG/M metagenome (GOLD analysis project Ga0302114, IMG submission 203107) | Marine microbial communities from Western Arctic Ocean, Canada - AG5_Surface | ecosystem: Environmental > Aquatic > Marine > Oceanic | place: Canada: Western Arctic Ocean | collected...
TTCATTCGTCGTCTTACTCGTCGTCCTCTCTCGTCGTTTACGTCGTTCCCATCCGAACCATCATCGACGCTAAAAACATCACATCTCGGCGCCAAGAAACGCTTGACGAACAACTTCGCGACCGAAATTGAGACCCTCGCTTTAGAGGAAACGTCTACGAGGAGAAATATCCGATCGGGAGGACGAGAGGAGGAAGAATCGGTGCGCCGCATTGGTGGTGTTGAGTTTGTTTTTGTGCCGCACAATTTTGAATTTTCCGAGAAAAACGAGAGGAATTTAATTGAACGAATTTACTTTTGCCTCCGAGAACCAGAGAAGCTTGAGCGACGCGACGGAAAAGTCCTTCCTTGTTGCGTACACGCGATGTTGCAGAAGAAAGAAGACCTCTCTGCAAAAGCGAGCGCGCTGGTGGTATTGTATGTGCTTTTCGTTTCAGATCACGCGGAGGTGCGTAGTATTACAAATATCTCTTCTTTGTCCGTCTTCGCGGGTGCGCGTGCGATATCCGACCAAAGGCAGCCTCACGACTTGTTCCGTTGGTTTTCACTGTTGTGCACGACACCACCCGTTCAGACAGACGTACAGCCTTTTATATATCGCGCTGTATTATATATACCTCTCTCTTTTTACTTCTTTTTCGGCGCTTGTTGTCCTCCTCCTTTGTTGGTGTTCGGAAAACGCGCGGACTTTCCCGATTGCTTCATCTGCGCTTGGGATTTCGGCACGTTTCCCTTCACGTCTCTCGACATCTTAATACCGGACCATACGCCGGTACCTTGCATGGAATCAGTCGCGCCGACGGCGTACGCGATACCGTCTGCGGCTGTTTTGATGGATCAGAAAATAGGCATGGTATGTGTGCTGTTGGAGTTGTGTTTAAGCGAAGATGTTTAAGCGTGATGATGTGGATAAAATCTGACGTCACGCAGAGGAAAATGCTCGAGAAGACGAGCGAGAAAGCGAGAGATATACCATCTCGAGCGCGAGAGAAAGACGCGAGCAAAAGCGCACGTAAACACACGTAAACATTGCAATGATGATGACAGAAAAGGTGTTGTTGTTATTACTCGTGGTACTGTTGAATACTGTTGGTTATTACACGTCTATGACTGCGTCTTCTCTCTCCCACGACGACGAGGAAGAGGAGGAGGAGGAGGAAGCGTCGGCGGGTAGTCACAGCACGGCGACTAACTCGACGTCAAACTTCAACGTCGCGTTCCCTGGGATGACCCCTCCGGCGCCTCTCGCTCCGTACCCTAACTCCGGCGGTATGATTAAAACTCGTTTCCCTCCTACTTTCATGCCTTCAATGCCTTCGGCGCCGAGTATGCCGTCGTCCCAGCCTTGAATCACTTGCCGAACGCCGACTTTAAACTTTAACGGACTCCCTCTTTCGTACGAACTATCAAAGGTCCTCCCGTTTGTCAAACGACCCGTGTAATGCGCTTGAATCGTTTGCCCTTTCTGCGGGGAGGCCCCCGTGCCGACGACCACGTCCGCGTATTGCATCCCGCTCGCCGCCGTGCGGACTTCCGAGTCTTCGTACTGAAACTCGGGTAACTTGGCAAAAGCACTCGAACTCGTTTGAAAGAACGCCGCCGAGGCGGTAAAAATTGAAGCCGCACCAGTCACGAACGCGCGCCTAAACGTATTCGTATTCGTAGTATTCCTCTTAACATCATCGTCATCGTTATCATCGCGCATCGTAGCCGCCGTCCCGCTCTTAAGAGTCCGACGCTGCAACGGTGTCGTCGTCGTTGTTTTTCCCGGCATCATCATCACACGCTTCTTCATCGAAGAAGAAGAAGACGAAGAAGAAGTTAAAGCTTTAGAGGCGGAAAAAGCAGAAGACGTCGTTCTCGTCTGCATGCAAAAGTAATAGGTCATCGTGTATTCCTCGTCGCGCGCGTGTTTGTGTTTCTCTCGCTTAAATTGGTAAACAAAAATGGGGAAAAATGTCGACATTATAACCACGCGTTTAAGAAGAACAGAAGCGAGATAAGAGAGCAATGTCCTCCTCCCAATCGTTGAACGACGATGAAAACAATGCTTTTTCTTTGCTGAATACGAAAACACACTTTGTCCCCGAAAACGAGGACTACTCTTCTTCGTCTTCTTTCGTCGACAAAATCCTCCCAAGAGGAGGACGCGGATTTGGAGACGAAGCGGATGGATTCGAATTGGATTCCTTTACGGAAGCGTTCGACGCGTCCACGTCCAAACTCTCCAAAACGCTCGAACACATCGACTCAGCTTTAGATTGGACGAATAACCCTTTACGGTTCGTCTTTGCCACGTTTACGGTGTGCGCGACAATCACGTGGTTCGGGTACGCCGGAGATAACATGCACTTGCACAGACAAGCGGGGAGTTTAGCGCACTGCGGAGGGTTGACGCGAGAGATGACGTGGACGAGCGGGATGATTTGTGGGAAGAGAATTGGCGGTGTGGTGTTACTTGTATACAGATTGATGTGTTTCGTGTTGTGTTTGATGTATTGTTACTATGAAAACGTTTCGTGGTTTCTGGCGTGTCTCGGGCGAGCGCCGAACGAGTTGGAAGCGTACGCGGAGTATTACGAGTGGACGGTGTTAGTGCTGGCGGCGTTTTTCGGGGTCGCTTCGGTGGCGAGTTTTAAAGGCGTGTTTGGGTATTACGCGAGAGAAGATTCGGTGAAATTTGTGGGGCATTCTGGGAAGACGAATAGACTCGGACATTGGGTGGTGACGTTGTATTCCACGGCGTTTACGTTGGCGTTGGCGTTGGACGCGTACGAGTGGGCGAGGATGATTTTTTTACCCAGGTGTGCGGCAGACGACGAACAAGGAAAGCTGGAGACTTTGCTTGATCCGAAAGCGAGGGAGTGTTATTTAAACGAGCGGTATTATTTCGCGTACGGAATTAACTTGATTTTGTTACTCGGCGAGGCGTGTTTAGGCCGGTTGACGTTTCCAAAGTGTTATTTAGGCGCGCCAATTTTTGCGTGTTGTTTGTACGTGTTAGTCGTGGATGTCATGCACGGGTACTTTGGAATGCAATGGCCGACGGAGGCGATCAACGTCATGCGATGGCAGGCGTGTTTTAACGTCAACGCGATCATTTTTGGAGTCTTTTTCGTGCACTTTGTTTTAGTGTGGACGTTGGGAAAGACGAAACGATTCTTCGCCAAAGTCTTGTTCGATGATTTCGACGAGAGAACGCCCTTGTTCATGTAAATAGTAGTAGTAGTAATAGCAGTAATAATAATAATAGTATAGTAGTGCGTACTGGTATAATATTCTTTATAAAAACATTTTAACGCGTCTTTCTCTTCCTCAGAGAAGCAGCGCCGCCTAACACCTTCCCTCTTTGCTTCAACATGTATGAAAACAACAACGGCCACACCGGCATGTAACAACTCATAAACACCCTCATCAACGTCGGTCCGTGCAAACTGACATTCATCGCGTTCGGCATTTGCAACACGTCCAACTTCTTCGATTTCCCTAACGGCCCTATGCTCGCGTAGGCCAACGCCAACTCGCTCGCCACGCCGAGCGGGTACAAGACCAAAAACAGCGAGTACCGCAACCACACCAAAACTTTCGGAGGTCCACTTTTCGGCGATAGAAGTTTGAAGAAATAAAACAAATATCGAACAACCTCGGTGATACCCCAGGCAATGCATAAAGTTTTCACGTTCACGCCCATCTCCAAAGGCACATGTGAGAGGAACGACGACGACGACTTCAGAGGCCACTTCGCACCCTTCACCACTTTCCCAATCACATCTGCGAAATCCAGATTCGCTTTCCTCGTTTCCGGCGTCATCACGAGCACCGCCCAAAACGTCCAAATTCTCGAAAACACTTGGAAAAACGTCAACAGAACCGGTGATTTCACGAGGCCGAAAAACGCGTGCACGATTTCCATCACCGCCGCCGTTTGTGCTATCATTAACGTCGGGGACGTTTTCTCGTACACGTTCTCGAAATTTCCCGTTTTAATCGTTTCCACGAGGACTTGGAGCCAAAGAATAGCTAAAATGAGATTATACGCGAGTAGATAATACTTCACAGTAGCACTCGCAGTCGTTTTAGCCATTGTTGTGTATCCTTCGTGTTATATACAGTATTAGATTCGTTTAGTAATAGTAGTAGTAGTATTAATACACGTGTTGGGTGAAAATTCTTTCCCTGAAACGAACATGCTGTTTTAGGGTTTTATGAAACCCTAAACTTCTCCGTAGAGAAAAGCGACTGATCCGAAAGCGCGAAAGCGCCACACACTCACGCTTTATACATATACGTGTATTCTGTATATATCCTCTCTGAACTCTCGAAAAACATACCTTTTGTTGTCGCGTGATATTTATGCGCACTGCGGCTGCTTTTCGCCAAACTTCGCTCTCGTTGCGTCGAAGTTTTTCTTCCTCTTTAACTTCTCAAAGCGCGTCGTCGTCGTCGTCGTCATCGGTGAAACGCATCGAGATTTCGTCGTCGTCACCGGCTTCGAGGAGCACTGCTTTCGCGTCGAAGCCGTCCCCTGAGTTGGTGTCGAGGAAAGGAGGAAGACGAGCGAGAAGTTCCGTCAGTATGAACGCCATCGTGGACGAAGTAACCAAGGAAAAACCGAAAACGATTTACTTGAAAGATTACCAAAGGCCGGCGTACGAGTTCGAGCGAGTGAACTTGTCTTTTCAACTGAACGAAGAACAAACGACGGTTTCATCTTCGATCGATGTTCGCGTCCAACGTAAAAACGAGACTTTATTTTTACACGGCGATAAGAGCATGCAATTGGACGCGGTTCTTGTGAACGGGACGCAAGTTGCGGACGAGCGGTTGACGCGAACCGCCGCCGGTTTGTTCGTGAGCGGGTTGCCGGAGGAAGATTTTACGCTCAAGATTGTGACGACGATTAAGCCGCAAGAGAACACCGCTTTGGAGGGGTTGTATAAATCGAGCGGGAATTATTGCACGCAGTGCGAAGCGGAAGGGTTTCGTCGAATTACGTTTTACCAAGACAGACCGGACGTGATGAGTAAGTTTACGACGAGAATGGAAGCGGCGAAGGATAAGTACCCGGTGCTGTTGAGTAACGGGAACTTGATCGACAGCGGAGACGCGGACGGTGGAAGACATTTCGCCGTATGGGAAGATCCGTGGAGAAAACCGAGTTATTTGTTTGCGTTAGTTGCCGGGAACTTGGCCAAGATTGAAGATTCGTTCACAACCATGAGCGGCAAGAAGGTGGATTTGAGGATTTACACCGAGCCGCATAACATCGACAAAGCCGATCACGCGATGGTGTCGTTGATTAAGAGCATGAAGTGGGACGAAGATACGTTTGGGTTAGAATACGATTTGGAGTTGTTCAACATCGTCGCCGTGGATGATTTCAACATGGGTGCGATGGAGAACAAAAGTTTGAACGTGTTCAACTCGAGATTGGTTTTCGCGACGCCGAAAACAGCCACGGATGCAGATTACGCCGCGATTGAAGGCGTCGTCGGACACGAATATTTCCATAACTGGACTGGAAACAGAGTCACGTGCAGAGATTGGTTTCAATTGTCTTTGAAAGAAGGTTTGACGGTATACAGAGACCAAGAGTTTAGTTCGGACATGAACTCGAGAGGCGTGAAGAGAATCGGGGACGTTTCAAAGTTGCGCGCCGCGCAGTTCCCGCAAGATTCCGGGCCCATGGCGCACCCGATTCGACCGGAAGAGTACATCAAGATGGATAACTTTTACACCGTGACTGTGTACGAAAAAGGCGCGGAAGTTGTGAGAATGTACGAATCGTTGTTGGGCAAAGACGGGTTCAGAAAAGGTATGGACTTGTACTTTGAACGACACGACGGGTGCGCGGTGACGACGGAAGATTTCTTCAGCGCCATGGCCGATGCGAACAATACCGATTTGAGCGCGTTCAAACCGTGGTATCAACAAGCCGGGACTCCACTCGTGGACGTGAAAACGTCCTACGACGCGTCGAAGAAGACGTTTACTTTGAAAGCGACGCAGACGGTGCCGGCGACGCCGGGACAAGACGCCTCTCAAAAGAAGGCGGTGTTGATGCCCATCAGAGTTGGTTTATTGGACAAATCTACCGGGAAAGACATCGAAATTGCCTCCGTGAACGGCGTCGCGCAAGAAAAAGGCACGACGACGGCGGTTCTACGATTCGACCAAAAAGAACAAACGTTTACGTTTGAAAACGTCGAACAAGACGTCGTGCCGTCCATCTTGAGAAACTTTTCCGCGCCGATTAAAATGACGACGGATTTAGAGGAAGGCGACTTATTGTTTTTGATGGCGAACGATTCCGATCCGTTCAACAGGTGGGAAGCTGGTCAAACGTTGTTTCGATCTTTATTGGTGAAGTTAATCGCGGACGAGACGAACGGGAAGGCGCTGGAAATGAACACGAAAATTACGGACGCGTTGAGAAAAACCATCGAAGGCGCAAAAGCGGCGGACGCGGATAAGGCGTTCATCGCGAGAGCGATGATGGTGCCGAGCGAATCCGAATTGGTCGAAATGCTCGAACCAGGGACTGTAGATCCGGACGTGGTCAAAGCAGCCAGGAAGTTTGTCATGAAATCGTTAGCGGCGGATTTGAGGCCGCTGTTGGAAGAAACGGCGAAGGCGAACTCGGCGGCGGCGTACAAGAACGAACCGGCGGACCGAGCCATGCGTTCTCTCAAGAACACGTGTTTGGGATACTTGTCCTACGTGGACGCGCCTGAAGTCGCTAAAGACGCGTTGGAGCGATACCAGAACGCGGACAACATGACGGACAAAATCGCCACCCTGTCGGCGCTTTCCGACAAAGTCTGCGCCGAGAGAGAAACAGCCTTTGATGCTTTTTACCAAGAGTGGCAACACGACCCCTTGGTCATGTGCAAATGGTTGAGTTTACAAGCCGCATCGGGCGTCCCGAACAACTTGGGGAACGTCAAAGTGTTGTTGACGCACCCGGCGTTTGATATTAAGAACCCGAACAAAGTGTACTCGTTGATCGGCGGCTTCATGTCCAACCCGACGACGTTTCACCAAAAAGACGGTCAAGGCTACGAATTCTTGGCGGATGTTATTTTGCAATTAAACGACATCAACCAACAAGTCGCGGCGAGAATGGCTGGTGGGTTCACGCGATGGAGAAAATACGACCCGAGCAGACAAGCGCTCATGAAGAAACAGTTGGAAAGAATCATCGCCACGGAAAATTTGAGCGAAAACGTTTACGAGATCGTGAAGAAGTCGCTCGATTAAACTTTTTTTTTTAGTCAAACAAACTACACACACGCACACACACAAACACGAACAAACAAACAAACTACATAGTATACTACTGCTACATGTACTTCAACTACAACTACTACGTACGACGCGAAATCTAAAACATCGACGCGTTTATTATTAATACAATGCGGACAAAAACTGTTGCGAATATCTTGCGTTCGTTCTTTTCACTCTGACGTTTAGAAGCAAGTGTACGCGCCTCCCTAAAAGCGCCTCCAAAACGTGTCTCGCTTTGACGCCGATTTGACCAATCGTTCGTCCATCTTTGCCGACGACTATTTTACGATTTCCTCCGGATTTTACAAATAAATCGTGTTCGATTCGAACGGAACCGTCTCGAAAGTCTTCCCAGGATTTATGGACGATTTCGATGCCGTAGCAAATTTCTTTGTGCACTTGGTCGTAGACGGATTCTCGAACGACTTCAATCGCGCGACTTCGATCGTTCATTGCGGTAGATTCGGAAGGGGAGTAGTCCCAAGGTCGAGGTTTGGCGAGAGAGATGAGGTGGTTGAATAAAGTCTCGGTACCTACGGAGTGTAGCGCGGAGACTGGGAAGGCTTTAGAGAAGGTCTTCTTCGGGTCGGTCGCGAGCGATTGGATGAGCTCGGGGAGTTGTTCCGAGCGCTTGCTTCGATCCATCAAATCGACTTTGTTCAGGACTAATATTCCCGGCGGCGGGGCTGTTTTGTTCGTCACGACATCGTCCTTTTCATTCTCCTCGTCCTTTTCTTCATCTTCGTCTTCCTCCGGGAAAAGAAACTCCTCGTACCGTAGCTTTCTCATCTGCTCCGTCATGGCGTCGATCGTCTCTCTCACTCGCCAATCCGCTTTCTTCGCCTGCCTGTTCGCGTCCACGACGAACAAAATCGCATCGCACGTGCTCGCCGCCGCCCACCCCGAAGTCACTTTACTCTCGTGCGCTCTGTTTCTGTAATGTTCCGGCCCAACAATCCCGGGTAAATCGAGAAACACCACCTGCGTGTCATCTCTCGTCGTCGTCCCGATCGTTTCCATCCTCGTCGTGTTCGTCTTTCGAGACACCGCGGAAACTTTCGCGCCAACTAACGCGTTCACCAACTCCGACTTCCCGGCGTTCGGGACGCCTAAAATGCCCACCCGTATCGATTTTTGCCGTTCGATTTCGATCGGCGTCGACTCCTCCTCCGCTCCTCCTATTTCTCCTCCTTTTTCCTCTTCTTTTGCTTCTCCTCCTCCTCCTAAAACTCGATTCCAATTCGCCGCTCTCACCGCCGCGTGCGCTCGTTTCGTCGTCCGTTGCACGTCGTCCCTGATGATCTCCTCTCTCGTTCGTCGATCTTTTTTCTTCCTCTCTTCTTCCAGGAGAAGTTCTCTCTCTCTTTCCTCCGTTAAAGAAGACTTTGGCGGTCGAGGGGAAAACTGTACCCTCGGGAAATCTTTGTTGTTGTTGTTATTCGCATACCGTCGCTCTTTCTTCTGATACAGATGTCGAGTATTCGTATTGGAAGAAGAAGAGGCGAACGACCGAGAGAGACAACATCGAAACTCGCTTTTTATGATGGTCTTCTTTCCTCTCCTGAGCAGCAAAGCCGTCAGAGATGATGCCATCTCGGATGTGAGAATTTTGTGTGGAGTTCTTTGGGCCGTCGAATGGAAAAAAACAGTTCTCTCACCATCATCATCATCACCGGAACCCTAACAAAGCGGCGATGAACGTGACCCCGATCGAACCGCCGATGCCAAAAAGAAATATCGTGCCCATGTTTACGAACATCACGTTTGGAGTAGACGAGGATGAAAAAATGTCATCATTAATACCTCGATGATGATGATGATGTTGAAGAGCATTTCGTTGTTGGCGTTGTAACGGTTTCGGTTCACCCAACGCGGTCGTTTCGTTCGTTCGCGTGTTCCAGAAGTACGTCTGACCACTCGCATCGTCGAGGACTTCTTTCCAATCGTCGTCTGAATCGTCGTTTCGCGTTGGGGCGACTGCTTTTATCATCGCAGATGCTCGTTTGTTGGTTGGTTTTTTCTTCTTCTTTTTAAAAGCAGCAGTGTTGTTGCCGTAGGACGCGCGGAGGACGAACTCGATCTTCGATCGATGAAAGTCATACTCCGGTGGCGAACGTCGTTTTGAAAGTATCTCTGGGGCTATTTCGAACGATGAGGGAGAGATGCGTGCGATGCGTTTTGTGAGTTTTCTCGAGTACGCGCGCAACATGTCGTTTATTCTGAAGTATATTTCTATTTCGATTTGAGATGATGTGTTACAATTTTTCGCGGACCTTTCTGTATCCTACTACTCTTTATTCGCTTTTCCATATGCGCATCATCACCACCAACGCTCACATCATCGCTTCCTTTATTCATCTCTCTTCTTATTATTATCAATACCGGCGGTATTGAGAAGAAGAGGAATAATTATTGTGATCTCGATCTCGATCTCGATTGTGATCTCGATCTCGATGATGGTGGTGATGGTGATGATGATGGTACCCTCCTCCACCGCCGCCACCACTACCGGTACCTTCGCCGAGGTGCGCGCCGCTCGCGACGGCGTGCGCCAACTGGTACGTTTTTGATAACATTCCTTTTGTCCGTTCGATGAGTTGGTCGTGCGGGGTGCGCGTTTCAGTCATCATCGTCACCACGCCTTGGTCCATGTCAATTTTCGCTCTAAGTTTGCTCGTTCGAATCAAGTTTACGATCCATTTTTCCGCAGCTGCGATGTCCAAGTTCAACTTCTTGGCCAATTCTTCGATTTTGATTGTTTTTTGAACTCTGCAGTACGTTTCGAAGATGTGCATTCGCGCGTGTTCGTTGAACTCGTCGACGAATTTCGAAAGGAAAAAATCGTTTCGCATCATCGCTTCGCAGTTTTCTAAAGCTTTTTGCGCGGCATCGAAATCGAATTTCACAAACAGTTGGTCGAAGAATTCCAACATCGGGTCTCTGTACGGTTCCACTTGCATGATTCGGGAGATATCTGTGATCATTCCGCGTCTTCGTTTGCTCATGATGACCGCACACGCGCAATATCTCAGCAAGTGCGGCGCTTCGTACTGAATCGCTTGCATGTATCGCTCTTGGAAAAACATGTCGCACAAACCCAAAATTCCGCCGCCGTGCGGTTGGTGTTCTTGGTGGTTAAAGAACACGAACAAACTCCAGTGACACAACCAACATCGGTTGCGCATTTGCTCCAAACTCGTTTTGAAGTGACCGTTATCAATGGCCTCTCTCAAGCGCGTTAAATCCTCCATCGCGTGTTCCCAGTTTTGTAACAAACAATCCGAGGCCAATTTCCCCCACAACGCGGCTCTTAATTTCCCTTGATCTTCGCTCAGCAAACGATACTGCCCCAACAACTCCGCGGAAATCTCGTACTTCCCGCAATCGAACTGATATTTCGCGTATTGAAACAACCCCTCGATCTCTTCCTCTCCCACGGAGTGCTTTTCTTTTAACAAACTTTTATTCGCTCTTTTGTCCGACTTCGACAACGTCTTGCCGTTTTCTTTCAGAAACGCGAGCAACTTCGAGCACGTATCGCTGACACTCTTCAAAGAAGAAATAACCTCGGTTCTCTTTTGTTTCATCTCCTCCGGAATATCCGACGCGGAGTTGATTTGCTTGTACAAATCCCCGGCGAGATCGATCATGCGCGTTTTGGATAAAAGTTCCATCTTCGCCCGCGAAACCTCCGCGGAATCGAAGAGATTTTTCGATTCGATGAATTCAATCATCGGGTAGGACAAATGGCGGTCCAAGTACTCACCAATCTGTTTGTAATTGTTGTGTAACATAACAACGAGAGCGAGATGAAGAAAAAAGAAGAGAGAAGAAGGTCAGCGGATGATGATACGTCTCGCTCTGCTTTTCCGCGGAAGTTGGAGAGAACGAGAGAACGAGAGAGAGAGAAGTTTCAACGTTAAGAACAACAACAACAACAACAACAACAACAAACGAGGGCTTTTACCTTGGTCGTCAGATCCCATCGTTTCGGGTCCTCCTCGCTCATCTTTTACGAATTCTACTAATAATAGTACTATTATATATATATATATATATAGTTTCTCTCTAACAACTCTGCTCTGTTGTGATCTCTTCTTAACCGCCGCAAAAGTTTCCGTTCCTTTCAAAACAACGAGCCCCGCGTTTCGCTTCAAAACTCTCTTCCGTTATTAAATCCTCTCTCGACGGGATGCAAAAAAGCGTGCAGCGTCTGTCGTCTGTCGTCTCTCGATGAAAAGAGAGAGAAAGGAAAAAGAAAAAAATCAAAAAAAATTTTGAGAATTTTTCACACCCTAAATAAAATGTTTTGTCGAGAGTTCTCTGCCGCGAGTTTTCATCGAGAGTTTGGGAAGATTTTTACATATCTTGTGCTCCTGGATATCCTGTTTGTAACGTCATTGCGAGAATTCAACAGACGCGCGCGCAGTTATCACTCACACAAAACAGAAGAGCGCATTTATTAGTATTATTTATACCATTCTTTAGAGAGAGAGAAAGGACGCGTAGTGTTGTCTCGTTTAAGGCTGCTGTTTTTGCGTATTATTTATTGTGTTGTTGTACAGGCGAGTAAAATTATATCTCTTTTGTTGTGGAGAGAAGAAAGAAATATGAGATATCGCGCGGACGACGTGGATGACGAGGACGCGAGAAAAACGACGAGCAGTAACATCAGCGAAAGCAGAGGAAGACGACCACCGTCCTTTTCCTCCTCGTCGTCGAGAAGAGAAGGAAACAACGACACCAAGGACAAAAAAGATGTTCCGAAAATCACTGAGTTTTCTCTCACCGAGGAAGAAATGGCCAGACGAAACCACCAGCCGGTGCGCGTGTCCATGGACGAATCCAAAAGAGATGTCGTCCGAACGACGAAAGCTTTAATCGGCTCGCTCACGATAAAGTACTCGGTCGTGTGCCAAGAGGGGTGTTATCCGGATAAGAAGAAACACGCGAATCAAGACGCGTTTTGCGCGAGCGCGATGCACGGCGGGGAGAAATTGTTGCTGGGCGTGTTCGACGGCCACGGGCAGGAGGGGGAGTCGTGCGCGCAGATCGCGTCGAATATTTTCCCGCAGATTTTGACGCAGTTGAGCAGAGAAAAAGCGGAGAAGGTGAAGATGGAAA
>Ga0302114_10002281_pt1 | contig 12407 bp, 9 predicted proteins | sample AG5_Surface_MG_FD_203107 | JGI IMG/M metagenome (GOLD analysis project Ga0302114, IMG submission 203107) | Marine microbial communities from Western Arctic Ocean, Canada - AG5_Surface | ecosystem: Environmental > Aquatic > Marine > Oceanic | place: Canada: Western Arctic Ocean | collected...
AAAAACATTCTGCATTTGGACTTCAATTTCCCACTCTTCAATCACTCTTGCAGACACCGCACCTCAGCACGCCCTTACAGGTTGCCGATACGCGGTTACCCCCCCCGTTCTTGAGTCGTTTGTCGTGCACCCACCACCCGCGTGCCCGGCCGGGATGGGGCCGAAGAAGACGTCTTCCAAGAAGAAGGGCGGCGCGAAGAAACCCGCGCGCGCTAAGCCACAGTTCCCCACGGGGACGAACCAAGCACATCATCTCTGCCCGTTGGCTTTTCCTCGTTGGGGTTGGGTGGCGACCCACGCAGCACGTCGGCCGAGTACGACGTCACGGATGAGTTCCCCGTGTGGTTCGTTCCAGGCGGTTCCTTCTCAGGCAAGACGGACGAGCTGGTGACCGAATCCTTGAAAGAAGTCTTCGCGGCGCTGAAAATTCTAGAGACCGCGCTGACCGTGAAACAGCAACAGCGCACCACCATCGCGGCGTCGATGTGGCTTGACGAGGAATACGTGATGGTACACAACCAGAAGGGTTTCGGACCGTTCGACTGGGGCGGTTTCGTTGCGAACACGTTGCGGAACCGGAAACAGGGAGACGGCAAACTCCCGCACCCGCTGCTTCCCAGGTACGTCTTGCGTTTCCCAAATCCAACGCGACTGTTCGCCAATACCGTACAGAGTACAAGACTGACACTTTCTTTTATTCATCTCAGGGGCACTGCTGTGCTCAACGCGTTCGAGATGGGGCACTCGTTACGGCTGGGCGTGGCGAACGAGAACGGCACGATTGGACGACGGGAAATGTCTTTCCTTTCCTTCGTGTCCGAGACCGACGACGCGAACGCTGGGGCTAAAGCCATGCAAGAGGTTGAGCAGGACATTCCGTCCGTACCCGCGCGCTAAGAGATCCGCAGCGCGTTCGGTGGCAAGGAAACCACCCCCGATGAAGTCGCGTGTGACTTCGTGGTGACCTGCGTTTGCGGCGACGGCAACAACTCACTCGCGATCCCCACGCAACACCCGTTCAAAATAATCAAGCACGTGGACAGGGCGGTGGACCGCCTGCAACCCCCAGAGGTCAGCGTGGAGCCCCTGCCGGGGAAAAACAGCGTGCAGTCGAAGATTCGGGATAAAGCCGCGTTCGCCGCCGCGCTGTACACCTGGGCGGGCGCGCTCGGGAACGGTCAAATTCCCGCGCTTCCCTCCTTTGTATCGTTCGTCTCCTCCGCCGTTCGCGATACTCTCGGGGGAGCGGACACCGCGCGTATCGGCACCGGGAAGAACAAAATCGTCTTCCCCGGCGTCGCGTCGTGCGCGCTGGGCGTGCTCGGCTGCGAAACCGTGCGCGGCGGTCCCAGGGGGCCCACGATGATGCTCCGGCGCAAAGTAGCGGAGATGTACGAATCTACTATGCGAATCGCACAACGCGGACTAGAAATGAAGTAGATCGATTACGACGAAGCGATGCACATGGCGATCAAGACGTACAAAGAAATGACCGCCCCGGCGTGCCTAACTGCGTGCCTAACTGCGTTGCGCAGAACCAAGGGGTTCGAGGCGCAGACGTGGGATGACTTGGGTTTAGTATTACGGTTTTCCTCCAACCAGAAGTCCATCGAGGCGTGTTTAAAGTCAATCCAAGCCGCGGACGAGGAGGACACGAGAGGCGCCCCACTTGACGACGTCGCGGACGCCGATGCGTGCTGCGGGTCAGACAAAGCGCGCAGAGCCGCCAGGGGCGGAATCATGAAGCGGCTGGAGGAGGAGTTTGAAAAGAAACTCGCCGCGAAGTTTGCGGCGCGGGGCATGAGGCCCGACGGGAACATGTACCACGACGGGAGCATGTCCATGCTTGCGACGCAACGACAAGTGGAGGAGTCCACACGAGGCGACCACAAAGGCGTGTACGCGAAGATGAAGGTTGATATGTTCACCGAGGCGTTCGGGCTGTCGCAATGGGCCGAAGACGCGCGGATTTTACGCCCGGATTACAACGTTTTCGTGCTGGAAAGCCACGAACTCAACAGGCGCTACATACTGAACTTCAACCTCCCCCCGGACCACAAGGTGAGCGACGAGCCTTTGGACGGCGCGCTGGACAACGCGCGCGAGGCGTTCACGCAAAATGACATACCCGACGACCACAGTTCGCACTACGGCTTGAAAACCACGCACAGACACCAGCAGTGCGACAACTGCCGAGCCCTGAAAAGTTCAGTGGACAGCGAGGTTGAAAAGATGAGGCACTGCGCAAGGTGCAAAGCGGCGCACTACTGCAGCAGGGAGTGCCAGGAGAAACACTGGCCGGAGCACAAGAAGGTGTGCAAGAAGGAGAAGAAGTAGGATTTTAAGGAAAGGTCTCGAGTTTTGTCAAGAGTACTTTTAGCACCCTTGGTGTCTATTGTCTCAGACCAGTGTCCATGGAGTGCTTCAGCACTCAATCCGGTCTATTAGCTCACGCTGCTACTCCAGCGCGTTTTAACGCCGGGCAATTTTTTTTTTTAACCTTCTGCGGCGCGCTTTTCGATCTTCATATTTGTGAGAGTGCAGTAACGGTATCTCAGAGCGATGCCGCGCAAGGTGTCGTGTGGAGGGGTCTGAATGCGCGCGTCTTTGAGTATGCATGTGCGTACGGGTATCACGACTCCGGCGCGGCGGTCGTCGCGCCTTGGCTCTTCGTCCAAACCCGCGGCTTCCCCTGTGACGGTTCCAGGATCGGCCAATAAACGCACTGGCGCTCGACTGTCGCAAAATGCGGCGCGCGGTGCACAGCTCCGCACGAGGTCTGTCTCGGCGAGTGACGACGCTCCGAACTGCACCGGAAACCCTGCTGTCGCAACCGACGATGACAAAGAGACCGTTGCAGCAGCAAAACCTTTCGGCTACGATTTCGCCCCCGCCAAGGTCACGACGCTGCAAACCCGAACCTTGGTTTCCCTGTTCCTTACGTATTTATCAGTCTACTTCGTGCGGAAGCCGTTCAGCGTGGTCAAGGCGCCGATGCAGGACGCGCTTGGTTTGAGCACCGGCGCCATTGCAGGCATCGACAGCGCTTTTCTCAGTTTGTACGCCATAGGGCAGTTGGTCTTGCCCAGCTTGGGGGACCGGCTGGGCGCTAAGAAAATGTTAGTAGCGGGGTACGCGCTAGCGACGCTCGCGTGTTGCGCGTTCGCGTTTACGTCCAATCCGGTTCTCTTGGCGTTCGCGTGGGGGGTGAACGGCGTGGCGCAATCACTGGCGTACCCGTTACACGTAAAGATCCTCTCGCCGTGGTTCGCCCCGAACCAAAGAGGCACCGCGATGGGGGTTTGGGCGACGTCGCAACAAGTGGGCGGGGTTCTGTCAACGGCGCTGGCGGCGTTTCTGTTGGGAACCGTGGGGTGGCGCTTCGCCGTGGTTCTGCCCGCGGTGTTTTCCCTAGCGGCATGTATCGGCCTGAACTTCATTCAAATCGACCCGCCGTGGTGCAAACTAGAGGCGAAGGTTGTTGAGACCGGTGTTCGTAGTGAAAACGGCGGTCAAAATACTGAAAACAAAAACGGCGATTCCGGAAAGAAAAACCCCACTGGTACGTCCGCCTCCAAAACCCCCAAAAACGCCCCTCCAGTCGTGGTCGGCGATTGCGACTGGCGCCCCCCCGTGGGCATGGCGGAGGTGCTTCGGATTCCGAAGCTAGGCGCGTTGATGGCTTCGTACTTTTTCGTTAAAATCGTCCGGTACTGTTTGATTTTCTGGCTGCCCTTTTACCTCGCCAGAGAGTGCGGCATGGGCGTCGCCGCGGCTGGGTACATGTCCTGTCTGTTCGACCTCGGCGGCGTCGCTGGTGGCGTGGCGACTGGAGTGATTGGGGACAAGTACTTCGCAGGGCGGCGAACTGTTTTGGGCGCGTACATGTGCGCCGCGTTGGCAATCGCGGTGCTTTTTTACCAACAAGCCAGCCAAATGGGACCAGTGATCAACGGGCTCGTGATGGCCACGATAGGGCTGCTCGTCGCCGGCCCCGACGCCTTGTTGGGAAGCTCGTCCATCGCGGACACGTGCGAAGCCGCCGGGTACGGCGGCGAAGTGCTGGGCACGGCGTCCGGGTTGGTCAACGGCGCAGGCAGCGTCGGCGCCGTGCTTCAAGGCGCGCTCACCGCGTGGATCGCCAGCACGTACGGCTGGGGGGCGCTGTTTGGGACTTTGGCGGTGATGTGCGTTTTGTCCGTGGGGACGTTGCTTTTGTCGGTGCCTGAGGTGTCGAAAGTGGGGGGGCGAGGGCGGCTGAAAACAGCCGTGGCGTGAGTCGAAGTAACACGAGGAGGTGTTGGTGAGTTAAATTAAAGACGAGCCAACCCCGAAAGGAGGTGTGGTTCGAACTCGTGATGCGTACACTAGGGTCGAGTACGTAGTAGTACGTGCCAGTAGGGTAAATAAAGCTCAACCTACCCTAGTGCCAGGCAAATTTTCCTGGTTTAAAGAATAAAAATATTACGCTATCTGAAACGCCGCCGTCAATACGCCGGTATTCGCAGTCTATGGAGTTCGTCACTCCGAGTTCGCCGCGCTCTTTCTTGAGACTCTTTTCGTGTCACACAAACGCCCGCGTATCGTACGCCTCTCCCGGCAACTGTCGGTGCGCGATTTCTTCCACCAAAACGCACTTCGCCGCGATTCGCTTCGTGGCCCTGACCAGGGCTTGGTGGTCTTTCCGATGGTTGAACGTGTTTTCAGGCGGGGTCGTGTGGGTCAGCACGTATTGCGTGTACAAGTCGGAAATCACACCGAGCATGGCGGCGACGTAATCGTCGTCCCTTTTTACGTAAAAAACCCGAACCCCGCGCGTCGCGCTTTGCATGCACAACAAACCGCCTGTTACGCCGCACGCCAGCATCTCCATCTGCAGCTGCGGCATGTGGTACGGGGGGGGGTGGTCGTACGGGTCCCGGTCGGTGACTTCGAATGTAGCGCCGTTACCGTGCTTCCGGAACGGCGACGAGTTCTTGACCTCAACCACAAGACGTTCACGCGTCGGCGCTCCTTGTTTCTTCCCTTTGAACCAGGCCGTGTCCATGGTGATTATCCCATCCGGCGACGCACCCATCGGGGGCAGCGCGCCTAAGTTCCACGCAGCCGGTATGGCGCTGTGGTCCACCACGCACAAACCAACCTCTTCCGCCACGGAGGTGGGGTGGTGAAGCATCAACGTCGCGAACGTGCCGTGCTCCTGTGAATGTGAACGAAAAGTGTCAGTCTTGAGTCTTGAGTGTGGGTGTACTATATAGGCAAACATTCTATTTGTGATGTATGTAGTAAACAGTAAATAGTCACAGAGGGGCTTGAAACAGTGTCTGGATTTAGGAAAGGCCCAAGGCCGTACCTGCGCGCTGCCCCACGCCATGCGCACGCCGCCTTCGCCTCGTTGGGCGGCGGCTTTGGAGTGCGGGTCCCGACGGGTGAGCCACCGAGAGTATGACTGGATTGATTCGTTGGAGTGCACCGCGTTTGCGTCAACAACCAGCGTTTCCTTCTCGTCGGCGCCGGGAGATTTTAGTTTTGCTTTTTTCCGCCGCGCGTTTTTCTTCCCGCACGTAGACGAGCCCCCCGCTTTTTGCGACGGCGACGTGTTGGTGTTTACCGCAAACTGATTCTCAGCGCCGTTTGTGTCGATTGGAAACAACGGGCCTAACTTGTTTTCCTGTTCGTTGAATTTCTGCACGACCTGTGAGTTTACAGAATTCTCTTTGGGGATTGGCATGCCCGAATCGAAAATCATCGCGCCTTGTCGCAGCCGGTGAAACGCGCCCAGCATAGGCCCGTGCGACCCGCCTCGGTTTCCCATTCCCAGTTGTCTGCCAACTCCGTCCTCCTGGAACCCCAGCGCGCCGGTTAAGCACCCGGTAGTCAGCCGTCCAACGTGCAGCTCGTCCCACAACTCTGTGCCTTGCCGAACGAACTTGAACGACGCGTCGCTCCCGAGCGTTATGAGGGACTCGTGTGGCAGACCGATAAATCGGGGATGACGTCGCAACTGGCTCTCATCGGGGGCGTGCCAATAAAGGTTCGGGGTTCTTCCACGCGCGCCGACGAAGGCCATCTGCGGACACTGGGTGGAGGGTACATCCGCATCGTCATCACCCGCGTCGTCCCCGTGCGACCCTGACGCGAATGACGGTAGGGTAGAACGGCGCACCCCCTCGCTCCCCGACCGCCCCGCGGCGTCCGCGAACTTTTCCAGGGAAGGACGCGAAGATGTGGCGCTCGAGACCGCCGAAACCGAGACTACGGGTGCCACGCTGCCCGCCGCTTCTGGGCGGTGACTCTCGGGGAGCTTAGGCTTCGGCCCGCCCGGTTCCGAGGCGCGGAGGTGCCGCGGGAGCATGGCGCGCGCTCAGCCGCCGCGCGCCGGGTTGTGCGGAAGTGTGCAGTAGATTTGATGACGTGTGTCGAGAGACTCGATTGTGTTTTGTTTTTACATGTTAGGCTACCAGCAGAGGTCTCTCTAGACCGAGTCGAGTCGGCACGACTAAGTCGTGCCGACTCTTTACCGACACAGCTGTACAAAATGTACTGCTGAAAAATCAGTAGATGGAGTACTGCCCGGCGTGCGACCCCGGAGCGGTTGCGTGTTGGTACCCTCCCGACGTACTACCGTCACCATCTCCACTGGATGCGTATTGCGCCGCCGCATTCGCGTTCCAAGCTGCGTACCCCCCACCCCCCGACGGCCAATTGACTTCCTTCTCTTCGATTTGATCCGCCGGTTTGAAATCGGGGTTCGAACCGAGCGCGGGGATGTACCCGCGCCACTCGCCGTTTCCTTTTCTGAACCCGCCTTTCCCGCGAGGCGGCGTGAGTGGCGTGGCGCACTCCACCAGCGCTGACAGCGGACCCTCCACGAAAACGTCGTTGTTTTTGAAGTGCGTCAGTAAATCGTAAAACAGCGGCTGCTTGGCGAGGGCTTTGGGGTTGCCTATTATGACCAGCCCAAGACGCGCGCGCGTCATGGCGACGTTGAGCCTGCGCGGGTCGCTCAAAAAACCGATCCCGCTTGTTTCGTTGCTTCGCACGCACGAAAGCACGATGAAATCTTTCTCCCGGCCCTGGAACGAATCCACGCTCGCGACTTGCACGGCGGCGTAAAGCTCCTGCCGCAGCGAACCAACGCGTTGCATGTGGTTCACCACGAACAGACGCTGTGATTGCAAAAAGGAAAGTATCAGCCCCGTATATCGCGATGTATGCACAACAGTCACCAGCGGAGAGATAAAACAGGGAGGCGTTGGATTCGGGAAACGCGCGACACGCACCTGCCCTTCGTACGGTGTCACGACGCCGATGTTTTGCGGTTCCACCCCCGATTTTAACAGTTGCGTCACCGCCTGCTCCACCGCGCTCGCTTCCTGGCGGTTCAGGTACGACGTACCGCTCCCGCTGAGCTCTTCCTGGCCGAAGTGCGACCAGAACATCATGGGTTTCTTGTCGTTGGGCCACGGGAACTGGACGTCGGGGGAAAGGCGCTCCGACGCGGCGACTCCGTTTTGCAACGCGCCTTCGTAAAACACGTCGCTGGGGAACTCGCTGAGGCACGGGTGCATCCGGTACTGCACTTGCAGTCGGTACGGGGAGACGCCCAGAAGAATCAATCGCTCGAACAGGCTTTGACCGAGGCCCGCTTGCCTTGCCGCTTTGCAGGTCACCACCGGCCCGAGCTGGCAATGGTCGCCGATCATCACCACGCGTTTCGCGCCCATGATCAGCGGAATCAGCGTCTCAGGTTCCGTGGCTTGCGTGCTTTCGTCCATCAATACTTGGCGGAACCGAAACTCGGCGAGCCGCGGATCCCCCGCGCCAGACGCGGTGCAACACACCACATCCGCGGCTTTCAAAATCTCGTGTTCGACTTGCCTTCGCAACCCGCGGTACCGCCGCTCGTCTTTGGAATCCAGCTCGCCGAGCTCATCCTTGAGTCGCTGCAGCTTCGCCAGCTCCGCGTACCCCGGGGCGTTTCGTAAGTGCGCGGCTTGGTAGTGTAACGTGAGGTGCTCCACCGGCGAGCGCTCGCTTAGGTTTTCCCGCGACTTCGCTGCTACTCGGACAACCTTCAGACCCGTGACCTCAATCTTCTCCGCGAGCTGATCAACCGCAACGTTCGAGGGCGCGCACACGATAACCTGGCCCTGGTTTTGCCGGGTCAGGTGGTACACGATCGTCGCGCTCGTCACGGTTTTCCCGGTACCAGGCGGGCCTTGAATCAGTGATAGAGGCTGCGACAGCGCCATGCGCACCGCGGTTTGCTGCACCGTGTTCAAGGTGGGCAAACCAGGCGCGCTGACGTCGTAGTTTTTCAGCCACTGCTCCGGAACCGGGGGGGGCGGCGTGGCCGCGTCGTGCCCGAGAAGCAGGTGGTATATATAACCAGAGACCGAAGTCTCATCCAGGGCAAAGCTTTTCATCGCCGCCTGCGCGCGGTCGAAGGAGGTGCTCTTCCACACGAAATCGACGGAAAAGTTCGTCGTGTGTTCCGTCGGCGCCGACCGCGCGCCGACCCCCCTGAGCTCAAGCCCGACTTCGTTCGCATCCGTGAACTTACGATAAATAAAAAAACGTGTCAGTCTTGTATATCGCGATGTATGGATAAACAGTCAGGGCAGAAGTAATAGTCCCTTCTGGTACGAGTATGGGCAAACAGGGAGGCGGGATTTAGGTTGGGAAAGGCCCGTACCTTAATCACCACCCCTCGTGCGGTCCAGTTCTCTCTTTTCGCCGGGTTCTTCGCGTCATACCCGCTTCGTCTCAAAACCAACTCCTCCCCTATCCCCAGCTTGCTCGCGTCGCCGTCGCCGTCGCCGTTCGCGAGCGCGAAGTACGCCACGCGTTTTTTGTTCAAACCCACGTCCCACCGAACCGCGATGCCGTCCCGCGATTGCGCCTCTCGCTGCGCCTTGTCGTGCTCCGCTTCTAGCTGCGTCAAAGGACCGAACACGTTCTGGTACTGGTACGCGTCCGCGTACCGCAGCGCGACGGGTTGTGCTTTTTGCGACGCGTCGTCCAGTAACTCCACGTCCTCGATTGTTTTCTCCACCGCGCCGGTTTTCCACAGCTCTTCCAGTTTGTTTACCCGGCCTGAAGTGAGTCTTAACGCTCGTTTCACGTCGCTATCGCACGGGTCGTTGACGAGCCAGTTCAGGAATTTTTTGTCCTCCACAAGAGGCTGCCATTGAGTAAGGTCTAAATGTAAATCCTTCACCTGCTGCGCGTATTGCGACTGCGAGGCGGACGAGTTTTTGGAAGTGCCCGCGCCGACACCCGCCTTGCCGCCGTTCAAACCACCGCCGCCGCCGCCGCTCGCGCTCATCGCGGTATCACGCGCCAACAAAACCACCGCGTCGTCGTTCACGCACGGCGCGAACCCCAACGTGAACACGTTCCGGTTGCCGGTCAGGTAGCACTCCAGGATCATGTCGCCGAGCGGGGAGTCTTCGTGTAGGCGCACTTGCGACGGGTAAAACAAAGGGTCAGTTTTTCGTAACGTGGCCTGAGTAAACAGTCAGGGTAATCGGTATGTGTATTGGACGTGTATTGGACGATGTGTGGACTACAGTCGTGGCAATCGGTATGTGTATTGGACACCGTGTGGACAACAGTCGCCAGCTTCGGTCCTCCACAGGCACCGGCGTTGGAGGTAAAACGGGCGGTGTGTCACATTTGGGAAAGCCTGGTCCACACGTACCTTCGTTGCTCCGGCTCCGCACCAGGTGGTACACAGCACACGACGCGGGCAGGCCGTTTCTTTTGGAGTTACAGAACCACTTTTGACTGGAAACGCACTGCACCACGCTTGACTTGTCATCGATGCCGCAGTACGCGCACGCGTGCGGAGACTTAGGACCGCCATGCGGCGTGTCGGCATCCACCAGATCCAAAACCCGCAATCCATCTTCGATTGTGGCAAGGCTTTCGGTGTCCCCGCCGCCCCGGTCGGTCGCACCACCGCCGCCCACGGCGAACGTGGGAATCGCGTTGTACCCGATCTCGGACTCACCGTCGATCCAGTCCGACATCGCGAGGGCAGGGGGGGGGGGGGCGCGTGGTATGCTGTCGACTGAGCGACGCGATTTTTTTGGGCACTGTCGAAACAGCGAAGCGATGAAAACCTCGGCCGATTTTGGCGGGCAATTGAGTGACGCGCCGTTCCGCCTGGAATCCACCTAGCATCTCCCGCCGTCCTCCGCGCCACTCCCGCGCGCGCGCCGACAGCCCCGACGCGCGGCGACTTGCCATACCTCCGAACACCCACCACGCGCCGCCGCGTCTTCATGGCCGCGGAATGCTAACTCGGCAACGACGGGTGGTTTGGGAAATGTTAGGAGCGAAGATGTTCACGAGTGGTGTCGGGTCTCCTGCGTGGGCCCCGGGGGCCAGCATTGGCGCCTCGGCCACCGCCGGGTTCCCCACACGCACAGGTCGAGCCTCGCGTGGTTTGTCACGCCTGGGACGTGCCGTGACTTGGCGGCGCGACACTAGCTTCGCACGCCGCGCGCTGAGCTCTTTCGACGGCCATGGCCGAAACGCCGCGAGCCGGGATTCGGTGGGCGGCCGCAATATCGCCAATCACGCGCTTTCGGTGCCGCCCCAGGAGGTGACCGAGGAGGACGCTGACTCCGAGGACTACGACCCTGGGGGCGGGCCGAACATTTTACGGTTCAACGGAGACACGTTAATGTTGCACCAGTCCTTGATGAACGGAAGCACGAGTCGGGCGAGACGAGCGGCGGCGCAAGGTACGGTCGTGACGTACCGGGACGTGATCGGTGGGACCAATCGTGGCAGCACGTGGAAAAGGACGCTTCTCGAAACTCGTAATTTAACTTCTAATTAACCACGCCTCGCTGACCCTCTCCATCCCCCACCCCTTGTGCAGGATTCGACTTCGCCGTTGACGACACCGGCGATGGCGCCTTACCAGCAACCCGGCCGGGGGACCCGAGTTCCGTCGCGGAAAAGGCTAAGAACCTGTCCGGGCTCATCGACGAAGTCGCCGTGGTTGAAACGCTTGCGGACGCGAAGCGGGTATTAAAAATCCTGATGGACAACGTCGGCGACGCCGACCGCCCGGTGTACCACGCCATCGACACGGAGGTTTCCCACATCGAGGTCGCAGATCAGACCCCGGTGGGGCACGGAAACGTCACCTGTTTCTCGGTGTATTGCGGGCCGGATGTAGACTTCTCGCCGAACCCCGGCGTGGGGAAACCCAAAACCTTGCTCTGGGTGGATACCATGACTTTAGGCGATGATGGATGGGAGGTGTTCCGGCCTTACTTCGAAAGCGGCGACGTGAAAAAGGCGTGGCACAACTACTCGTTCGACAGGCACGTCATCGAGAACCACTGCGGTATCGAGTTAAAGGGGTTCGCCGCGGACACGATGCACATGGCGCGGCTTTGGAACAGCAACCGGAAGCTGGAGGGCGGGTACTCGTTGGAAGCGCTTTCGAGCGACCCAAAGGTGATGAGCGACGCGGGCGAGATGTTCAGCGACGCGGGTGAGGATTTGATCCGGAGTAAGCGGAGTATTAAGAAGATCTTTGGGAAGCCCAAGCTGAAGAAGGACGGTACACCGGGTAAAACCGTGGTTCTTCCACCGGTACAGGAGATCCAGGTGGACCCGGAGCAAAGGCAGACCTGGATCGAATACAGCGCCCTTGACGCGCAAGCCACGTGGTTTCTACGGGAAAGCCTGGAAGCGAAACTTCGGGGAATCGACTGCGAGGCGTGCCCCATTTTGTCCGCCAAAACCGATTTCAAAAAATCGAACAACCTGTGGGAGTTCTACACGCACTACCTCCGGCCCTTCGGCGAGGTGCTGACTGATATGGAGCACAACGGGATGTTCGTGGACAAGGAACACCTGGCCAGCGCGGAAATCGTGGCTTTGGCGGATAAAAAGCTCGCGGAGGAGTACTTCCGCGGGTGGGCGATTGCGAAGTGCCCTGCGGCGGAGCACATGAACGTTGGTAGTGGGATTCAGGTTCGGCAACTGCTGTTCGCGGGCGCGAAGCACAAAAAGCGGGACAAGGAAGGCGTGCCGCACAAAAAAGACTTCGCCATGGTGTCTCCGGAGTGGACGGCTTGGGATTTGAACGGGCGGGAAGGCAAGGCTCCCAAAAAAGCCGCCACGTTCGAGCTGTTCGGCATAACCAAACGCAACCTGACACCGCCCGCGTTCACCACCACGGGGTTGCCCGCGGTTTCGGGGCTGGTGTTGAGACAACTAGCAGGGAAAGCGGGAGCCGCGCGGGCGGTTGTTGACGGGTGGAACGCGTTGTCCGACAGCGAGAAAACCGACGACGCCCTGAAAATGGTTTGCGACGGCAAGGCGTTTCTCGCGTTCGGCGGCGGGTACGAAGGCGCCTCAGCCTGCGCCGCGAT
>Ga0302114_10002287_pt1 | contig 12388 bp, 18 predicted proteins | sample AG5_Surface_MG_FD_203107 | JGI IMG/M metagenome (GOLD analysis project Ga0302114, IMG submission 203107) | Marine microbial communities from Western Arctic Ocean, Canada - AG5_Surface | ecosystem: Environmental > Aquatic > Marine > Oceanic | place: Canada: Western Arctic Ocean | collected...
CCCCAAACCCCCCCCTCCACAACCAAAGTAATTCCACACCTCAAAAATCTCAAAATAAAGTGGTGAACCTAACTCACACCATAATAATACAGATTCCCGAGAATCTTGCTCAGGTGGGCGTACTTGGGCTACAGCAGCAGAGTGCTGAACATCTTCAAGCTGACGCTGGTAATCACGACCAGTGGCCATTTCGTTGCGTGCGCATTCTACATGATTGCGAGGGTCGAGCGTCACAGCGACGACAATTGGACCCACCGAGATGGTTTGTACAATCAGGGAGAGGATTACTTGGGATGCATGGTGGAGGAGGGTGCGGTGGAGGCGGTGTGCGAGGTCCAGCATACTCGATATGTCACAAACGAGTCTCACTACGTCCACTACGTTTCCGCTCTTTATTTCGCCTACACCACTCTGACCACGGTCGGATATGGAGACATTAATGCTACGACAATGGGCGAGAGGATCATCGCGCTAGGTGCTTTGATCATTGGCTCCGCCGTGTTTGCAGGAGTTGTCGGAACAATGACTCAGATGATGGAGTCCATGGACGAGATCGAAGCGAGCAAGTTGAAGAAGATCAAGCAGCTGCAATACTTCATCAAGAGTCACCACTTCCCTGACGCCATCAGGCTGAGGCTAAGAAGATTCTATGACCTGCATTTCCAGCAGTTCAAGAAGGAGCTGGGCATGCTCAGGGAGCTGCCCCCGTCTCTCCGCAACGAGTGCTACGCGCACATATACAGTGAGGAGATCAAGGCCGTGCCTTTCTTGAAGAACGCCAGTAGGTGAGTGTGCGGAGTGCGGTGTGCGGAGTGCGGAGCTAAACTAACATTATATTATTCCACTCAATTCGCTTGCGCAGCGTCGTCCGTAGCGCGTTCTGCAAAGCGATGACTATCCAAATTTGCTGCGCCAAGGACTACATCTTGGTTCTGGGGCAGCTCATCGACGAGCTGATTGTCATCACGAGTGGCAGCGTGGAGCTGGTGAACGACAGGGGCATGGTTTGCAGGACGTTCAACTTTGGAAGTTTCTTCGGCGAAAAGTGCGCGTTCTACAAGGACCAGGTGTCGGCGGTGAGCTACAGGGCCAGGACCGACGTGGAGATGCTGGTTCTCCCAAGGCCTGTGCTGCTGGCGTTGCTGAACGCCTACGACGAGTTTTGCGAGGAGGTGAGTGAGGAGTGAGGAGAGTGGAGAGCGAACCACAACACAAACAAATAAAATAAACTCATCCCATGAACCTTAAAAAAATACAGTTCGTGAGCAGTTGCAAGAAAAGGGAGGAGCACAAGCTGGACAAAATGGACGGCGCGAGTAAATTCACCAGCTTCAAAAAAGACAGCGAAATCATGTTCAGACCGGTCACGCCCCCCCCTGGGTTGGTTTGGATGAACGATGACATGCAAAAGAGGGAGGGAAAGAAGCAAGCGTTCGAAGAACTGTATGGGGACAAGACGAACATGTTCAGCGGCAGAAACATTTTCAGCTTGATCCAAATTGTTAGTGAAAGGATGGGGAAAATAGAGGAGAAAATAGATTACAGTGTTGCGAAGAATGGAGGAGGAAAACCAGTTGAGCCTGAAACGATTGTTGGAGATAGCGGTGATAGCAGTGGCGGGGTCGGAGCGAGTGACGGGAAGAATGCGATGGTTATGGCAGGAGGCAAGCCTGTTTTGGCACCGATCAAAACCTCCTAGCAAAAAGGGCAACGAGAAATGTATGTTTATATACGTGTTTAAGAGAGATGTTTTTTAATTCCCAGCATTGTGTGGGTTGGAGGGTTGGAGATAGAGGGAAGGGGACGGAGAGAGGGAAGGAGGGAGATGGGAGAGAGGGAAAGAGGTAGCAACTATGCGTGAAAACGCTGGAAGTCAGGCACCTTTTCACATCCCTTCTGTTTCTGAACCCCTTTCTTTCTAGCTATGGGCTTTGCACCATCTCCACCCCCATTTTCATCTGCTTCATAATCACTTTCAGAGGAGGTACTGTCGTAGTTTCGCTTCTTATGGAAGATACAGCATCGCTTGGAGCTCTTGCGCCCCAGCCCTTCATTATTTACTGTCTCTGTGTCCCATGTAACTTGGGGCCTGGGCTGGAGAGATAGAGTGTATTCAGTTGCCGGTGCTGAAGTTGCTGTAGCTGTAATTGTTTGGCTCTCGGCCGAGGACGGGGGTGGGGGATTCTCGGGCATATATATGAATGGACCTTTACGTGAAGAATTTTTGAGTTTTGGTTTTCCCGAAATATTTAAATCACGTCTTTGTCGATCACAGCCTATCAACGACCGCGCCGCACAACACTCAATCAAAACTCAGAAAGTATCTAGAAAAAAGCTTGGTGGCAACAATGATGATGACAATGCTCAAGACCATTCTTATCTCTCTGCTCTTTCAAATCTCTTTTCAATCATCACCATCATCTTCACCAAGTCGACTTTCAGTAAATCCCCTCACGACCTATGCGTTTTCCCCATCACTACCACCAGCTCCTTCAAACCCATTGGCTCCTCCCCAAAAGATTCTGGGCCAGGTAAAAGGCAGTGTTTTGGCGAATTGGGTACGACAGGGTTCAATCGATGGCCGGTTTTACGTTCGTGACATGACGGCATCGGAATCCAAGGCATCACCCCCTGAGCAGTCTTGGGTGAGAGTGAGCGATCTAGTTGCTCCTGTTGAATCGCAGCAGGAGGTGCAACCTCAGCAGCCACAACAACAGCTACATCAGCAACATCAGCAACAACAAATAAGACCACGGCAATATCAGCACCAGCCGCAGCCGCAGCCGCAGCCGCAGCCGCAGCCGCAGCCGCAGCACCAGCCGCAGCCGCAGCACCAGCCGCAGCCGCAGCACCAGCCGCAGCAACAACGGAGCGCCCCACCGCCTCCACAATTGCCCAACCTCGGTGGTGTTTTCAGCAAATTTAAATCTGTTGCGGCGACGTATATGCAGCCGCAGCAACAGCAGCGGCAGCGTCCGCCACCTCCACAGCAGCAGCAATTTCAGCAGCAACAGCAGCAGCAGCAGCTATACCAGCAGCAGCAGCAACTACAGGAGCAGCAATTCCTCCAAAACCAAAGACGACCCCAATCCCAAAATTCAAACCAACATCACCAGAACCAAAACCAAAATCACCAGCAACAGCAGCAACAACAGCAACGTCAGTTGCGCCACAATCACAAACACAAACCCTCCCTTACCCCCTCCAGAGTCCTAAAAATTGCCTCCTCGGTCCCTTCCGCCCTCTTCCACTCCTCCCTCTTTCACCCACTAAAATCAATTTTAAAATTCCGTCGCTCATCAACTTCCAATGACGACGACTGGGACAACAAGGACCTCTTCTCTACCTCCTCAAATTCAGAGTCACCTAAAACTTCCCTCCAGGCCGTGCTGAAGTCCCTTCCTCCCACAAAATTTCCCGTTAAAAAACTTGCGTGTACCATCGCTTCCCTTGATCTCGTCAAGGCGGCGATTTTCATCGCGCTGGTCACCGGAGCGTCATCCACTAAACTCTCCGATTACATCTTCCACATGGGTTGCAGCATTAGCACAGGGGCCGGACCGGAGCTCTGCTCAACGCTGCAATCGCAATCACCGGTCGACGACCTTGCGGAAGCAATTCGAAAAATCTCCCAAATTCGCTCTCACAACTTTGCAACGTTGCTGAGTCCGACGCCAATCGTTCGGACTGCAATGCTGACAATAAGTTACATAGTGGTGGCTTACGCGATCCAGCCAGGGTTGGTGGAGAGAGTTTTGGCAATTGCAGTGGCCGAGGACAAGAATTCTTACGGCCGAGCGTTGGAAAGTGTTGGTGAATTCGTCGTGCGAAATGGAGATATGGGAGTCAGCGGGGGACGGGAGGGGGTGCCACGAGCGGCAGGGATTGTAGGAGCGAACATCAGGTGAGCGAACGGAATAGGAAGACGAGCCAAATAATATACTAACACGACGCGCAGGTTCGCCCTGGTTCGGTGGGTGCTGGTTTTATTTGGAATTGGCTCGTTGAGTCCCAAGGTGCTGGGGATGGCCCTCCCTGGGGAGGGTCAATTGAGGCAAATGCCTCTGGTCGCGCTAGATGCGGTGAAGTTGTTTTTTGCTGCCGTTCTGGGCTGGATAAAGAAACTGGAATTGCAGCCGATTGCGATTACTGCTGAGAGCTTGAAAGGCATGGCGATTGGGGTGGTTGGGCTAGGGACACGGATGATTGGAGCCGGAGCGACATTTGCAATGGCAAACGCCGACAAGGTCAGCAAGGAAGTGGGCGAAGTGGGGGTGTTTGCGGTTATGTGTTTTGTTTTGGGGAGAGTTGTGAGGAGGATTGGAGATAAGAGTCTTCTGAAGGGGAGTGGGGGGAGTAAGGAGAAGGATTTGGACTTGCGGGGTGGCAGGGTGTTGGGGCTGATTCTCGTGGCGATGCCAATAGCATTCCACCTGCTGGGCAGTAATGGCAGTAAAAACGGTGGTGGTGACGAAAATTTGCTATTTTTGGCTGTTGGCGGGAAGCTGGTTTGGGACAGCTTTTGCTTCTTTTTGGGCGCGCTAGAGGCGAGCGCAAATGAGAGAACAGGCGTCTTGATCGCCTCGTATGCGAATGACATCAAGGGCAAGTTTTTGGAAGCAAAGATCAAGGGTCAAAATATGGATATGTTGGCGCAGCAGCAAGGGCAGCAGCAAGGGCACCACAGGAATCAACAACAACAGCTGTATACCAATGGACAACGATAATATTAAAAATTTTATCTACTCTATTACAAACCAAACGGCTTCTTTGTCCAGTATTTAATGTGCTCAGCAGGATCGCTCAAGCTCGACAAACCCGCACGCCTCATTTCTTTCATTAGCTCGTTAACGCCTTTTTGCGATACTTGAGCTTCCTGATCTTCATCTAATTTGTTTGGGGGGAATTTCAACAATTTGAGACTGTTTTCATTGAGCTGAAATACCCCCCTCTTCTTCCTCTTAATTTTTTTTTGCTCCAGCCTTTCCATAATAACGTACTTGGCGTTATCAATGTTTTCGCTTCGCTCAAAATCGGTCACGGTGAAGTGGAAAAACCGGAGCAACAATAACCGCATTGTCAGACCGTGGCAAACAATCACGATGTTCGTGTTTTCGTCTGCACCGAGCGATCCAAACGAATTGAGTGGAACAGTGTTAGGTTAGTTCAGTGTATTGGATATAGCCATTATGTCTGTAGCCATTTCGCGGGATTCATCGCTCAAAGTCTTCTCACCTTTCACAATGTCCTCGTCCTCAAAATCCCGGTACAGGGTATTGATGAAGCTGCTGGCTCGGTTGTACACGTCCAAACCCGATTCGCCCAGGGGGAAGCGGTAGTAGAACCGGCCATACTTTATCCGCTCAGATTTTTGCTCTCTAACGTCCACAACGTTCTGGAAGTTGCCGAACTGCTGCTCGGTCAAGCGGGGCTCTTCCCGAACCCCCAGGGTTTGAGGCTTCATCAAATTCAACATTTCATTTGTTGTTTGCTTCGTACGCAGGTAGGGCGAGGTGTAGAAATACAGGCTGCGCGAGCGGAGCGCCGAGTGAAGAAGGTGCGAAGTGTATCATTTTAGTAATGGTTGCAGATTATGCTCGCTCGCTCACTCGCTCACTCACTCACTCACTCACTCACTCACTCACTCACTCACTCACCTTTCGTCACCCACAATTCTCTTGATGTTGTGGGCAAGGGCAGTGGATTGCAGCACGCCCTTGGGAGAGAGAGGAATCAGCCAATCAGGTGTTGTCACATAAGCTGAATCAGACACGTTTCCTTTCGACTCGCCGTGCCTGCAGATTATTATGCGTTTGGGGAAAACAATTGTTCTAGAAGGATTTGATGGCGAGTTGTAGTGGCGGAGTGCGGCATTGGAAGATTGTTGGCGAAATCTAGAGGGCAAAGATCGAAATGTTCGCATGTCCAGGTCCAGGTGACCTCAAAGAAGAACACAGGGAACGATAGTTGGGAAAGACGGGGATGGGATTTCTGGGTAATGAGCTATGGAGGAACCTTTTTTCCTCAATCTCACAATCTCAAATCACATCTCACAATCACGTGATCACATAAAACACATATTTTAAAGATATTAAAGGTGATAGCATAACCTAAAACGGTCCCACACTCAATATTATGCCGTTCACGATGGTAACTGTTATCTTTTTCTTAACCACTATTGTTTGGGGTTCCGATACAGAAACCGAAAGAGTAGAAATGATTCCTATCCCTTCGATTATATTAGCCAACATGAGGATGATACAATTACAAGAGACAGAGAATGTTTTCATGGCTAGTTTAATGCCCAGCTCTGAAGATGGGGCTATTTCAGCTCTTCGCTTTGCAGAAAACTACTCTGACCTCACCAACTCTAACCAATACACGAGCGAGGACTTTGAGACTCTTACCGACATTTTGATAAAAATCCAAGAGTTTGTCAACGAGAAGCACCCACCGTCGTCTCCCTCTCTCTCCTTCTGCAAGGGAAAAAAGTGCACCGCTGCGAAACTTTTGAAACGCGGGATGGAGTCTGGCACTGCTGGTTTCTATGATGAGCAAGGTGAGGCGAACGATGAAGTGCGCGAAATGGCTACAGACGGCTACATCCATCTACTAATGGTTCGTCCATCCTTCATAATAATGCGCACAATCTCGCTTCGCTCGGCTACATCCATCTACTAATGGTTCGTCCATCCTTCATAATAATGCGCACAATCTCGCTTCGCTCGGCGCAGCGCACGATTGTTTGCGAGCATTAACCAAGAAGGGTCTTGAGCACGCTTTCGTCAACAAGCTTGAAATGAAGTTGAAATCTGCAGTAAACGGGTTGAACTCCCAGCGGCGAGCGGAGTTGAAGGAGAGAGAGGAGGAGGAGATTGCAAATAGAAGGCGGGAGGAAGAGGCAGATTCGCTTGAACTAGTGGCAACGCGAAAGTTGGCCGACAATTTGGACTGGGAGAATTTCGAAAACAAGCTGGCGGGCATGAACATGAACGAGCCAATCGAAGTCGTGATTGATGCAAACGGTGTGGGTACTGGCAATGTCAATTTTCACAATGCCCTCACGGCGAGCTTCATCAGCAAGAATTACACAGAAACAATCGACCTTTTGACGACGCGGTTCCCCAAGGGCGAGAAGAAGACCGACGCGTTGTGGCTCATGCAGGCCAAAGCGTTCTCGGAAGTTGGAGACTTCAATCAGGCGCTGCACGCGTCGGGGGTGCTGATCCAAAACTCAGCCTCGCATTCGCGAGGGGGGTGGCAGAGGGGGGAGGAGAGACTCATGGCAGTCACATTAGGTGCCAACGCGGCCATGGTTCTTGGTAAGAGCGAGATAGCAGTGAAGTACTACCAGGCTGTATTAAAGTACGACCCCGACAACAAATTAGTAATGACCCAGTACAAATTGCTAAAGAAGGTGATCAAAATAATCGCCGAGGCCGAGAAGGAAATCACAAAAGGCTATAACAAGAAGGGTATTGAGCTCATCTACGATGCCTTGAGCAAGATCAAGGGGCTGGACGTTGATTCGTTGCTTTTTAGAAGCGTCGTGATCTTGATGCTGGGGCGAGCCGAGTCAAGCATGAACAAGCACGAGGAGGCCATCGAGCATTTGGACTTTGTTGTACAAACGCGCGAGAACGAGAAGTCGTGCAGCCAGAAATTGCTAATGGAAGCATTCGGGTTCCGCGCCGAGGCAAATGTGTTAGACGATTCCTATGACGATGCAGTTAGCGACTTCAGATCCGCAATGGAACTGGCTCCCGACGACGTAAAGCGGGACATGCAAATGAAGCTGAACGAGGCGAGCCAAAAGCGGGATCGGTGGAACGGAGGGCAGAAAGACCACTACTACAACGAACACCGCGGGTTCCCCGACGGTCGGCCTCCAGAGCGTGACAACATAAAAATTCTCGACCTGCCCGTCAACCTTGCGGAGCATCCTGGCGAGGTTGCGTGCTCTTGGGTGCGGAAGAGCTACAAGAAACTCGCTCGCAAATACCATCCCGACAAGTACAAGGGAAGCCAGAAGCGGGCGAGCCGAAAGTTCGATGAGATCGCAGCCGCCAAGAAATTGTTGGAGGAAGAGTGGAAGTGCAAGGGCAAGTAAAATTCTAAAAAAAATGAAATCTGAATTAAAAAAAAACAAATGCTGTTGTTCTGTTGTTTGAGCGGGAATATTGCTACAGCATAGGAGGCAGAATTCCAAAAATCAAAACAAGTGCTCTATAGCCGATTCCGTGAATTCGTCACCAAAAAGCCGCTTCAACATGGGCCTCGCCGGGTCGTTGGCACGACGGTAGGAGTTGTACTCATTCACTCCATCCTCATAGTCTTTATTCGATTGTGCATTTGTTGACGTGTCCAAACGCTTCTCAAGCTCAGACACGTAAAGCTCCAGATATTCTTGAAACACATCGAAGACCTTAGTTTGAATCAGCTCTCGCCCTTCCTCACCGGGACATCGAGTCCAAATTAACGCCTTGTCGGAGAAGAACTTGCTAGCTTCAGGGGGCAGGTCGCCCCCCCAGGGGAAATGGGAGAGGTAGGTGGCGCGAATTTTGCTCGCTTTCGCGAATATTTCGTAGTCGCCCGAGTTGGTTCGCTGAGAGGCGGTGAGAGGCTGAAAATCTAATAGCACAAGGTTCTTCCCCCCGGGGAGAGTGACGAAATCAGCACCGAACACGGGCATGTCGAACGTTGGGTTGGGATAAATGACGAAATTTAGAACGTTCACTCCATCGGAGGAATGTGGGGAAGTGGAGAGGTGAGCAAATCGGGCACGAATCTTGTTTGAATCTGAGGAGGAGACGTAGGTGGCGAGGGAGATTGACGTCGTGGAGGGGACCGGCTTCACATAAGTGTTGGTGATGGTTCGGTCAGAGAGGGAGATTGGGGTTGGGGATTGGTAGATGTTTAAAGTTTTGGATGAGAGGAGGCGGGCAACCGAAGCGGTTACGAAAGGCTCATAGAGGGAGAGCGAATTGGCACGATTGGTTGCAGAATTCATACAGCACACGAGGAGAAATTGGAAGCAAAATAGCAGCATTTTCCTTTTATGTATAGTCGTGTGTTTTGTCTGGTGGTGTCGTGTCGTGTCGAATGGGGCGGTGCTCGTGGTGGGAGCACTAATATCAAATTGGCTATGGTAAAGTAACTTAGTAGCTATTCAAATTGGACTTAGTAGCTATTTAAGGTGGTCCATATTCGCCAAAAGTAACCAGAATACTAAACCACCGTCAATACAGTAAAATGTCCTCTCGCCTCCCCACAAACGTTGTGCCAACTCATTATGATCTTGTTGTTACCACAGTGGCCCTGCAGCCCCCCTTCTTGTACACAGGCAAAGTCAAGATTTCGTTAACTGTCAACGATCCTCAGAGTGACCAGATCACTCTCCACTGCCTGGAGGTATCGATCGCGGATGCTCACATTGGCACCATACGTAACACGAGCATCTCCTACAATGTGGCCAATGAATCGTGCACCATGGAGTTCCCTCCTGGCACCATCTTATCCGCATCCGCATCCGCATCTACATCCACCCTTGACCTCGACATTGCGTTCATGGGCCACCTGAACGACCAAATGCACGGCTTCTATCGCTCCAAATACACCGCCGCCAACGGCGAGTCTAAATTCATGGCGACAACCCAGCATGAGCCGACCGACGCTCGTCGGTTCTTTCCTTGTGTAGACGAGCCGTCCGCCAAGGCGACCTTCCAGACATCTGTCAACGTCCCGGCCGGGTTGACCGCCATTTCCAACACCAACATCATCGAGACGGTCACAAACAGCAGTAGCGGGTCGATCTTTACGAAGTTCGGCAAGACTCCCAAGATGTCCACGTGAGCTAGCGAAGCGAGCGAAGCGAGCGGAAATGAAATGAAATGCAACACCAACAACAACAACAACAACAACAAAAACAACAACAACAACAACAACCACCCTCATCCGTCACAAAACTAACAATTTCAGTATATGCTTGCTCGGCGCAGTTATCTCCACGCCCTTGTGATTGGCGAGTTCGACAACTTGTCGCACGCCAACCCCACCTCCAACATCATCACCACGGTGTACACGATGCCAGGCAAGGGTGAGAAAGGACGCTTCTGCCTTGACTGCGCCTGGCGCTGCCTCGATTTCCAGGCTGATCAGTTTGGAGTCGCCTACCCACTCCCAAAGTCCGACCTGATTGCAATCCCGGACTTTGCGGCCGGTGCGATGGAGAACTGGGGGTGCGTCACATACCGAGAGGCTAAAGTCCTAACTGAAAAGGGTCAAACTTCGTTGGCGACTTACAAAGGAATTGCGCGAACGTGCTGCCACGAGCTGGCTCACCAGTGGTTCGGCAATCTGGTGACCATGGACTGGTGGTCCGGCCTTTTCCTAAACGAAGGCTTCGCGAGGTTCATGGAGTTCAAGTCGGTCAACTACCTGTACCCGCAGTGGAACATCTGGGACGAATTCGTGCAGAGCGTTTATTCGATGGCGCTGAGCTTGGATTCCATGGAGAGCAGCCACCCGATCCACGTCGAGGTGAACCACCCCGACGAGATCAACAGCATTTTCGATGCGATCAGCTACGCCAAGGGAGCGTCGCTGTTACGAATGTGCAGCTCGTTCGTAGGAGACGAAATCTTCATGGAAGGCATTCGTCTCTACCTGAGCCGCCACGCGTACGCCAACACCACGCCAAATGACTTGTGGCAGGCAGTCGAGGAAGTCTCCAACAAGCCAATCAAGTCTCTCATGGCACAGTGGACCACGCAAATTGGGTATCCTGTTCTCACTTTGGACGTATCTGGTACAGTAACCCAGAGACGCTTCTTGGCGAGCGGTGCGAACGACGACGCCTCCCTATGGAAGTGTCCCGTGTCCGTGCTGCTGAGTTCAGGCGAGGTTAAACCCGCAGTAATCCTCGCTGACAGATCGAACGACGATTTGAAAAGCATCGTTTCGAAAGAAACCAGCTGGTTCAAGTTAAACTCGTCAGAAACAGGGTTCTACCTAGTCAACTACACCGACAAACAGTGGGACGAATTGAAGAAGGCAGTCGTACCCAACAACAGCTCCCCACTGTCTTCGATTGATCGCCTTGGACTAATATCCGACTGCTTCCGTTTGGCCAGGGCAGGTTACACGAGTATGAGCAACGCGCTGAACTTGCTGAGCGGTTTCAAGACCATTGAGCATCTGGACGAGTATGTCGTTTGGCAGACGGTAGCTGAGAACTTGGCGAACAGTTTGTCCTTGGCAAAGGGGCAGCCGTTCTTCGCAAAATTCCAAAGCTTCGTGTGGGAGATGTTTGCAACTCAGCATTCCATTCTCGGCTGGGACGAGAAGTCCAACACCGAGGCGGACACAAACATTGCCCCTTTCCGTGGCATAGTGCTTTCCATGATGATGAAGGCTGGAGCGTCCACCTGCGTCGAAGAGGGAAACAAGAGGTTCAATAGCTACTGCGACGAGGGCAAACCAATCGCAGCAGACAACAAATCGATAATTTACAGGATGGCGTTGAAGGTGAGTTAACGAGCGCAACGATGTGATGCGCCTTGTTTTGGGATTTCACTTGGCGTGCACTTTCCCCTTTTCTTGACCGTCCCTGAACAATACCCTCGCACAAAAAGATGCGCCTGGCTGAACCCGCCATCGTGTCAAATGTATGCGTCTAAAACCTCCATACGTTGGATTTAAGGACGATTTAAATCTAATCTAATCTAATCTAATCTAATCTAATCTAATCTAATCTAATCTAATCTAATCTAATCTAATCTAATCTAACTCACTCGCGCGCGCAGCACGACGAGAAAAACGCCAAACGTAAACTGCTTAAACTTTACAGAGAGTGTGACTTTCCCGAGGAAAAGATTCGTTTAATGAGTGTACTGGGAGAGGTGAGCGAGCGAAGCGAGCGAGCCGAGTTACAACTGATCTAACATTATTCCACGCTCAATCCAATTTCCGCTCGGCGCAGGTACAAGAACAGCAACACTGGAACGAGACGATGGAGTGGGTCTTGTACAGCGGCGAGGTTCGCCGTCAGGATATTGCTAGGCCACTTCAGACTCTGGGAGGCGCGAGCCCGGAATCAGCTGCTCGCGGGTGGTCATATTTAAAAAGAAACTTCAACGAGTTGGTGGCAGAGTTTGCGGGGGGGCAGATGTGGCCTTCAATCGTTTCAACCTTGTGCGGCGGGAGCAAATCGGCCGCGGTTGCGGACGAAATTCAGGAGTTCTTTGAGCTCCACGAACCTGGGAGTGCCAAAAAAAGAGTAACACAAATTTTGGAAAGGACAAGAATTAACTCGGACAGGGTCCAACGCGACAATTTGTCGTTGAGCAAGTTTTTTGAATAGAGAAACTTTCAAAATGTCAAATTTAAT
>Ga0302114_10002292_pt1 | contig 12367 bp, 19 predicted proteins | sample AG5_Surface_MG_FD_203107 | JGI IMG/M metagenome (GOLD analysis project Ga0302114, IMG submission 203107) | Marine microbial communities from Western Arctic Ocean, Canada - AG5_Surface | ecosystem: Environmental > Aquatic > Marine > Oceanic | place: Canada: Western Arctic Ocean | collected...
TGGTGCGTACAAGCGGCCCATCTCACCACCCAATGAACGAGCTTCCTCGGGAGCGAGGGAGAGCAAGCCGATGATATCAGCACAGGCTCCACTACTACGGGCAATGTCGATGGGAGTTTCGCCTTTATTGTCTCGTGTGGTGAGGGCCTCGTAATTCAATTCAATCGACATCACGCACACTATGGCAAGAACATGTGTGTGTGTCTGAGCTTTCGCTGCCATCCAATGATGTGGCAGTCGTCCATGCTCATCTCTCTCCTTGTACTTTCTCCTGAGCAAATCTAAGTTCCGATCTGCTTGATGCATGGCTCCTTCTACCGCGGGCCAATCACGCCTCTTGAGCCACTCGTGGTGCTCGTTGGAAGGCATAAAGATATGCTCGTGAAAAGATCTACAAACGAGAACGGGGGGAGGAAGAGAGGTGGGTTGCTGGGGCAAGGTAGGAGAATGGGTTAATATGGGTGCTGGGGTGGCGTATGGGGCATAACAACTGGGGCATAACAACATAGAATTTAAAAACGAAACCTGAGCTGAACCTGAGCCCGAACCAGTCAGAGCCAGAGCCAGTCCGCAGAGCCAGAGGGTGACTAAAGTACGTTACCTTAATCGAGCGAAATTCCAATTCTCAAATTATCTTCCAAAACTCAAAACTAGAAATCTTTCTTCACCTCTCTGCAAGGCAGTTTCTTCACAATGTCAAAATTCTTCAAAAAGGCTGGCAAGGCAATCGGGGACTCGGGTCGTATTACCAAGTACAAATCCCGTCTCCTCCTCCTGAAGCGTGATATCGACAATGCCAAGGAGAGGTTTGGCAAGACTGTTTTCCAGTCCCTTAACGACTCGACCTTCGAACCCGGGATAGTTCACCAGCACTACCTCGTTTCCTTAGCTGAGGTCGACGGCCTCAAGTTACGAATTAAGGAGACAGAGGCGAAGATCGAGGCGTTGGATTTTGGGAAGGAGGTGGCCAAGTCTGATGACGAGGGACCGAGCGGGATCACTCCTAATTCTTCTGGCTCTGCTGCTGGTATCGAGGGACAATTCGAAGAAGCTTCGCTGTCCTCCGAAGTACGATAATTGTTTTCGTATCATAATTTTGGCTGATTTTGGAGAATTTACAAAGGATTTTTTTATCATTCAAATTCTTCCTCCACATCCTCTTCCCCTCCCCCATCACCCGATTCGATCCCGCTAGCTTCATCACTATCATCTTCCTCGTCATAGTCCCCCCCCTCATCCTCCTCATCATCCTCCTCCTCCTCCTCCTCCTCGCTCTCCTCCTCCTCCTCCTCCACCTCCACCTCCGCCTCAGCCTCAACCGCCCCCCCCCCCACCCTCGCCTTCTTCAGGTTCCCCTCTCTCTCTCTCCCCCCCCCCTCATTCTCCAAGCTCTCCGAGATCGTCCTCTTCTTCCTTCCGCCGCCTCCTCCGCCCCCAACCGCAAACGGGTTGCTGTTGCTGCTAGTGGCAGTGGCGGAAGCTCCGAACAGCGGCGCCGCGGCCGCGCTCCCGCTCCCGAACGCTCCGAGCCCGAACGTCGGCACAGGTGCTCCGGAGCCTCCTCCGAACGGGCTCGAGAATGGCGCCGCGGCAGCAGCAGTAGCCGCAGCCTTGAACAAGTTGGCGTTTGCGTTTGCGCTGCTCGTTGCCGTAACCGTCGCCGCCCCCTTCCCCTCTTTCTCCTTCTCCTTCTCCTTCGCAGGCGCCATGTTATTGACATTTTTTATTGCGAATTTTCGCTTCCTCTCCTCGAGCTTCCTCGCCTCTAGCTCCTTCTTTCTCGCCACCATTGCCTCCTTCTTCTTCTCGAGCTCGAGCAACTTTTGCGCCTTGTTGCCGTCCAACAGCGGCGCCGCGCTCGCTGGAGTGGTGGCCGTAGAGGGCACTGGCAGGGGCAGGGGCAGGGGGGCTGACGACGCCAAATTGGGAGCGAGGCTGCTGGACGCCAAATTTGAAGCGCTGGTGCTGCTGGGCGCAAATATGAAGCCTCCCTTTGGAATTTCGACCTTTTCCTTCTCCTTTTCCGCCGCCTTGTCCGGTTGCACCTTGTCTGCCACCATCTCCGCGGCCTTGTCCACCGCCACACCCTTCTTCTTCCCGAGCAGCCCCAGGACATTTCCAAGGACGTCTCCCCTCTTCTCCTTCTCCTTCTCCTTTTCCTTTTCCGCCACCATCTCCACCGGCACCGGCACCGCCACAATCCCCTTCTCATTTTCCTCCTTTTCCTCCTTTTTCTCCCCAAGCTTCTTCGCCTTCTCCTTCTCCTTCTCCTTCTCGAGCATCTTCACCAAGGCCAAATTCTTCTTCTCGAGCATTTTCATGTCGTCCATCTTGTTCCTCAGCAGCTGCTTGAACTTCAAGTAGTTCTGCTCGTGCCCCTCCCCCTCCTTCACCTTCTCCCCGAGCATCTTCTTCAGCCCCGCCACTTCCTTCTCCTTGGCCGCAGCCGCCGCCGCGTTGACCTTACTAACTTCCGCCCCCGCCGCCGCCCCCGCAGCCTTGCCCTTCGCAGTCTCCACCGCCGCCTTCAAAATGTTGACGTTCTTGGTCAGTCCCAAGTGCAGCTTCTTGTACTTGGCAATCTCCCCCTGCAGCCCCTCTACCATCCCGCCCCTCTCGACCGCCTTCTTGTGCTCTTCCGGGTCGATCTGGTGGTACTTGCTCGTCATGTCCTTCACCCTCTGCTTCCACTGCCCCACCTCCTTCTTCAGCAGCTCCCCGTCCCCCTGCAGGCGAGCGAAGAAGGCGCGAAGCGAATTAAGTGGGAAAATGTAAGATTAGTTATGCATTGCATTTGAATTTGAATTCTTGTCTTCCTCAAGGCTCGCTCGCTTCGCTCGTTCACCTGCAGGCTCCCAGCCCTAGCCTCGCTCTCGCCGATCCTCTTCTTGAGCGGTTCGAGCTGGTTCTCGGCTTCCTTCCTCCCCTTCGTTTGCTCCCTGAGCATCTTCCCGATCCTGCGCCGAGCGAAGCGAGGCGCATTAATGAAGCAAGAGCAAAAGCGAGAGAGTCGAGTGGGTTAGTTTAGTAGTTGATGTAGCCGTCTGCAGCCATTCAAGGCTCGCTTCGCTTCGCTTCGCTTCGCTCGCTCGCTCCCTCACCTCTCCTTCTCCTCCCGAAGCTGCACGTTACTCTCGGTCAAAACGTTCAGCTGGGCAACTTGCTTCATGAGCTCCTTGTGCTCAGCGTTTTCGTCCTTTCCGTCCTCGCTCTGCTGCAGGAGAACTCCCTCCAGCCGCTCCACCTCCGCCTTGACCTCGTCCAAGTTCCGCTTGGCGACCATGCAGCTGCTCCTCTCGCAGTCGACCTGCTGCTTCAGGACGTTGATTTTGTTTTCGATTCTTTCCTTCTCCGCCCGCAGGTAGACGACAATCTGCCGAGCCAAACGAATTGAGTGGAATAATGTTAGTTTAGTAGTGAGTGGATGATGGTGGTGGCTTGTAGCCATTTCTCGTTTGCTCGCTCACCTGCCGAACGTCGCTCAGTTCTTTCCGAAGATGAGCGTCTATTTCTGTGTCTGCTTCTTTATCCCCCTCTCCCTCTCCCTCCTCCTCCTGCTCCTGCTCCTGCTCCTCAAACCTCCTCTCGCTGGCCGCCGCCAAGTTCTGGTATTGCTCATGCAGCAGATTGCACTCCTTCTCCTTCTCGCTCACAACCTTTTCCAGCTCCTCGACGTTCTCACTTAGCATCTTCTTCTCCTCGTTGAACAGGCTCTCGCACCCGGCCAGCTCCGTCTCAACCGCCGCCAGCTTCGCCTCCGCGACGACCCTGCCGTTCTCCTCCGAGCCGAGCTTCGACCGAGCCTCCCGCAAAGCCTTGCGCGCCTCGGCGTGGTTCTCGAGCTCCCGCTCGAATTTCTCCTGGCTCGCCAAGGCCTCGGAGGTGTACACGTCTGTGTCCCTCTTGCAGTCGTTCATCTTGTTGAGAGCGTCGTGGGCTTGCTTCTCCGCCGCCTTCTTGGCCGTCGTGAGGGCTGAGATTTCGCCTTTCAAACTCTTCTCGCTCTCGTCCTGCCTCGCCTTCTGCTTCATGAGGTCCTCCCCGATGCCGTCCAAGGCCTCCACCTTATCCTCCGCCGTCTTCTTGGCCGCTTCCAGTCCGTTCTGCAGCCGAAGAATTTCCATCTGGCTCTTTTTGCTGCGCCGAGCGAAGCGAGGCGCATTTATAATGAAGGACGAGCGAAACGAAAACGAGCGAGCCAAACGAATTGGATGGGTTAGCTTATTAGTGGATGTAGCCATTATGTCTGTAGCCATTTCGCGCACTCCATCGCTCGCTCACCTGCTCTCGGTCAAGTTTTTGACCTGCTCGTCGCTCGACTTTGCCAGCTTCTTGAAGTTCTCTAGGTGCCTCCCGCTCTCGGCCAGATTCTTCTTCAGTCCGTCAACTTCCCCGCTCAGCTCCTTGATCGCGTCCCCCCCGGAGTTTTCGCCTCCTCCGTCCTTCTTTCCGCCGCCCCCGCCATTAACATTAGCCTTGGCCACCTTTAAGTCCCGCTCACAGTTGCTCAACTTCTCGCTCAAGAGCTGCGCCGAGTATAAGTTAGTTTCGTTTCGTTTCGTTTTAGCACAGGCTCACTCACCTTCACCTCGCCCTCCGCCACCGCGCACTTTGTTTTCAGCGCCCCACTGTCCCCCTCGGCCTTTTTCAGCTTCGCCTCGCATTGCCCCAGCTTGACGTCCCTCTGGTTCAAGCTCCCGTTCAGCAGCTTGACCTCCTCGGTGTTTTTCTTCTTGGCTTCGCCGAGCTGGGCCGTGCACCTTTCGAGCTCCCACTGCAACCTCTCCCGCTCGGCAGTCGCCTGGGCGCTCACTCCCGCCTCAATCCTGTGAACGCTCTCGATCAAGCTCGCCTTCTCCTGCAGTTCCGCCCTCAGACTCGCGTTGCTCTCCTTCCACCTATTTTCGCTGTTGACGGCAACGTCCTTGAGGGAGCTGGCGTTTTTCACTTGCGCCGCCAGCTGTGCGCATCTTCCCCTGCTGCTGCTGGCCTCTGAGCGAGCCTCGGCGACAACCTTCTGCATCTCGACCTGGTTGGCTTGCATCCTGCTCAGCTCACCCGCCCCCCTCCCAATATCCTCTTGGCAATTCTTGATGCTCTTCTCCAGCCTCTCGCACCTCTCCTTGTGGAACATCGCGTCGGCCCTGTAACTGCGAGCGAAGCATGGCAGGGATGGTTTTTTGTTAAAATTGTGGAGAATCTGACTGGCTTCGCATTCGCATTCGCCATCACTCACCCGCTCGCTTCGCTTCGGAATTGGCTCAAGTCGTTCCTGCAGGTTTCGAACAATTTGCTCTGCAACTTGTCGTTCTCCTCCATTTTCTCCAGCTTGTTATTTAACTGGCTCAAGGTCTTCTCGGCTACTATTAGCTTGCTCTTGATCTCGATCATTTTCTCGCTGTTTTCGTTTTCCTCGGCCGGTTCCTCGGCAACCGACTTGCTACTCGACGCAGTAGTAGTCAACCTTGAATCGCTCGAGCTCAGCAAAACCCTGTACATATCACGCTGCTCGATGATAGCTTGTACCATTGTTTCCTGGGCCCCCCTTTCCTCCCTCAGCTTGGTCAATTCCGCCACCGTGGTGTCAATTGTTCCCTGCAGCGTAACCCTGTCGTCGTTTTGCCTCAGCCCGTTCAATTCCGTTTCCAAATTGTGAACCTGCGTTAAATGAAGACGAGTAGGTTAGTTCAGTAGTGGACGAAACTCGCTCGTTTCGCTCGCTCACCTTGCTATGTAAATTCGCATTGTTCGTCTGAAGTTCGTCGACATTGTTGAAGGTGTTCTCAGCTCTGGCTCCGTCGGTGAGCATGAGCACCTCGCCCCCATTCTCATTCTCATTCCCGTTTTGCTCGCCCATTTTCTCCCTCAACAAATTCTGAATTTGCGACGCAAACAGTTTATTCTCCCTTTTCATGTCCTCCGCCACTCCACACTCCTTCTCCCACTCCTTCGTGACGGTGGCCAAATTCCTTTCCGCCATCGCCTTCTCCCTCTCCCCCCTGACCATCTCCAACGCCATCTTCTCGTGACTATCAATCGCCCTCTGGTAATCGATTTTCTGCGCCGCAAAAACGGGCGCCTTCTCCTGGATTTCCTTCAATATCCTCTCCATGTACAAGTCCAGCTTGGCCCTCTCCCCCCTTTCGTAAGTCAGGCTCTCCTCCAACTCTACAACCCTCCCGTACATGTCCGTCACGCTCAACCCCCGCTCCACAATGCTCACAACGGCATTCGCACTTCCGCTGGGTTCATTTGGATCGAAGCCAACATTTGCCACCTCCCTGTGCCCGGCACTCTTCAATGTCTTGACTTCCCCCTCCAACAATGCAATCTTTTCCTCTTTCAATCCCAACAAAGCATCCCCCTCCTTCTCCATCTTTTGGATTTGCTCGTACCCCACTTTCACCTCCCCCTTCATCTGCTCAATGTTGCTTTCCAAATCGCTCCCGCGCTGCTCCAACTCGGTCGTCTGAGCCTCCAGCAGCACGACAAGCCTGTCCTTGCCCTCGCTCTCGACCCTCATCCCTTCAACCTGCGCCGAGTCGAGTAGCGGTTATTTTTAGTAGTTCTCATCATTTCGCTTTCCACGGCTTTCGCTCGTTTTGCTCGCTCACCTCCTCCTTCCAGTCTCTCCTGGCCACCCTTAGCCTCTCTTCAACGTCGGAAATTTCACACTCGCTGGCCGCAACCCTTTCGCTCATCGTCTTGTTCCGATCCTCAAATCTTTTCAAACTCTGCGTGTTGGATGCGATATTGCTCTCCAGCTCGATCTTCTCGTTGTCAGATTTGACCGTCTTCAGCCTGTGCTGCTCCCTCATCGTTTCCAGCTCCGCCTCCAGTTCATTGACGTGAGACTGCGACGAGCGAAACAAACGGAGCGAGCCAAACGAATTGGGTGGGTGGGTTAGCTTAGTAGTGGATGTAGCCTTTATATTATATATGTCTATAGCCATTTAGCGGGTGTTGATTCATCGCGAGTATGCTCGTCTTCCAAAAGGCAAGCGAAGACTGAGTGAGACTCACCTTCAAAATTTCCTTCTCCTTCTTCTCCCTCTGGAGCTCAAATTCCCTTGGCAACCGGTCAGAATCCATGAGCATCAACTTCTCACCCTTCTGGGTCAGTTCCAACTAAGAACCGAGGGGTTAGCTTGTGCCCACACATCACCTCCTCAAACTCAAACTCAAACTCACCTTCATTTGCATCTTGCTCTCATTCAAAGTAGATATATCGTTGTTCAGCTGGTCAATCTGGACCAACAAACGGTTCCGGTTCAAGTCGTTCGTCGAGGTGATCTTTGTAAGCTCAGCGTTTGCCTCTTGGGCATGGGCTAGCTGCTGAGCCTGGGAGGAAGAGGAACTTGTTTGGGCCTCCAGGGCAGATTTTTGGGAAGACAAGGCCGACTGTGAGGTAGCCAAGGCAGACTGCGAGGTCTGGTACATGGTTTTCATCTTACTCAAAAGAGCTGATTGCTGCTGGTATTTAGTTTCTAAGGTTGACATGTGGGCAAGCGTGATAGCGTTGGAAGACTCCAATGCAGCCATTGTACTTGCTTGATTTTGGTTTGCATTTGCCCCGGGAGTCGCCATTAGTGGGGGGGAGGGGAGTTGGGGGGATTCCGCCTAAGATGTGGTGGTTTGGTGGTTCACCTAAAAATTGAAATCCTTATCGAAGGTGCGAAGGTGCGAAGGACACAAGGATTTGCAAATTTCTAATTTTCAGCTCGGCACCTCGGGAACTTTTAAGATAAACATGGATCCTCGCCCCTCCGAACCCTCACCCTCACCCTCACCCTCACCCTCACCCTCACCCTCACCCTCATCCTTTTCCTCGCCCTCGTCCGACCCAATATCCATATACGACAAACCTCGCTCAAAAAAGGTTCAGCCTCCAAGGAACACAAACTGGTGCATCCCACGTTCACGAAAAGCCCAACCCGTGTCCCAACCCAAAATCTCCCCCGAAACGAGCTCCTACCGATCAAAGCTCCATCTGTGCCTCCGGTCCAACGACCTCGCAACAGCGATGCTAATCTACAACGAGGCGCTGTCCCTGGGAATCAAGGTTGAGGCGAAGACCTACGGCAGCCTCCTCAGTCTTGTTGGGGGAGTCTCTCCTTCCAATTACCTTTCTTCCGGCGCGGAGAATCGCGCCTCGCTAAACCTCGCTCCTTCGTTAGAATTAGAGCCCCAGGAGCCTGACATTAACATATTCGAGGAGGGTGCGCGCGGTAAATTCACCGACTCGATGGTCAGGGAGGTTCTTTCCGTCCGGGCTGTGGCCTACATCGAGTATTTGAAGCGCGTGGAGGCAGAAGAAGAAGAAGCTGAAGCTGAAGCGGAAGAAGAAGAAGAAGAAGATTCTTCGCAAAAGGGCAACTCAAAAAAGCGCAAACGCGCAAAAAACCCAACCGTCCCATCCCCATCCTCAATCCGCTGGTACAACCTCCTCCCCCCCTTCATTCCCCCTCTAGCCCCCGTCCCCCTCTCCTCCCGTCTCTCGATCTCCAACCTCCTCCTCTCCCACATGACCTCCCAGAACTTTACTCTCTCCGAGACGGTTTTGACCGCCTGCATTCGAATCAACGCAAAGTCAGGCGAGGAGGCTCGCGCGGAGGAGTTTTTGAAAAGGGCGGAGGAGGACAAGTCGATTAAGATTCGGAATCGGCTTTTTTTGGATGTTTTGACCATGTACGCCAGCCCACCCGACCCCACAATAGATTCTCGCAACAATAGATTCTCACTCCCCAAAGTCCTGGCAACACTTGCGCGGCTCACCTCCCACAACCTGGCACCCAACGAGATCGAGTACCGGCAGGTGCTCCGGGCGGCAATTCACGTGGGAGACGTCGCTGTCGCGAGGAAGGTCCTCGAAGACGTTGCCGAGGATGTGCTAATGCCATCGGCGGCCATGGTTGAGCTTATTGTTGGGTGGTTTGAGAGTGGGCACGAGAAGGGGGGGTGGACAATAACAAACTCCTGCTCAGTCGCCACAGCAACAGGCGCAATATCGTCCGGTCCGTGCTCTGGCGAGGTCCTCTCCTCCATCGAGATCACCCCCTCCGCCCGCTCTGACCTCATCCGGATGAACGAGGAAATCGTCACGAGGGGAGAGGCCCAAGGAATCAACAACAAGTTTCAGGGCGGCGGAAAGGGCGAGAAGAGGCTGATCAAAAACAGGGAGAAGAGGGTGTCGGATTGGAACAATTTCAAAACTTTTTGCAACAGAAATAGCAGCACAGGTGGCAACAAGTTCACGGTTGTCGTCGACGGAGCGAATGTGGGTTACTACAAAGCCCTCACAAAGCACGTCAACTACTTGCAGATCGACAAGGCCCTCATCAAGCTCAGGAAACTTGGCCACGCCCCCCTCCTTATCCTCCACTCCAGGCATTTTGGAAATAAAACTGTGCCGCAGGGGAGGGACTCTGACATTGTAGATAAGTGGGAGCGAGGGGGTTATTTGTGGAAGTGTCCGAGCGGGTGCAACGACGACTGGTTTTGGCTCCATGCCGCGTTGAAGGTGAGTGAGCGAGTGAGTGAGGGAGTGAGCGAGCGACATTGTAAAATATAATATTGGTGGCGTCGTGGGAGAGCGTCGTTAGCGCGAACAATCCCTTGGCACAAAGAGATGCGCCTGGCTAAATCCGCCACCGCGTCCGTTTTTGAGTGATTGAAGACGGTACGAGTTGGAGTTGCGGCCGACTCTGTGATTCGCCTTTTTTCCCCGTTTTTTTTTGGTTACTTTTGTCACATTGACGTGCTATAGCGTGTTTTGGACCGTCCCTGAACAACCTCTAGCGCAAAAAGATGCGCTTGGCTAAACCCGCCACCGTGTCCAATTTTGAGCGTCGAAAACCTCCATACTTTGGAGTTACGGCCGATTCAGTGATAAATCTTTTTATTTTTTATTTTATTAAAAAAGCTAACATAACATGCCACAGTTCGAAAGTTTTGTCTTTACAAATGATGAGATGAGGGATCACCAGTACCAGCAGGGCGCAGCTCGCGATTTCTACCGCTGGATCGAGCGAAAACGAATCAAATTCACCTTCGTCGGTTGGACAGAGGGCGAATCTGCCCGCGCCGAAAACAACAAGCTCGTCCAGGGCGACCTCTCGTTTCTCTTCCCTCTCAAGTTTAGCGTTCGAATTCAGAAGCGCAGGGGGGGCGGGGTTTATATACCCTTGAGCGAGGATGCAACTCGTTGGTTGACCATAAAATTGAAATAAGTTTAGATCCTCAATATTTGTTTTTTGCAAAACTCAAATACCGCTCAAACGAATCAAATTCACCTTCGTCGGTTGGACAGAGGGCGAATCTGCCCGCGCCGAAAACAACAAGCCGAGGCAGCAACTCGTTGGTTGACCATAAAATGAATCCAGTCAGCAGTCTTTCATAAATGTCCTTGTGGAAATTTCCTATGTTCAATTTTATTATATCTTAATTACGCCTTACAACCCTAAATAAGAGATCAAACGGGTGACATTGGAAGAATAACCGGCTCGCGGCGCTGACCACAGCCAGACATAAAACCGGAATCTGGAATACCGCAGTGTTCATGAAGTAGCTCGGTATGTTTACAACGCAAAAAACTCCCCAAATGATGTTATACACCCGCAAATCGCTCGCCAGGACCCAATCTGCCTCTCGTTCTATTATCCCGTGCCTTTCCATAAGCAAAATCACCAAAGTTCCAATGACACCAGTCGGACAGAAGGGGGTTGGTCCGGCTAGCGCGAAAGTAAAGCAGTCAGCGCAGCCCGCCATTAGGAAAAGTCCAATAACAGATTCTGCGCCACCATCATTTGAGGAAAAGTCTCCGAATGCCACCATTATGCCTAAGCCAATCAGTTGTTGAAATACTCTTAGCCTGAGCACCCTAGAATCTACGTAATGCTGCTCATCGCCAATTTCAGGGATAACCTGCCCCATATCGAGAATTCCTGCGGTGTTGAACCTGGGCGGAAGCGAGCGAAGCGAAGCGTTAGGGGATTTGCGCCATGCGCCATGCGCCATGCTTGTAAAAAGCAAAAAACCTACCTCAGTTTGGTTTTGGGTAGTTGCTCGATTGAAGGCTTGGTTGAGCTTGAGTGAGCCTGCAAGATATTGTGGTACTCCGCCAGCCCAAGGGCAGGTGGCTCATTTGAACTCATAACTTGGAGCTCGTATGTATTCTGCCACGTAAAACTTAAAATAAAAACACAAAAATATTTTTAGTTTTTAGACGCCGCAGTTGCATTTTCGCAACGCCTCCTTTTAGACGCACTTGCATTTTCGCAACGCCTCCTTCAAAGTCAAAATGATCGCATTGCAAATTTTGCTTTGCCTCTGTCTCTGTATCCTTGGCCAAGAATCTTGCAAAACCACCACCAACTCCAACTCCAAATCCAACTCCAACTCCAACTCCAACCCCCCCCGCAACACATACACCCTCAACGTAGCCCTCCACGCTCAGTCCCACTCCTCCCTCCATGGATGGGTTGCAGGTTCCGAGATAACCACTCTCGGACTCAATGAAGCTCTCCTCCAACACCACCACCACCACCCCTCAAACAATAAAATCGTTCATTCTCAGATCTTCGCCCCGTTCAACTACGCTGGGTTAGAGTCCACGGTCTGGGACGTTGCGGTAATTGAAGGCTACATCGGCACAGTGCCTCGATTCATTTCTACGCTCCGCCGAATCAACCCAAAAGTCATTATTCTCCACTTTTGCCTGGACACCTACCCCCACATCTCCACCATCTTAAACCTGGACGTGGACGCATTTCTCACCAACAGCAACTACATGAGTGATGTTCACTTTCCTCACTACGGCTTCAAGGCGAAGTTTGTTCCTCTGGCCGTTGATGCTGAGAAATTCAGTAGACAGAAGGTCAAGGGGGGGGGCTATAGCGACATCGATATCGTCTACTTGGGGCAGTACACGCCCACAAAACGTAACCTTCTAATGCTCTTGACCGAAGCGGCGAATTTAAGTGAGGAGAAAGGTGAGTGAGCGGAGCGGAGCGAGGCGAAACGGAGCGAAGCGAAGCGGAGCGCCAAAGCCGCTGCCTACAAAAGAGTGTTGCGTTGTGGCTCGCTTCGCTCGCAGGGCAACTCGCCAACACGCCACATACTAAACCACTCAATGCGCCTCGCTTCGCTCGGCGCCGGCGCAGGTTACAAATTCGTAATTTACGGCCACGCGTGGCACAATTCTGAGAACGAAGACGCGATTGGTCATCTATTGAAATACGTCAGAGGCGTTTTGCCGAGGGATGACATTGCGGAAGTTTACAGCAGCGCCAAGGTTGTCTTGGGGACGACTGAAGTGGGGCAAGAGGAGCTGGGCATGATCAATAATCGGGTGTTTGAAGTTTTGAGT
>Ga0302114_10002297_pt1 | contig 12355 bp, 8 predicted proteins | sample AG5_Surface_MG_FD_203107 | JGI IMG/M metagenome (GOLD analysis project Ga0302114, IMG submission 203107) | Marine microbial communities from Western Arctic Ocean, Canada - AG5_Surface | ecosystem: Environmental > Aquatic > Marine > Oceanic | place: Canada: Western Arctic Ocean | collected...
TGTTCCACACGATGCCGCCCTTCTCCGGGTCGTAATTCGGATCGTTCGTGTCCACCGCACTGTTCCTGTTCACCACCGGCTCCTTCGTTTCCACGACGCGAGAAGGCTTTTGTTTCGAGAAGGTTTGGACCTTTCCGGTGTCGGGTGTCTCGTCCTCGAGCCTTCGCAGCGAAATCGTGAGAGTCCCGCCGCTCTCCGCGTCGACGTTCACGCTCCTCGTCTGGGAATAATACCCCGGCGCCGACGCGGTCACCTCGTGCGTCCCGGGCGCGAGGAACCTGGCGTAGTATCCCAGCGACGACGCGATGAACGGGACGTCGATGCCCGCGACGGACAGCTGCGCGGATGCCACCGGCGTTTTCCCATCCACCGAGTCTAACACTTTCCCAGTCAGCGACTTGCGAGTCACCGCGTGTACGTACGATACGATGGCCGGCGCGTGCTCGGACCACAGGTTCGACAGCTGGCCAGCCTCCGGCCACTTCCGTTCGTTCACCTCCACGGTCACGTCCATGGTCTGCGTCTTGATGTAGTGCCAGTCCTGCATGCCGCCCCACAGCGGGTACCACTTAGCGCCGTTGGTAACGCCCTCGGGGAACTCTTTGTTGGCCGGCGTCGCCATGGACGGGTGCGCTTTGGCGTAAATCTTGGCGAGCCTCTTGAACGCGACGTCGTCCGGGGACTTGGCGTACCCGGCCTGCCTGTTCGTGCCGCTGATGGCGTCGTACGGGTAGTTAGCCACCAATGCGCCCTCGTGAAAGTTCAACGCGGCGGTGGCGTTGACGGATTGGCTGAAGCGCATGATCGCCGCCGTCTCCGGCTGTCGTTCGTCGAAGCCGTCCGGCAGGCTTGGATCGTTGAACTGATCGGGAAAGTCGCGGTTGAGGTCCTTGGAGTTGCCGTTGTTTCGCCGTCCGTTTTTGAAACCGTCGGGGTTGATCGTCGGCACGAGAAACACCCGAGCGCCGTCGACAACGGACGCTGCTTCGTCGACGAGTTTTTTGGAAGCCGAGTCCAGATCCCCGGGATGGCCGCCGCCCGATGATCGGTCCCCTCCTCCGTGCGCGATGCATAGGAGCCTGGCGAAGCGGACGATGAGCTCGCGTCCCACGGGCTCGTCGCCGTGCATGTTCCCCACCAGCATGATCCCCGGCTTGGCCTGTTCGAGTCCCGGCGAGGTTGAGATCTCCATGGCGCGCATGGCCACGCCTCCCGCGCTCGTGCCGATGGTGGTGAGCTTTGATATCCCGGCGCACGGCCCGGCGTGCAGGTCATCGAGCACCGCCGCGAGCTCATCGTTGGACCTGTACCGCCACTTGGACCACTCACCGGAGGACGCATCGCGGAGAATCGACCGAGTCGCGACCGCCTCGCTCTTGGAGTCGACATCATCAAAGGAGTCGACATGAAACTCATCGTCGAGCAGCGTCGTCCGTCGCGCGCCGATCGGCGACGGGCGGCGGAGCGACCTCGCGTCGACGCGCGCGGCGACGACCAGGATGAAGCACACAACCGCCCAGGCGCGATGAGCGAACGCCATCGCTCTCGGTCTCCCCCGACCTACCGTCGCGCACCCTTCTGTCAGCCTCGCCGCTCTCGCGCCTCGGCGCTTCGAGGCGAGTCCCAAAAAGTTTGCGGGCAGGGTCTCATCATCGGGCATTTTAACTGGCCATTTCACGAGTCAAATCGACGGTTCATTTCACGATTCAAGGGGAACTCTCGGAACCGTTGTAAAGTTCCCTTCGGTCACGAAACGGAAGACTTGACGCTCCACTTGCGAGCGCACGGACGCGGAGGCGCTGACGAACGCACGGGACCGAGCGGCGTTTAGCTGAGCTCGACCTCCTCCGGAAGCGCGAGCGAACACCCGCGCGGCAGGCGCCCGGTCGATGGCCCCGCCCTTCTCGCCCCATCTCATGGCCGGCATCGGAGGAGGAGTGCCGCAGGCGACCCCATCGGGGATGTACGGGAACAAGGAGAACGCCATGCCGCCCGCGTCGCAGGTGACCTCGGAGCACGTCACCTTCGCGCCGACCCCGGGAGCGGGTGACGTCAAGACCGGGCAGCAGGAGAGCGTCCAGCAGGTGCGTCCGCCTCCACACCAGTCCCACATCAGTCCCGAGGGGTACCGGAGATGCGGAATGAATAAATCCCATCTCTGCCGCGTCCCGCCTTCTCCCGCCCCAGGATAAACCCCGTATCGACGCTCACCTCGCCGCTCACATCCGATATCGCAGCGACTGGAGCGCATGCGAGAGCGCGTGGCCAACCTGAAGACCCCGATGCGCGCCAAATCAGCCGCGGGCGACGACGCAAACACCGCCACCCTCCCGCGAGGCGTCACCTTCGCCCCGGGCGTCGGGGGCACACCGCTCGTCGGCACCGGCTACGCCATGACCCCCGGCAACCCCGCCGCCGCCGCGCAGCGCATCGTCCACAAGACCCCGGCGGCAACCACCAACGGCACCAACAAACGCAGGGCATCCGTCGAGTCACTCCTCTCCGAATACCTCCGATCCTCCGGAGTCACCCCGCCGCACTCGAGGTCCGAACGCGAAGCTCGCATCGCGTCACTCCGCGAGAACGCCAACAGCGCCCAACACTGGTGCGAGTTCCTGGAAGCGGAAGAAGTGGCGCTCGGCGAGGAGACCAAGGGCGTGGGCGCCCCCGCGGGACGCAACGGCGTCTCACTCTTCCGCCTGTACGAACACGCGACTAAGTCGCTCCCGCAAGTTTCGCGCAACGCCCCGTTTGAAACGCAGGGATACTACCTCCGACTCTACCTCGGACTCGCCAGGCAACAGATGGTGAGCAACATGGACGACGCGAGGGATACGTTCAAGTACCTCAAGTCCGAGGGGTTCTGGCAGAGGCACGGCATGTACTGGACGGAGTGGGCCGCGTTTGGGCACCAGTACAAGGGCGAAGAGAAGGCGATGAAGATACTCGCGAAGGGACTCGCGGCGAACCCGGAGCCGAGGTGCATCGTGGAGGAGATGAAGGAAGCCATCACGCAGGGCCGGTACGGCGTCCCGGTCGCCACAGCTGTGCAGCGAGCGCAGCCGCAACCCGCGGCGCAGGAGTACGATCGCGAGCGCGAGGCGAAGGAATCCCGCGAGAGATTCCAACGCGAGATCGCCGCGAGGCAGCAGCAGCAGCAGGCGGCGGCTGTCGATACCTCCGCTGACGCCACCGTCGCCGTCCCCGCGGTACACACAACCGGCGGCGAACACACGGCGCACACGGCGCGGTTGGCGGGATCGCAGCCCGCTGCGGATGACGCGGAGGCGACCATCGCCGTCAATTACACCCCCGGCACATCCGCCGCGGTGGCTCGGGTCAAAGCGGCCGCCGCCGGACATTCCGCGCCGGCGCCGCAGCCCACCGCCAAGCCCCCCGCCCCATCGGTGGACGACGCCGCGGAGAAGGCTGCCAAGGCTGCCGAGGAGAAGAAGAAATCCAAACCGAGGGTTCGTGAAAACTCCGAGATGGTCGTGGTTCGCGGGGTCAAGTACCTCAAGCTGGAGTGCGTGGGTCAGGGCGGGACGTGCAAGGTGTACAAGGTGCTCTGCCCTAAGCGCAAGACGTACGCGCTCAAGCGCATTCGTCTGCAAGGACGGGAGAAGGAGACCATCGCCGGGTTCATGGATGAGATTCGTTTGCTCCAATCCCTCCGTGGCAAGGATAACATCATCCAGCTCGTCGACGCCGAGGTTTGCAAGACGGAGGGTCTCATCTACGTGGTGCTGGAGTACGGAGAGATCGACCTGGCTCGGCTCTTGTCCAAGCGCGAGAAGCAGGCGAGGGCCAAAGGGAACGCCGGCGCGGGTGTCCAGAGCAACGCGGGGATGATCGACGATAACTTCCTAAGGCTCTACTTTGAGCAGATGGTCGAAGCCGTCGGCACCATCCACGAGCAGAAAATCGTCCACTCGGATCTCAAACCCGCGAATTTCCTATTCGTCGAGGGCGCGCTCAAGCTCATCGATTTCGGCATCGCGAAGCAGGACACCAGCAAATCCGACACCACGAACATCGTCCGCGATCACCAGGTGGGCACCGTCAACTACATGTCCCCGGAGGCCATCTTAAACGGCCAGCCGTCGGCGCTGGGCGGTCCCCTGAAAGTCGGCCGGGCGTCTGACATTTGGTCCCTCGGATGCATCCTCTACCAGATGGTGTACGGCCAAACTCCGTTCGCGCGGATCACGGGGATGATCCCGAAGCTTCACGCCATCACCGACCCGAAGCACACGATCCCGATGCCCCCGGTGGCGAACCCGCACCTCACGAGTCTCATCAGCGCGTGCCTCGAGCGGCACCCGCACAGACGCATCACAATCGCGGAGATTCTCAGCCATCAGTTTTTGCGACCGGCGGCGGCGGCGACGCCCGCGAGCAAAGGCGGATCGGGCGGCGCGGATGGAGAACCGGCGTCGCCCGCGCCGAGCGGCTTGAGCGCGGCGCAGCTGCAGGGTTTGTTGGAGCAGATTCAGAAGCACGGCGCGAACGTCGACGTGGGAGCGGTTACGCAAGAAGTGTTTCGGCAAATCGCGACGGGCGAGAGCAACGTGAGCATCTCCCCCCTGTTGCGCAAGCACGCCAAGGGTGGGAACGGGGGGGAGATAAAGACCACGGTGTCCGAGACGGGGGATGGGGAGATGGGGGCGGCGGAGAGTGTGGCGGCGCGGGTGGGCGCGATGGACCTCAACGCGGGCGCGGGGGCGGAGACGAAGCCCGACGCGGCGCGGTGATGAGTTTGTTTTTGGGTTACGGGGTAGGGCGGCGACGTAGGACAAGTCATGACAACGTCCCCTCTGTTCGAACGGAGAGGATGTTTTCAATTCAAACACCAATTACCAACAGCTCCGGTACATAACGACGCACTCGTCTTCATTAACACGACGGTATATAACGTCATCACTGCTCGTCCAGGGGCCTGAACACCATCACTCGCGTGAACACTTCTTTGGCGCCGACGCGTTCACCCGCGGACCCATCCGGGTTCTTTGGTGTGAACGACCTGTCCACCACCAGTTCGTTCCCGCCGTTCGCCAGCGTCCGTTGCGTGGTTTCCCATCCCAGCGGCGTCGAGCTCTCCGTCAGGTGCACGGGGCCGAGGTGGGGTATCTCGTTGAAAGTCGTGTTGCGGAACACGGTGGCTGGGGCTGTAAACAAAACACGACGTCGTCAGTATAATTGCCCATATGGAAATAAAAATAAACTCACCGTCGCCGAAGAGTTCCGATTTGCCCCCGAACTCTTCCTCCCATTCGCCTATTGGGTATACTAGGGACCTTACCCCGCGACCCGTGCCCGGGTCTGTTAGCACGAGGAACTCGCCTTCCTCGGCCCCGGTCTCGCGCCATTCCTGCTCGTACGGCGCCACCGCGCGTTCGGCGGCTTTCGCGGCGTCGAGCCCGTGAGACATTAGGTAGGCTTCCGCGTTGACGCTGCGTGAGCCGTCGCGGGTCCATCGACCGACGAAGGACATGTTATCGGTGGTGGATGCCATGGCACGAATCCCGCGGCGGTGGTGCGCGGTGGAACGCGCGGCGCGGGAGGAGGTCGGGACGAGCGCGGCGAGACGCGACGCGAGGCTCATGGGTGCGTGCACACTGCAGTGGCAAAAGCGTGCCCACGATTGCTTTTTGTGGATAACTGAAAGCGCCCCGATTGCAGATCGTGACGTAACACTTCGAAGCTCACCTCGATACAGCACGATAACGATGTCCGCTTTCACCCTCTCCGCCACCCACGCCGTCGCCAAGACCGCCGGTCTCCGCGCCAAGACCCAGGTGCGAACCTCATTTGCCTCCCGTGTCCCGCCGTCCAACCCGCCCGCCCCCCTCTTGGATCGCCCGATGAAGAAGAATTCCGAAACGACACTTCTCGCGGTTCCCCTCCATCTCGATCGCGCGCGTGCGTCCATTGAAAGAGAGGCTGACGCGGCGCATCGATCCCGATACCGTTCATCCATCACAGGCCAAGTCCTCCGTTCGCCGCGCCGTGACCACCAAGGCTGCCGTCAAGGTCGGCGACGCCGCGCCCGACTTTGCCCTCATGGGCGAGGGCTTCGAGGTCACCAAGCTCTCCGACCTCAAGGGCAGCAAGGTCGTCCTCGCCTTCTTCCCCGCCGCCTTCTCCGGTGACGCCGACGGCGGATGCCAGTGCCAGCTCCAGGCCCTCCAGTCCATCGCCAAGACCGACGGCGTCAAGGTCCTCGGCATCTGCAAGGACCAGCCCTTCGCCATGGGCGTCTGGAAGGGCGTGCAAGGCATCGACTGCCTCTCCGACTGGGATCTCTCCGCGTCCGAGAAGTACGTCGGCACACTCGACTTTGGCGAGTTCCTCGACAGCCTGGACGTCTCCACCAACTTCAAGGGGTACATGGCGTGCAGGCGCGGCTGCGTGGTGCTCGACGAGGACCAGAAGGTTGTGTACTCGTGGAACGGAATGCCCGACCAGCTCCCGGATACCACCGAGATCCAAGCCGCGCTCGGCATCGGCAAGACCGACTTCGCCTAAACGCCGGTGGGTGCTCTCTCGTACAAGTAAGCGCTGGCATGACGTGAGCCCGGCTGATTGATTGATGAGAAGTACGAAAATGTTTTAATACGCATGTTAAAAGGGATAAGACGACGAACGCGTATGCGTCGAGAGAGTCGGATGAAACGCGCTTCTTCGATTCGAGTAACTCTTATCTTTACACGCAGGGCAGTATCTTTACACGCGCCGGGCTCCTAATCAACACAGTCGAGCGACACCGACGACACAAAAACAACTGAACGCACGATCGGGCCGTCAGTCAGCCTTGCGCTTCCGCCTCGCGCGGCTGATCTCCCTCCACACCCACCACGCCGCCAGCAAGAACCCGAGCGGCCACCCGAGCGCAACCGCCACCAGCAACACCGGCAACCTCCACCCCTGCGCATTCGTCAGGTGCGCCTCACCCCGGCACTGCCACCGCGCGCGACTCACCGCCTTACCCCGGTCACCGTACTCACCCCACGAACCCTCAAGCTGCGAGAACGGAACCGTCCTCGACAGTTTCACCTTCCCGTCGGAGCCGCGTATGCGCAATATGACAGACGGCTCGATATTCCGGTCGCCTTCGTACGTATACTCATCCGACCCACCGAACGACGCCGCGGGCGACAAGTTCGCGGGAGACGACTCGCCCTCACCCGCGTCTCTCGGAGAGTCGTGAAAGTCCCCAAAGTCCACGACGAGCTCGCCAAAGTTGAACCCGATGTACCGCCGCCGCTGTAAGTTACCCACGTTTGGGAACAGCCACGGCGCTAAGTACGTCGGCGCCCACGGATGCCGCGCCAGTTTCTTCAAAAACGCAGTCGGGATCTCATCCTGGAGCCCGTGCGTCATGCCGCTGCTGGTGAGCTCGACGAGCTCTGACGGTAGGTCGCACCCCGCGGGTGACCCGCCGATCTCCGAGTGGTGCACGTCGCCGGAGAGAATCACCGTTCGAGTCCGTCCGTTGGCGGCGGCGATGAGGTCGAACAAGCGTCTGCGTTCGGCGGGGTAGTTGTTCCACGACTCGATGTCCATACCCATGCCCATCTTATTCAGCAGCTCCTGCGTGTGCGCATGGACCTGCACGGAGCTCCCGACGACGGTGACGTCCACGGGATCGCAATCCGTGTTTTCGTCCGAAACGGCTCCGTCGAACGCCACGCATCCTCGATCGGAAGATGAACCGTCGTCGTCATCGTAATCGGCGCCGTGGTCGCCGAGGGACTTGCCCAGCATGAGCTTCTCGAACCAGGCCCACTGATCTGGGTCCAGCACGCGGCCGCTCTTGGCGTCGGCGCCGTACCTGGCGTCGAGGAGGATCAATCGAACGCTGCCGCGTTTATTGGCGCCGAGTCGCCGGAACGTGTACGCTTCGTAAACACCCGCGCGTGTTCGCCTCGGTGACGATTCATCTTCACCTAGGAAATCGAGAAAAGCCTTTTGCGCAAAGTCCTTCTCGCGCCATTCCCCGCCCGCGTTGTTGAACCCGTAGTCGTGGTCGTCCCAGGTTCCGAGGATGCGCGTTTCCTTCGTGAGAGCCGCGTACTCCGGGTGCGCGTTCTGGGTCTCGTACGCGCCGACGTGGAAGTCGCGGCCGCCGTAGCGCCGGACCTTGTTCACCTTGCCGTCGGCGTAGATGGCGTCGCCGAGCCACACCCACGCGTCCGCGGAGAGCGCTCGTACGGCGGGCCATAAATCTTGCCTGCGGTCGTGGCGATTGCACGAGCCGAACGCGATGCGGAGGTCGCCGCGGTGGTCGTCGGACGTCGTCGTCGTGGCCGGATCGTCGCCTGGGGTGTTGACGTGGTCGCCGTTGGCGGCGCCCGCGACGATCGCGAGGAACGCCAGGAGCCCCAAGACCGTCCGCATCGTCGCCCTTCGCCACGGGGGGACGGTTATGACCATTTTATTCTCCACCCGCACGGAATATACCCGCGATGGGCGACGGAATATACCTCGGCGGTCGGGGAATATCGGACGGTATCCGGCAAAGTCACGGGCCCGTGGCGTCGCGGGATGTGTCCACGACGACGCTGGCGGGAGAAATGCGCCCGCGCCCGTTCCCGGCACCGCCCCCGGCCCCGCGCGGTGGAGTGCCGAGGTTATTCCAAGGAGTTGTGGAGTCAGCAGAAAGCCTATCTGCCTCCCGCGCCGTGCATCTCTCGATTGGCTCTTCTTGACGCTCGGCAAAATGGAACTTTCTGGCCGCGGATTTTTGACTCGTATTTCTCGTATAGATCGTATGGGGCAGCAGTGAGCTCCGACCTTGAATTGCGCGTTTCTTGCCTGGTTCACTAGACTGAAGTCCGGTTCTATTTATAGTTTGGACGGAAATATTCGGCACGACCTCTTTTCGCTGTATTTTTGCCGAAACATCGCGCCCGGCGAGCCCTTTTCGCTCGGCGTATACGCCCTGCACAGCATCGGGAAACATGGGCAAGACTCAGGACGTCGTGACCCGCGAGTACACCATCAACCTCGCCAAGGCGGTCCACGGACTGACCTTCAAGAAGAGGGCTCCTCGTGCGGTGCAAGCGGTGCGTGCCATCCCAAAAAACCGTGTTTGAGCCGCGATTAGGGCTAGGCGTCGGGGTCGCGCGCGAGGCGCGGCGTCGACGCGCGTGACGACCGCCAATCGGCGTTGACGACGCGGCGCTCGAGCGTACACGTTTTGACGGTGTCCTCGCGACGCCGTTCGTGTCGATCGAGTCTCCGCATCGTCGCCGGATGAGTCGTTTCCGTCCACCATGATGGCCGGGACCCGCTTCGCCCTTCAGGCCAAAGATTTCTCCTTCCCGAGCACCCCGACTGACCCGTCGCGCCCCTCCCTCTTAACCCAACAGGTGAAGAAGTTCGCGCAGAAGGTCATGAAGACCTCCGACGTGCGCGTTGACGTGAAGCTCAACAAGGCTATCTGGTCCAAGGGCATCCGCAACGTGAGTAGACGCGCCCGCATCCCAGGCCACCGACCGGCGTTTTTCCACCAACCCCGTCCTAGGGTTTACACACCGCGTTCCCGTACGAACGAAGAAACACCGAGTACTGACCGTGATCCCGACGTCCCGCTCCCACCGACACAGGTTCCCCGCAAACTCCGCGTGCAGATCTCCCGCAAGCGCAACGACGACGAGGATGCCACGGTACGTACACGTTCGAGTCCCCGGGATCCTCGCGCGAGCGTCGAAAGCGTCGACGCCCGCGCGACGGAGAAACCCAGAAATCTTTTCATCGATGGGGGCCCAACCGCCATCATCCCACATCCGCGCCGCCCGTCCACACTCAGTCGCTGACCTTCGATTCGTCCCTCATTCCAACAGGAGGACCTCTACTCCTACGTGACCGTCGTCGACGGCCCCACCAACGAGGGCACCAAGGTTGTCGACGACGTCTAAGCGGCGTCGGTCGAGACAGATGGTGTCGGGTGATTGAAGTTTTAGCACTTGGGGGTTTCTAGGGGCGGCTCTCGCGCGAAGGTGGCTACCGTTGCGCGGGGCGTCTCACACCGAAAAAAACTGCTCTCGAGGGCGGCTGACGTAGCGCGTTGTTTGTAATGTGAACTCTTCGTCCTCGAGAAATCGATCGTGTCGTTCGTTCAGACAGAGCTTTTAAGAGGCGCGAGCTCTTGGTGCCCTCTCTCAAGCAAAATTTGCCAAAAAACCAAACTCGATGTCAGATTTGCCCGCGCGACCCGACGTTTAGACCGCGTATCGTCAGTTCCGTTCACTACTAGCCGACATGCCGAAGAACTCGCGGGTCTTTCTGGACATCGACCTGGACTCCCACCGGGAGAAGTACCAGCGCGCGGCGGACTTCGTCGAGGCCACCGATTTGCGCTACGGCTGGACCAGCAAGTTCATCACCGAGCTGGGCGGTGGGGAGAAGCAGCGCGTTCTCGAGTGCTACGCCGACGACTTCGACTGGGGATCCAAGGGCCCGATCGAGATCGAACCCGCGGCGGAGGAGAGGGTGGTCATCGAGCTCTTCGACGACAAGGCCCCACTGGCGGTGGAGAACTTCAAGGCGCTCTGCACCGGGGAGAAGGGTATGAGCAAAAACTGCGGTGTCGATTACCACTACAGAGGGGTCAAGTTCCACCGCGTCGTCCAGGGGTTCATGATGCAGGGCGGCGACTTCGCCATGCAGAACGGGAGCGGTGGTGAGAGTATATGGGGCAAGAAGTTCAAGGACGAGAAGGACGGGCTGAAGGGACGGCACGATTCCAAGGGAGTCGTATCGATGGGAAACACCGGGAAAAACTCAAACGGATCGCAATTCTTCATCACGTTCGGCCCGTGCAAGCAACTCGACGGTAAGCACGTGGTGTTCGGCAAGGTGGTGGACGGGATGAGCGTGATCGACAAGGTGGAGGCGGTCGCGGTGGCCTCAGGCGGGGTCACGGAGGAACCGACCGTGCCGGTGGTCATCGCGGACTGCGGCTTGCTCGCGTGATGATGACACGACCGGGGTGTTAGTTAGCTCATAGCGGGAGAGAGGGAGAGAGAGACGGGCGGCTTGGACGCGAACGTCTGTTATTTTCATTACAAAGGAGAAAGGAATATCGTGTGAATGTCAAGGGACGAGACGTAGCTCGTCACGCGGCGTCGTTATGTGTCAGTCATGCGTACAGCGGCTCGGCGTTACTTTTGTAACGAGCGCGAGCGTCGTTCAGAGTTTGTCGTCGTCCTCGGCGACGTCCTCGACCATGCCGTCGACCTCGACGACGGGCACGGCGTCGTCGTCGCCGTTCTTGTCGGTGGCGTCCTTCTTCTTCTTCTTGTCATCCGAGGCGGATGGGAGGGACGCGGGGACGTCGCCGCTGACGGTCACCGTGATCCTCGCGGGCGGCGCGGGCTTCGCGGCGACGACGGATAAAATTCCGTCGACGACTTCCGCGGCGACGGTGCCCTTGTCCACGTTCTTGGGAAGCGTCGTCGAGAAGGAGTAGCGCCTGCGGCCGAAGCGGGTGGACGCGTCGGCGCGCGCGGTGAGCGTGTTCTTGGCGTCGATCTCGACGGAGAAATCGCGCGCGGACACGCCGGGGACCGCCCTCCGCATGAGCGTGATCTCGCCGTCGGCGGGCTCGTCGTCAGCCTCCTCGTTTGCGTCCTTGCTTGCGTCGCCGGGCGCCGGGAGCTTGAGGGGCGTCGCGGACACCGGCACGTGAACCCCCGCGGTGTGAGGGTTCACCACGCGGATCGTGAGCAGGCCGTTCGAGCACCAGGCCTTGACGCGGGCGTCGGCTCGCGCGAGGGTGAGCGTCTTGCGGAACTTCCCAAACTTTCCGAGCGCCGTGGACGCGCCCTCGATGAGCAACGTCTCCGCGGGCCTCTTGCGGGAGATGGAGATGTCGTGCCTGGAGAAGCCCGGGACGTTGATGACGATGGTCTCGCCAGCCTCGTCAGCCTCGTCAGCCTCGTCAGGGTCAGCCTTGTCGTCAGCCTTGTCGTCGTCGTCGAGCATCATCGGACCCGCGGAGTCTACGCGGATGAGCTCGGAGGACGGCTCGACCTTCGGGACGATGATCCTGAGGACGCCGTCGATGCATGACGCGGAGATGTTGGAGGCGTCGACGAAGCCGCGGTGCGTGGGCAGGCGGAGATCCGCGCGGACGTGCGGGTGCTTCTCGGAGCGGACGGTCAGCACGCCGCGCTCGGGCTCGGCGGTGATCGCGAGATCTTCGTCGCGGACCCCGGGGACGAGCGCGGAGACGAGGAAGCCCTCGTCGGTCTCGGAGACCTCGGGATCGAAGCGGACGATCGCGTCGGTGTCCATGGCGTCATCGGTGAGGACGAACTGGACGAAGGGGTTGTCCATGCGGGCGGCC
>Ga0302114_10002304_pt1 | contig 12323 bp, 14 predicted proteins | sample AG5_Surface_MG_FD_203107 | JGI IMG/M metagenome (GOLD analysis project Ga0302114, IMG submission 203107) | Marine microbial communities from Western Arctic Ocean, Canada - AG5_Surface | ecosystem: Environmental > Aquatic > Marine > Oceanic | place: Canada: Western Arctic Ocean | collected...
AATAAGAGCAAAAACAAGAATTGGAGGTGAGCAAATACAAATATTTAATAGCATGAAAAAAAAAACACTGCGTAGCTAGCTAACTGCAATCCAATCCATTCCAACTCCAGTTTCGCGCCAAAGACTGTGGGCGTGCGCCCCAACATGAAGAACGCGGCAGAGTATTTGAAGGAAAACGTCGTAAAGAGGCTGACGGGCAAAATGAGGGCCGATCAGATTGTTGCCTTGAGCCAGGCACAATTAAGCAGCAGAAGTTCGTTTGTTCCCGGACAGAGCAACCACACGACAACATCAACATTCTTTGGGGACAGCAAGGGTGGAAAGGAGGGAGGGGAGAACGGGGGGGGGGAGGGAAAGGTGACATCAAACTCGAAATCCTTTCACGACTTTTTGGCCAGGCAGAATGAGCTGAACATAAGAAAGAGGTGAGTTTTTGTTTATAGAGGGAACGGGAGGGAAGGGGGAGGGAACCAAAAAAACTACTAACACCTGTTTCACTCCGCTCGCTCGGCGTTTAGCAACCACAATACCACCATAGAAAAAGAACTCACCCCAGGATTCCAACCTCAATTGGACCCCAACAGGTGAGTGAGTGAGTGAGTGAGTGAGTGAGTGAGTGAGTGAGCGAGCGAGCGAAAGAGCGGAAATGAAATGAAATGAAATGAAATGGCTATAACCACACACTCCCACATCCAATACTGAACTAAACCCACTCAATTCGTTGGCACCTTCTTCGCTCGGCGCAGCTTGACCATCCACGCAGCAAGCAGCAGAGGCACTTTTCTGGAGCGAGTCGAACGAGACGAAGCTAAACGCGAGGGTGGAAAGGTGAGCGAGCGAGCCTTTTGGAAGACGAGCGTACTCGCGATGAAGTGCGCAAAATGAAATGGCTACAGATATAATGACTACATCCACTACTAAGCTAAAAAAAAAAAAACTATTCGTTTGGCTCGCTGGGGCGCAGGCGAGGCAGATCGCAATTGCCCACGAAATGCCAAAAGAATACACGTTCCAACCACAGATCTTGGCGAAGAGCTCTGAAATGGCTTCACGAACGCCGTACGACTTAGCGATTGGCGACGCAGAGGAGCATCAGATGGCGATACGGAGGGCTCGGCTGAATGTTGAGGGGGACGAGCTGAAGAACTTCAACTTCCGACCGAAGGTGAGCTCAAAGTTCGTGGGAAAAGACGGAAAGATCAAGGAGGGAAAGGGGGTCATTTCGGGGTACTTAGAAGGGGGCAGGGGGGAGTACGTGCGAAATCTTGAATTGCTAGAGAAGGAAAAGGAAGCGAAATTGCAGCTGCTAAGAAAAGTTTCAGAAGCGGAAGAAATGAAAGAGTGTACATTCACACCAGCGAAAACAAACTGTCCGGTGTACGTTAAAAGAATAGCTCGCTCGATGAGCATAACGCGGAAGCATAGAGAAATCAACGCGGAAACGCAAATCCCGTCTTGGAAGTGAAAAAAAACTAAATTAATTTTATGACAAAATCCGCGCCGTTGTTTTTTTGGAAATTAGCGTTCATTTTTGGAAGGGAGAGCTAACGTGACGTGCTGCAGCTGACTCGCATCACTCCAGCGGGTGTTCACATTCACGAGGGGGGGGGTCTTCTTCCCTTCCCCTTCCCCTTCAATTTTTTAGATTTCCACCTGGTCGGGGTGATTTGGATTGGGAGGTGGGCAGGGGATAGGAAGGAAAGTATCACGGAGGTGACGTCGTAACCGCCGTTGAACACGCACTCGCCGAGAAGTCTAATTGTGTGGGCGTAGTTTGGAGTTCGCCGGGAGTGTTTGGGGAAGGTCACGAAGTCTCGCTTGTAGACGATGTGGAGAATGAGGTTGAGGATGGGGGTGAGGGCTGTGCGGGTGTACTCTCGGAAGGGGGTGATTCTAACCGTGTGGTCGTCGTTGCCCGAAACAATGTAGTTGGAATCGGCCGTGATGGTGAGCTGCTTGGTAATGAATTCCTGCTTGAAAGTGTGCTTGAGCTCGAAAGTCTCAGCATCCCAGATCTTCATCGTTTGGTCGTCAGCGGCACTCACAAGAACACGCCCGTTGGGGGAGTATGAGACGCAATTGACGGAAGAGGTGTGAGCCTGGTCGATGCTCTTCACCAAGCTTCCATCGGCAGGGTTCCAAAATTTGATGGATTCATCTCCACTTCCCGAGCAAAGGAGTTTGCAGTCGGGAGAGAACGAGAGGGACTCGACCCAGGCCCAGGCGGTGTAGCCCTCCAACGTGTGCGCTAAGATGGCACTTCCCTCGTTGAAGCTGTAGAGGTTGATGAGCCTGTCGATGCTTCCAGTAGCCAGCTGCTTGCCGTCGGGGGAGAAGCACACTGAATAAATACTACTCATGTGATCCTCAAGCACTTGCACTCTCGCCCACTCTGACTCCGACCAAATCATCAACTTCCCATTCATATCACCAGAAGCAAGGTGGGAGCCTGATGGAGAGATGGTGACGCACCAAACACCAGTAGTGTGTCCCACCAAGGTCTGGGCCAACTCGAGGGAAGGGCTGAGTACCTTCAAGTTGGCACCCCCACTATCATAGCCACAAGCCACAAGTGAGCCATCCAGAAGATAGCAAAGACCATTGACTTTGGCAAAAACATTGTCAGCTCGATATTCTACCTTGTTGGAACTGGTCGAGTGGATGATGATTGACCCGTCATCACTACCCGATGCCACATGACCGTTACTCCACAACGCCACGCAACGCACTTCATCATTATGCCCATGGAGGAGCTGTTCGTCCATCTTCACAGACTAAATTGAGATTGATGGGGGTGGGGACGAGGGGTTATCTGGGCTAGTAGAAATCGAAACCGAAGGTGGAAAGGTGGTGGAAATCTTAACGAAGGTTAAAACAAGGAACGTCTAGCAATAAGATTGGCAATTTAGCAATTTTGGTGATTTTTGGGTGGGGTCTCAACAAAGTGTTCCAAAGACACTGCTAATGTCGAAATCTGATCCCTCTTGGCTTGTGTCTTGCCTCGATTCTCGTGCATCGACAAACCCTGGCGACAGAGACCGTCTTGCATCAATCTTGCGATGTTTTCCGAACAGAGATGATGATGTTGAAACCCCATCTCTCCCACTTTCTCTCCTCAATTCCCTTCCCTCAGCAATCATTGAAATCCTCTCTTGTGAGATAGATGTCGAGCAATCCTCCTTGTTCTCCAGGCGATTCTCGTCTGTTGTCACCCTGCTCCAAAACCAAAAGGACGACGAGCTGCTCACAGGGCTCGTTATCCGAACCAACGAAATTCTACGCACAAGGCGCTCCCCCCGCGCGTTGCGCGTTCGGGCTGTTGCGGACTTCTACTACACGCAGGCTGCCATAAATCACCACAAAGATTCCCCTCACCCCCCCTCTTCCTATGCGCAACTGATAGAATCCAGCCCCGTAATAGAAATATACAAAAACTCAGTTTTTCACCAAAAAGTGGTTGGCTTAACATCGCTAGGCCCCATAAATGTAAATGTGCTGAAGATCAAATCGAACAACAAAGAAGTTAAGCTTCGAATGGTCGACACGAAGAAGATGGCGAGCTCCACCACTCTTGAAAACATCGAAGGCGCGGTAGCTTCGGTGAGCGGTGGTTTCTTCCTGTACAGTGAAGAGAACATCCTACCCCCCTCCCACCGAACAGACCCCGTTGGCTTCTTGATGTCCGATGGAATAGTGTCCAATCCCCCTTGCCTCAAACGCGCCACATTAACAACAACAACATCTTCGTTGTTCAACATTGAACGAATTGGGATGATTGGCATGAAGTTCAGCTTTGACGGTGTTGAGTCGTTTACTGTCGACGGTCAGACGATTAGGACGTACAACCGGGCGAACGGGGAGGAGGTAATGAGAAGTGAGGGGAAGATAAGCATTGCGGTGGTGGGAAATGTTATTGTTGAGGTTTCTTGCTTAAAAGAAACCGTCGCAATTCCTTTGGCTGGGCTGGTGATTGTGATGCCGAGTGAATGCATTTCTCGTTTTTACCCCCCCCAGCAAATTGCGTGGGAATACATTGACGGTGTTGACATGGCAATGGCAGGAGGCCCACTTCTTTTGATGGACGGGAACATTGTGATTGATCGTGAGGCTGAAGACTTTGCTCTTACAGCTCCCCCCGTGACGTTCTCGCAGGACGAAACGTTTGATCAGAATCTCCTTCCTCGCATGGGAGCTGGTCTTACAACCGAAGGCGATCTTCTATTTGTAGCAGTTGACGGTCGCAATTTTGATATTGCTCCTGGGTTTACATTAGGAAATCTAGCCTCCTTCATGCAAGATCTGGGATGCGTTAAAGCGATGAATTTTGACGGGGGCTCATCAAAACGGATGGTCGTCAACCAAACATGTGTAGATCTTAGCTCAACAGAGGTGGAAACAAACGCAGCAACAGCTACAACAACAGCAACAACACGGCCAGTTTATTCAGCAATTTTGATAGAACCTTTTTAAATTTTTTATCCAATTTTGAAATCAAAAGTTGGTCAAGCACCGCTCCTTCGCAACACCCTTCTTCACGCAGTAGTCAGTGACACTTTCACACATCCCCTTCATCCCGCACAGCAGAACTCCCGTGTTTCTGGGCACCACCACGGCGTCCAATTCCTCCAACGCAGATGTACAGTACCCGCTCACGACCTCGCAGTCGATGTTCGCAGGAAGTTCCATTCCCTCCTCGCCCCTGCTCACGCAGGCCACGATGTTCGTCACGCCGAACTTCTTTTTCCAATCTGAAAACTTCTCCGTATAGGCGAGATGGGACAGCTCCTTGACGCCGATGAATAAAGAGAGATTCCGCTTCTGGGTTGACAGAATGTTCGACTCGATTACCGAGCGGAGAGGGGCAATACCGGAACCCGCGGCAAACATGAGGACATCCTGAGCCGGAAAGTCGTTGGTGAGAGACAAAAGCTGAGATTCAATTGGGAAGCCTTTGCCCATTGGAGGGCTCATCATGATGGGAGAGTTCGCCATAATGTAGGGAGGAAGATCCTTGATGAGAAACTCGAACGAGTTGGACTCAGCTGAGGGAGGAGAGGAGATTGCATAGAAACTCGCCTTGGTGTCTGCCGGGGCATCAACAGGCTTACACATCGAGTATTGCCCTGCGCCTGGTTAGTTTCAACAAGTGGTGGATTACACTCGCAGGTTTTCGTTCGCTCACTCACCTGGGGATATATACAAATCTCGGCAGTCGTCAGACACTGACACTGTAACGAGGGAGAGGAGCCCTTCCATCTTGCTCGCAGGAGTGACAGATTGGACGGTGAATTCGCTGTAGGTTGGTTCCTCCCAAGCAGAGAGGAAAGTTTTTCTTCTAAATCGCGGGCTCAAGGAGGTGGTGGTGGTGGTGAAAGATGTGGCACTGCCAAGAAATATGATCAATATATATATATGATTGAGCATGACACAAGCTATCGAATTTACAATCCGGGGTGCTGGGCAGTCATGCAGATCATCCAACCATACAAAAAATTTCTTCCAACATAAAAGATTCTCCAAGCCTATCAGGTATTTCAATCAATGTAAGTACCAACTAACAACCAACGCCTAACGCCTACCCTACCCCACAAAGCAAAATCTTAACCCTCCCCCTCGACACCTCACCACACAGCAGATCATGATCTCACACACCTCTGATCAGCTACGAGGCCGCTCGATTGACCTCCACAAGGTTCTTGTTACGAACACCACCCCCCGTCAAACGAAGATCATCTGCACCATGGGACCTTCATGCTGGGACGTCCCTATGCTTGAAAACCTTATCGACCATGGAATGAATGTTGCTCGGTTCAATTTCTCCCACGGCGACCACCAAGCCCACGGAGCTTGCCTCGAGCGCCTGCGCACTGCTGCTTCGAAAAAAAACAAGCACGTTGCCGTGTTGCTTGATACAAAGGGGCCCGAAATTCGGTCCGGCTTCTTCGCGAATGGTGTTGACAAGATTACTCTCGTGAAGGGGGAAACCCTCGTCCTCACAACTGACTATTCCTTCAAGGGAGACTCGAGCAAGCTCGCCTGCAGCTACCCCGCGATGGCTACCTCGGTTAAGCCCGGGCAGACCATTCTCTGCGCCGACGGTTCTCTTGTCCTCACCGTCCTTTCCTGCGACGTTGCAGCTGGGGAGATTTCCACCAAGGTGAGTATATGGTTTTGGTATTGGTACATGTTATTTATCGTTGAAATTGAAGCCATCCAACACTAACTAAAATATATTATGTAGATTGAGAACAATGCCAGGATCGGCGAGCGCAAGAACATGAACCTCCCTGGGGTGGTTGTTGACCTCCCCACCCTCACCGAAAAAGGTGAGCGGTGAGGCGAGCGAAAATGGCTGCAGACGGCTACATCCACTACTGAACTAACATCATTCCACTCAATTCGTTTGGCTCGCTTGGTTTGTTTCGCTCGTCCGAATTAAAAAATGTGCCTCGCTTCGCTAGACATTGACGACATCACCACCTTTGGCATCAAGAACAACGTCGATTTCATTGCTGCTTCCTTCGTTCGCAAGGCTGAGGACGTCCACAAGATCAGGTCCGTGCTCGGAGAGAGCGGAAAGCACATCCAGATCATTTGCAAGATTGAGAACCAGGAGGGCTTGGAGAACTATGACAGGTGAGCGAGATGAGATGAGATGAAAGATGAGATGGCGGCTCCATCCATTTTTTGAGATTTTTTAGGTGTGGAATTACTTTGGTTGTGGAGAGGGGGAGACCCCCCCACCCCCACCCCCCCCTTTCCGCTGCGCTCGGCTTTCCGCTCAGTCGATCGCACTACAAAACTAAACTAAACTAAACTAACCCACTCAATGCGCCTCTCTTCGCTCGGCACCGGGCGCAGCATTTTGGAAGCCACCGACGGAATCATGGTCGCGAGGGGAGATTTGGGAATGGAGATCCCGAGCGAGAAGGTGTTTCTGGCCCAGAAGATGATGATCAGGAAGGCCAACGTTGCGGGCAAGCCGGTGGTCACGGCCACTCAGATGCTCGAGTCGATGATCACCAACCCGCGCCCGACCCGCGCGGAGTGCTCCGACGTCGCCAATGCTGTTTTGGACGGCACGGACTGCGTCATGCTGAGCGGAGAGACCGCGGGAGGGGAGCACCCCGTTGCGGCGGTTTCAATCATGGCAAGGACGGCAGTTGAGGCCGAGGGGGCCATCAATAGCGACGGGTTGTACCAGGCCGTGAGGAACAGCGTCATGGCCGAGTTCGGGTGCATGGAAGGCATGGAGAGTATTGCGAGCAGCGCCGTGAAGACGGCCATCGATGTCAACGCCAAGTTGATTGTTGTTTGCAGCGAGGTGAGTGTGTGTGAGCGAGCGTAGCGAGGTAGCTGCGTCTCTCCCCGACACCATAACTCGATATATTCTAACCCTAACCACCATATCCAATCGCAATCGCAATCGCAATCGCTCCCAGAGCGGAAAGACGGCACGACTCGTCTCCAAGTACAGGCCCCCCATGAAGGTCCTGTGCCTGACCCCCCTCGCGACCACCGCACGCCAGTGCCAAGGAGTGCTTAAGAACGTCGAATCCATGGTCATGGAGAGCATGGTTGACACCGAAAAAATTGTTCTAAGCGCCATCAGCGGCATGGTTAGTGGAGGAGAACTGAAGAAGGGGGAGCTCGTTGTTGTCATTCACGGAACGGGGGACAAGATTGGCAGCACCAATCAGATGAAGTTGGTCACAGTTTGAATACCACTACTGAGGAGAGAGGGAGAGGGAGAAGGAGAGGAGAGGAGAGGAAATCTTATTTTTGGCTACCAGTTTTGTTTTTGATTTCAGGGGGAAAGAGAGGGAGGGAAAAAGAAGAGGTGAAATCTGAATCTAATTTAGGTGAAGATTGTTTTTGTTTCAGAAATTTCGTAAATTACAACTTAGTGAAGTCCTTTAATCTGTGGTGTTTTGATTTTAAAGAAGAGAGAACTGGAAAAAAGGAAAATTTAGAATGAGAGACCATCTTCGGCTCTTCCTTTTGTTTATTGCTGCACATATACTATGATCTGATCTAAGTTGGTATTGGTTTGCTGTGAGTTCCTGAAGGCTTGCTTAGTTGGAGGACGACTTGTCAACAAATATCCCGCCTGGAGAACTCTCACGCTTCTGTTTTTCTGCCTCGGATTCTTGTGCTGCGTGGTTGAAGTCAGTGGTGGTCCCATCGTGTGACACCATGTCTTGAGTCACCTTCACGCCATAGTTTCCAGAGTCTTCGTTCAGCTTCGCCTGAGCGATGCCCTTGGTGAGCATGTGTTCAACCTCGTCAACTCCCTTGAGCAGCTCTATTATTTGGGCGGGAGAGGAGACGTTCTTGTTCAAGAGGTAATTTTGTTTCAGCTCAATTCGGGAAGCTGATAGGGCCACAGAGTCGGATTGAAAAGCTGAAAGGCGAGCTCTCATTAATCTCTTGTATCCACCCAAAACCTGTTGGCGTAATGCCATCAAGGATATTGGGTGGGGTAAATTTGACACCAAAATCCAAAATGAAATTTTTGTCTTGTTTCCCTCCTACTAGCCCGGGAAATACAACCTCCGTCCCACACCCGTCAATCTCAATTTAGTCTGTAAATGGACGAACAGCTCCTCCACGGACATAAAAATTATGTTCGTTGTGTTTGGTTGTCAAGGAGTAATGGCCATGTAGCATCCGGTAGTTTGAGCGGGTCAATCATCATCCACTCGACCAGCTCCAACAAAGTAAAATATCAAGCTAACAATGTTTTTGCCACAGTCATTGGTCTTTGCTATCTTCGGAATGGCTCACTTGTGGCTTGTGGCTATGATGATGAGGATGATAGTGAAAACTTGAAGGTATTCAGCCCTTCCCTCGAGTTGGTCCAGACCTTGGTGGGACACACTACTGGTGTTTGGTGCGTCACCATCTCTCCATCAGGCTCCCACTTTGCTTCAGGTGATAGTGGTGGGAAGGTGATGATTTGGTCGGAGCCGGGGGAGGGTGGCAAGTGGGCGAGAGTGCAAGTGCTTGAGGATCACACGGATTGTATTCTTTCAGTGTGCTTCTCCCCCGACGGCAAGCAGCTGGCTACTGGAAGCTTCGACGAGCTCATCAACCTCTACAGCTTCAACGAGGGAAGTGCCATCTTAGCGCACACGTTGGAGGGCCACACCAGGGGCGTCAATTCCCTCTCGTTCTCTCCCGACTGCAAACTCCTTTGCTCGGGAAGTTTCGATAAATCCATCAAATTTTGGAACCCTGCCGATGGAAGCTTGGTGAAGAGCATCGACCAGGCTCACACCTCTTACGTCAATAGCGTCTCATACTCCCCCAACGGGCGTGTTCTTGTGAGTGCCGGTGAGGACAATACGATGAAGATCTGGGATGCTGAGACTTTCGAGCTCAAGCACACGTTCGAGCAGGAATTCGACACCAACCAGCTCACCATCACGGCCGATTCCAACTTCATTGTTTCTGCCAACACAGACCACACGGTTAGATTCACCTCCTGCCGAGAGTTCACATTTGTGCCCTCTTGTCTCACCCCCATCCTCAACCTGATTCTCCACATCGTCTACAAGTGGGAGTTTGTGTCGTTTTTGGAGCCAAACGAAAACACCTCAACCCACGCCCACACCAATTTCGACTACTCGGCGAGTGCGTGCACAACGGCGGCTACAACGTCACCTCCGAGATCCTGTCCTTCCTGTCCCCGGTCCACCTCCCAATCCAGATCACCCCCACTCGATGGAAACCCATCCAACAAAAATTTAAATGTAAAAAATCTCACTTTGAATTCTTTTGCTTGGCCTTTAATAGCCTTTTCATTTCTTTTTTTGTAAGATTAGCATTATTCTCCTCGCTACCTTCTCCTCCTCCTCCTCTACCTCTTCCTGCTCCTGCTCCTGCTCCCTCGTATCCATTTTCACCGTAGCATTTCTTCCTCAGCTGAATTTTCGCATCTTCGCACTTATCGAAGAATTTTGGTACGCGGAAAAGCGACATACGAGCCCTGAGCTCCTCCTTCGTTGCTCCCTTTTCAGTGTCTCGCTTCTCGCCCTCCTTCACGGCTGCCAAATACATCGCCTGCGCGCCGAGCGGACCGGAGCGAAGCGAAGCGAAGCGAGGTGCATTTTCAACGAAGCACGAGAGCAGCGAGCGAGCAAAAATAGTTGAGTAGGTTGGTTAGTTCAAGTGCCAATTTCGCACATACACTTCGCTCGCTCACTCACTCACCTTGTGCTCTTGAAGAATCTTTTTACCCGTGTGCTGAAATTGTTCAACAGTTTCGACGTAGGCCTCGCGGGTTGGAGCCGGAAAAAATGCCAAGTTTTTGTCGATTGCCATTAGGGCCGTTACGACTTTGTTCGCGGAAGCTTGTGAGGAATGTGAGTCGTCCGCTAAGAAGCTGCAATCGACTCCGCTCAGCAGCTCTTCTCGAAGATTTACGTCGTCGAGGCTGTTCAGAGCGCTGGCGGCGTTCAATGAGTCATTTAAGCCGCCCTTGACAAACGCAGCTCGTCGAATATTCCACAGGTTCAGGTCCCACACATGATTGTCAAAGCCGATGGTCAAATGGATTGAATCTGCATCTGCTGTTTGCTGCGACTCGTCGACATTTGACGAGGTGTCGGTGGTGTGCGGGAAACGAGCTGGGATAAACAAAACGTCTCCCGGTCGCATGCAAACATCGAGGAGAAGGGCCGACATTTTCTCCAGCTTATGCTTTGGGAGGTTATCGTCGTTCTTTCCACGAGCAAATGGGTCGGCCGACGGACTCAACACGCTGTTTGGAGGAGCATAAACTTTCCAATGCTTGACACCCTGAGTTTGGACAACAAGTACGTCCTGCTTATCGGTGTGGGGGGGGGCGCTCGTCTTCTTCCCGCTCTTAGTGATGTACAGATTCAGGCAGACAGGGAGGTTGGACGCTTCAGTCGCCAAGAGGCTCACTTTCGCCAATGCTACACGCCGAGCGAACCGAGGCGCGTTACAAATTGTTAAATTGAGGGGGGGTTAGGTTAGCGCGCCGGTGGAGGTGGGGGGGTCTCCCCCCCTCAACAACCCAAGTAATTTCCACACCTCAAGTCCTCCGTTCAGTTGCGATTTCCACTCGCTCACCTGGAATGTGGGCTCCTGCACTGTTGAAGATTACCGTTCCCTTTTCAAGAGCCGATTCAATGTCGCTGTACAGCATTTTCGCCTCGTCGAAAGAGCTCCCCCTAGGTTTGGAAACCGGCATCATTTTCCAACCTCTGTTCTTGTCCGTGGTCCCGTAGCCTGCATCCAAGAAATCGTCGTCCACAGCCTGCTTAAGGTCTGCGGAAGTGAAGTAGCCTTCATAGGGGCTGGAGGGTTTGTGGAAGGGTGCTGGTGCTTTCGATAGTGTTGTGACAAACTCCTCAAAATAAGTCTTCGTTGATATTGCGGCAAAGCTGTGGGAAGAATCCAGTCGTAGGAGGTTGAAAACGATAGCAAGCAGCATTGGAGGGGGGCAATTTAAAGTTTAAAGTTTCACAAGAACACACAATAAACAAGAATCATTGAGGGGATGAATTTAAGAATTTGAATTTCATTAACAAAGTGATTTGTATTTGATAGCACACCACGAGCCCGTTTCGGGGCTGTCTCTCTTGCCGACATTGGGCCAGGGAAAGGGTGGTCAGGCCCGTTTGGTTCGACAGGGCATCGAGCTAATCGGCGGTCTGGAGCAGTCCTTCCTAACCGTGAGCATAACTTCCGCCGAGAAGCCTCCCAAGGAAGCGTACCACATGAGCTCTTCCCTACCTTCGTGTTCAGCGTTCTGGCGAGCGCGACGCCATTCAGCGACTGCAACCAGAGCCCGAGGAACATGTACCAGTGCCAGATGGCCAAGCAGACGATGGGGACGTCGGTGCACAATTGGGACGGAGGGCGGATAACAAGATGTACAGAATCATGAGAGAATCATGAGAGAATCATGAGCCAGCACCAAGAGGCACAGAGGTGAGTTGAGTGAAGGTCATTGTTCTGAATTAGAATAAATGATTAAATGTTCAACTAAATTCAAATCCAATCAATTCAATGCATTTCATCCTGGCAGGGTTCGGCTTCGACGAGTTCCCCAACGGAACCAATCCTCAATCCTCGACAAGGGGAGCTACGAGAGGGGCTTCGGCGCCGGCTTTGTCTACAAGAACATCGTCGTGGACCTCAAGGACGAGGGGGGCGGAGGTGCCGCCGCAACGACCGGGAGGTACTGCTTCGACAACAGCGACGAGGAGAATCCGGCCGGCGGCTCCGTTGGATTCGACGGCCTGCCGGAGGTTGGCACGTGGGTCGAGGAGGGGGACGCGCTCTACTCC
>Ga0302114_10002308_pt1 | contig 12311 bp, 8 predicted proteins | sample AG5_Surface_MG_FD_203107 | JGI IMG/M metagenome (GOLD analysis project Ga0302114, IMG submission 203107) | Marine microbial communities from Western Arctic Ocean, Canada - AG5_Surface | ecosystem: Environmental > Aquatic > Marine > Oceanic | place: Canada: Western Arctic Ocean | collected...
CCATATTTTGCTTTGCGTAATAATATAATCCATCGCCTGTAGCATAAACAAAATCAAACTGTTCGTAATTTTGTCCTGTTTGAAAAACCCCGCTATAATTAACGAGGTTTCCCATTCTTCCTTCAGAAACATCTGAGCCTGGAGCGGATATTGTCATGATTATTTAATTATCTGCTTTACAGATATTGAACCCATTGCATGCGAACTTTCTGATATTGATATTGATTGGCTATGTATTTTTCCAGAGCAAGAGAAATTGGCTATCTTTTCTCCCTGCAGGCTGTATAAAAAAGCTTGTATAGTAGAGTCGTTTAAACCTTCGGGAGTTGTTCCTGATTGGTAATTCCCGTCTGGATTTAAATTTCTTACTATATCGTTAGATTCTATATTCATCTCCGCTTCAATATTCTCAATTGATACGCGAGTAGGAACAACTCCATTCGCGGTTGTATTAATAGAGGTATGTTCGCCGTCTTTTATATGATTATGCACCTTCCTTCCCACTATTATATTATAATTTAATTTAGATACCTCAAATTGTTTTTTATTTGCAGTGTCCATATTTGTATTACTTGCCTTGACTTCTCCAAATGATTTCAAGCCATGAGCTGGATCAATACTTAATTCTTGAAACCTTCTATCTACTGTTTTTAATATAGTACCATATATATCATAACTTGCATTAGCTTGTATAACCTGAAAAGGAGCTATACTAAAATTAAAATTATTTAAATACATATTATCAAATAAATAACGACCTACTATATTTCCATCAATAGGATCTTCACTCATACCATCTTTTATTTCAAATAATCTATCAATAGAATTAATAGTATTATTTTGTTTAAAAAATTCAGCAGTAATTACAAAAGAAATATCGAGCTTGCCGCGAAGACCTGCGGTGGCTGCAAAATTAACGAATTCGGTTTTTGCTCCGACTATCGAGAGATCAAGATCTCCGTATACTCTTTCCGGTTCCAGGGTTGGGGTTATTGATAAATTAGCAGACTGAACCATTAGATCTTTACCTCCCAAAGAAATCTTACCATCTTCAAATCTTAAAAAAGGCTTGCTCATATTACTGGATTATGAAGGGTCTCATATGATTTATAAGTTAAAGATATACTCATTTCTCCTTCGACCGACGATGTTATAGATTCGCTTATTAATCTAGCCTTAACGCCAGTAAAAGCATTAATAACTTCTTTTGTTTTAGAATCTTTTATTTGAATAACGACATCGCTTTCTGGAGCTGCTCTGAGACGATCCTTGGTTTGTCTTACTTCGTATTCATTTACAATCATTGTGAAATTGATATCTGTTTCGATTGGATAAATTGTATCGATTTGTATTGGATCATGATTTTCGTAAGTGGTCTTGCTGTCGGCATACCATTCGGCCTCGGTGCCTTTTGGAATTGCATACATTGGCTGCAAATTTAAAGCTCTACTAAAGCTGAAATCTGTTACTGCATCTGTTGAAAAATCGCTTACGTTTATTGAAACGCTTGCTTGGTCAGTGAATTGTATAGCGGGATGAGGTTTGGTAGCTTCTTGAATTAATATTCCGCTTCCTAGATCTCCAAATACAGTGATATCAGTTTCAATATCAGGAAGATCGCCCACTGTACAGTTGACTGCATAACGAGTAATTCTTCCTTTTGTGAACCCAAAACCCTTTGTGTTATTGTCGTACAAGATTGATCCACTTATTTCATTTTCGTCGTAGGCGTACTGCCCAACTACATTCAGATCCAGTATAGGATCCCTGCTTACCATCTTTCTTGAAATTGAAAAATTACCCTCAAGAGGTCCGTTAACAAAAGCATCTATAAATCCTACACCAGCAACTTTTATTGGCTTTTCTGTTATTCCGTAACTTCCATTAACATTTACTACTCCAGAAAGAGCGGTATTGTTTACAACTATAGTTTGTTCATAATTTGAGAAAGTCATGATCAGTCACTTAACAAGCCTCCTGGTCGCTTTTCGTCCATTATTACAGAAATAACTTGCCGCTTTACCTTCTCTGCTAGCTGTGAGCTTTTTTCTTGGTCCGCCGATGAATCTTTTGGGTTAGCTCCTCCTTCATCGTTCTTTTTCTCTGACTTTCCACTTCCCTTGTCCATATTAACCGTTATGTTAATATTGTTTGTATTTCCTCCAGAAGTTCCAGTTTCTGAGCTTTCTGTTAAGGGAGTTACTGCTCCACCATCATTAAATTTTCCTGCGTTGATTCGGTCAAGCATTGGCTTGCCAAGTTGACGAGCGCTGCTTGCGCGAACTACATACTCTCCTTCGCTGAGCATTGCGGGAATTTGATCGATTCCAGACTTGCCGGATATGTGGCCGCCGTTGGCATAACCATTGATTTTCCCTCCTCTATAAGCAGTTCTGTATGCCGAGGAGAACTCCTCTGCCAGTGGAGAACCGTAATCGTAATTATTTGATCCGAATTGTCTATCGTTTACGCTTGACCCTGAACCAAAAACCTTAAAAGGATTAAAGCTTCTTGTGCTTTGTACGTTATCAAATCCGGTAGCATCAGCGCCAGGCAAAAGGCTGTATTTCATGCTGCCTTGCGTCGCAGATTTCACACCTGCTGGAGTCGCATTGGTGTAGCCATCTGCTTTTGCATCAGCAGTTAGCCCCCCACCTCCAATAGCTGCACTTGCAAGAGATCCAATCCCAACGCTTAAAGCGGTACCTACGATCATTTGCATTAAAGCTCTTTTTTTGGCTTTTTTCTCGGCCTCTTTTCTCATTCTTTCTTGAATAATGCCTTTTGTATATTGAGTATCCTCTTGAAGCCCTAAGTTTCCGGATTGTCCGCTATAGAAAAACCCAGACATTGCTTGAGTTTGGTATCTTTTTCCTGTGTTGTAACCTTCTCCTCCTCCAAAATTTGCAGCGAGAGCGGATCCTGGCTGAGTCTCGTCCGGTTTTCCTCCATTTGAATACCCTGGAAGTTTTCCGCCCGCATTAAGGCGATGCATGAATCCTCCACCGTATTTTTTCACAGCGTCGCGACCCATTACATATTCACCATTAGTAACCATTGCAGGAACTCCGCCTCCTTTAGAATATTTTCTTACTCCTCCTCCGCTAGAAAACGGTAAAGCTCCAACGATTGCATCGGCAGCTTTTCCAAGATAAGCTTGTTGAATTGCTCCAAGAAAATTCATTGCAATATTATTCATAACATCGCTCAAGTCATCGGCTTTATTTATTGCTGCTTGCATTCCATCAACAAGACCGTTTCTAAATTGATTTGTTAATTCGCCACCAAGTCTATGTTCCATCGTTTCAGCTTGCTCAACAATTCTTTTTTGAGCGTCCCTAGCTCCTCTACCAAATGCTCCAGGTCCAGTTTCGTGTTTTCTTTTTGCCGCTAACCTTTCTTTTTCTAGTTCTAAAAGTTTTTCTGCGCTCCCTATTTCTTTTTTTGTTTCTGTGCCTATATTTTTTATTTTTGCTTCGATTTCGTCAAGTTGAGTTTGCCTCTCCTGAAGCAGCTCGACTGTTTTTTCAAAAAATTTTACTTGCCCTTTGCTTCGTTCGGATTCGGGTATGGCTGCGATTTTAGCAATTCTTTGTTTTACTTTTTTGCTGGGGTCTTGAATTTTTGACTTGTCTTCGCCAAGTTTTTTTAAATTAGTACCCTCATTTTCTCTAAGGGCTTTGATTTTAGATTGCAATGCATATGCTTTTTCCGACATAGCAAACTCTTCCTTCTCTCTGCCGGTTTGGTATCCTGGACCTACAACGTTTAACCTTTTTGCTGCGGCAACTTCATCAGTAAACCCTCGAATTTTTTGAGAAGATCGAACCCCTTCAGACTCCATTCTATTCTCTCTCTGAAGGTTCTTTAAGGCTTGAGACCTATCAGCAAGTAGTGAATTTAACCTGCGTTCCCGTTTTATTTTACCTTCAGAAATTATTTTTTCTTTGTTGGCGAGGTCAATTATGTTTTTCCTTTTGTCGGTCTCGGTGGATAGCGCTTTATTTATAGCCTCCCTCATACTCTTTGACGTATCGTCTTGACTAGCTATTTCCCTTAGTTTTTTGTCTAGCTCTTCCCCAGAAAGTTTGTTAATTTCTTTTGTTATATCCTGAATGTTGCTGCCTTCATTAAGGTTGGCCATGTTTTTCTTGATCAAGGCCTGTATATTTTCGTCATTACCTACTTGAGAAATCAAGCCCGACTTAAGCGAAGAGTCGGCGCCGGTTTTTGCCGAAGCAAACTTTTCGGAAGCTCCGGCCATAGCTTTTTTATACTTAGTCATTGCTTTTTGCTGATCGCTCATAAGGTTTCCCATTAATTTATCTTGGAAATTTAATTTATCTGCAATCTTTGAATATTTATCCTTTATAATTAACTGGCTCATCGCTGCGGATTGCTGCGCGGCAATTTGGGCTTTCTGAATATCGAGCTGGACTATCACGGCTTTCGCTTGATCTTGGGCGACTTTATTACTCTTGCCAAACGAATCCACCATTTGGTTAAATATAACCAGCAATTGATCGTCTCCCTTTACTTTTTTATTAATCTCCTCAAGATATTGGGCGCCAGTATACTCTTTAGATTCAGCTTGCTTGCCTTTTTTTAATTCTTCTTCAGTTAAAATTTCCTTCATTGAAATTTTTCGATCAGGAGAAATAGAAAGTAATGTATCCCCAATAGCTTTTCTCACGTCTAACATCGCTTTCTCCTTAGTTCGCTGAGCGGCTGCTTTCGCACCCTTGCTGGTTTCAACTACTCTGGGTCCACCCGTACCTCCGTAACCACCCCAGGCGGAAGCTATGGGGGCTTTATTAATAACTTTTGTACTAGCTGAAGTTTTTGCATCAGCATTTTTAATTTTTTTCTGCAAAGAGGGAAGTTCTTTTTGGAAATTCATCCTACCCGTTCGATCGGAGAAGATTAAGCTTCCTAACTGATTTCCAATAGTTTTGGAATATTCCGAATGGGCTTTCTTGGATGCAACAGCGGCCTCCTCGGCCTCATTGAGCCCATCAACTAATCCGTATAAACCTCCAACGGTGGCTCCTATAGCTGTACCCAGCGGACCGAACATCATTCCCATTGCTGCTCCGCTACCGGCTCCAGAAAGAGCTCCAGAAGTCGCTGCTCCAGCTTTTTCTCCAAAAACATTTGTTGCAGCATCTCCCATAAAACCTGCGGCCATGGGCAATCCCATCATCAAACCCATTTGCCCACCAGTGCTACCAAGCATTCTGCCGGGAGCGCTTTTATTAAATGAATTAGCCATGTTTGAAACTTTTTGGGTCATCCCTCCTAATCTAGAAACTTTACCCATTTGCTTGGTTGCGTCTGAAGCCATTTTAGTAGCAAGAGAAAGGTCGCTTTTATTTTGAATGTATTTTTTTTCTACATCAACTAATTTTCTAGCGACGTTTTTGCCTTGTTTCTGCTGTATCAGCAATTCTTTTTTTTCTTTTATTAATTTTTTATTTTCTTTATTAATCTCCCCCTGAAGTTCGGCGGCTGCTCTATATTGATCCCTGCCGGCATTAAAATTATCTGAAAAATTTAAGGCATAATTCGGCACAAATCCATTAGCAGCGCCAAATACATCCTTCAATCCGTTTGGCTCGTCGTGTGTATTTGTTACGCCTAAACCAATTGGATTACTTTTACCCATAAGGGCTGGATGAGACCCAACACGAATTTGTGAAACTGGAACACCAGCTTCTTTTTCGCGGCCTATTGCATCAGATAGTGGATCGGCGAAGTTGGGAATGTGACCATAAGCTTTTAATTGACTATTTAAACCTACCCTAGAAAATTTGCCGCCCTTTCGTGAAGGCTTAAATCCTGCGTCCGAAAGAAGAGCTGCTTGTTTTTTGTCGCTACTACTCCATGCTTCGCCGCCAACAAGAAGGCGGCCATCCTTTCTAGACAATATACCTTTACTTAGATCAGATGTTTTGCTTAAGTTGGGAGCGCCAGCTTTACCAAACCTAACATCATATATTTTTCTAGCGAATGATTTAGCATTTTTTATGTTTGTGTTTATTTTAGCTTCAGCACCTTTCCTACCCTTGCCACCAGGAACCCCAAACAATTTATATAATTCTTTATTTCTTGGCAAATCAATTCTTGCACCTTGATCTTCTGTGATTTTATCGGCCCCTCCCACACCGCGTATAATGCTTTTTGCCACAGCCTCAAAGATATGACCCGAAACAACAGCCATTTTACTTTTTGGTAAATCACTGTTCATATTTGATTTATCCATAGAAAAAGTATCACCTGGGGATAAACTATTTAAAATTTGATTAGTAACCTCAAATCCCTTATTTTGAAGTTTTTCATTTATTTGGTCTTCAAATTTTTTTGAGCCTCTTTTTTTATCTGATTCATCTAAGGTGTAAAAATCAAAACCGACTTTAGCGCCCTTACCTTGATTGGGATTCGCGGTCTTTTTTCCTTTAGCGGGAGCATGAATATCTGTAAATCCTTTTGGTGGAGATCCGTCAGACTTAGCTTGATAAACTCCACTATCTGCAACACCAGGAACAACATAATAATAGTTACCAATTTGATCTGAACCTCTAGATGCGGCGAGACCAACATAATTAGAAGAATTTTGATTAATACCATATTGAATTCTTCCCTGTTCAGCTGTAAACTTAGAAGCTCTCGGTTTAATTTTCTTAAAATTAGGAACATATCCTCCCGCAGCATATGGATCGAATCCATGAACATCCCCAAATGCTTGCTGATAGTTTTTTCCAGCCTTGCTTGAATGAGGAGGCATAATTGCAGGTTGGCTCATGCCTTTGAAATTCTTTACTTTTTCTGCGCTGTTGTATATAACCGAACCTTCGCCAGGCATATTCATCGAACGAATTGTTCCGGCCGCATATCCTCCTCGCGCAGCTTGTGCGCGTTCTGGATCTGCAAAATTTGGAATGTGTCCGCCGGATCTTCCCTTTCGAGGAGCAAGGCTTGCATTGTACCCTTTCGTGTATAAACTAGCGGCAACACTTTTTGATACAGAATTTAACATATTAGCTTCCACAACTTGAGCCTTCAAAAGGCCAAGGATTATTTTCTCTTTTTCTGTTCTGGAAATATCAGTTCGCAACATTTCCTTGCTGATCGCTGCGTTTTGCCCAAACAAAGTAACAAGAGAAGTTTGTATTGCCTTTTGCTTGTGAGCTTCGCTTGTTACTCCAATCAAAGACCTTAAACTTTGATTCGCATAAACCAAAGCTTTTGCAAATAACTTTATAAATACTGCGGAAATAATAACCAACCCTGGACCAGTTATGATATTACCCAAGCCCTTTAAAAAGCCTTGAGCGAAATCGCTACCAGTGGATTCTCCACCACCAAGCATTTCATTTGCTCCTTCAGCCAATCCCTTGAATACATTCAAAACTTTTTCCATTCCTGGAGCAAGCATAATTTCTCCAATCTGTGCGCTTAATTCTTTTAAAGCTAGTCCGGTTTCTGTGGCCATTGCAGACATGGTCTGCCTTAATTGATCGTTTTTGTCTATAGCTTCCGTTGTTGCTCCTGCAGAAATTTGTGTGGCGTTTGCAAGTATACCGTTTTGCTTTGCAGCGTCACTCAGCACAGCTTTTAATATGTTGATTTGGAAAACTCCACCAACCGTCTGAGCTATTTGCGCTTTTTGAGATTCTGTTAGATGATCAAAAGTGTTAGCGAGATCAGTTAAAATTCTTCTTGCGCCAATCGTATTGCCTTCCAAATCTCTTACAGCGATACCTAGATTTTCCAATTGATTTAAAGTATCTGTTCTGCCTATTCTAGTGAATATTGTTTTAAATGAATTTCCGATCACTTTACCGCCTCGAGCCGTTTTTTGTTGAGCGGCCGTAACAAGACCGACTAATTCGTCGATATCTACTCCGGCGCTTCTTGCTGCTTGTCCAGTACGAGATATAGCATCCGCAAAATCTTCAGCGCTAACTGCAAATTTAACATCAACAGCGGCAAACTTACTTACCAACTGAGTAGTGTCTTTTATTTGATCTCCATAAGTATTCATGGCTGCAGTTAAAGCTTTTACTGCATTTGCAGAATCCATTCCAGTTAATCGGGTCAAAATAAGAGCGTCTCGAGTTCTTTTTAAAGACTCTTCCATTGTCAAGCCTTGACGAGCATATTCGGTAGCTGCTTCAGCGGCAACGTTAAAAGCTGCTCCAGTTTCCTTGGCGGTTTTAAATAAGCCGTTCGAGAATTTTTCTAAATTCGTTGTAGATAAATTCATAACTACATTGATATCAGCAAGAGCTTTTTCGACTTCGACAACGTTTTTAACCAAAGCTTTAAAGCCGTCAGCCACTCCATTGATTATCGCCATACTCGCACCAAAAGCAATGATACGAGAGTTAGCAGCTTCCATAGACTTGCTAAACTCATCAGCTCCGCGCTTCATATTTCCAAGCGGCTGAGTAGCTCCCTTGTCATCCACCGTTATTTTGATCGGTGTTTTGCGAATACGGTTTACAGCCGCTTGAACAGCCGCTTCAAGCGGCTGCGTATTACCTTGTACACTGAGATTTATAGACATATTTCCTTATTCCGTTATAAGGTATTAATACACCAAAACTATCCTACTCCATGTAATTTCATTAAATCTTCCATATTTAAAGTTCCGCCTTTCTTTTTGGCTTCTTCGTGAAGGCTTACTCCTCCCTTCGGCCGCTCGACCCCAAGAAATTCATAATCTTCATCCTTTGCTCCAACTAGAGTTCCAGCGCTACCTTGATTTAGTTTATCTTTGGCTTTGTCTCGCTCTTCTTTTGAGGAGCCTCCAAAGTCTAACAGTTTCGCGGGATCTTTTCTTATATTATCTGGTATATTTTCATTATTATCAAATATATTTTTAAATACTCTAGTATAAACTATTAGTCTTATTTGATTATATGTTAAATTACAAAACGGTTTTCCATAAAATTGCATACTATCTTCAGCAAAACTTAAATATGGATTATAAAAATCTTCTAATATAGTATATTGTATATTTTCTTCATTAAAGTCTTGAAAGATATCGTTATATACAGAAACAATTCTTTTTAAATCTTGATTTTCTAATTCATCAAACTCATCTTCACCAAATAAAGGAATCAATAAATCTTTATCTTTAAAAAAACTTTTAATCATATAAAAATCATTTAATCTATCTTTTGCGTATTTCTCGCAAGTATTACCAACCAAAGACATCCTCTGAGCGAGTTTTTGGTTCAGAGCGAGAGTTTCTTCCTCTATTGTTTTTTCTTGTTTGTCAATCTGGTTCTTGATAACCATTTTTGTTTTGGCAGTCTTTAAAGTTTCAAGAAAATACTTTTTATCCTCTATAAATTTTTCGTCCTTCTCTCCCCAATCTCCCTCTTCTTTTAAAAAGAGCAGCATATCTTCTTCTGTAGGCACACCCCGACGCAGAGCTGTATTAAAGTATTTATCTTCAATTTCCTCGAGCTCTACTTGATCGTGAGGAGTTAAATGCTTGATGTAAACAAAGTCCTCTTCAAGAATTGTAGAAGAGTAACCCCTAACTACATCCCTAAATATCTTTCTGCGCTTGACCGCTTCCACATATATTAAATACTACCGTCCTCGATATCTTTGTCTAGCTTTTCGAAATCTAGTTTCGAAACTGCGCCAGAACTGTAATACCAAAAGCTAAAAAATGCAGCGACCTTTCCTCCGACTATATCATAAAGATCGTTTCCTTCCTCCTCAAGCTCGTAATAAGTTTGAAGCTTTTGCTCAAAATCGCGACCCTCAAATAAAGGAGATATTTCCTCTTCGTCAGACTTCTGAACAAAAGTGAGATTTAAAATATACCATTGAATAACTTTATTCTCGGCTCTTACGTCAGCGGTGTGGTTAAAAAGGTTGGAGTATGAAGTCTCGACATTAATAATATCTTTTCTTAAAAGAGCTATCTCTCCAGCGATTTCCTTTAATCGCGCTGTATCCTTTTCTGTCTTAACGCTTTTTATTTGAAGTTTTTCGCTTTCCTGGGAGAACTCTCCATACCTTACGTACATTTTTGTGAGAGCCTTGGCGTCTTCCTCTGCAAGCAATCCTCCTGTATCGCTATATTTTTTTGCGAGCATGGCTTTTGTTAAAATTCCTCGCTTTATGCAGTTACTCATTTCAACACTAAATTCTAACTCTGCATCCTCGATTTGTCTTCGAGTTGGCTGTTTCATTATAAGTCGATAAGGAATCGCCTCAACAACTTCCTTAGTTACAGAAACCTCTTCCTCTTCGCCGGTTTCTTCGTTCTTGACTTTGCTTGTCTCTGTTTTTTTAATCTTCTCTTCTTTTTCAAAAGTGAAGCTGTAAATTTCACGCAGTTTCTTGCGAGTATCATTGATTATTGGAGTTGCTGTATCTGACATAATTTTTCTTGTTATTTAAATGTAAAGCCTATAGTATAATTATCTAAATCCATTTCGATATTTCTAATAGTTTCGTTACCAATATCTAAAGTTCTTTTTCTAAGGTGCTGTAGTTTATCGAAACTAAAGTAGTCGGCCTGATCAACGAGCGGCACACAGCCCTCTGGTAAATTATTCCTTAATTTATTAAAGTTGATTTGATGCTCCTTATGTAAATCCTCAAGCATAACCAAGAAACCCTTAAAAAGGGAAACCGTATTCCTGTGGCAACATTTTTTAAAAATGTCTTCTGCGTCCATATATTATTGTTGTAGATCCTTGTACCTATATCGATATACACAAAAAAAAATCTTTAGTGTAAAAGTATTTATGGCAGAATTATTGACAGCGGCAGAAAGAGCAAGCGTGGCAGCGAACTTGCTAGATCTTCATGATACATTCGGAAGAGATATTGTTGTATATAAAGAAGCTCAAAAAGTTATAGTTAGTACAGACCCTAATTTTAATTATCTGTACGGAACAGGCGGAGCTTCCACCACAAGCGTGGAGAATATCCCTGTAAAGAAAATATTTAAAGCGAGAATTAGATACGATTCGGATAGAAGTTTGGAAAATTTCGGAGAAGCTGGAGCTCAAATAAAAGTAAGCCGACCAGATGGAAGTAGTTTAGTAAGGATCAAATTAAAAGCTGAAGACTATGCGTACATTAAAGAGGCAAAAAGGATAGAGCTTGACGGAAGGATGTTTCACGTAGATTCTGACCCAAGAGCTCACGGGCTTTTTGATGTTGTACAGTTTTATTCTCTACTGTTGAGACCTATAGAGTAATGGCCAAGATGATAGATAAAGGAGTCAAGAGGGCATTGGATCTTGAAATTCGAAAAAGCAAACAATTAATAAACGAAGGAAGATTAATAATTGAATCTCAATTCAAAGTGGCTCATGGAAAATTAATGCAAGATTTTGAATCCCACGCAATAACAAGAGAGCTAAAAAGAGGCCCCGCTTCTAAAAATTTAAGCGGAACGTTACCAGAAGGAAACTTATTTGGATTTATAGGTTTTGAAATTGGAGATGATCCAGTATATGAATTACAAAATCTTTTACAGCGCACAAATATATTAATAAAAAGAAGAAAGTTTGGATCTTTTGGTTTTGTTTGGAGTTTTGCGGTAAATATACCAACATTAAAAGACCTTTATGCAGTCACCCCATTGCCTTGGGCAAAAGGAGCAAGCTGGCTACAGCAGTTAGAAGGTCAAGGCATAGCTAATTTAGGTCAATATATGCACACACAGAGCCCTCCGGCAGGACGATCAGGAGCGGGAATCCAATCCGGCAGGGAGTCGGGAGGCAGCTTAAAAAAACAATATATAAAACCTTTATTGAAAGATTTTGAAACCAACTTAAACACCCTATCTGCAACAAGATTATCTAAATCTTATTTTTAAATGAAGCCACAATTCCAACATCAAGTTACTACAAGCTTTGTCTTATGGGCTGACAATTTTATAACTAAAAAAGCGGACGCATTCTCAAGCAAGTCGTCTGATTTTTATGCAGACACCGGAGACGCGAGGCTTGGCCCTGGGTTGGTGTCTTACAATAGCCCCTACAAGCAATGGGTTAGCGACGAAAGTATAGAGGGGGCGAACATACCTAGCGGCGTTTACGACAATGGAACATTCATTCCAAGAGGGCAAGACGGATTAAAAATTGATTTTGACAATGGGCGAGTGATATTCGATTCAAGTTTTGGAGCAAATAAAACTACATTAAGTGGAGATTATACAGTAAAAGATTTTAACTTTTATATAACAAATCAAACAGAAGAGCAATTGATAGTTGAAAGCAAATTTGACTCAAATAACAGATTCAAACAATCGCTAGGAGGAATCGAGC
>Ga0302114_10002309_pt1 | contig 12311 bp, 14 predicted proteins | sample AG5_Surface_MG_FD_203107 | JGI IMG/M metagenome (GOLD analysis project Ga0302114, IMG submission 203107) | Marine microbial communities from Western Arctic Ocean, Canada - AG5_Surface | ecosystem: Environmental > Aquatic > Marine > Oceanic | place: Canada: Western Arctic Ocean | collected...
AGTTGGACAAGAATTTATGAACGTACCTGTATAACTTTGCCTCGTTCAAAGCATCGGTGAAGACTGTATCGATCATTGCGTGCGACGAACTCTCCGTGTCGGCAGCAGGCTTCGCAGGATTCACTACTTTTTCTATGCTTGAAGGATTTTTGGTTTTGGTTCTAACTAATTTCAGCGGTCGAGGTGACGAGCCTGTACTTCTGTTGGATGGGGGTTGGGTAACTGGTGAGTACATATCACTTGCAGTACGAGTTATATTGGAAGTGATAATGCATATGCATGTGCAAGTATATTTAAACAAATTTTTAAGAAGAAAATAAAAAATAAAAAACAAAATCATCTGTCGTTATTTTTACAAACACAACACTCCACCATCTAGTGTCTGATTGGTGGATAAGCAACCCCCCTTCCCTCTTGCAATAAACAATGTCCTACACTAGATCCTCCCTCCTCAAGAAGCCCAAGCAAAATGAACTCCCCAGGGACATTTCCCAGATCTACAACATAGCTGGTTTCGATGTCACCAAAAGGGAGAATTTGATTTCTCTCGACGGCACAAATTGCCTCTACATTGCGGGCAATTCAATTGTCACTTACAACATGCTCACAAAGAAGCGATCCTATGTGTTTGGCTTGGATGGAGAGGGAATCGGTTGCTTTTGCATGCATCCTTCCAACTCCCTCATTGCGATTGGGGAGCAGGGCCTGAAGCCCAACATTTACATTTGCGAGTATCCCTCCTTTGATATCAAGCACGTTTGCAAGGAGGGCACCGAGCGGGGTTACTCCTCGATGGATTTCTCCGCCGATGGCGAGAAGCTCTCGTCTGTCGGTCAGTCGCCGGATTTCCTCCTGACTGTGTGGGACTACAAGAACGAGCGCACCTTGCTGCACACAAAGGCTTTCGGCCAGGATGTGTTCAAGGTTGCTTTCTCCAAGGACAATGATGGCCGGCTGACAACGTCTGGAACCGGGCACATTCGGTTCTGGCAGATGGCCGCAACCTTTACCGGGCTGAAGCTCCAGGGGGAGATTGGGAAGTTCGGAAAACTCGACCTCTCCGACGTGGACGCATTCGTCGAGCTTCCCGACTCAAAGGTGGTGAGCGGGTCGGAGACTGGGTACCTGCTCCTCTGGGAGGGAAATTTTGTAAAGTGCCGCTTTGTAACCTCGTCAAAATCCCCCGAAATCATGTTCGACGGGTCCGTGTCTCCCCGCTCCCAAGGAACGGTCTTCGGAGACACTCCTGCGCACGTTGGGGGGGTTTTCGTCATCATCCACGACAGGGAAAACAACCAAATCATCTCCGCCGGAGCTGACGGAAAAATCAAGTGGTGGAGTTTCACAGCTATTGATTTGGCCGAGGTGGACAGCGACATTAGCATGGACTTTCCGCTCAAGTTGAAAAAGGAGCTGCTGGTTGGGGAAGGCGTTTGCGTCAAGACCATGACCAAGAAGGGCGACACTGGCAACTGGCTCATCGAGGACAGCAACGGAGGCGTGTTCGATGTTAACGAGGCTGCCGATCCTCCCCAAATTAGCAAGAAGTGGGACTTCCACGCTGGCAGCATTGTCGGAGTGGACAGCAGCGCGGTGGATCACTACGCCGTCACAGCTGGAGCTGACGGCAGGGTAAAGTTGTGGGATTACATAAACAAGAAGGTCATCATGACTGCTGAGAACAAAGTTGGGTGCAGCACGGTTACAGCCGTTCCCAAGAATGTTGACGAGGAAGGAAGGACTTGGGCGGTGGGTTTTGAGGACGGTGTTGTTAGGTGCTTCTACAGGGGAGACGGAGAAGAATTACAGTTGAGGCAGGTCACGGTGAGTGTCTCGAAATGAGTTTTTTTGTGGTGCGGCGATAATAATCTTTTCTAACCCAATCTCTTCCTCGCCCACACCCCCCCCAACACAGAAACCCCACAACGCTGCAGTCACCCACATTAAATTTTCCCCCGATGGAAAATACATGGCCACCGGATCAGAGGACGGACTGGTCTTCCTGCTCGGTACCCCTACCCCAGAAAAGGACTCGTACACCCCAGTTGGATTCATGACCTCGGAAGACAGCAACCCTATCAACTCCATCTCCTGGCGGTCCGATTCTGCCGGCCTCCTCTACACCTCTGGCGACTCCGTCACCGAAATAGACACATCCGACCCTGCGAAACTCGTGCCGACTGACTCGCACAAGACGTACGAAATGAGCGTGCCAACGAGAACATTCCGCTACAAGGAACGGCCAACTATCTCGCACAATGACAACTCGACCGAGCAAACCGATTTGAACGAGGAAGAGGAGAAAAAGAATGCGGATGCCGCTGCAGAGGAAAAAGTTGTCGTCCCCAAGACCCTCTCCGCTTGCTACAACGGCATTTCCAACAACTTCCTGATTGGCTTCGGAGTGGGAAAGGCCGGCAAGCTCTACGAGTGCAACGTAGAAGAGGAGTACACCAAGGGAGAGTACCACATTGGTTTGAAGCTCGACGAGGACACCGACCAGTTCTTCGTGCCCAAGATCACCGACGTGTCATTTTCCCCCTCCAACAACTTTTTAATGACAACCTGCGACGATGGGTCCACAACGGTGCGCCCAGCCTCCACCCTGTCCTACTACGTCAGGTACAAGATCCACTCGACTGCCGGGTGCACATCGTCCTGCATGAGCTGGGACGACGAGTTCTTCCTTTCCGTCGGGAAGGACGGCTTGCTCGCGATTTACCGCGTCAACCCGACCTCCGTGGAAGCTGCAGCCAAGTCCTCCTTGGCCGCCAACATCGTCGAGAAGGAAGCCACCACCGAATCAATAATTTCATTCACCGACTCTGGCGAGTCCTCGACCCCCCCCGAGGGTCTGGATGAGATCTTCTCGTCAGACGCCGAAGGCCAGCAGGTGAGCGAGCGAAGCGAGCCGCGAGCAAAGCGAGCCGCGAGCGTAAACTAACTTATTCCACTCAATTTACTTCGCACCATCTTTGCTCGGCGCAGAAGGCTGCCGCCGCGGCCCTCGCGAAGATTGAGGACATCACCGAGTCCAACGCTTACTCCATCCAAGACGAGAAGCTCAAGAAGGAGGAGGACGCAATGAAGCTTGCGGCCGAGAAGAAGAAGGAGCAAATCAGGGAGGTCATTCGAACCCTCCAAACGGAGTACGAGCAGCTCGTCAAGAAGAACTCGATGCTCCCGAAGGAGCAACAGCTAAGCGAGGAGGAAATGCTGGTCGATCCTGAGTTCAGCGACATGCTCAAGGCCGACGGAGCGGACATGATGAACGAGGTTGTGCTGGAGTGCAGGCACGAAAGCGAGAAGAGCTCAGTGAGGCTGGAGAAGTTGATGGCCAAATACATAGACGTGCTCGATTTCGAAAGTTTCTACCTGAAGGGATTGAAGAACGGCTGCTTGGTGAAGTCTTTTCCGACCCTCAAGCTCGGGAAGAAGCTGCTCGCCCTGCTGGAGCACGTCAGAATCATCATGAAGGGGGAGGAGGCCACCATGCAGCGAAAGACCACCATGCTGCAGAAAGGCAACAAGACGCGCAAGGGCCGGGCAAGCGAGAAGAACCACAAGTCGGACGACGGATCGACCAACGTTTCCGTTGGCGAGAAGAAGCTGTCAACGTTCGAGATGCGCAAGGCGATGAGAGCAAAACGAAACGCCGAGCTCGCCGAAATGGACGAGAAGAAGCCGGCCGAGGATGCTGACGATGTCCGCGACATTCTCGCCATCGAGCAGGCAATTTTGCACCTTGGTGACTACAAGATCAAGGTGAGTGAGCGAAGCGAGCGAGCTTTGAGGAAGACGAGAGTACGAGCCACTAAACTAACATTGTATTATTCCACTCAATTACATTCGTTTTGCTCACTCGCCTCCCCCCTGCTCCATTAAAAACGCACCTCGCTCTTCGCTCGGTGCAGTCCTCCGACGACTATGTTGTCCCAGAGGACCAGCAAGTCAACACCGAGAAGAAGCGCCGCCAGATGGTGCTGCTGGAAAAATCAATTCACACCATCAAGTGCAAATTCAACCAGAGGCTGACGAACTGCAGAAACAACAAGGAGTCGTTGGTCAAGCTGATTCGGGAGAACAACGAGCACGTGATGAAGATCGACAAGCAGCTCGAGCAAACAGAGCTGAGCGCCAGTCTGTGGCAGCCGGAGATGGAGGCGGGGGAGTTCCCCGAGTCCAGAACGTTTTTTACAGTTGCAGACAAGGAAGGATTTACCAAAAGGTGAGTGAGCGAAGCGAGCGAGCCTTGAGGGAAACGAGCATACTCCCGACGGATCTCGCGATATAGCTGCAAACATAATTGCTACATCCACTACCAAACTAACCCACTCAATTCGTTTTGCTCGCTTGGTTTGGTTCGCTCGTGCTTCATTAAAAATGCGCCTCGCTTCGCTTCGCTCGGCGCAGCATGGAAAAGGCCCAGGGAGATTTGTGGAAGGCAAGCGTCAACCCGAAGTCCATTGCGGCGAGCCAGTGGAACGGCGAGGAGGAGCTGAAGAAACCCAAGGACCCCAACGAGCTAAGCAAAACCGCCAAGAAGCGCAAGAAAAGAAACTTGGCTCTTGCCAGCATAATTCCGGTGTTGCGAGCCACCTTCAATCCCGTGACTGACGGAGAGATGCTGGAAGTTGCGCCGGGGAGCGACTTGAGCCAACTGGAGATCGACGAGATGAGCGAGATTAGGAAGATGCTCCTGCACGAGAGGAGCGTCATCATTAACAAGGTGAGCGAGCGAAGCAAATTAATGGCTACAGACATAATGGCTACATCCACTACTAAACTAAAACTAAACTAAACTAAAACTAAACTAACCTATTTAATTTTTTTGACTCGCTTTGCTCTTGCTTCATTAAAAATGCGCCTCGCTTCGCTCGGCGCAGATTGAGATGCTGGTGGTCGATTTGGACAAGGAGATTGGAGACTTGAGGAGGGACAGGATCGTCTACAGCGCGGAGCTGAAGGCCGCCGAGCTGAGGTTGCTGGTGCTGGGAGAGGAGCTGCACTTGCTGAACGACTTCGAGGGGAAGGACGACATGCTGGCCAACAAGCTGGAGAAGTGTCAGAGGGAGAAGGGAGAGGTTGTTGCTAATATTTCGGACTGCCATTCGAGGCTCCAGAGCAAGAAGACGGAGCTGGGCGTGTGGCAGCACAAGGACAAGCTCATCATGGAAGAGTTCTTGAAGTTCGCCCCGGAGAACCACGCGTTCCACGAGCAGCTAATTAGGATTTTCAAGAGGAAAATTAAGCGGGCGAAGAAGAAGAACGAGGCGGAGGGGGGCGACGAAAGCGACGAGGAGAGCGATTACGACGAGGACGAGGATGAGGACGAGGACGTCGAGGACGAGGAGGTCGACGACAGTTGCCCCCCGGGGTGCGACACCAACTTGTACGAGAACATCCTGAAGTTGAGGGAGAAGAGGTTGGACCAGGAGGAGGTTCTGGGCGAGTTCCAGAAGGAGCTGGACGACTTGAAGAAGACCCACGATAGGCACATTGGGAGGGAGAGGCAGATCAACAAGGATTTGAGCAGCACTTCGGTTGAGATCAGCAAGTTCCAATCGGAGAAGCAGCAGCACATCAACGAGCTGCTGGTTGTGATTCCGCTCGAGACGAGCCAGGTGAGTGAGCGAGCGAAGCGAGCGAGCCTTTTGGAGGACGAGAATACGAGCCAGCGAGCGAAGCGAGCTAGTCTCAACTTGTGTACAGACGAGAACACGAGCCACTACTAACCCCTTCGCGCCTTCTTCGCTCGGCGCAGGTTCACTTGTGGCAGGTTGAGCTAGACAAGGACGGGAAGGAGGTACCGGGGGTGCCGGAGAACCCGACCTTGCTGCGGGGCGCGGTAACGATGAGGGAGTGCGCGGTTTTCAACGAGAAGAGGCTGGAGGAGCTGAGGAACAGGATCGGAGAGTTGGAGGACGAAATTGTTGCCGACAAGGAGGACTTCAAGGGGCTGCACAAGGAGAAGAGCTCGTTAGAGAAGGAGAAGGTGACCAAGGAGAAGGACATCTTGAAGCAGAGCGCAAAGTGCGACGAGCTGCAGCTGCTGAAATTTGGCCAGCTGGTGGACATTGCAGCGTTAGATAAGATCAGCGTCAACAACAACGACGAGGTGGAGCACAAGAGCAAGAGCGCGGCGGTTGAAACGAGCAACGAGAACGCAGTTTACAAGATCAACAAGAAGAGCAAATCGCTGAAGGAGAACTTGCTGGAAATCACCAACGAGAACACAAGTCTTTTGTACAAAATTGCCGAACTGAATGGGAGGCAGTTTTATTTGGAGAAGGAGCTGAACGGGAACAAGAACCAGAGCGTGGCCGACGACGGACCGACGCTGAGGGCTGAAACCGAGGAGAGGAACAGGCTGGTGGCGCTGGTGAAGCTCCAGGCCAAGGAAGTTGATGCATTGAAAGCGGAGATCAACTTGCTGAGGAGGAAGGGCGGCAGCATCTACGCGCCGGGGGGTGATGCTTTGCCTCAGCCACCCCAGAGCGGAGAGGGGAATTTGATGAGTCAGACCATGTGAAGGGGGGGGGGGGTTGTGAAATTATGAATAAATTTGTTCTTCTTCTGCAAAAAACGGCAATTTAAAGTCAGGCATCCATCAAACTCAGCGAGAAAATAGCGTCGCCGATTGTGGAAGAAGCGCGGCGATGATTTTGTCTCTCGCCCAATTCTACATCGTCAATGTCACGTGAGTTATTATAATTTTTCGTTCGCTGGGTTGTCGTTTATGGCGGCATCGTCGAGGGTTGTTATCGACGACGAACGGAGCTCTCCGTGATGCTTTTTCTTCTTGCGTTGCATGACGGGAGCAAGTATTTTTCATGAGGGCCAACCCCCCCGCCAAAAGCATGAAAACAACAGCTAGAACATGGTAGGAGGAAAACTCTAATTTGCTACCATCGGGATCAATCGAAGCGAAGAAGATCAAACAAAGACAAGTAAGAACACCGAAAAGCCCAAAACCCTATAATCAGAATATGTGACATGGCAAACCCAAACCTATCAATAAAAACATAAATTTAGATTTTTTTTTGTTTTTTTGTAAATTTGTTTTTAACTTGCCTTAGAGAGTGGCATCTAGTACAAATCTGTGACTAGTGACCCGATTTTAATAACTTGCAGATGAGATTCACTTCAAAAACATCACCCTTCCTCATCGTTGCCTCTGGGATTCTATTTCTGGGGTTCTCCCTAAACTTGGAACTATTTTTTGCGATGGAGCCCACTGACGAAGTTGAAGACCCTATATTTCATGTTCAGGCTCCTTTCGACACCCCTGTCTCACAACCGTCGGTTATTTCTCCCACCCCAGTACAAGTTATACCTGATCCAACACAGGAGCAAACTAAAACGACACCTCATGTTTCAAATGGCAATGGCAAATTCATAGTAGTCCCTGGGGGCGACCTGCCTGCCCCTAATTTTCAAGAGCACGGGCTGAACTTCTGGTCGTTCCTTGAAGCGTATGTTCCGGTCGAGTCGCGATCAAACTACGTTTTCAACATTGGAGCAAGAGGTGAGTGAGGAACTACTTCAATAAACTTCAATTTGACTTGGTGAAGACTCGATGTTGACTATTATAAGCTAACTTTGCTTCGCTTGGCGCAGACGGAAAGGACCACGACCCAACATACGATCTTTTTGCGCTCCATAATATGGATGGAGTTGAATTTGAGGGGGGGGATCACGTGAAAGACGACCTCTATCGAAATGTTGCGATGTTCAAAGGGGACGTGGAGGTGTCATGGGGGTTCCTGTCGCAACCGATTGCGGTTGCAACCCTGAAAAAAATCGGGGCCAAAAAGGACATAGACGTTCTCAAGATGGATATTGACAGTTACGATGCGGACCTTCTGTAAACAATTTTGGCAGAGGGATACCACCCAAAGGTGATCATGGTTGAGATGAACCCCGATATACCTCCTCCTATCGTTTTCAGGCAAAAGTATGCGACAGACAACTTTTACAGAAAGAAAGTATTCGCAGGGAACTACGGCGCGTCCACATCAGCCTGGTTCGAGCTCCTGTCCGAAAATTATGGTTATGGCCTCGTTGGCATGGAAGTGTTCGACAAATCGTACAAAGAATGCCCTCGTTGCGAACACAACATGTGGTTTGTGGACGGCTCCTTCCTCAAACAAAAGGGTTACCGAGTGGCAACCCACGAAGATGTCACTGGTGAGCGAGTGAAGCGAAGCGAAGAGAAGCGAAGCGACTATTGGAAATCGAGAAGATTGGGAATCGACAAAGAAAAAACTACGATCCAACAGAAATATAAACATATACAAATCAAATAGCGACACAAATAAGAAAACTTTCTTTTTCCCCAAACTAACCCCCTTCAGACGAATTCTGGCGGTGTCACTACACAACCGATCTCAATTGCATTCACGCTACCAAGCCATGTCCCCTAGGTTCTATAAGCCGGTTTGCCGATTCCGCTCAAGCAACAACAAAAAACGAAGAACAAAAAAGACTGGCTTCATCCAAGTTCCTAATGGAATGCGGAAATATTGCTACAGCTAACAACTTTGCTTTAGAGATGCTTGACGCACAAATGAGAGCAGCATGCTATGCTCCAGAGGACCCCTGTGCCTTTGAGCTTGGAATTCATAACTAGTGCTAAAATTCGATTTTTTTTTTTTTTCACCGTTGCAAAAAGAATTCAATTTTTTTTTGTGTTTATTCTTGTCACAAGAAAAAGATACATGCGTTAAGCAGTTCACTCTCCTCCTCATCTAATATGGGAGAACAGCCAAAACGTGAAATGAACATGCGTGACCTACTTGTTCCTGGCAATGCAGATGTTGGGGAGCTTGTAGACCAAATGGACCGTAAGGAGAATCTCTTCTCTCAAATAGGCGACTACATCTCGAAGGTCCAGGCAGAGACCGGTAACAATGCTCAGCACGTTCGTCAGAAGCTCTTGGAACTCGAACAGGCTCGTACGAAGCTTTCGGAGTACGATGTTAAGTTGCAAGAAGCAAAGCACAAGAACAATCAGTCGGGGGCTGAAATAGCTCAAATCCGCGCCTACAACGAATCCCTACGCTCTGACATTGAAAAACTAAATGCTGTCGTCGTGGCTGAAAAAGCCCTAACAGTGCGACAGTCACAAGAACTCTCGCGTTGGCAAGAGTCCGTCACAGTGATGAGAACTCAAGTGGGCCAGCTCCAATCCGAGGCAAAGCGTGCCGACGTTCTCCAAAACGCAAATGAGGATTTGAACAACGAGCTCAATTCGGTTCGCAACTTTGTGGATGACGAGCGTGCAGGTGTGTTTGCGTTAAACGTTTGCGTTTACGTTTGCCAAGTGCTACGGCAATTTCCTAAATTTACTAACCATCACCATTTTTATCAATTCAACGCGCGAGCAGAGCTACGCAAATCCGTTTCTTCTCTAAACGCGCAGCTAGAGCAAACATTACACGACAAGAACGAAGTATCGCGCCACTTTTGGAATTTGACAGAGGACACTAAGGTGCTGAAGGAAGATCTTGAGACGACCAAAAGTGAGTGTTTTTTTTTGCTTGTTTGCATCACACAAAACCCAAAACTAACCTAACCAATTCCCGCGCAGCAAATAATGTTACGCTGGAGAAGAAATTGCTGGAGACGGACACTCAGTCCCGGGGCTTCAAGGAAATAACCGAGGCTAAACAAATATCCTTATTAGCTGAGGTGAGTGAACGAAGCGAGCCGAGTGAGCCTTGAGGACGACGAGAATACTCGCGATGAATCTCGCGAAATGGCTACATCCACTACTAAACTATCCCACTCAATTCGTTCGGCTCGCTCGTCTCCCCCCTGCTCCATTTAAAAATTCGCCTCGCTTCGCTTCGCTCGGCGCAGCTTGAGCAAGTTCGTTCCCAAATCGACCAGGCCGTTCTGCAAGCCTCCAAGCAAAAGGAGATCGAGATGCGAAACGAGTTCAAGGACATGCTGGAGAGGATGGGGGGTTTACAAGAGTCCGCAGAGATGACCAGGGACGAGCTGGAAAACCTCGAAACGGAGAGGAACCAGCTGATTCAGCAATTGAATAAGAGCAAATCTACAAGTGAGAATTTGAACCAGCAGCTCCGCGACGAACGCCAAAAGAGCGACGGCGCTGCTTTGGAAATTGCAACGCTTCAGCAAAACATGGGTGCGCTGAGAAAGGCCAACGACCAGTCCAAGAATTCGATCGAGGAAGGCCAAGAGGAGATGTCCAAGCAAATGGGGGAGATCGGAAAGTTGCGGGCGGACCTGCAAATCGCAAAGAATCAAAGAGAAGAGGACGCTCAGGTTGTCGCCGTGGCGATGAGCGAGCGCGACGGAATTATGGGCAGGTATAAGAGCGACGTTGAGCAGAACAGGCAGACGGTCGAGAGTTTGAGAAAAAGCGAGGTGAGCGAGCGAAGTGAGCGAGCGAGCCTTGATGAAGACGAGCATACTCGCGATGAATCAACACCCGCGAAATGGCTACAGACATAATGGCTACATCAACTACTGAACTAACCCACTCAATTCGTTTGGCTCGTTTCATTCGTTTTGCTCTTGCTTCATTGAAAATGCACCTCGCTTCGCTCGGTGCAGCAAAATGCGGCGCGACAGACTCAGGAGTTGGCCGCGATTGTGGAGAATCTCAAGAACGAAAATAATCGGCTGAACGCGGCTGTGGCGAGCGGGGCAAGTGACAAGGATGTGGAAATTGGGAACTACAAGAACGTGTGCGAGCAATTGAGCAAGGAGTTGGAGGTGAGTGAGCGAAGCGAGCGAGCCTTGAGGAAGACGAGAAATATATACGAGCCACCACAAAACTAACATTATTTCACTCAATTACATTCGTTTTGCTCACTCGTTCCCCCTCCCCTTGCTCCATTAAAAATGTGCCTCGCTCGCTTCGCTCGGCGCAGATTCGGCTGGAGCAATTGACCGCCGAGACGGAGAGGGCTGACGCGAACGGGAAGGAGGCGAACATAATCAGAAACGAGGTGAAGAACAAGGCGGAGGAGCTAGCTGAGAGGGAGAAGAGCTGGCAGAAGTCATACTCGAAGGAGAAGGACAGGTTGCAGAGCGAATACGCGACGTTGAAAATGAGGAATGCCAACCTCGAGGTGAGCGAGCGAAGCGAGCGAGCCTTGATGAAGACGAAGACGAGAATACTCGATATGAATCCCGCGAAATGGCTACAGACGGCTCATCCAATACTTAAACTAAACCCCACTCAATTATTTTATAACTCGCTCGTTTTGCTCTTGCTTCGTTAAAAATGCGCCTCGCTTCGCTCTGCGCCGGCGCAGCAAGAAAAGTTGGAACTGCTAAATGAGGGCGAGCACAGTATGCACGAAATGAAGGAGCTGAGGGGGGAGAAGGAGGACATACTGGACAAAAATAGAGACCACGAGAAGACGATCAACGAGCAGGAGAGGATGGTCCAAAAAACCAAGCAGGAGAAAATTGAACTGCTCGAGGAATTGAAGCAGGTGAATAGGAGGGAGGAAGAAACGCAGATCAATACGGCGAAGAGGGAGGAGGGCCTGATGAGCGAGATGGACGACTACAAGCACCAGCTAAAGAGTAAAACGAAGCAAGCAGCAAGCCAAGTGATGGAATTTCAAACCCAGACAGAGGCACTGATGAAACAGATAATGAAACTGCAGGGGGAGTTGGCGGGAACGCAAAGTCAGCTGGGGGAGAAGGCGCGGAGTTTGGAGGAGCACGAGCTAGGAAACAGCGAGCTGAAGAGCCGGATAGAGGAGGTCCAGGCGGGGTACATGAACGAGTTGACTGGGGCGAGGCGGGAGATTGAGAGGTGAGAGGAATAAATCATTACATTAATTGGAATGAAGTTGAAGTTGAAATGAAATATCCTCAACTAACCTAACAAAACCCCAAATGTCAATTGTTAAATGTGACGCAGGTTCAAGGGGAGCGCACTGTTGGCCGCCCAGGAGGCGCGAAAACTGCAGGAGGAGCTGGACGCGAGCAAAATTGAGCTTGCCAGGGTTGGCGGAGACACGAGGACTCTAAGGGACGGGAAACGAGAGGCGGAGAACAAGGCGAGAGACGCCGAGAGGCAGCTGCGCCACTTGGAGGAAGATTTGGCCAAGGCGAGCGACGACTGCGCGCGGTACAGGGGAAAGAGTGTGGAGATGGAGGACGAGTTGGGCAGGCTACAACTCACGCTCAGAGAGGTTCAAATCTTAAATGTTGATTTGAAGGAAAAGGGGGTCAAGGCAGCAGGTGAGTGAATGAGTGAGCGAGCGAACGAGCGGAAATGGCTAACTACTACTGATTTAACTCACTCAATTTGTTGG
>Ga0302114_10002313_pt1 | contig 12297 bp, 15 predicted proteins | sample AG5_Surface_MG_FD_203107 | JGI IMG/M metagenome (GOLD analysis project Ga0302114, IMG submission 203107) | Marine microbial communities from Western Arctic Ocean, Canada - AG5_Surface | ecosystem: Environmental > Aquatic > Marine > Oceanic | place: Canada: Western Arctic Ocean | collected...
CATTTAAAGCTTGTTTTATAGCTTTATTTGTTTTTGGATTTTTTAATTTTCCTCTAGTACTTGCGTTAGCCATAATATTATCCTTCTACGTCAAAAGATTTACCCTGTTGATAGTCTTCATCAACAACAGCATCTTTTGCTTTACCTGTAACTGATGGTCCTTTACGTGCAGCACCAAATCCCTGACCTGTAGGTTTACCTACAATATCATTTAGTGGAATACTACGATCAATTAGTGTATGTGGTCCCGGCATTATTTATTTTCCTTTACTTTTTTGTAGATTACAATTGCAAGAAGAACAATACCTACAGCAACAAAACAAGCTATTCCAATATTATTATTATTAGGATTAGATTCTGGCTTCTTGACAGGCTGTTCAACGACAGCTACTGTTTTTACTTCGGTTTTCTTTTGCATTTAAAATTTCCTTTTACTTTAGGTTTTTTCTTAGGTGGCTTTGTAATTTGTTGTCTAACACTAGACCTACTAATCATAACCGTGACCAACTACTTGACCACCTGACATGCGATAAGTAATTGATCCACCTTTTTTGTAGCCTTTTACTTTGCCACCACCTTTAGCATATCCCATTTCATTGCGAACTGGAGTAGGAAGCTTTGCTAGGCCGGGATTCTTTTTAGTATTTACAGTTTTCATCATTATGGACTCCCCAGTGTAATTGTATCAGGACCACCCGCAGGTGAGGCAGCAATTGCCATGTCATCCTGACGTGTCCTTCTAGCTTGATTTCTTAGTGTAATAATTGCTGCTTCATATTGAGCTTGCCATGCAGGAACTGTAGGCCAGTCCTTCATAAACATAGTAGCTTCCATCATGGCAGCAAAAAATAAAGCGTCATAACAGTAATTAGTAAAATAATTTGCTGTAGTAACACTTGTGCCTGTAGCAGAAGCCAAGGCCAATGGTTGGGAAGCTGTTTGGATTTCTCCTGTTAAAGCAGATACAGGAGTTGGTACTATAAATATAGAACTGTTATTCTTACGTGCATAATAACGTGGCTCACCTGTAGAAGCACTTACAGGCCAGTAGTCATTACAGTATTCAATTGTCCTCTGAAGTAAATTAACTTTACTTCCAGCACTTGTTGTGAAATTTACATTACGAACTATTCGTACTCTATCTCCAAGAGATACAACTGCATTACTAGCCGTAAATGAGAAAGCAGTATACTCATCTAAACCTGAGTCATCAATATCTTTAGTCAGGCGTAGTTCTGCTCTGCTAATGAAATTAGGTATCTCATTAGTAAATTCAGTACCGTCGTTCTCAGTAGTAGAGATTAAGGCTGCTTTTAAATCAGAGTATGTAGACATCGTTAGCCTACATATAATGTAATGGTTGGGAGCATAGCAGCAGCACCTGAAGTTGCAAGGCTTACAATTCCAAATACGCCTACACCCATATCTCCTACATAAGTATCTTGTGAATCAGTAGCACCAACACGCCATCGAATAGCTGTACCTGCTGCTGTCTTATTCGTAATCTGTTTGGTACCCTTAATAATAATGTCTCCAACAATTGTGGAGTATACGTGCATAGCCATGACACGAGTGTGTGAGGGCGTAGGACTGCTTCCTGTGCCTTCATCTCCAAGTGTTAGGCCGCTATCTACGTAACGAAACCCTGTGATAATAGCACCATCTGTACTTACATTTTGTGCTACTTTAATATTTGTTGTCATAATAACTCCCTTATAAGTATAAGAGAGGTAGCTTGGGGGCTTTCACCCTATACACTACCTCTCTCAACTATCTTATTAGCCAGCAGAACCGTACCATCCACGCCAATCAGAGACACCGAAGCTATAACGCTCACGGGCTTTGAATCGCAGATTGCCGGTATCAAAGTCAGGCTCCATTTTAGTCTGAAGCGGAGAACGGACGAACATCTTCGTTCCATTCGGCACATCAGTCTTAACAAACCACGCATCAGTATCAGTGAAGCGACGGTTAATGTAGTAGCCTTCAGGGACCATACCCATGTTACGAATTGCATTGATAGCATTCGTATTGGGGTTGGCACTGGCTGCACTCGTTCCGGTGTTACCGGGGCTGCTGAGAATCTTATCAGCAACGGCCCAGTAATCAACGGGGATATGCAAAGAAACTACAGAAGCACCAATCAGAATACCACGATCATCTTTGGTTTTCTGAGCAGTGGTCAGTGCAGTCTCAAGGGTTGCTTCTGACAGATCAGCCGCACCAAGAAGGTTTGACTGGAGACCATCAGAAATGGTTGGATGAGAAGCAGAGAAGAATGCAGCACCATCACCAATGGTATCAGAGAAACCATTGTTGTAGATGTTTGCAGCTTTAACCTGCTTGGTGTTCGCCATCGCCCGTGCAAGACCTTTCGCACGAAGTTTGGCAAACGTATCATACAGATTATCTTCCATAGCTTCTTCGGTGACAGCAAAGGCAAGAGCTATCGTCTCAGCCGTATAACGGGCTGAATAGCTTTCCTGTGCGTCATCATAAGAAACAGAAGCTCCTTCACCCTTAGTGGGTGCAGTACCGAAACCAGTGAAGAGTACTTCTTCTTCAAAGGCACGATCTGAGTTTTCTACTTCGAAAAGAGGTTCATGCTCGTTATTTACCTCTCCATACTCCATTCCAAAAACAGCGTTTAGACCGGGAAGGAGTTCTTTGCTAATACTAGCTCTATTAATAGCCATAATAATTCCTTCCTATCAAGCTGTTGATGCTGTAGCAGTTACAAAACGATCACGATGATGGTTGAGCCATACTTCAACGATTGGATACGCATCCGAATCTTTCTCGTCTGGGTACTTGGCACGACCAATTACACGAACCGCTGCCGCCGCTTCAGTACCGGAGGCACCATCTAGGTAATACGAAGACTGACCAGTCACTGTACTTCCCGAAGCAGCAGTAGAACTAACTGTTACGTTATAGTTTTTGACAATTGCCAACTCACCCGCTGAAAGCGAGAGAGAGGCTTGGATGTAATACGTCTGATCTGGATCAGTGATTACAAAGAATTTAATATCCGTGGCACTCAAGCCCCCGTTCCAATAGCGGGAAAACTTCTGCTCTCCATTTTCTACATATTGACAGCCCATGAAAACCCCTGAAGGTTTAAGAGTTGCCGCAATGAAAGGCGAAATCGTTGCAAAGTTTGCACCCGGAAGAACTACCGGATCGCCTGTGAAAATGTTATTAGTGGGTGACTGGGCCTGACCCGTTGAAGTCAACGTAATCATGTCAGTCACGGCTTCGTTATTGTAGCCACCACTCTTTTTACGAGCAGGAATGAAACCACGAAATGCTTTAGTAGTAGACATTGTTTCATCTCCTTGTTATGAAGAAAGCTAGTTCTGAAAAGAAGGTCGCCTTCCTCGTGTTGTTACCGATTTACTTGTGTTAGAGATAGGCATACGAGAATCAGAGTTTTTCATAAGCTGGGCGTTTACTGCATCCATCATATCATTTGCTTTGTTTTCATAATGCTTTCTCCGGGCATTTACCTTGCCAGCTGGCATTTTAGCCAATGCTAAGTCTCCACGACAGACTGTGCCAAGGTAACGGCCTTCATCCCTTACGAAGGATGTAACAGCCATTTCGGGAACTTCATCAGGAGTTACGAAAATCCATCCTGCCTGTTGTTTCTTACCAACATTAGTGATGTCGTCTTGACCTTTTAACGATATACGCAGCCAACGAAGGGCCATACCCTCATTGTCATAACGTGCTTTTACTACCTCTGGGATAGTGAGGGCATCGGGTTCCTCATAGGTCCACTGATCTTCTCGTAGATTCTGTTCTCGTAGGGCGTCACTACGTGTTTCATTTCGTGTTGTATCCATTTTATTCTCCACGCTACTATTTTATATCTGTATAATCGCCGTCAGCTTGATGTACTTTAAGCTTTTGGGCGGCATACGTTTCAAGAGGTATATTCCATTTTTGGGCAAGTCTTAAGTCTTCTTGCGAAAGCTTAATCTTTTTCCTAGAACTCGGAGAAGAGCGAGAACTCCCCGACACCACTTGAGCAGGACTTGACGTAGTTTCCTGAACACGTTCTTTGTCTTCTTCAAACTTATGTGGAAAAGACGTTTTAATTCGGTTATCAATCTCTTGATAAAAATCATTATCACTTGGATCATATCCTTCATTCTTTAACTCTGCATCAATAGCAAGTGCAGCCGCAGTCATCACATTGTCTTTACCAAACCAATCATTATCTGATGCCCACTGTTCTGCTTTAGGATCAGACACTGCCTGTGGAACCTGCTGCTGTTGTGCCACTGGTGTGGGTTCCACAGCTTGTTGTGCTTGCTGTGCTTGCTGTGCATAACGTGCTTTAGCACTATTGACTGCTCTCAAATCACTTTGTGCTTCGTTTAACATTTCTTGAGCATTAAGGAGTTTTTCTTTTTCTCCTTCATCGAATGCTTCTAGGTAGACTTCTTTTGCTAACGCTATCTTATCTGTTAGCTGTTTCTCTGACATATCAAGAGTACGTTTACCCATACTCTGTACTTCATTTTCTTTACCCAATAACTTTTTATTTAGTTCTTCATTCTGTATTTGTAAAGATACTACTTGTTCTTCTCGTTCTTTTCTTTGTTTAACAAGTTGTCTAATTCTTTTTTCTGCACCAGCCGTTTCAATTCCTTCAAGTTCTTTAGGCTCTTCAACTTCTACTGCATCTTCTTTAATATCTTCTTCAGCCTCCTGCTTAACTTCAGGTTCTTCAATCTCATACTCTACTTCACCTTGGGATACTTCAACAGTACTCCAATCATCGTTCTCAATCATTATATTCTCCGTTGCTTACGAGACAAACGCCTTACGTAATAATTTATTGTTATACTATTATACCATACTTATTGGCTTATCACAAATCAGTTAGAGCCTTTTCCTAAATTAAATGTAGGATCAAGATTCTTTGGATCACTGACTCGCATAATTACCTGATCATCAAACAATAGTAATAGTTTAACATTCTGATAGTATAGCTTTGTTCCTGCATGTTTACCGTAGCATACGTAGTCTCCTACCTTACACCAGTCTCCATTGGGAAACTTATCTACATCTTTGTAAGCCAAGTCTCCTAATGCGATTACCTTACCTACAGTCGTAAGATAACTCATATCATCTTTGGTGGAATCAGGAATAAAGATACCACCCTTTGTTTTACTCTTTACTGTCAAGGGCCTTACTAAAACATGGAAGCCCGGTAGTTCTGGAAGATCAGCTGGGTCACTTACTTCATCTTCAATATCAATCCATTCGTCATTCTTCATTGCATTACCCATTTGTACCTGTCTCATTTAATCCTCTTTATACATCCTTTTTTTAATAATTTCTGTTAGGTTTGTTCTTGCCCACTCCAGACCTTGTACAGAACCTACAAGTTGTCTGTAGTGGGCAAAGTCTTCAGCAACACCATTACTTAGTGATACTTTTAATCTCTCAATTTCTTCATTAAACTCTTGAACAACTTCATCCCAAATTTCCATCTGGGTTACAGTGAAGCCTTTTGAGTGCTTTTCTTTGGGGCTGGAAATTCATAAGAAGATTTATCCCATTCGTTGAGAACACTTCGTGAACCACGACCACCATATACTTCAGCCTTAGGTGCGTCACCAAAACCTTTTGCAGTATCCTTTACATGCTCTGGATACCCTTTACCTTTCGTCATCATTAGCTGTCTCCCTTTTTCATTTCTTCTATTGCTACACGAGATAGTGTATTAATTTTAGTATTCTGTATATCTTTTGCGTCTTTCATTTTTTCAACTTCTATCTTAGCAAGATTATTCATTGCTGATAATTCTTTCTTTGTTTCTCTATCTGCTTCAGCCTTCTCACGCTTAAAGTTATCAGTAGCACCAGACTCAAGCATATCAAGTATCTGTTCATTTTCTTTAAGATCAAGCTCTTTTGTCTTAAGTTCAAGTTCAGCAGCATTGATTGCTGTATCGGCTTGAAGCTTCTGTTGCTGTAGTTTAACCTTCTCCTGCTCAAGAGCAACAAGCTGTTGTTCTGGTGTTGGAGCAGGTGGCTGTTGATTGGCTTGCATAACTTGTTGTGCAGCCTCTGCCATAGCCATTTCAACAACAGTAGACTGTCCCTGTTGTTCTGGTGGTACTTGTTGTAGCATCTGTGATGTAACACCATTCATTTGTTCTTGATACTTCAGTACAGAATGTTCTTGAATGTTAGACTCAAGTACAGGTTGGATACGAGCCATGATAGGGTTAGCACCATTCTGAGGGTCTTGAAGGTACATCATCTTAACTTGTATATGTGCATCATGGTTCTGTGATGGGAATGCCGCAATAGGCAGACCCTTTGTAACAGCCATGATATCCGAAACAGGATCAAGAGGTTGAGGCTCAATCTTTGGTGGAAGTATCTGCTCTAGGTTAGGCATATTAGCAGCACTAAGAATAGTTCTATTTAGTTCCTCAATGTTAAACATTCCCGGTGGGGATTGCTGTGCCATTTGCAGAGCCATGTTAGACAACATCATACGATGTGCATTGGATGGGATGTTAGGATCAGAGACAGGAATAATATCTACACGTCCATCAAAGTCAGCCTTGAAGATATCACGATCTTCAAATGGTACTTGGTATGGATACTTATCAGGTAGATAATCATAATCTATCTGTGCAAGGATTCTAAATTCATCCTTCTGTGATTTATGTAATCTCTTGTGGATTGCAGAGAAGAACTTACTTGAAGCTTCAAGCAATGCCATTGTAGTACCCACGGGTCCGTAGGAGGCAGCATCAGAGATAACTTGCTCAGTGCTGTCCGCAAACTTCTGACCAGCAGCAGTCACGAACCCAAGCATCTGGAAGAGCGTTTGGGAAGGCTCTTTATAAGGCAGGGGAATTATTGCCCTTGATAAATCAATACCAGTTGCTTCGACCTCCTTGAACTCGCCGGGGGCGATAGGATCGTTGTCACCAACCATCCGCACTCCTTTGGCCTTGAATCCGCCCGGTAAATTGGCAAACTGTCCTGCATCTATAAGGGAGCGCATTGCAGCAGTTGCCGACATGGTGAGGTTACCAAGGAAATGGATAAGGCCCAACCCGTAGAAACCAAAGCCGGGAACAAACCTATAGTGAACGAAGTGACTTCGTTTCTCTTTGTTTGGATCGTCTTGCTTGTAGTTTCTACGAATACTTAAAACTTGTCTTGACTGTTCTTCTACAGTTACAATATAAGGGCAAGGAATACCCTCTTCTTCAAGATCAAGATAACAATGTTGTTCTAAGATAACATACTGTGGGTCTGCATCATACGATGGAGACAACCCAAGAATATTATCTATCTTAGTGGCAAAGCCTGAAGAAGTAAGTTGTGCTGGGCTAGGAAGTTCAATGTCTTTGTAGACACCAGACATCATGTCTAACTTCATATCTACTGGGCTTTTTTGAATTACATGAGTATAACGGTCTGCATTTCTAAGATCGTTGGCGTAGTAAGACACATAGAACTGGTCTATGGGGATAAATTCTGATACGGGCCTTTTCAGTGTAGCATTATAATAAACCTTCTTGAATGCTGAACCTATCAGGGGTAGATGGAAAAGCATTCTTTCAAATTCATCGAAGTACTCAGGCATCTGTTCAGTAAGCTGAAAGTTCATAAAGTTCTGAACTCTGTTGGCTTGCATCTCTTTCTCTGGTGTGGCTGCGCCAAGTATCTGTGCCTTGACGGGACCACTGGCAGGGAAGAGTTCACCTGAAGCTTTTGATTGGAACTTGACAGCCGACTCAATTAGAAGGGGATGTACAGCAGTACATGCTCCTTGGAATGGTTCTGAACCTTCTTCCAGCTTGAGACCAAGCAGATCAAAGCCTCGTTCAAACATAGACTCCCATTCAGAGCGACTATCTTTATCAGCATTAAAATTTTCAATAACATCAGTAGCAATATCTTGTAGTTCTTCTTCATCAAGGTCTGCGCTTAGATCACTATACCACTCACTGATTTCTTCTGATGGTTCCATAACTGCATCTTCTTCAGAAGAGAAGTCTACAATTACACCACCATCCTCAGGATCAATTTCAATAGAGACATTGGAATTTTCTTCAGGCATCATAGCAACTATATTAGTCTCTGTGTTTTCAGGTATCTTATCAAAAGGATTTCGTTCTGTAGCCATTAATTAATTCCAAACTTTTTAATGTTAAATGTAGCGAAGCTACGCTTCAATGCTTTAAGATAAAGCTAAGTTTTCTTCGGCTTGTTCTTTAGTAATTCCATATATCTTAGAAAGATAATCTGCACTGGTATCACTATCAGAAAATAGTCCAGACGTAGGAATATTTAGGGCAGCTTCTCTGTTCTTACGGGCTGCTTTACTAAATAAATCTTCTTTACCTGTGTTCTCAATAAACAGACTATCTGTTCCTGTGTCGTAGCCGCCACCTAAAGTAAGTTCAGGAGATTTAAAAGAATATTTATCTATCATGTCTTCATACTGTGAAGGTGATTGGTTTGCATTATCTATAGGAGTATCTACAAGATTTAGAAAGTAGTTTTTTACTGCATCTCGTGGAGGAGTAGGAGTATAAACAGAGTCTTTCCCATATGCTGCTTGAATAGCACCGGGATTTTTAAATTGACTGTAATTATAATTAGAGGGATTGTCCCTTCGAAATGGGGGAGCTTCTCTAAAAGATACCTCAAGAGGTTCATCAGAATCATTCCCAAGGTTAGAGCTATGACCATATCCTAAATTTCCAGATTCACCAACATAGGGATGGTTCTCTATCATCTTAAGAGTCCAAGGCATTCCGGGTTCTGGTTCCCACTCTGGCGCTCCCCATGTATCACCCCAGTCATGATCAGTGTAACCCTCATATCTAATTCTATCTGTGAATACAGGGTCTTCACCTTCATCGTAATACTTGTCTAGTGAAGGGTGTGTTTTTCCTAGTTCTTCAGGATTATATTTATAGTATCCAAAATCTTCTCTTGTCAGTTTAGGTTTTGCTTCTGGCGCTGCTGTGACTGCAACATCTTTTAAGGAAGAAGTACTAGGTGCAAATTTTTCTCCGACTTCTTCATCAGTAAGACCATATATATCTCTAAACATTTGTTCACTTGTTGGACCTATACTAGGTGGCTGCACCATAGGTGGCTGCACTACACCACCTTCGGCTCTTCCATAAATTTTGTCAGCGATTTCTCTATTTCGATCAGGAATTTTTTTTGGGTTACCACCCGGAAGAAAACTTTTAAAGTACTTAGATATAGTGTCGTCTTCAGAAGAGAATGGTCTTCCAAGTGCATCCAAGAAAGCAGACATTGGCGATGAACGCTCTTCCTCAGTATCCCCCTCATAAATAGGTTTAGGTAAGTAATCAGAAGTAGGGTAGAGAGGATATACAGAGCTATCTCTATCATCACCTAGTGGGGAATAACTTTTCATTGCTTCTTCAGTAGCTTCATTAATTTGAAGTTCAGCGTCCTCTTTAGCAGCTTTAGCTCTCATGGCTTGATAGTCTTCTGTCCCCTCAAAATATACTTCGGTATCAGCAAGTGCTTCTTTTTCTTCTTCCTCACGTTCTTCCTTAGTCATTTCTTCTTTTGATTTAGAAAAAAGATTTAAACTAGGTACCTCTATCCCCATTTCGTCCATCGCCCGCCCACCAAAAGCACTAAGCGCACCGGGTAGCCCACCAAACGCTGCGAAGACCCCATACTTATTTGCTGCGCTTGCTGATTTATATATCTCATTAGTCATTGCTGATATGGCTTCTCCTAGTGGCCCACCATAAGCATAAGTACCATCAGGTTGAACACCTACTGTTACATCAGGATTATTCTTCCGTTGTTCTGTTTGTATATTAAAAGCATCCTCTCGCATAGATGCAAGCATATCTTCTTCACTTATGTTAAAAAAGTCCATGTTTACAAAATCATTATAAGCAAGACCATACGCTTCAGGATTAGCATACAAGTCATCCATTGCATCTATACCTATAGCCTTAGCGCTTTCAAGTCCAGCTGCGGTTATATTTCCACGACTGTCTGTAGGAAAGCTAAATCCATTTCCCGGATTGCTTGGACTCCATGTCGCAGTATAAGGATTAGGATCGTTATAAGGCATTCCATCGCCTAACTCTTGGTCAGGTCCGGGGTTGGAGTAGCCCGAAGGGCCGGTGTATCCCCTCTCATTTGCCGTAGCAAAATTATTGGATGGCTCCCCGGGGGGAGAGCCCCAATCACCGGGACCATCACCACGACCACCAGTATCACCGGGACCATAGTCACCAGTCTCAGAAGACGCATTACCACTCGCAGCTTCATCACCAGCACCTGCATCATCTTCATAAGCAGGAATACCCATAGGGCCGGGACGGCCTGAACCACCAAGGTCTTTAAGTAAAGCTTGTTCGTCCTCATTAATCCATGCGAGATTATGAGGTTGATCTTTAATATTTACTTTTAGACTTGAGAGTCCCGGCATGTTATTCCCCTAAATATTTTCACTATACTATTATACCATACTTTTTATTGTTATCCAAATTTAAAAAGACCAATAAGTTTTCTTTTTAGTTGGCGGTGCATCTTCAAGGTCTGGATCATCTGGATGTGTTAGATGCCAAGACTCTTTCATGTAGTGGATAGCCATTGTCATTGCATCTACTTGGTCATCGTGAGCAGCATTAGGGAACCTTAGTAGTTCCTCTACTAATTCATCTGACCACTTCTTCTTACTGGGTATCCACATTCTACCAGCCTCAATGATTGGAGAAGCTGAGTATACTCTGGATACCTTATCCCTGTCTGGTGTGTATTCCATTACAGGGAGACCACTCCGACGCATGTCCTGTAGCAAAGACTGTCCACTGGCTTTCTTCTCAACCATACACACGTCTGGTCTATGCTCATCATACAGCTTCTGAGTGATCCTTCGTAGTTCTGGGTACTCAAACCTACCCCTGATGTTTCCCAGTAGAATTAAGTTAGGCGTTAAGTCTTCTATACCATTGTCATCTTGGTTATACATGGAAAATATACCCCATGTCTGGATAACACTGTAGTCAGCCGTAGTCCGTGTAGAGAAAGCAGTATCATATGTTTGAATTATAAAATCACAGCTAGGTGGTTCTTCATCATCCCAGTATTTCAACCACTTCTTCTTAATAATACCACCCTCTTCAGGCGTAGGGTCCTGCATGTAGAGTGCATTCCAGTATCTACTACCATTACTGGCCTTGATCTCACTCTCATCCATGCGTAAGACTTCATCAGTCTTCCATTCGGGAAAGTAACTAGAGCCTACAGGTAAGTCAAGCAATTCTGCTGCTTCTTCGTCAACCCATGCAGGTATTCTAATTACTTCCCATGGGATTGTTTCGAACTCTCCCATATTTTCTTGTTGTTTCAGCAACCAACCACAGAGATCATCATAGTGGTAGCGTGTATTGATAATTACTATAGCCCCATTGGGCATGATGCGGGTTCTAAGCCCCGCTGGATACCATTCCTTGATGTATCTCCTGCCTGAAGCACTGATAGCGTCCTCTTCAGACATCACATCATCCAGTATAGCTATGTGTGCGCCACGTCCAGCTATCTGAGACCTAACACCAGCAGCATAGTAAGACCCATTCTGGTTTGTCTTCCACTTACCAGCAGCTCTGACGTCGCTTCTTAAAGAGACTCCTTTAAATATCTTCTCAAATTCTTCAGTACCTACTACATCACGGACAGACCTACCAAAATCACTGGACAATTGGTCACTATGGGAGACAGTCAGTATCTCATGTGCAGGATTTCTACCAATATACCATGCTGGAAAGAGCTTAGAGCAGATAACAGACTTAGAAGACCGTGGTGGAAGAAAGACCATCAGTCGTTTTATCTTACCATTCTCTAAATCTTTTAGTTTATTTGATATAACTTCAATATGACGACCCATCTTCCAGTCAGACACCATCATAGGTGCCATGACTTTAACGAATGTTAGGAAATCATCTTTACATTCTTGCTCTATCTTAGTATCTAACAATCCCTTTAAGTTAATATAGGGTTGTAGGTACTCATTAGTATTATCTAGTAACTCCATAGTTACTATTATACACTACAAAGTTCTATAGTACAACTATAAAATTAAAATAAATATAAATAATATATATTAAAGTAACTTTAAAGTAACTTAATAGGCGCAGATCGTACTTTACAGCCGCAGCCATTTTCATTTTGATTAGAAGTCCGAGTTATTTTCTAAATATATGTCAGGGGTATATATATATTATCCGCCGTAGGCGCCCGG
>Ga0302114_10002318_pt1 | contig 12288 bp, 14 predicted proteins | sample AG5_Surface_MG_FD_203107 | JGI IMG/M metagenome (GOLD analysis project Ga0302114, IMG submission 203107) | Marine microbial communities from Western Arctic Ocean, Canada - AG5_Surface | ecosystem: Environmental > Aquatic > Marine > Oceanic | place: Canada: Western Arctic Ocean | collected...
GTACAGGCGCAAGCGGCGGACAAGGCAATGAAATTATGGTGCCACTGCTGAGAGAACAGAACGATTTGATGAAGGAGAACAACCGCCTGCTAGAAAAATTGCTAAAGAAGAACTGAGCTGAACTGAACTTTAATAATATCTTATTGCTCTCTATTTAGTCAGTAGTCTCCCCTAGTCATTTTCCTCCTCTTCTCGCTGCATCTGCCAGCTTCGCTCGTTTATGATTGAGTCCTTTGCCTCTTTCTTTACAAAATCATCGGTGTCGCTTACCACTCGCTGAGCCTCCCCTCTTCCTCCTCCTCCTCCTCTTCCTCCTCATCCTCCTCCTAACTCCTCCTCCTCCTCTTCCTCCTCCTCTTCCTCCTCCTCCTCTTCTTCCTCCTCCTCCTCCTCGTTGTCTTCTTGCTCGCACTCGGCAATTTTTTGTCGCAATCTTGCATTCTCCTCCTGTGAGCACTCAAATTTATGCAGCAAAGCAGCATTATTCTCCTCAAATCTGGCTCGCATGAACAAGATTAAACTTTCTGGGTCGCGTTTCCATCGAGTGGGAGTGATTTGGACGGGGAGGTGGGCCGGGGATAGGAAGGACAGGATCTCGGAGGTGACGTTGTAGCCGCCGTCGTGCACGCACTCGCCGAGTAGCCTCATGACTTTCTCGAGGGGTGAGGTGTTTTCGTTCGGCGGTTCCAAAAACGACACAAACTCCCACTTGTAGACGATGTGGAGAATGAGGTTGAGGATGGGGGTGAGGCCCGTGAGGTGGTACTCTCGGCAGGGGGTGATTCTAACCGTCTTGTCTTCGTTGGCCGAAACAATGAAGTTGGAATTGGCTGTGATGGTGAGCTGGTTGGTGATGGATTCCTGCTCGAACGTGTGCTTGAGCTCGAAAGTCTCAGCATCCCAGATCTTCATCGTTTTGTCGTAAGCGGCGCTCACAAGAACACGCCCGTTGGGGGAGTATGAGACGCTACTGACGTCATCGGTGTGAGCCTCGTCGATGCTCTTCACCAAGCTTCCATCGGCAGGGTTCCAACATTTGATGGACTTGTAACTTCCCGAGCAAAGGAGTTTGCAGTCGGGAGAGAACGAGAGGGACCAGACCCAGCTGTTGTGGCCCTCCAACGTGTGCGCTAAGATGGCACTTCCCTCGTTGAAGCTGTAGAGATTGATGAGCCTATCGCCACTTCCAGTAGCCAGCTGCTTGCCGTCGGGGGAGAAGCACACTGCATAAATAGAACTCGTGTGATCCTCTAGCACTTGCACTCTCGCCCACTCGCCACCCTCCCCCGGCTCCGACCAAATCATCACCTTAAAATCTATTCCACCTGAAGCAAAGTGGGAGCCTGATGGAGAGACGGTGACGCAAACAACACCACCATTGTGTCCCACCAAGGTCTGGACCAACTCGAGGGAAGGGCTGAATACCTTCAAGTTGGGACCCTCATCCTCATCATAGCCACAAGCCACAAGGGAGCTATTCGGAAGAAAGCAAAGACCTCTGACATCATCAGTAAAAACATTGTCAGCTCGATATTCTACCTTGTTGGAGCTGGTCGAGTGGATGATGATTAATCCGCTCAAACTACATGATGCCACATGACCGTTACTCCGTAACGTCACACAAATTACATAATCATTATGCCCGTGGAGGAGCTGTTCGTCCATCTTCACAGATTGAGATTGGACGGGGAGGTGGGATGTATCTGAGGGGTGTATTCAGGGCTAGTGGGAGAACTGAAACTAGGATCAAAAAATTAGCTGTAATATGCTATAGCATAATTCAAATTGGGAATTTACTTCACACTCTTCGTTACCATTTTTTTTGCAGTACTATGGCCATGAATCCCCCCACACACACACACAGAGCTGCCACCTTAACGTACCTGCAGAATCTCTCAAAAATCCCACTCAACCCCAATCTCACCCTGACCAAGGAGAGATCCAATCTTTCATTCGACCCTCTCCTCATCACGCACCTCCTCGACGGCGGTCCAGCCCAAACCCACCGCCGCAGGCAAATAGAGCACCTCGTTCAGGGCGATCCAGTGATATTCTCAAACCAGACAAATAATCACCTCTCCCGCCTCTCCCGTCACAAGCGGGCCTTGGCGAAGCATGCCCGAATGATCTCCCTCATGACCTCCCTCAATATAAAAATAACCGATCCTGACGAAACGAATAAGCACTTGGAAGAGTTTTCCATGCTCCTCAACGGAATTGCTGACGATCTCCCTACCTCTCTCCACTGGGTGATGTTTATTCCGAACATACACTCTCTCTTCAGCGATTCTCAGAAGGCTTGGATCCTTCCCATGTGTGAGCGGTTCGAGATGATTGGCTGCTACGCTCAAACTGAATTGGGCCACGGCTCCAACGTGCGCGGGCTCGAAACGACCGCCACTTACAACAATTTCTCTGATACTTTCACCCTTCACTCCCCCACCCTGACGTCGTTAAAATTCTGGCCGGGCTCTCTGGGCCTCACCTCGAACCACGCCGTCGTGATTGCGCAGCTAATAATTGACGGCAAGAGCTACGGAAACCACAACTTCCTCGTTCAATTGCGTGAGGTGAGCGAGCGAAGCGAGCTTTGATATAAAGACGAGCATGACGAGCACTCGCGATGAATCCCGCGAAATGAAATGGCTACAGACATAATGGCTACATTCACTACAGAACTAACCCACTCAATTCGTTTGGCTCGCTCGTTTTTGCTCTTGATTCATTAAAAATGCGCCTCGCTTCGCTCGGTGCAGCTAGATTCTCACGAGGTGAGCGAGCGATTGAGGAAGACGAGAATACTCGCGATGAATCTCGCGAAATGGCTGCAGACGGTTACACTCCACTACTAAACTAACATTATTCCACTCAATTCGTCGTCTCGCTCGTTTTGCTCTTGCTTCATTCAAAATGCACCTCGCTTCGCTCGGTGCAGCTTCTCCCTGGCGTAATCACGGGCGACATTGGACCGAAACTTGGCTACAACAACATGGACAACGGCTTCGCTTGCTTCGACAAGGTCTCAATCCCGAGAACCAACATGGCGGTGAGCGAGGAAGCGAGCGAGCCTTGATGAAGACAAAAATACGCTATGAATCTCGCGCAACGGCTGCATCCACTCTGAACTAACCTGATCAACTATTTTTGCTCGCTCGCTGCACTCGTGTTTCGTTCAAAATGCGCCTCGCTTCGCTCGGCGCAGATGAGATTCAGTAAGGTCGAGAAGGGCGGAAAATATATAGTGTTGAAGAAGGACGATGCGACGGAGAAGATCAGCTACCTTACGATGATGCAGGTCCGAGCCCACATTGTGAATGAGGCCGGGAAGGTGAGACTGGTAGGGTCTTGGAGGGCGAGGGTCAGGGCCATGGCCAAATGCACAGGTGAGCGAGCGAAGCAGTCGGAAGCTGCCGGGGCTGCAGACGGCCGATTCAGTGATTTTTGCCTTTTTTTTAGTTTTCACATTGACGTCGTTCACTTGGCGTGTTTTGGACCGTCCCTGAACAACCCCCTCGCACAAACAGATGCGCCTGGCTGAACCCGCCACCGTGTCAAAATTTGAGCGTCTAAAACCTCCATATGTTGGAGTTACGGTCGATTCCAGTGATTTTCCTTTTTTTGCCTTTTTTCAACTAACTCACTCACCATATAACAACTCGTTTTGTTGTTCATTGGCGCAGTCTCCCCTACTACAGCACTCCCCCCTCTTCCACAACCCCCCCTTCTGCTGCGCTCGGCTCCCCAACAACCGCCTTAACACCACGCTCACTCACTCTTTCATTCATTTATGCGCAGCACTTGGGAATGGCGGCTACGATTGCGATTAGGTACAGTGCGGTTCGCCTGCAGGGCTGGAGGGAGAGCTCTTCCACTCCCACTCCCACTCCCACTCCCACTCAGAAGCCAGTGGAGAACCAAATCTTGGACTACACGACGCAGCAGCACAGGTTGTTTGGTGTGCTCGCCTGCAGCTACTGTTTTCACTTCACGGGGCGGTTGACATTGGCGAGGTTGAAACAGTACGAACGAGCCCTCCTGTCGGGGAAGGGAAACATAACGAAGCCCGAAATTCAGGATTTGCATGCCAGCAGCTCCGCGCTGAAGGCGTTTTGCTCCACCGTCGCTGCGGACGGAATTGAAGATTGTAGGTGAGTCGATGATGATGCGCGCAGCGAAGCCGACGATATGTGTTTCGTTGTGGCTCGCGTCGCTCACGGTTGTGCTCGCTTCGCTCACCCACTCAATTCTTTTGGCGCAGAAAATCGTGCGGTGGGAACGGTTATCTAGTTGCATCAGGGTTCCCCGAGATGCTCAACACGTACCTTCAGAATCCCACCGTGGAAGGGGACAATGCGATGCTACCCCAGCAGGTCTGCAGGGTTTTGCTGAAGGTTGCGGCGGACGTGGGTAGGGCCAGCAACAAGGCCGAGTTTAGCCAGGTTGAAACGAAATATGAGCGCTGCGACTCGCGGTACTTGGTCGACGAGCTGAAGGTGAGCGAGCCGTCTTCGTATTCGTATTTGTTTTCGTATTCACACTCACTCTCGTAAAGTTCGTCAACGTAACCTGCAAAGCTACAACCCCATTTTCAATGCGGTCCACCACAATCCTACTCGGTGCATTTGCCCATAGAACCGCGAGGCTGCTGCTCCGAGTTGAGAAAATGCTCAAAAAGAAATCTTGGAACGACTGCCTGGTCGAGATGGCGCGATGTAGCAGAGCTCACGCGTCGTATTTGCTGTTGCGAAACTTCTCTCGGACGATAAGCAGCAGTAGTAGCGGGGACGGGATTTTGCGGGAAGGGAGCGGAGAGAGGGCGGTGATTGAGAATTTGTTCCGCTTGTTTGGAAGGTGAGTGAGCGAAGCGAGCGAGCCTTGAGGAAGACGAGAGTACGAGCCACTAAACTAACATTACATTATATTATTCCACTCAATAACATTCGTTTTGCTCACTCGCTCGCTTCCCCCCTGCTCCATTAAAAAATGCGCCTCGCTTCGCTCGGCGCAGTTGGCTCATGGAGAAGGATATTGGAGACTTCTCGGAGGATGGATACTTGTCGCTGGAGCAGATCGGGTGGGTGAGGGAGAATGTCTTGAAGCTGCTGGGCTTGATTAGAGGGGATGCGGTGGGGCTGGTGGACGCTAGAGACTTCTCTGACTTCAGACTGAAGAGTTGCTTGGGGCGGGAGGACGGAAACGTCTACGAAGCCTTATTCGCGAGTTGCTTGGAGGAGCCCTTGAATGCGGTCGGAACAGAGGGAGAGAAGTTTAATTTGACAGGCGTGTCTAAATTGTGAACAACGTTCTACCGTGAAAAATATTTTCTTTCAATAATAATTTCTCAAACACTGCACTGTACTCTGGTGAAATCTATAATTAAGTTATGTGGAAGACGCCCAACCTCTTCCCGCCCCACTCCTTTCCTTCTACGCAAACAAAGACCCCTTCCCCAAAGCTACAAAAACCTCCGACAAATCCGACGATGGTGACAACAAACGATTTGCTGTTGCCGCATTTGTTGTTGTTGTTGTTGTTGTTGTTGTTGTTGTTATTGTTGTTGTCGTCGTCATCGCTGTCACTCCCGCTGCTGCCACTCCCGCTCCCGCTATTACTATTTCTATCATCCTCCGAAATTGTGTGTGTCCCCAAATCCCCCACCCTCAAACAACTCCCCCCCACAATCTCCATCCTTCCGAAACTCTGCTTCTGCTGCTTCTGCTGCTTCTGCTGCTGCTGCTGTACCACCTTGTTACTAACCTTCCTGAATACGATCTTTGCGTTTCTCAGTATACTTTCGGTCGTACTGGTGACCGTGATCCTCACCCTGATAGGTTTGAGCATTTTGGCCGTCAGACTCTCATCAAGGACGTCAATCCTAATGTCCACTGCGTCCTCCTCCTCCGGGGGTGGAGGGGGAGGGGCGTACAGAACCCCCGACTCGACCTTGCACGCCTCCCCTCCTCCCTCCTTCATTCCGACCCCGCTGGACCAATTGAGGACGATTCGTCCCAGGGGTGTTAAGGGGGGGATCGAGTTGGTGGGGGACTTGGGTGTCACCTTGAACATCAGCCGGCACGTTCCGGCGGCGGGTATGAAGTTGTAGAGTGTGTTGGTGTTGGTGTTGGTGTTGTTGTCCAGCCGGACCACTGTAAGTTCATTGTTATTGTTATTGTCATTATCACTATCCTCCTCCCTCTCAAGCAAAAACCTAACCCCCTCAACCTCCCCATTGCCATTGCCATTGCCATTGCCGCTACTACTAAAGGATATATCCCCCTTCGTCGAATTCACAATTTCAACCACGACGAAGCACCCACCACTTTCACTTCCTGGGCGACACCACTTCACGCTGCCCCGAATGCTCACGGGGTCTATCACCGAGAACCTGTAGAATTTGCGGAGTTCCTCGAGTTGGGGGAGGGCGTTTGTGGTTGTGTTTGTGGTTGTGGTTGTGGTTGTGGTTGCGGAGGAGTCGGTAACGTAGTTTCGCCAACCGACCCACACTCTGAGGGTGTGGTTTCCGCTCTCCTCGAGGCTGACGTTGACTATGGTGTCCAAGGCTGCTGTTGGTGATGCTGTTGGTGTTGCTGTTGGTGTTGTTGTCATGCAACCCGGGACGGCTCTATTGGTATCGTTTCTGATCGTTCCGTCCCTGGTTCCGTCCCTATATGTATCCCTCGTGGTCTCTCCCCCTCCCACTTTTTTCACTGTGTCGCCCACTGTGTCGCCCACAGGGCAGGAGTCGTAGAGCTCGATCCGACCCGAGGGAGTTTGGAGCTTAACTTTGAGGTGGGTCATTCGGGTTACCTGCGCGGCCAGCATTGACTGCGCGGTCAGCATTGACTGGTGAACAACGCCAATGTAAGCCACGAACGACTCGCCCTTGTAGATCGACCCGAAGGAAGTTGGGAGGAGGAGGGAGGACGTAGTGGACAGGGGGGAGGAGGAGGAAGAGGGGGTTGTTGTTGGTCCTGGGAGGGGGGTTATTGTTAATGTTGGGTGGTGGAGGCGCATTACTCGGAGGGTGGGGGGGGGGAGTTTAGGGTTGGAATTTGAGGAGGATGAACTTTTGGGGTTAGCCTCAGCACCAGCACCAGCACCAGCACCAGCACCAGCATCGGTAGGGGCAGGGACAGGGACAGGGACAGGGACTGGACTGCTATTCGAAGATCGCTGCTGCTGAGGCTGCTGGGGCTGGTAGTAAGGTGGCGCGGGTGGCGCGGGTGGCGCGGGTGGCGCGGGTGGGTTGGAAACCGCACCAAAACTAACACTGTCACTGTCAACAGAACTCTTCCTCATCCGAGCGGGTTCCGAGCCGGGAGGAGGGCCTAGCAGGTATGATAGACTGCTCGATGATGAAGGGGTTGTTGTTGAAGAAACGTGAAATGTCGGAGGGGGCTTAAGGGGATCGTGATAGGAATTGCGAGTTGGTTTCGAATGTATCCCAAAAAGTGTAGATGGGGATGACGTAGTGGTGGAATTTGTTGGTGTTGGGGTGGTTTTGGACTGGCCGACACTCGTGAGGGGGTGGAGGGGTGGTGGAGGTAACGGCATATTGCAGACTACCGTCGTGAAGTTTTACAAATTGCATATCAGCAAACGAGCCAGCAAAACACCAATATGCAGCTCCAGCAAACACCACAGTTTAGTACCCAACAGGGGGTCAATCCGCACCTCCAACGAGCAGAAATGCAGCAACAACAACAACCGTCACAACAATCCCATTTTCCAGGCCCATCCCAGAATCAACCCCAACAACACCAACCCATCCAGCCCCCCCAACAACAACAACAGCAACAGCAAGACTCGTTCTTCGCTGACGCTCGCAAAGGGGAGGTGAATGAGTTAAAGATCCTATTGAAAACATTTTCCTCGGAGAAGGATCAGGTACGAACGATGCACCCTCAACCCACCACCACCCCATTTCTAACCCCCCTCACACACCCACCCACACCCACCCACGCCCACCCCCACCTCCGTCCCCCTTACCAGAAACGCAAACGCGACATAATCAAAAAAGTGATTGCCTACATGACATTGGGAATCGATGTGTCCCGGCTCTTTACTGAGATGATGCTCGCAATCGAGACCCGCGACCTGGTGATCAAGAAGATGGTTTACCTGTACCTGTGCAACTACGCGGTGACCAACCCGCAGCTGGCTCAGATGTGCACCAACTCCCTCCAGAAGGACTGCGAACACGACGATCCGATGGTCCGTGGGCTTGCCCTCAGGTCCCTCACCGGCCTCCGCCTCCCGGAGATGGTTGAGTACATTTCCGAGCCGCTTAGAAAGAGCTTGGTGGACAGTCACCCGTACGTGAGGAAAACTGGGGTGATGGGGATTTTGAAGGTGAGTTTCGTTCCGTCTCCGAAGCGAGTTGTCACATTTTTTTGTTTTTTTTAAGTCTTCACATTGCATTGACGTACGTGCACATCACATTCCCCTGATCTAGACCGTCCCTGAACAATTGCTTTGCGCGAAAAGATGCTCCTGGCCGAACCCGCCACCGTGTCCAATTCTGAGCGTCTAAAACCTCCTGAAGTTTGGAGTTACGGCCTTTTTAATGATTCGCCTTTTTTTGCCTTTTTTGAGATTTCACATTGACGTGCAGGGGCCATACACTAGTTGTGTTCCGCTCGCTCCGCTCGCCGCTCGCCCGTGCGAAATTTATATGCATGGCTGCATCATTTAACTGAACTAACCTACTCAACTATTCTCGCTCGGCGCAGATTTACCACTTGGACAAGTCAGTCACTGGCCCCAATGGCGAGAATTTTCTCGACATGCTCTACGAGATGCTCAAGGACCCTGACGTCAACGTCGTCAGCAACTGCATCGTTGTGCTCAACGAGATGCTCAACGAGAAGGGTGGGATGGCAGTCAACCGCAATGTCATTCACCACCTGTTGAACAGGCTCAAGGGTTTCCCAGAGGTGAGCGAGCGAGCCTTTTGGAAGACGAGCATACTCGCGATGAAGTGCGCGAAAGCTACAGACGGCGGTACCCCCACCCCCTCGTCCCCTTCCGCTGCGCTCGGCGCTCCTCGCGGTACTAAAGCTAACCCACCCATTCGTTTTGCTCACTCGCTCCCCCCTTCTCTCAATAAAATGCTCCTCGCTTCGCTCGGCGCAGTTTGGCCTCTGCGAGGTGCTCAACTTGCTCTGCAGGTACACGCCGGAGGACCAGAACGAGGTCTTCCAGATCATGAACCTGCTGGATCCGGTTCTCCGGACGTCGAACTCGGGGGCAGTGCTGGCCACCATCAAGTGCTTCCTCCACCTGACTGACTCCATCCCGGCGATCCAGAAGCAGGTGAAAAGCGAGCGAGCCTTGTGACAGAAGAGTGCAAAGCGACGACGACTAACCCACTTTTGCGCAGGTGTACAGCCGCATCAAACCGCCGATGCTCACTCTGATAGCTTCCGGAATCCCGGAGGCGGTGTACACTCTCCTCAAGCACGTTGACTACCTGATCCAGAAATGCCCGGGGGTTTTCGACGACGAGTACCGGCAGGTGAGCGAGCGAAGCGAGTGAGCCTTGATGAAGACGAGAATACGAGCCACTACTAAACTAAACTAACATTATTCTCAATTCGTTCGCCTCGCCTCGCCACCCCCTGGTCCATTAAAAATGCGCCTCGCTTCGCTCGGCGCAGCTCTACGTTCGGTACAACGAGCCCACGCACATCAAGTACCTGAAGATTGAGGTGCTCAGCAAGCTGGCGAACGAGAAGAACGCCGCCGATGTTGTGAGCGAGCTGGGCGAGTACGTCAACGACGTCGATGTGCGGCTCGCCCGCCTGTCCATCAGGGCCATGGCCAGAATTGGGTGCTCCTTCAAGGGCAGCGATGACGACGGGATTGCCGGCTATATTGTTGCCAAGCTGGTTGAGCTGGTTGAGCTTGACATCGACCACGTGAGTGCGCAGGCAGCAATCTCGCTCAAGGACATTATGAGACGCCACCCCTCGAAATCCAACTTGGTCTGCCCCATCTTGCCCGCGGCGCTCAAGTTCATTCGTGAGCCGAGCGGGAAGGCTGCCATCGTTTGGATGATCGGAGAGTTTGGGAGTGAGATTAACGAGGCTCCTTACGTTATGGAGAAGGTGAGGGGGGGGTGTGAGTGGGGGTGAGCGAAGCGAGTTGTGAGCGAAGCGAAGGGAGCCGCGAGCGAAGCGAAGGGAGTTGTGAGCGAAGTGTATGGTGTTACTGGCTCGCATCGCTCACAGCTCGCAAGTCACAACTAGTGTATGGTGGCACTGGCTCGCTTCGCTCCGCTCGCAGCCACTACGAAACTAACATTATACCTCTCAATATAATATAATATAATACAATTCTTCGCTTCCACGCGGCTCGCTTCGCTCACAGCTGATCAACGACTACGAAAACTTGACAGAAGCCACGGTCAAAATCTCACTCCTCACGGCTACCATGAAACTCTTCTTCAAACGACCCCCAGAGGTTCAAGCCATGCTAGGCAACCTCTTAGCCAATGCAACCAACGACGTCACCTCCCAGGACCTACACGATCGAGCGCTGATGTACCACCGCCTCCTTCAGGCAGGTCCGGCGATCGCGGAAAACATAGTCTGCGGTGCGTCACCAAAGATTCCCACAAACAAGGTGAGTGACATACTCGCGAATGGCTACATCACTACTTGACTAACCCACTCAATTCGTTTGGCTCGCTCGCCTCCCCCCTGCTCCATTAAAAATGCGCCTCGCTTCGCTCGGCGCAGAAATTTGCTGAGGAAGACGACGGCGATTCAATGCTAGCGCTAGGGAAGGAGTTCAACACACTGAGCATTTGCTACGGGCAGACCAGCGATCACTTCATCAACGAGGTTTTTCGCGTCAAGGATTACGACTTCGAGAAAATGGGGGATGTCGCCGTGGGCAAGGCGTTCGGAACTACTGATGAGAAAAAAGTTTCCCAAGCCCCTACAAGTGTCAGGGCTCCAACTACTACAAATACAACTACAAATAACCCGGCTTCTGCTGCTGCTGCCGTCCCCCAGGGCGATCTCCTTGACTTGGGCATGGTGGGTGGGGCCGCCTCGCTGACCGATTCCAATTCCAATTCAACCCCGACTCTCATCCTCAATCCAAATGTAACAGTAGACGGACAAACGTTCCAAAACATGTGGCGAGAACTGCCAGTCTCCGCAAGCTGCAACACACCACTCGCCAATCCTACAGACACCGGGACGACGGAAATTCTACTAGCGAGTGAAAACATTCTTACAATGGCAAGCGGGGAAATGCCCGATTTGTACAAATTCTTCTTGTACTGCCAGGAAACATCAACAAGTAGCTTGTTCTTGATAGAGGCGTTGGTCAAGAAAAATCCACTGGGGCTCAATGCAACGGTGAAGACAAATTGCACGGGGGAGCAGGCGGTTTTAAAGAGCGAGGCAGTTGTTAATTTGATTTCGAGCTTGTTAATTTAATGGAAAAATTTTGCTCCTTGCTGAATCAATCAATCAATTTTTCGGGTGTTTTATTTAATATTTCTGATAATCCTTCTGTGCTCTTAACTCAAAGTTAATGTTTGGACTCCGCGGACTCTCAAAAAATCTAATACCACACTTGTGGGCCCGTCGCCAGCCCCATTTCTCTGTATGCACATATTCAGGAGGGCCATGCCCTCGTGGAGGATTCGCAATTCCGCCTCACTCGCCGCCGCCCTCGTCGGTGCCTTGCACGTCTTCTTGTGCTTCTTCCAGTGAGCTGTTTGGTGAGCCTTCTTACAGTAGAAGGTGTGTTTGCACCTTGAACACTGCAACTGGCCGACAGCGTTGCAAACATGGCAACGATTTCGTCTTTTCGGCCTCAGCACGGCCTCCACCTCGACCAGCTCAGCCTTGTCGTACTTCATGTGCTTGATGAATGTGCAAGCGGTGTTGTAGTTGCCGAAGACCTCCTCGTCGACGAACTGTTTGGGGAGGTGTTGTCGGAGGAGGGTGGGGAAGGGGGTGGAGGAGATGTGGGCGGGGGTGAGGCGGAAGACCTTGACCATCTCTTTGCTCGCATTTTTGTTTTGAGCAAAATCAAGGAGCGTGGCTCCCTGGGGCCAGTTATCGCAGGTAGCCTGAAGGGAAATTGGGTGCCGATGGATCATTCGAAGAGCAAGAAACACGAGGGAGTCGCTGTACTCTTGGCTATTGCAAGCAATACCTTGAAGAAGATTAGAATTGCTGTATTTGAGCACTTCACGCACCAACTCGTCATCGTGCTCATTGATGAACTTGTGACAGTCTGCATACGATCGTGATCTGATCCACA
>Ga0302114_10002324_pt1 | contig 12280 bp, 14 predicted proteins | sample AG5_Surface_MG_FD_203107 | JGI IMG/M metagenome (GOLD analysis project Ga0302114, IMG submission 203107) | Marine microbial communities from Western Arctic Ocean, Canada - AG5_Surface | ecosystem: Environmental > Aquatic > Marine > Oceanic | place: Canada: Western Arctic Ocean | collected...
TTCTATTAAACACAAATGAAACCATGGCCGAGGTTACAATCAGGAAGAGTGTATACATCAACGCAAACGCCACAGTCTCACTGTGAATATCGTCTTTCAACTTGCCACCCTCTTCACCATCTACTGCGACATCTCCTTTAGGGAAAGAGAGCATAATAATTGCAATAGTCAGGGTCGTATTTTGAATCCCAGTCTCGAGGGCCACGGTGCGGCACTGACGGGGTTCCATTTTGCCGAGTTTTGCCAGGCAATAACCAATGGCTGTCCCCATGGGGCACATGAGTACTGCAGCAAACCACAACTTCCACCCTGAAGTTAGCAAGTCCAAGTTATCCCTCACGCCCTGGACTCCGGCAACGAGAATGAAAATCATGCCCAAGATCGATGCGATCTTTTCGAGCTTCTTCGCAACTGGAGGATTCTTCTTTAGCACCAACATCCCAATAGCGGCCGGGAAGAGAGTTAGGAATAAACCAACTATGAGGTTAGCGTAAGGAATCTTGACCGTGTCTGTGGTAAAGCTCGTTCCGTAGATGTAGAGAAGCAGCGGCATCATGCCAAACGCAAGGGAGTTGCTCATCACCGTCATTGCGATTGACAGGGTGACATCACCTCTGGAAAAATAAGTAAACAAGTTTGATGTGACCCCCCCCGGGGTGCAGCCAACCATCACCATGGATAGCCCAGTGGGCTTGGACACTCCTAAGATCTTCGCCAATGAAAATGAAAGGAGGGGCATACAGCCGAACTGGCAAAACATTCCAATCAAAGGCCCCTTGGGTGCCTTAACGATGCCAGTGAAGGTTTCCCAAGTAACCGTAGCGCCCAGGCCCAGCATTAGGAACACCACAACGGCGACCATAAAGAGTTGCAGCACATCCACCATTTTATCTGTTTTTTATGTTTTGTTTAAATTTATAATGGAGATATTGGAGTTGGGAGTTTGGGAAGTTGTGAAGTTGAATCTGATTGTTATGCTATAGCATAGAACTGTTTTTCATTTTTACATTCACTCAGCCGGATCTGAAAAAAAAAAAAAAAACTTATTTCTGGCTGTTAATTTTCAGAACAGCCATCAAGCAATCCAGCATGTCAATTGCTGATTTCCCACCCATCAGCCAACAGCTAACTGTGAATGAAGCTAAAAATATGACACTTGGTCCATCAATCTCCACCATCACTTGGATGGAAGGTTCTCCTGACAATGCCTCTCGCTTACTGTGTGCTCGTCTCCGACTTATCGTAAATGCGAACCCATGGTTGACCGGCCGTCTAACCAAGGTCGGCAAGGGGAAACTCTTTCTCACCTATAGAGTTGTGGACTACTCAGACGAAGATATGTTATCATCTGGTCTCTTCAACCCACACCCAACGGCAGGATCACTTCCTGACTTGTCCAGCTCAATGGATTACGTTACTCTATGCAAAACTGTTGCTAAGACATCTGCAGAAATCAAGCCGGGCAGCGCTTGCATCAACAAGAATCAGCCTCTTACCGCGTTGTCCGTCTTCCCAGATAGCGTCAATCCCAACAAGTTCGCTGTTATGTTCTCCCTCTCGCACGTAGTCGTTGATGGTTTCAATTATTACCAGCTGTTGGGTATGCTGAACACTGATTCACCAATTCTCACCCTTAGCCCAGTGAGGAAGCACCAGATCATAGACCAGGCTGAAATTGCAATGGGGCCAGAGGCTTACGCTTATGCAATGAGTGGTGCGACAATCTGCAATGTTGTCTGCGGTATGATGTGCGGTAAAAAAGCCATCATAAAAAGCTACGAAGTCGACGACAGAAAGGTTGACGAGGAGAAAGGTAAATTCGGAGCGAAGGCAAAGGGAGGATATATCAGCACAAATGACGTTATTTCCTCCTCCTTCGCAAACGCTGTTTCGGCCCGAGTTTTTTGGATGCCTTTGAACTACCGCAACCGCCTCCCAGACTTTACCGATGCCGACGCGGGGAATTATGAAGGAGTCATAACAATGGGGCCGGGTGATTACGACAGTCCGGACCTTATTAGGAACAGCCTTAATAGCGGACCCCCAACTTTCAAGAGGGAGACCAGCAATCCTCTGCCTTCGACGATGGAGGCGATGAGATGTCGCATTGCCATGCTAACGAACTGGACCTTCCCGTTCTTTGAAGAGCTATCCGTGGTAGGTTGCACTCAGATCCTCCACCTTCCGCACTCGGACGTTTCCATGGTGCCCTTTGACGTTGGTGTCGTTTACCGCCCGAAGAAGGGAAAGCTAGCTGTTACTTATTTCGTAAGGTCTATTGACGAGTCTGGACTGGTCAAGGAGTGTCCTTTGGGAGCTGAGGTTAAAAGCGCGGATCAATATGAGGGGAAGTAGGCGAAGGAGGAAAAAATGGCGGAAAGGGAGGGAAGGGGAAGTTCGGCTAGAGTAGAGACGATCTGGATGCCGGAAAGGATCGACAAAAATATTAAAGTTTAATCAGCATTATGGCTTCACTATATTCTTCACACGATTCAAGCCGCTCTTAGACGATCTACCATTCCGCTGGTTTATCCTGCAAAGTGAATAAGAGTAACTTGCGTTAGAAGACAAAGTACCCACATTTTTGCAGCACACTACTCCACTCCACTCAACTCAACTCCACTCACTCACCCATTGCACCTTGCCGGTTTTTGTGTTGCTATAATAAGGTTGGCCGCTGAAGTTGTCGGCCCACATTTCCCAGTGATTCTTCAATTGAGCGAAATAAAGTTATTTTAGTTTTTTATATTGGCGAGCCAGCAACACCGTACTCGCTTCGCTCGCTGCTCGCTCACCTTCCCCTGTTCGCTTCTGTTTGCCTTTAGTATTGGCTGAGTCGGTGGAGGTGGAGGTATAACGCTTGAAATCGACAGATCGCTGAGGTTATCCGAGCTGCCGAATGGCGACCCACCAACGCCCCCTGCCCCAGTTTTACTCTTTACCCTAGCAATCGCCCTCGCCCCCCACCACAAGTCTTGGAACGCTGCCTTCGTTCGCAACCAGATTTTTATCTGCGCCGAGGAATTGAGTGGATTAGTTTATAATGAAGGAACGACCGAGACGAGCGAAACGAGCAAGCCATACGAATTGAGTGGGTTAGTTTAGTTCTCGTCTTCCAAATGCTCGCTCGCTTCGCTCGCTCACCTGCCCCATTGACTTCAAGAATCCTCCGTTTTCGGCGCGCGCAAAGAACCAAATCAGCAAGAAAGAAAGAAACACAAACACAATGTACTGAAACAACATCGTGCAAGCAAGCTGAACCGACCTCGTTAGTAATTTCTGCCGCGCATTGTCTATGTCTTCGTCGGAGAGCATGTTCTGTCCGTCAATCGTGTCGATGTAGCCCCTGTCGTACATGAACTGCGTTCTAGCTGGTAATTCGGCCTTAAAGGTCTTATCGCTCAGGAGCCCGGCCAGCAGGATCGATCCCATGGTGAACGGCCCGTAGGTCAAGTACACCATTGAGTTTCCCGCCACCGAGCTCATGAGCGATCTCAGGGTTGGCGTCACACCACCGCACATGAGAGCGATGAGGCCGCAAACGACCGCCGCTAGCTGGGCGGATTTCTGGGGCATCGTCAAGCTCAAAACGTAGCCTAACCCGGATCCGCTCAAGTTCAGGCAGACGAGAATTAGGTACAGGTAGATGAAGTCGACTTCTGGGTTGCACAGGCGGTAGAAGGTCGCAAGGAAGAAGAGGGGGTTAATCAAGGTGACTGGGAGTTGTGCTGTAATTTTGCCGAAGAAGTAGGAGAAGGACGAAATTCCGCTGTGCATCTCTCTCCTGAAGATGGCCGTTTCTGGTCCGAAGCAGCGCAGTGAGCTGATCACTGCGAGGATCCCGTTGTTGGTTGCGCACATTTGCGCGATTGCAACTGGTCCGGACGCTGTCAGCCCTCCAACAATACCGGCGAAAATGAGCAAAAAAGCGTCTATCATGAGCGATCTCCTCTGCGCCGCGTGCCCCCGGCTATAGTTAGTTAATTCAATTTATATTGTTTCTGCCTCCTGTGTATGAGCTGAACTCACCGCCCCCATGATTTGATGGGTGGACCTGTCAAAGAAAATCCAGGCTTGCCAAAGTCTTCCCGGCCCGTTCGGCGGAGGAACTTCTCGCAGCTGCAGCATTGGGTCGACAACCACTTTCTCCTTGGCCAAAACGTTCTGCTCGTAATGGCGCCAGCTGTAAGTCACGTCCCCGTACTTTGTTTTCTTGTTGGCGGATATCACGTCCAAAAAAAAGTCCGCCGCGGACGTTTGGTTTGGAAGCGCAATTTTCAAAAAGTTCTGAAAGTACGGAAGGGCTCCGGACGTCTTGCCCACGTATACAGGAAAGCCTGCGCCGAGTGGTTTAGTTCTTGTTTAGATGAAACCGCCCGTCCCTTGATAACTTACCTCCTTTTTGCAGCAAAACCAAGTTGTGGATTTTAAGAAGCGCTTCTGCGCCGAGCGAAGCGAGATTGTGCGCATTTTTAATGGAGCAGGGGGGAGGCGAGCGAGCCACAAAATTGAGAATTATGTTAGTTTAGTAGTGGCTCGTTTCTCGTTTTCATCAAAGCTCGCTCGCTTCGCTCGCTCACCGATTCTCGGCTGGTGGATGACCATGACGACGGTCATGCCGAGCTTAGCGAGAGTGTCGAGGGAGGTTATTAGGTCGATGGTGGTGGTGGCATCTGAGAACAAGAGTGGGTTAGTCGCTTCGCACTCTTCTCGTCGCTTCGCACACTTCTGGCTCTCGCGGCTCGCTTCGCTCGCTCACCCAGGCCCGACGTTGGTTCGTCGAGGAATAACACCAAGGGAGAACCCATGAGCTCTATGCCGATGTTTACCCGCTTACGCTGTCCGCCGCTAATTCCGCGCGTCAGTTCGTCCCCGATCTTCTCGTGCTGCACGTGAGCCAGTCCCAAAATGTCAATGACTTCGTTGGTGAAAGATCTCCTCTGCGCATAATTGAGTGGAATAATGTTAGTTTAGTAGTGGATGTAGCCGTCTGTAGCCATTTCGCGCACTTCGTCGCGAGTATTCTCGTCTTCCTCAAGGCTCGCTCGCTTCGCTCACTCGCCTGAATGCTGGACATGTTGGGGTCGCCTTTCAGCTTCGCGTAGAACCTGAGATTCTCCCGCACCGTCAAATCGCGGTGCATTATGTCGTCCTGCGGGACGAAGCCACAAACGTGCTGGATAGTCATTACGTCCCGCTGCTTCCCATTGATGAAAATGTCGCCAATCACCTTGCCACCGTCCTTGATGCGGTTCGTCAAGGCGCTCATCGTCGTGCTCTTCCCACACCCTGAAGGCCCCATTATTGCTGTCATCGTGTGCGCCTTGAACTCGCCAGTTACGCCCTCGAGAATTTTCTTGCCGGACGCTAGCACAACCCCCAGATTCTTGAACCTGGCGCGCAGAAAAAATAAAAGTTGTGTTATTTTATTAGTTGTGTTATTTTATTAGTTGTGTGTATTTTTTCCTTTTTTTTTTATAAATCCTCTCGCTCTCACACTCACCTGATGTCGATCAAGTTCTCATTCTTGACCGCAACGGATCCTCTACCTCGACGACGTTGTCGTCGAAATTAATATGCTGGGTGGAGCGGTTGTTGAACAAGGACTTAGCGGAGTCGACGAGCCGCCTTCCCGAGGGCGACTTTCCCAGCATGCTCTTCATTACATTCCACTGCTCTGGTGGTCGCCCAAGTGGATTTTCTTCGAACTCGAGCTCTGAAATGTCGCTATTCTTCCCAAGGTCGATGTCGAGCAACTCATTTCCATTTTGGTTTTTCGCATTCCCTCGACTGCATGCGAATTAAGTGGAATAATGTTAGTTCAGTTTTGTCCAGTTCGTGGATGTGGATGTGGATGTGGATGTGGATGTGGATGTGGATGTGGATGTGGATGTGGATGTGGATGTGGATGTGGATGTGGATGTGGATGTGGATGTGGATGTGGATGTGGAAGTGACCCACCTGCTTAGACCTGATGGCAGTAAAATGTTCTTCTTCTTGGCTTTCTTCTCTCTGTCACTGATCCCCACAATTTGCTGCTTCGTGACCTTGACCTTCTTTCCATCGGACGTTTTCATCTCTAGGCGAAGAACAGAATGATGAACACAACAATGACGTTTTAGCGTTAGCAGCTTGGCCCACTGTCATTATCAGGGTCATGTGAACGCCAATGTGAAAACCTCAAAAAAAGCAAAAAAGGCGAATCACTAATTAAACGACTGAAAATCCAACGCACAACGCCTGTAGACACCCAGAATTGGACACGAACAGCTAGTTTGGCCAGGCGCATCTTTTTGTGCGAGGGTGTTGTTCAGGGACGGACGGTCCACATTTTTTCTTGTGCACGCCAAAAACTAAAAAAAAATGCGAATCACTAAATCGACTCCATCTCCAACTCCATCTCCACCTCAACCTCCAACCCCAACTCACCTAGCCCATCCATACCAGAGTCTGTGTAGGAATTCGGGGCACCGACTTTCTTTTTCTCGCCTCCTTCGACTGACGAGGACGACTTGTTTGAGGAGGCGAACGCGTTGTAACGGAGATGAAATTGTCTTTCGATCTGCCATTATTGTTTTTGTTGTGTTAATATTATAATTATTGCACTCGACTCACACAAACTCGCTCGCTCACTCACTCACTCACTCACTCACTCACTCACTCACTCACTCACTCACTCACTCACTCACTCACTCACTCACTCACTCACTCACTCACACTCTCGCTCACTCACTCACCTTCTCCTTCAGAATCCTCTCGTCCCTATTCTTCACGGAGAGAATTATCACAACAACTATGATCGTGCCGCCGACCATGAGAAAGCTAAACATCAGGCCGCTCCCAGCCCCAGTCTCCATCATCCCCTCTTCGCCGCAAAGCTCCCAAAAATGGCATTTTCGCGGAACGGATGCTCCTTCGGCACAAATGTGGTGGTGTGGGCAGATAATTTCAACTCCCGGAAGGACGCAATAAAAACCAGGGCGGCAGATCCGCACCTCGTCCTTCGTGCACTTGTATCCCCAGTTCTCAGGGCACTCAATGTCTAGCATCATGTTTGGGCAGTAGTGCCCTTCCGGGCAGCAGAAGTTCCCACCCAAATAGCTATGCGACCCAATCCCCAGATCAACCATGACCTCAGAACAATTGTTCCAATAGCTAAAATCAAAATTGTAGACTTTCCCGTCCGCCTCGCTTTGAAAGCCGTTGACAATATTGATAAAGTCATCTTGGGTGATTGCGGTGGTTACCAGCCCCTGTGGGACCCCCCGAATTTCCTGCACGCCTGCTTCATGCTGATGGTGGGTGCCGTCTGCTGTCCCGTTGAGCCTCGCAATGTTGTTGTACACCGAAAAGTGACCCCCCACGTACACCCCCCCCCTCTCGTGCTCCTGGTGAATCGTGTTGATGTACTGAATGAGCGTTCATGTCATGTTAGTTCTTGACTTTTTGGTTTTTTGTAGTTTTTATGTAAGTTAAACTATTTCTCGCTCTCACCGTCTCTTGGTCATTATTAACATTGTTGTTACTCAACGTTGTCTGGCCAGCGTCCGGGCCGAGCAGCTCCCCCGGGACGTACGTCATGGACGTGTTGTTGTAGGTTAGGACCAGTGCCGACTGGTTGGCGATCACGATGGGAAATGCGAACTCCTTCCCCGTCGGCTCGTTGAGCGCGAAAGCCTGCCACTCGGTGAACTTGCCCGCCACTAGGACCTTGGTGCAGCGGCTTGTGGTGGACGTGGGAGTGGGCGTGGTGGTAGTGTCGTCATTAAGCCACATGCTGCAAAACAAGTCCAGCACTGGACCGTTGGGGCCACCAGTTATGATCGCTCCTTGCATTGCCATCGTCGCGGCAACCACCGCATCAAGCATTCCGTACGGGGCGGTGGCCGGCGGGATACGGGCCACCATGAGGTTCTGGTAGCCGAAGCTCATCGTGTTGGACGAAGTGAGCACCCCGTCCTTGCTGAAACTGCCTCCGACCATGACCTCGTTGGGCCCAACTCGAAGGCTGGCCGCCACCTCGCCCCAGATCGGCTCGCAGCAGTAGCTCGGCGGTAGGGGGGCTAGACACTGCGGGTAAGCCAGCTGAGCTTGGCTCACCAAACACCTGTTGCCGACGCCGTTGACGTTGAATTGGATGGCGACGGGGAGCTGTTTATTTGTTAATTGTAAAATTGTTAATTGGCCCGTTGAACTCGATGCTAACTTTTTGGTTTTCCATTTCTTGCTAAAAATCACGATGTCGACGCTCAGCATGGCGGTGGAGGACTCTGAGATCCTACGAAATTGTTTAGCAAATTTTGCTATTAACTCACCTCCTTATTGTCGGACGCCGAGTCGGAGTCAGACACGGGCGAGAAGAAGCCACCGAAAACAGATCGGGAGAGAGGGGCCGCAGCAACAGGATCTAAGCTGGCGCTGGTCATGACGATGCCGCTCTTGCTGGCGATGTCCGAGAGCTCAAGGGCGGCGTAGCTATCACTCACGCTTGGATCCTGGAGAGCTATAACACCGTACCCCTTCACCTCCATCCCCAGCACGTGGGTGAAGATTCCCCCGACGTATATGGTGCTGCAGCTCGAGCCCAGCCCATCGCCTGCATTGCCGCTGATTCCGGTGCACGTAATACTGCGGACCAAGGTGTTGTTCGCCGCGAAATTTTTGATGCCCACAAATCTATGATATATATTGGTTGTAGGTTGGTAGTTAGTTAGTTAGTAGTGCTTAAAGCTGGGCGCTTACTCACCCCTCCAAGGCGGGGTCAATGCTAGAGGACACCGTTGAGAATTCGTGGGTGTTGACGTTGAACCGGACGAAATTGTTTACAAGGAGCAACTCTCCAACCACACCAAGGTCGGGGCTTGGGCGGTAGGACTGGTAAATCCCGGCGGCGTCCACGTTGTTGGTAACGGTTGCGAAGGACCCGCCGATGTAGATGAAGTCCTCCGAGGAGGGGCTAGATTGGAATTGGAATTAATTTAGCAGCATGGGACTAGCGCAAAACAAAACAAAAAACAAACTCACCACGCCATCGCAGAAACTCGACTCGAGTAATCCGCGTACGGCTTGCGGTTGGTGTCCTCGAGGTTGGACCGCTTCCCAATCTCCCCCAGAAACTCAATCTCGTCGTTCTCGTTCAAAACTGCAAATGACTTAGCAAATCGGTCGCCAAATCGATTGAAGTGACCTCCAATGTACCTCTTCCCCCTGTGAGTGCACATGACGTTAATGAACTTCTGGGAAACTGAGTCTGACGACACTTGGACCACTGGACCGGATCTCTCAAAAACTGTAATGACAGAAAGGGCTGAAACGAGAGGGAGGAGTAGGTAGAGTGTAATTCGCGGGAAAGACATTGTTTTAAAGCAGATTTCCAAATTCAAGAAGTCTATTAGATTGCTCAACACTTATAGCGTTTGCTTGTGACGTGCTACTTGCTTAAATTTCTAAAAAATCTCGCAGAAAATTATTCAATTTTTAACTTTCAACTTTTTGTTTCAATTTTATTAATATCTATCCGTAATATTGCGATTGCTGGTGTTGGTGCTGGTTCTGGTACTGGTGTTGGTGTTGATTCTGTCCTCCGTGATGTTGTCCTCCGCCGTGCTGCCCCTGCCCCCCGTCCGTGTGTTGTTCCGAGCTCATTAATTCTATGTACGCATTCTCCAAGCACACGGCAATGTTCGCAAACGAAACTACCATTATCGCCTGGCCGTCGCGGCTCGACAAACTTATCTTCTCGCTGTCGTGGCAATCTAGCTTGTTGAGGCTGCTCACGACGTGCCCCAAGTCCATCATGGGCCGGCCGTTTTCGTCCACCTGGTGAAAAACGTAGTCTCTGAATAATTTGAGCACGTAGCGATCGCCAGTCTCGCTCCACTGGCTGTCCATGCCGAACTCCGGACGCTCGTTCACGAATCCTAGCTTCATTAGGAGCCGTAGCCCTCGGCCTGACTCGTGTTCCTTCTTTAGTTCCTTCTCGTAGCAGTCACTCACGGTCATCGACGTTTCTAGCTCATCTATCATGTGGTTGGCCATCAGCGACGTAATCTCGTAAATCGGGAGAGGCTGTGAGAGGCGAGCGCAAGAGAGGAGTGCAGGGTTAGTCGCTCGAGTTTCCAGCGGCTAGCGGAGACGGAATGAAACTCGATCATGGGCTTAAATGTCGGTAATTCGAATGTGCTCGTCAGTACCCCCTTGCACTAATTGTAACTAGCTCGCTTCGCTCGCGGCTTCGCTCGCGGCTCACCTTGCTTATTAACGTTAGGGCCAGAGCGTGCAGATCGGGCGAGAAGTGTTGTTGAATGTGGAGAATGCACCTGCCGAGGGTGTTGTTGTCGGTGTGCTGGTCGACCATCGACCTCGTGCACAGGGAAAGGATTAGCCTTCCGAGCTGCACCATGTCCTCCCTCTGGAGCTCGGGAAGGGACCTCCTAGCCTCGAACTCCAGCACGTCAACCACCCCCACGCAGTTGACCCTCACCCTGCCCCCCGCGCATCGCAGCACCTTGCTCATGTGAATGCACCTCACCGCCATGCCTCGTTCGTGGACACTCTTGACCAGCGTGCTGATTTGGGTGATGTAGCTCCAAATGACTCGTTCGGGGAGGTTGCTGTGGAGTGAATAAAGTAAGTTTTGTACTTACGATTAGTGCAGCTATGATCTCTCGCTCACCTTGCGTCCTCACTACCGTTGCCAATGTAGAGCTGCGACAGCGTCTTTGCCTGCGGGTGGAAGTCGTGAACGAAGAAGAGCGCCCTGTTGGCCACGAACGCCCGGCTCAGCTTAACTAGGCTGGGGTGTTTGTCTATGTCTTTGGGTGTACCAACCCCCCCGCCCCACGCGGCCATCGCAGCCGCAGCAATCTTCTGGCTGGCCTTGACGTTGTCGAAGCGCCTCAGGGCGAACACCCCCCCCGACTCCTTGCTGACGACCTTGTACACTATCGACGGGTACCCGAAGGAGCCGCTGGTGTTGTGGGCCAGAGTGGCGTTCTGGGCGGAGTCGAGGTGGGAAATCGAGTGGAACTCGGGGGGGATCTCGCGGTGGCGAGGGTCGTCCGGGGGGATGGAGGTGAGTTCGGAGAGGGACGAGTTTCGAAGGTGGGTGTAGAGGTCAACGGGAATTTGGAGAGTTTTCATTGTTGTTTTTTGCTGAAAAAGTGTAAAATGTTTGAGCGTGTTAGTGTTAGTTCGCCCTTCGCCCTTCTGGTGTCTGGTGAGGACTTCTGGGGAGGAAGAATTAAGAATTATTATTCTCACCTGCTGAAAATGCGCATGCTGGATCTGCTGCAGCTGGTGCATGGAGTCGCTGTTGTTGGGATTGAAGGACGGGACGGTCGTCGAGCCCAGGGCGAAGTCGAAACCTTCGGTGGGCAGGTTCGACGAGGTGGAGGGAAGGGACTCGTGCTCGTCATCGAACTGCTTCAAGTCGCTGGAGGAAGGAGGCACGAAAAGGCCGCCGTTTCGCGAGACCAAGGAGGGGGGGGGGTCGGGGGTGGGATTGGAAGAGGAAGTGGAGGGGACGAAGGCTGGAGCTGAAATCGGTAAGGCGGAAGAAGGCACGAAGGTTCCTGCACTTGGATTGTACATGATATAAGGCTTGGGCACGCTTGGGCAATTGATCAAAAGTGGTTCTATTAGTAAATTGATTCTCTTTGAAGAGATGTTCAAATGGATTGCGTACGTAGGTTGAATGTTGGCGAGAACATGTTATAATCATTATGAAAAATTTTATTATTATTTTTACTTTATGCTTTAACATAGCATATATATTGATAGCATACAGGCACACAGGATTTCTTATTCCTATGTGTGTATATAGCATCGTTTTAACTGTGAAGATCGCAAACATCAATTATGCAGTACGTTCACCAAAACAATAAGAGCACATGGAACCTAATGAGTACCACAATTGGCTTAAATGTGTGATTGGCCCGCGGTACAAGAAGTCATGCTTGATTCAGATTGTTAACTTAGATTTGCTTTTTTTTGTGAAAAAGGGAAAGAGATGAGCATGGCCAACTGCCACATCATTGGATGACAGCGGAAGCCCAGATACACACACATGATCTTGCCTATGTGGGCGTGCAGTCGATTTGCTGGAATTACGAGGCCCTCACCACACGAGACAAGGAAGGCAAAACTCCCATCGACATTGCCCCCAATTCAATGCGTGCAGTGAGATCCGAAACGTCCTCCGCCTCACCCCCAAGTTCATCTCCTCCACCCCCTTCCCCACCCTCCTCCGACAACACCTCCCCAAACAGTTCGTCGACGA
>Ga0302114_10002325_pt1 | contig 12280 bp, 18 predicted proteins | sample AG5_Surface_MG_FD_203107 | JGI IMG/M metagenome (GOLD analysis project Ga0302114, IMG submission 203107) | Marine microbial communities from Western Arctic Ocean, Canada - AG5_Surface | ecosystem: Environmental > Aquatic > Marine > Oceanic | place: Canada: Western Arctic Ocean | collected...
CTCTCGTCACCTCTCCCCAGGTCTCTAGCCTTGTTAATACCCCTTCCTACAAGTCCAAGATCGCCGCCGTTTTGTCGTCCGCGATCCAGTGCAAGACAATCTCATACGATTTCTCCTCTTCCGCTGAATCCCCCCAGACGGACTACACCCAGCTCACCAAGCTCCACAAGCTCCTCGCCACCTCCTTCCCCATGGCCCACAAATTGCTGAAGAAGGAGGTGAGCGAGCGAAGCGAAGCGAGCGATCCTTTTGGAAGACGAGAATACGAGTCACAACAACAACAAATACTAACTTCTCTTTCGCCCGTGCCTTCATTAAAAATGCGCCTCGCTCGGCGCAGCAAGTGAACAAGTACTCTTTGGTGTACACATGGGAAGGCACTGACAAATCGTTGAAACCAATAATGATTTGCAGCCACTTGGACGTTGTTCCGGCCCCGGAGAACAATGAGAATGCCTCGATGAACTGGACCCACCCCCCCTTTGCGGGCAAGGTTGTCGACGGTGAAATTTGGGGGCGAGGCGCGGTGAGTGAGCGAAGCGAGCGAGCCTTGATGAAGACGAGCATACTCGCGATGAATCCCGCGCGACGCGACGCGACGCGACACGACGCGACGCGACACGACGCGACGCGACTCCCACGTCCAACACTAAAACTAATATTGTTCCATTCAATTCGTTTATCATTAAATTGCTTACAATCTCGCTTCCGCTCGGCGCAGATTGACAATAAACACAACGTGGTGGGGCAGCTCGCCGCAGTTGAACTGCTCCTAGAACACGACCCGTCATTCGCCCCCCAGCGCACCATCATCATTGCCATGGGTCACGACGAAGAGATTTGCGGTGACCAAGGCGCATTCTTCATCGAGAAGCACCTGTTCAAGACCCGCAAGGACCTACCCAAGACGAACGGCTTCGAGGCGATCTTTGACGAGGGGCCCATGATGGTCGAAGGAGCGATGCCCGGCTTCATGGGTAATGCTGCGCTCATTGCGAACGCCGAAAAGGGTGCAGGTGAGTTGATGAATGAAAGTTGTACCTTTTCTTTTTCATTTCTAACCCCCTCTCCCCCCCAACCCCCCTCCCACCCCTCCCCACACACACAGTCACCCTCGAACTGAGAGTCGACACTGCGGGAGGACACTCGTCCATGCCACCGATTAAGGAGGAGGGGGCTGTGAGCATCATCGCAAAGGCGGTGACCAAGCTCGAGGCGAACCCCTTCCCGGCGAAATTCTCGCGGGGGAGCAACATGAGGAAGCAGCTTCAGTTCCTGTCGCCAATGTTCTCGACCCCCATGAGGGTGGTTACGAGCAACTTGTGGTTGTTCTCACCGCTGCTGAAGAAAGTGCTGCTGAGGGCGAGCAACGGCGCGGCTGCCATGCTGAGAACAACCACCGCGGTAACGGTCATTCAGGGGGGCGACAAGTACAACGTGTTGCCTTACACTGTCAAGGCGTACGTGAACCACCGAATTCACCCTGAGGACACTTTGGAGGGGGTCATAGAGTACGACAAGAAAGTGATCGACGACGACAGGATCAAGGTGACGGTTGTCGGGGGAGTTACTCCGGCCAGCAAAGTTAGCAGCTTGACCAGTAATAGTTTTGCGTGGGTAAAAGAGTCGGTGGCCAACGTTTTCAACAACCCGTCAACGTGTAGCTTGATGATCGGAAACACCGACACGAGGCACTACTGGAACCTGAGCAACGACATTTACAGGTTCAGCCCGGTGAACTTGCACGTCAAGGAACTGGGAATGTTCCACGGGCTGAACGAGAGGATCAGTGTTGATAACCTGGCAGGCGTTTGCTTGTATTACAGGGAGCTGATGTTACGTGCTCAGCAAAAATAGAGATTAAAATATTAAACATCCTTTTCATATAATATCTATAGAATTTATGTTTTAGTTTAGTACACAACAATTTTGAAAACGAAAATTGCCAACAACATGACAATTTCGACAATCGCCGTGGGAAGGTTTGTAAAGCCCACAATGTACCAAATGGACTCGTACTGCCAGGAGAACGAAATGAACCAAGATGTGTACACACCACCAATGAAGTGCAGGAGGATGTGAAAAAGGTTAATCCGTGGGAAGAAGAGAGTGAACCCCCCTAGCATACCCAGGAAATCAAAAAAGAAACAGACAAAAGCTGTGACTGTCGCAACCCACATGTACTGTTCCGAGTTCTTTTCGTTTGAAACACAGTTCGAAGCTGCAGTTTCTCCCGAGCAGCTGCCCATCGAACTCGCAACGTTGTGGTGTTGGGTGTATTGGATCATCAAGACGGCACACAAGTGGCCAATTGTCGTGAGGAACCGGAAAGGAATCAGAATGTTGTTGGTGGAGCCCATGATGTTATGTTAGGATATAAGAAAAATTTCAGGGATTCTATGAAGACGAGTCGAAGTTCTCAGTTATAAAAACCTTTTGTGTGTGTGGGGGGGTAATTTCAATGACAAATATTTAAAATTTTGAAATCATATTAAATCAAAAATAACTAAAGTTCGAATGGAAGTCAACGGTGGTGACGACTCCAGCCAGCAACATGCTGACGATGCTTCTGTTGCATCATCAACCCACACCAACACAAACCCATATGGTGACTTGGACTTTGAGAATGAGAATAGAAATCCAAACATCAATCTCATGTCATCATCATCATCATCAAGACAAAATCCAACATCATCAGGACCAACTCCAACTCCCAAGAACCATTACCACCCCATTCCCACCGCAACAAACGAGTTAGACGACGAGATTCAAGACATCAAGTATCTCCGGCACCTCCACGCATCTGAGCAGCAGTTCAAGAAGCGCTTCAATGCCCTTAAGAACATCTACGAAGCTAGAATCACGCACTTGACCTCCTCCATTCAAAATACTTTCAACACCATAAATACTGACGAGCTTCTGCAGACAATGAACGCAGATCCTACAACTTCTCAATTCGTGCCAAAAGCGGTCCATGACCTAGTCCAGTCCGATCTTTCGGACGAGCGCGAACGGTTCATCCACCAGCTTGCTTCGAAGGCTTCGCAATTCGAGACGCTTGCCTATTCGCTGAAGCGCGAGAAGGTAAGCGCCTCGCCTTGTCACCAATTTTTTTTTTAACGCACCACGTCTACCACCACTACTAACAAAACATCAACAACAATTCCAAAATGTACGCGTTTTTAGGAGGAGAAAACGTCCGAGATAGCCGAGCTGAGGCGCCACGTCGCCCAGTTCGAATCTGATCTGCAAAATGCCCACCGAGACGACACTACTTCCAATCAGCTCAAACAGCTGTTGCACACAGCAACCGAGAAACAAAAGGTTCTGCATGCAGCCAACTCGAAGCGGATGGATGAGCACACTGCCGAGAACATGATCAACATGAAGCTCCTCACGGACCTTCAAGCAAAGTTCGACATCGAGCAGCACACGAACAACGAGCAGAAGGTATTAGTAGCTCAGCTCCAGAACGAGCTGAACAGCATGAGAAAAGCTGAACGAGACCTTGAGCATACGAACAGCCAGCTACAGTCAAAGTACGAAATTCAGACCAAAGATTTGGCCATTCTGCACGAAGGAAAAGAAGAATTAAAAAAGCAGCTTCACGACCTCGGCGAAAAAAACCACAAAACCTCAACCAGACACAACGAGTTGAAAGCGGAATGCAAGCGGCTGCACCAAATTGCAACCGAGGTCAGCAGCAAGCTGGAACAGAGCGAAGTCTACAACCAGGAACTGCGGGGGAAGTTCGCGACGGTCGGGGAGCAGATGGAAGTCATGCTCGCCACTGAGGCCAAGGACACTAACGAGGCAATTTTTGCGTTGCAGAGTCGGTGTACCGCCTTGAAACAGAAGAGCGTCGAGAAGGTCAAAATGTTCAAGCAGACCGAGAAGGCGTTGAGGCTCGAGCTGGGGAATGCGTTGGAGCAGATCGAGAATGGCAGAAGGGGGGCCACAATTTTGGCCGAGCAGGTGAGCATTGGAATTGTAACATTAGCAACCCACCACCTAAATCCCATTTCCATTTCCCCCCTGCCCCCCCACAGAACCAAAAGCTAACGTCCGAGCTGGAGACCACCACGGCCAAATTTGATTCTGCAATCTTTGAGGCAAAATCTCTTCGGCAAAACATCTCGACCCACGACAACCACCTCACCTCCACAAGATCCCAATCTGAAAACTTCGATTTAACCGCTCTCCAACAGCAGGTGAGCGAGTAGCAAAACCACACACGCGATTACATTCTAATTATAATTCCCACCCTGACCCAAATGGCCAAATGTGAGGCACAGAACCAATTCAGCGAGAGGCTTGAATTGGAGATTCGCTCCACCTCAATCGAGGTTGAGGCCAAAACGAAGGAGGCAATGCGGGCCAAGTACGAAAAGTTCGAGTTGGACTCACAGAACAAGTACCAGACAATGACCAGTCGCATGCAGAAGGAATACCAAGATTTGGCCGATGTGCGCAAGGCGGAGAACGAAGCTTCCATCGAGAAACACAAGCGGTTCGAAACGGAGTACGTGCTGAAGGTGAGCGAGCGAAGCGATCTAGCTTTGACGAAGATTAGAATACTCGCGATGGATCCCGCGAAATGGCTACAGACATATATATTATATATATATATATATATATATATATAATGGCTACATCCACTATTGAACTAACATTATTCCACTAATTCGTTTGACTCGCTTAACTCGTTTTGCTCTTGCTTCATTAAAAATGCGCACAATCTCGCTTCGCTCGGCGCAGCTCGACCACGCGAATCAAATCGAGTTGGCCGGGGCCAAGGCTAGGTCGGAAGCGATGAATGAATGCGAGCGCGAGATGGAGGTGAGCGAGCGAACTTTGAGGAAGACGAGAATACTCGCGATGAATTCCGCGAAATGGCTACAGACATAATATAATGGCTACATCCACTACTGAACTAACATTATTCCACTCAATTCGTTTGCCTCATTTAACTCGTTTTGCTCTTGCTTCACTAAAAATGCACCTCGCTTCGCTCGGTGCAGAGCCAGCTGAACGAGTGCAAAAAAAGGAGCGACGAAGAGCGCCGCGTGGAAGCGGCAGGGCTCGAGGAGGACATTCACAAGCTAGAAATTACAATTGCCTCCCAGGACAAGTCTGTGGCTGATTTGGAGGCCGTTCTCAGACAGGCGCGGCAAGAAATGGACACATTGAAAAATCAGCTAGAGGAAGAAATTGGTTCGAGGAAATTGCTCGCGGACATGTTGGAGGAGGCGAACATGAATTTAGCCAGGCTTGGGATTTTGATCAAGGACATCGACGAGGAAAAGAAAGCCGGGGTTAGGGAGATTGAGGAGCTGACAGCAAGAATGGAGAGGGAAGTTGACTCCAGCGCGAAGCTGTCTGGGGAGAAGGAAAGTGTTGAAGCGAACTTGGCACGAGCATCTTTGGAGAAGGAGGAGCTGGTTGAGAAGTGCAGCGCAATTGGACTAGAGCTAGAGAGGGATAAGTTGGAAAATTCAAAATTACTTGAGCGCGACGAGAACTCAAACCTTCGGTTGAGTGATCGCGAGGAAAGGGTGAAGGCGTTGGAGGAGGAGCTGAAAATTCTGCAGAGCAAGTTGTTTGACATGCGGGAAGCAGAACTGGACAGGGCTAGGGAAGAAATGGGCAAGGTTTCGGAGATTCAGGGGAAAGTTGAGGAGGCCAACAGAGATAAATTGCGCGAAGTTGAGGACGCCAAGAGCGAGAGTCGCAAGCTAGAAGTTGAGTTGACTAAAACGTTGGGGCAGCTGGAAAAAGCAACGGAAAAAACTTCCACCCTCGAAACTGCCATTGCGGACCTGAAGGCTGTAGTCGCGCAAACCAACCAAGCCATCGATCAGCATCAACAACAAAGCCAAGAAAAAAAATCGAACGAGGTGAAAATCGTCGGGTCTCTGAACAAGTCTCAGAAAAGCATTCACGGAGTGCAGAGAGTTTTCGACAGGAAACTCCCGTTGCTCAAGGTGGAGCTGAACATCTTGAAGGAGACCGTGTCGAGCGAGCTGAGTTCATTCGGGAAGGACTTTCTCGAAATAATCAAAAAGGTCCACAACAAATGGGAGGAGAGCCACAAACACAAAACGAGGAGAATGACCATGCATTTTGAGGGAGAAATGGACTCACTGAAGCAGTCGCTAGTATCGGACAACAGCAGCAGCCAGGATGCTTTGTTGAGGGAGGAGGCGGAACGGAGAGAAGAAATCGTCGCCGAGAAAAACGACGAGATTGACAAGTTGAACGGGGTGATTGTTGAGCTGCGGGAAAAGATTAACAGCGTCAGGACTAAGGGCGAGAGTAAGAATGAGGCGCTGAGGGAACGGTTACAGACGGAGACTGGCGAGTTCGACAGCGTCCAAAAAGAGAAGGACAAGCTGAACATGTTAAACGAAAATCTGGAGAAGCGGGTCGTCGAGTTGGAGGTGAGCGAGCGAAGCGAGCGAGCCTTGGTGAAGACGAGAATACTACTCGCGATGAATTTTGCGAAATGGCTACAGACATAATATAATGGCTACATCCACTACAAAACTAACCAACTCAATTCGTTTGACTCGCTTAACTCGTTTTGCTCTTGCTTCATTAATATTGCGTCTCGCTTCGCTCGGCGCAGGATCTCAACGGCAAGCTCAAGCTCCAGGGCCAAGTTGAGGCTGCCAAGGAAAATGATTTCCGCGTCCGCTACGACGCACTAAACAGCAGATTGAACATGATGGTCGTGCTGCTGGAAACCGACTTCAAACTGGGGGAGGAGATCGAGAAGATGCTGTTGAGTACTGTTGACGACGAGTTCAGGAGCGGACTGAGGGCTCTTCAGCGGATGTGGCAAGAGGAGGTGGAGAGGGTGGAGAAGGCTTGCGAGGAGCCGCTGAAACTGAAAATAGAAGAGCTGGTTGACGAGTGCAAGGTTGTGGTGATGGAGCTTGGGCTGACTGCAGATGCCAAGGCACTGGCGGAGAACCGCATTGTGGAGTGCGAGAGCGACCTGAAAATGCTCGAGTCCAAGAATAACAATCTCACAGCCGAGGTGGACACACTGAGGGAGAAATCGGACTATTGCGACGATGTGGAGAGGTCGAGGAGCGAAATCAGCATGATCGCAGAGCTGCAGAAAATTGAGAACGACAGTCGAACGAGCAGCTTGAACTTGGAGCTGAGCAATTTGAAGAGGTCTGCGAAAGACGGGGTTGTCGAGTGTGAGCGGAAGGTAGGTTTGGGTCATGTTTAGTCGATTTAAGCTTTGGTCGCACCCTAACCAAACCAATAACACACAAAACCACACAAAATCACACCACACCACACCACACCACACCACACCACACCACACACATAACAACAGCACGAAAAAACGCTATTCAAACTGAACGAGGAGTTCAGGGAGAAGATTAGCAAGGTGAAGGAGGAAGGGAACGAATTGCAAATGGAGCTTGAAGAAAAGTGCGCCAAAGAAAGAAAGAAAACCAGAGACGTTGTAGACGAGATGCACTCGATGAGCATCAAGCACCACAAGGAGATTGCGGAATTGCAGATGAGAATGCACGGGGCGCAGACCGCTAGGGAGAAGGATGTTCTGCGCTTACAGCATTTTCAGCATGACACTGAAGAATTTATTTTGCGTGGTGAAACTGAAGAGACACAGGCACACGCACAGGAAGAATTGTTGGATTGATTAACTGTTTTATAGAGTTATGATTTTTCTATAGAAGGATCTAGTTTGTTATTGTGTTTACTTTATTCGGCCTCCGGGACGGGGGGGATCTGTTGGTCAACGAGAGCAACGAGAGCAGGAGCATTGGCCCCATCAATTTTACCAACCGCCTTGCCAAAGCGCACGACGAGGAGAAGAGGAGCACACCCTAGCCCTTCCAGTGTGAACTTTGCGTCGGAAGAAGACAAAGTTTGAAGCTTTTCGTGCAACGTCTCGTCGCACGAGACAAACGCGAGCCTCTCCTCAGAATTCTCGTAGGACAAAAGCATCCTGTTGATGGTCGGAACCAATGTTTCGCATGGGCCGGACCAGGCAGGATGAACGTCAATAACAACCAGACGGTCCTGACTTTGTTGGAGCAGAGCATCCAGCTCAGCTTCCGTTGTGCAAGGTTTGACAACTGATTCGGCCGACATTGTATGGGCTGTGGTTTGGTAAATATTAAGTTAGGTTTGGTTTTATATTTTATGAACTTGGCACTTTGGGATTTTTGTTGTTGAGTTTGGAACGAAGACAATGATTCCACCTTCCCGTGCTGATACAATGAGCAACGCATCACCAGTGCACCAACATTTCAAGACACAAAATTCTTAAATATAATGCCAAGCACCACACAACGAAAACGTAGATCCAGTTCCTTGTCCAATTCCAACTCAACAATCTCCAAAGTTTCGTCCAAGCATGAACGACAACAAGAAAATATATCTCGCATTGACGACTTTCTAAATGAATACGGTAACGATTCCGTTCCTTCGCCTATAGATACTGCAAGCTTGTCCGGAGGTGTGAACACTGTTGACATTCTCTCAGCAAATTCCTTTTTGAGGAGCAAAAAAAATAGAAACCACAAGAAGATGTTAATGTCCCAGTCGACGACACAGTTGCCCCCATACCTGGCCTTCGACGTTCTAACCACGACGGAACCCAGCCCGGCAACCAACTTCAGCTTCAATGACGGGTTCAGTGCTCTTCAATCGAGGCCATCGCCTTTTGCATCTTCCGCTCGCAATCGATCTTCGTCCTACACCACACCCCCCAACGACAACCCTCTCAAAGCCCCGACATCTATAGCCCAAGCCACCCTAGACAAGGACGCTGACTTCATGGTGAAGCACAGAAAGAAGCAGATCGAGGTGAGCTGGGCTGCTTCACCATTTTTCACCATTAAACTAAAACTAACACTAACACTAACACTAACATTAAATTCCAGAACAAAAAGGCCACCATGCTTCAGTCGTGGTGGCGATGCGTGAGGCACAGCATAAAGTTCAAGCAGTACAGGACCCGCCGGCAGCAGTTCATCAGATCCAACTTTCAGTCATGGTCGATTTTAAGCAGGGCTGACGCAAAGTTCCGGAAAATGTGTAAGGGGCACGCGTTCCGCGAGTGGCGTGACTTGTACCAGGACATTAAGAACACCAAAATGTGCAGCCGCATAATTTTCGAGAAGAGCATTGCGAGCGGCAGGCTTACCGTTCCGAGCGTCAACCTGTTCTTCCAGGAAGATTTGAATTTACTGGACGGCGACAAAGAGGGTTTCGAGCAGATCAAGATGGAGCGGGTGTTGGCTGGAATTAGGCGGCAAATACTGACCGTTCTGTTCAATGAGTGGGCAAGCGAGGCAAAGATCAGCATGCGGATTCAAGCGAGCGCTTGTGCCAAGTTGCAGAGGTGAGTGGAAGAGTGGAGTGGCGGCTGGCTCGTCGCTAAACTAAAACACATTTCACAGCGCGCTGCACCGGTGCCCTGCGCATGGCGCGTGGGCGGGGGAACTAGGCCACTTGGGATTTCACATGTGGGCGCGAATGACCAAGCACAAGCTCCTCATCAAGGGTAACAAAACCGCCCCAAACTACGACCAGCCGCAATTCATTCACCTGCACGAGTGGGACAGCTGGGTAGTCACCTATACCAAGCGCCGCGAGCTCAAAGCCCACGTGACCAAGCTCGGAGCCAAGATCTTCGTAAAGAATAAGTTCAGGAGGTGGCGGTACCAGGCGAGGTTCATGGCGGCGCAGAATGAGCGCCTCGCGCTGGCGGTCCAGCACCACAACAACGCGAAATTGCTGCAGGTCACGAAAGTCTGGGGGGGGTACTGCCAGGGAAGGGGGAAAGCGGCGAGGAGGAGGGAGGTCTACTTGACGGCTTGGGCGAATTGGGCGCCGAGGAAGAGGAGGTAAGCGAGCGAAGCGAGCGAGCCTTGGAGAGTACGAGCCGCTAGGAGGAAGACGAGAGTACGAGCCGCTAGGAAACTAAAAATTATTCAATCTTTGGCTCGCTCGCCCATGGTACATTATAAATGCGCCTCGCTTCGCTCGGCGCAGGATGAACGCGCTCAAAGTAAAGTGTCGGATGGTTGTCAAGAAGGTGCGGCTCGGGTGTCTGATGAGGAACTGGAACACCAGGGTGAAGGACACGGCGCTTCTGAGCGCCTACGGGAACCACAGGCTGCTGAGCGACGAGTACAAATCTCACCGATTCGCAACCATGGCTGCAGCCTACCTGCTCTTGAACAAAACCACAAACTACGTTGCCATCAGCTGTTTCCGAAAGTGGACGAGATACACCCGCAATTTGCAGCTCTGGAAGAGTTTCAAATTCTGGCACTCCCAAGAGTCCGCAATTTACCTGCTTCGCACAACGTTCAAGGCGTGGTACTACTCGAACCCAAAGAGGTGGAAACCGGTGGCGAAAACTTTGACCCTCCAAGGTCCCCACCAATTCATCGACCGTTCGAACGAGATGCTCAAGAACTTGCAGATCGGCTACGACCCTTCAAACTCAATGAAGGAGGAGGTGAGCGGAGCGGAGCGTGGGGGGGGTGGTTGCGAGAAGAAAAAGCCACTCCTAAGCTAACTTTATTCCACCAAATTCGTTTGGCTCGCTTGGTTCGCTCGGCGCAGCTCGTTCACAAGATTTTCAGCGGCACGACCGACGAAATATTTGCCGGCTTTCGGCAAATTTTGGACTACGACGAAAACCTCAACAAGAAGCCGGAGGAGCCAGCGAAAATGCTCTCCTTGGCGAACGTCGCAAACGTGTCCATCGCGGACAGCAAGAAGAGTGCACAGAGCGACGGGAGCAAGCTCAGCGAGGCGCGGTCGAGGAAGATGGAGCTAAAATTCTTGCTCAGCGTGAATTTGTGCGATTTGAACGAGGTGAAGATGCAGCTACGGGGGGGGGTGGACGCCAACGCAATGATGAATGACGGAAGTGAGAAAACGGCCCTTCACCTTGCTTGCGAGCACATGTCCCCGAACTACTTCCCCATCGTCGTTGCGCTGCTGAGAAGTGGGGCGAGGTGAGCGAGCGAAGCGAGCGAGCATCGAGGAAGACGAGGAAGACGAGGAAAACGAGGAAGACGAGGAAGACGAGCCACTACTAAACCAACCCACTCAACTTACTTCGCACCTTCTTCGCTCGGTGCAGCGTCTTTGTTAAGGATGCCGCGGGGAAGCTGCCGGTGGATTTGACGATTAATCCTCACGTGGCGGCACTGCTGAATCTGCACACCAAGAGAATCTCGAACAAGGACTACACAAAGGTTGAGAGGAGGAGGCTGATGGGCATCATGGCGGCGAGCTACGAGGTGGGGAGTAGCCGCAACCTGCTCCAGTACGTCACTTACAAATTCCTAAAGTTCAAGTCGCTGGAGCTCCGAACAGAATGCACCCAGCTGCCGGTGGACTTTGTGAAGATCACAGAAGTTTGCCACGCCGCGCTGGAGAACAACTCGGGGCAGGAGGGGATTTTGGAGCACTTTGCCGGGGACACGCACGACACCGACGCGACGATTAAAGGCGTGCGGCTGGTGAGCAAGGCGATGAGGATGCTGCGGCTAAGTGGGCTCATAGGATCGTTGCAGCGACCGAGCGACGCGTGCGACCACAACGTTGTGGATTGTGTGCAGAGCCACTACGACAGTGTTAGTTGGATGTACGAGGAGAAGAAGGTGATTTTTTTGAAGAAACAGGCAACAATGAGTAAAATTGTTGGTTCGGGGAGTGAAAAGGAAAAGTTAAGGGAGAAAGGGAACCTGGACATAAATGTTGGGAGCGAAGAAGAGGATGAGTACGCAGAGACGCACTTCACGGGGCTGGAGGTCCCGGGGGATGTGAAGTTCGTGGGAAAGAGCAACGAGAACAGGAGGAGGAGATGTGCGGCGACTTGGAGGTGAGTGAGTGAGTGAGTGAGTGAGTGAGTGAGTGAGTGAGTGAGGGAGCGTGCTGCAACTCCAACACTAACATAACTTCACCATTTATATGTTAGCTTCGAACTGGAAAAGAAAAGCGGCAGAAGCAGGAGCATGGGCGGAGCTCGCTCAGCCGCAAACAATAACGGCGGCGGCGGAACAAAGTACTCAAACGTAAACTACCTAGTCCTAGCTGCCGAGCTCGCTAGGCAGAAGGATAAAATGCTCGATTTATCGACACTAGTCACGGCTCGGATGGAGCGGGACGAGGATTTGTTGCACAAGGCGTTCATCAGGGAGATTAAGGTCGGGTACGATCGGCTGCACGGGAAGTATATTGAGGAGGAGAGGGGGGGGGAGACGGG
>Ga0302114_10002328_pt1 | contig 12273 bp, 9 predicted proteins | sample AG5_Surface_MG_FD_203107 | JGI IMG/M metagenome (GOLD analysis project Ga0302114, IMG submission 203107) | Marine microbial communities from Western Arctic Ocean, Canada - AG5_Surface | ecosystem: Environmental > Aquatic > Marine > Oceanic | place: Canada: Western Arctic Ocean | collected...
GTCGTCACCTTGCGCTCCACCGAGTAGACCATGTAGACGATGGTGCCGTGCTCGATCTTGAGCGCCTTGAGTTGTTTGCCGTCGTTTTTCCGCCCGGGTTTCAGATCGTCGTGCGCCTCGGGGGTCTTGGACATGAGCAGCCCTTGGTCCAAGGACAGCGTCTGGTCATTGGTTGGAACCCCGAACTGAGTCTCGATGACAGTGCGGAGCTGCGAGAGGGTGCACTTATCGTCCACCTCCACGCGCTCGGTACCGTCCCTGAAGACGGAAGGAGGAAGGAGGGGAGGAGAGGATTCGTGTTGAAGGTCAGCGAAAGAGAGAGGGCACCCATGGTTTTGAACGGGACGGGGAGGAAGACGACGCGTGGGGTTAATGCCCCGCGCTGGACGTATCGGGTCCGCCGGGGTCGTGGATCGATCGGGGTGCGTACCTCGTGCGCAGACGGATCAACATCGCGGCGGTATCCGGACGCGGCGGCGCTGTTCGCCCGTGCGCGCCCCGCAGATCTGGATCTGAACGAGGAAAGTCGCGTCGTTGCATTCATCTTCACGCGGTTTCGGAAAGCAACGACAGCAGATCTCGCAGAGCGTCATGCGCCGGTTGTTGGGGCTCGCGCTGGTCGCCGTCGCGGTTTCCGCCGCGACGGCCGTCAATGAGCACGCACCTACGGGGGTACACATCGCGTTCGGGACGCGCGACGACGAGATGACCGTCACGTGGCACACGCTCGCGTCGAACCCGGGCGACCCCACCGTGGAGTTCTACCCGGGCATCATCGACGATGTTAGCGAATCTTCCGATGCCCCCAAGGTCTCGAGGGTGGAAGGGTCGACGCGCGCGTTCATCGACGGGGGACCCGAGCGCACCGTCCGCTTCGTCCATCGCGCTACCCTGCCCAACCTCGAACCCGGCGCCATCTACAGCTACCGCGTGGGTAACCCAGCCACGAAGACGTGGTCCCGACTTTTCAACTTTTGCGCGAAACGGAAAAAGTCTCAGATCTCACCGTCCAAGCCCCTGAAGCTACTCGCGCTGTGCGACCAAGGCCACCGTGAATCCGCGGGCGTCGTCCAGCTCGTCGCCGCCGAGGTCGCGGACCCCGCCACACGCCCCGACGCCCTCATCCACTGCGGAGACTTCGCCTACGACCTCGACACCTACTCGGGAAGAAACGGAGATCGATGGCTCCAAGACGTCGAGCCCGTCGCGGCGTACGTTCCTTACATGACCTCGCAAGGGAACCACGAGCGCGCGTACAACTTCTCGCACTACGCCGAACGGTTCACCATGCCCGGCCACGGCGCACGCACCGGCAACGCCTACTACTCGTTCGACTTAGGCCCTCTGCACGTCGTGGCGTTCAACGCTGAGGCTTTTTTTTGGCCCGAATACTTCGACGAGGCGTACATGTCGCGGATGTACGAATGGCTCGTCACCGACCTGCGCGCCGCGAACGACGACAGGGCGAACACGCCGTGGGTCATGGTCCACGGACACAGGCCGATGTACTGCGTCGATCCGAAGGTTCCCGACCTGACGCCGCACGCGAATAAGCCCGAGTTCGCGGGCGTCTGCGGGTGGGAGAAGCAAGCGGTGAGGAAAGGCGTCGCGAGCGAGTGCGAGGATGAATACGCCGCGCTCGGGTGTTCCGCATCGAACGCACGCGAGTCCACGTCCACGCGCGGCTCGTCCTCGGCCGCGCGCCCCCGTCGCGCGGGTGGTGCGTCTCTCGAAGGGTTCTGGAAGGCATCCGGCGAATCATCCGGTGACTTTCCGATTGAGAAACTCTTGTTCGACGCCGGCGTGGACCTGTACCTCGCGGGTCACGTCCACGACTACGAGCGTTACTTCCCCGTCTACGACGAACACGTGGTGAACGGCACGGACGTCACGTTGGGACGGTACGTGAACCCCGGCGCGACGGTTCATGTCACGTCGGGCTCCGGGGGTAACCCCGAGATGTGGACCGAAGGCATGAGCGGAAATAAGAAGCGTCCGACGCCACGCGGGACGTGCTCGCACAGGGCGCCGTGGTGCGCGTTTCAGAGCGGGTTCGCGCCCAAGCGCACGGGTGATGGGTACGTGTACGACTTTACGTACTCGCGCATCACGGTTCACGACGATGAGACCCTGGAGTGGGAGCAGGTGTCCGCGCCCTCGGGGGCTTTGGCTGGGGATGGGAAGAAGGCAGTGGGCGAGGTCATCGACAGGTTCGTCATCTCCGCGGCGACGCACGGGCCGTTCGCGAGCCGCGGGGAGAAGATCGCGACGGAGTGACGGATGAAGGGGGCGACTGTACGGTACGATTCTTTGAACGAACGGTCACGCATTGTGTACGTTTATGATTGTAACACGACAAAAACACGAATAAAAACACGAATAAATACGCCCCGCCGCGCCGTCCTCAGATGATCGAGCGGATGTGCTTGGACAGCTCCCTGACGGTGGGATAGTCGTACGGGACCGTCGGCGACAGCGTGACCCCGAACGCGCCGGAGAGCTCGTTGATGAGCTCCACGGACGTGAGCGAGTCCAGCCCCGCCTCCATCAGCGGCGCGTCGACGTCCACGACGGACCCGACCAGCTTATTGCTCAGTTTGCTGACGCCGGCGACGACTTCCTCCAGCGACATCCTCGGCGTCTCCTCCTCAACCTCCGGAGCTGCGGCGCGGACGCCGCCTTTCGTGGTTTGCGGCGCCGCCTTGGCCGGCGCCTGCTTGGGCCTGAGTTTGGCCCTGGCCTTCGCAGCCTCCTCCTCCGGGTCCACGTCCCAATCGTCGTCGAAGCAGTTCGTGTACCGCTTAGTCGTGGGCATGGTCTCCGGGTACCGTGGATCGTACGGAGTCGGCGCGCCGAACACTAAGGTGTTCCACTTCTTCGTCTTGCGCTTTTGCGCGATGTGCCGGTCGAGTTCGGGACCTTCTTCGTACCCCTTGATCTGCGTGGCGACGGCTCGGTGAACTTCTTCGAGAGCTTCGCGCTTTTCATCCTCGGCGATCGTGGCGCAGAGGACGCGCCAGTGGGGAAACTTGTGAAGCCAGGCGTCGGGTCCGAGGATGTTGAGCTGCTTCATCGTCTTGGCTTCCTCCCCACGGGCCTTCTTCGGAAGGTGGGGGCCCTGGTAGATCCTGTGCGGTGGTGGGCGTGAGCGTTTCGGGTGAGCTCATCGCGCGAAAACGAACGTCCAAGAAAAAGTTGGCGGGGAGAGGAAAAGGGCGCGAGATGGCCAATGGACGGCATCGATGAAAGCGTTGGACGCCGCGCGCACCTTCCGATGGGTTCGTCCATCCACATGAACTTGATGTGCTCGACGGGTACGCCCTCCTTATCGGCGAACTTCTGCTTGATGCCCGCGAGGGTGTCGCTGCCGTCGCTCCACGCGTCGATGGTGACGTAATGCATCAGGTACTGCGCCTGCGGAGCGTTGGTAAACGCGAACGTGACTTTGATCTCGAGCGGGATGAGCCGGCGGTCGGCGCGGATTCCGGGGTCATTCGTGTCCATGTCGACGGGCTCGGTTCGTTCCATGACCACCATGGCGGGCGATGCGTGCGATCGCGAGTGGGGCGCGGGTGGGTGTGCGAGGGCGCGGCGGGAGGGCGCGGGGCTGCCCCGTTCGTTTTCCAATAAAAACGCTTTCGTCGTTTAGGGGAGGCGAAAAGCTGGATTATATTTCTTGTACAGCGGATTGGCTCACAGGCAGGTCTTGAGGTAGTCGCGCACGCACGCCTCCCAGTTGGCGCACGCACCCTCTCCCCCGTCACCACCCGTCAGCGCATCCAGCGACGGAACCCTCGTCCCCGCCGCACCGTTACGGCCCGGAATCAACCCGCCTCTGCACGCGCCCTCCGCCGCCACACCCTCCGCTGCTGCGGCTGCGGCGACGGCGGCTCCGACTCCGATCGCGGCCTCGCGTATTGTGGACGTGGGCGGGTACACCGCCCCGACCGCCAGGTTCTCCTCGCTCACCCGCGACGCCAGCGACCGGGCGGCCGCGAGGAACATGCCGTCCGTCACCGAGGATGCGCCGGATGCCAACGAACCCGCCGCGACTCCCGGGAAAATAAACGCGTTGTTGGCAAACCCGGGCGCGAATGTAGTCCCCTTGTACGTCACGGGCGCGAACAACGTGCCGCTGGCGAACACGGCGGTGCCTTTGGACCACTCGTACGCCTGCGTCGCGGTGCACTCCGCCTTTGACGTGGGGTTGGAGAGCGCGAAGACCACCGGCCGCGGGTTGAATTTACACATGGACTCGATGATCTTCTTGGTGAACACCGATGGTTGAGCGGCGGCGCCAACCAGATGCGTCGGCTTCACCCTCTTCACCGCCTCTTCCAGGCTGGACGTGAACGATACACCGGGCTTGGCCGCGAACGGCGCTTTATCGTCCGATATCGCAAACTCCGCAGGTCGGCTGTCCACAACGAGGCCTTTACTGTCGAAGAGGAAGACGTTACTTCGCGCGATTGGCTCGTCGACGCCGTCCTCGACTAAGGCTTTCACTAACAGCTCCGCGGCGCCGATGTTCGCCTGCCCTGCGCCGAAGAACAAAACAGTTTGTTCGCTCAGCTTACCTTTTGTCACCCGGAGGCTGCCCAGTATCCCCGCGACGGTCACGGCGGCTGTGCCCTGAATATCGTCGTTATACGTCCTGGCACCCTTCGCTTGGAACCTGTTACACAAAACAAAACACGACGTCATTATAATTGCCCATACGGCGGAAATAAAAATAGACTCACCGCTTCAAGTTTCTAAACGCGTTTCTGGGCGCAAAGTCTTCCCAGTGGATGACGGTCCGTTGGCCGTACCTGCCCTGGATAGCCTCCACGGTCTCATCCAGCAGTTTGTCGTACACATCCCCGCGCGTCCGTTCCTGCTTTAGTCCCACGTACAAGGGATCGTCGAGTAGTTTTTGGTTATTGGTGCCGTTGTCCACCTGGACGGGGAGGAGCCAACCCGGTTTGACCCCGCACGCCGCGTATACCATGCTCTTTCCCGCCGCGATGCCCATGCCGTTGACTCCTTGGTCCCCTAAACCCAAGATACGCTCGCCGTCGGTGAGGACCGCGATGCGCACGTCGTTCGCGGGCCAGTTGTTGACCAACGATCGCACGTGTCCGAGATCCTCTATGGATACGTAGAGGCCCGGCGGTCGTTGGACCAAAGTGCCGAATTGCAGGCACGCGTCGCCCACCGTCGGGGTGTACAGCACCGGCAGTAGCTCAGCCGTCTTGGCTTCTAGAAGCGCGTAGAAGGTTGCCTCGTCCGTGTTCTGTAACGACACGAGCTGGCGGTACTTTTGCATCGGGGTGTCGCACGCCTCGAGCGCCGCGGCGGCTCGTTCGACTTCGACCGAGGGAACGGTGGCACCCGCGGGGATGAGCCCATCCAAGGATCGCTTGGTTCGGTCGGCGGTGGCGAGGCCGTTGAACAGTCGTGGGTCGTGGAGGTTGGCGTACCCGGCGACGGACGACGCGGGCGCCGCGGACGTGGCTCTGGTGGCCGCGGCGACCTCCGCGAGGGGTGCCGGGGACGACGCACGCGCAGCCTCGGGTGCCGCCGCGGCGATGGCAGACGTGGACGACGTGAGACCGAGCGCCGCGCCCATGCCGCCCAAGCCACCGAGCACCCCACGGCGCGACGCTCGGACGTTCTTCACATCCGGGATGTGGCGCATCATCGCATCGGTACCATCGTCGTCCACGAGGATTCCTTCCACGGTGTCCACAGACGCGGCGGCATCGATCTCGGCGTGTGTCTCGACGTGTTCCTCGGGTGCCGACGTGGATCGAACCCGAACGATGGACTTAGGGTAGTGGCGACCGACGCGGATGGATCGAGGCCGGGGCCCGGCGCCGGTCACGGAGCACGGTGCGACGATATGTGCGAGGGCGGATGTCATGGCCATGCTATCGCGGGAGCTCGGTCCGCGCGTGGGTGTGTGCGAAGACGGACGTGGAGGCTTATCCAAAAGTAAAGTGAAGGGAGAGCTGTGAAGAGTTTTTTATGACAAGTCTACGAGAAAGCCGCGGCGACGCGGCAGCGCTTGACGCGTGGCTACCTTCAGATGGTAAGACGCGGTGGAGATAAACTGGTTCTGCATGACATGGAGCACGCAATCTCAGTTTATCCTTGGGTCTCACCATCTGAAGGTAGATCGACTGCTGAAGATATTAAGCGCTGCGTCGTCGCCGAGTTCCCGATGTGCGCAGCCGCCGACGGCCACGCGGCGCTTGATTCGCGGCTACCTTCAGATGGTCCTACGTGAATATCTGGCTTACACAACTGCAACATGCATGGATAGGAGCCCATCACACATATCTGAAGTTGCAGTTGAGATGCTCGTCGAACCATCTGAAGGTAGCTGAATGCTGTACAAACTCAAGCGCCGGGTAGTCGCCGGTGACTGACGGGACCCGCGGTTCAAATCACTGGAACGTCTCCTGGTGCTTCAGCTGCATGTTCTTGTAGAAGTTCTCGATCTTGGTCCAGTCCGGGGCGCCGAACTCCACCGCGAGCTCCTCCATCCGTGTCTGGCTCGGGTACGGCTCCTCTTCGTAGTTCTCCTTCAACTTCCTAAACACCTGTTTGAGTTCGAGGTTGGAAATATTCTCTCAGCGGGTGAGTGATTTTGGGCGTCGGATCGCACGAGGGCGCGGGACGTCGCGTCGCGGGGGATGTATCGGGAGGTATCGGACGCGTACCTCGTCGCTCTGATTCGTGAACCAGATCCCGACGGTCGGCGGGAACAACCGCACGGGCTGGAGGGAACCTGCGCGGAGTGGGCGGGGAGGGGCGGGAGCGTCAGTTCCCGCGGGAGTTCGAAGGTCCTTCCGAGGTGGGGCGAGATTTGCGATGCGGGAAATGAGGGCGACGCGCGGGGTCGGGTCCGGCGCGCGCACCGATGTAGGTCGCCCGGCCTTTGCCGGTGTCCTTGTCGAAGAATGTGATGGATGGCGCGGTGGGATCCATGGCGGCTGTGTCTCACGCGTGCTCTGGGTGTCGCGGAGAGTGACCCGCTCGGACACGCGCGGCGAGCGTTATTTTCCAGATACGAACGATATTTCCGGGTGTCCCTTCGTCTTCTCGGAACTGCCTTTATGGGACCAGCCGCGACGCGACGTGCCACAACGAACGACGACAACGACGAGTATGTGTATCGTACCGACCGACACTTCCGACTGCACCCACGTGATGCATCGGGGCGCGTCGGCTGCGGGGAACGACGGGTACGCCGGCATCGGTCCAAGTAGGTATCCGACCCGCGCCGCGGCGTGGACTCGCATCTCCGCCGGGACGGAGAGATCTTCGCTCAACTCCATCGGAACGTCCAACAACGCGACAGGTGGTGCCTCGGGCGGTCGAACGCACGCGCCCGTGACCCCGGCGCCGTACCATTCACGGCGTAGAAAACGATCGACCGCCGCCAAGAGCGTCGACCCCCCCGGCACCGGCAGATCGCGCAAGAAGCGGCGCAGGAGCAAACCGCGCAAGCGGAGCGACGCGGAGGAGGATCCGGACTGCCATAGGATCGGTCGGCTTGTTAACATCGCCGTCGACGAGTGGGGCGAACCCCTGACCGCCGGACACACGAAGACGAATCTGCGTTGGGAGGCGGGCATCATCACCGACGTGACCCTCGTGAACGACCGCAAGCTCTACTTCGTCTACAAGGGTACCTTCAAGTGCTTGTACAGCGCCTCCCAAAAGTTAGAGGACAACGACAGGGAAAAGATACCCAACCCCCACTTCACCGACTGCCTCGACATCAAGGAGCTCGAGAAGCTCGATCTCGTGGAGTACCTCGACCTCAACATCTGGCCGCATCCGCGTGATCTCGACGCAGCCGAGGAGCCGGTGCCGGTGCCGCCCGAGAGCAACGGACTCGACGCCCTCGCGGCCATCGCCGTAGACACGGATACGGAGGAAGGACCCATCGCGCCCAGGCACAAGCACCGACCCGAGCGCAGGCACATCAGGTTCGTCGTGGACGAAGAGGAGGACGCGACCGCCGAGCTCTTAGGTTCCGAGCTCGGGTCTATGGACATCACGGAGCAGCAGTCGCCGGAGCCGCCGTCGCCGATGCCTCCCGCTTTGCCCCGCACCGAGCCAGACGCCGCGTGGACCCAGGCCATGAACATCGCGAACGAGTTGAGGGGCGGCGAGGAGTCCATGGATACCCTGAAGGAGGATATCGTCCAGCGCCACCAGGAAACGTCCAGCCCGGCTCCGCCGCCGACCCAATCGACCCCGATTGTATCGATCTATCCGATTGATGAGTCGCCAAACGACGACGCGGGACCACGGAGCGTGACCCCGGCGCGGCTGCGACAGGACACACCCTCGACCATACTGGGTGGAATGGGGCGGCTCACGGGGGGACACGACCTCTTCGGCAACTTACCCGGGGGAGAGTTCCCCATGGACGACGACGAGGATGAGGAATACGGGGACGGGGACGCTCCCGAGCACGGCGGCGAGGGTGAAGCCGCCGCGGCGGGAGGAACGCAGCGCGGGGAGGAGCCCCCAACGACGGGTGACGAGGGACCCGAGTCCGACTACGAGCACGTCGAGCCCCCTCGCGACGACGAGGCGAACGACGCCCCCGAGGACGAAGGCGAAGGCGACGGTGACGGGGACGAGGAGGAAGGTGCGGACGAGGAGCCGGTCGAAGGCGACGAGGGCGCCGTCGCCGTCCTCGCCGGCGTCATGACCCCCGAGGCGGATGACGCCGCCGCTCTCCTCGCCAAGGCTGTCAGCGCGCTCATCGCCAAGATCGAGTCCAACACGGCGACGCGGACAAGTCTGGTGGTACGCGCGGAGGAGATCGACGCGCAGAACGAGGAGCTCGGTAAGACGATCGAGGTGATGACCGCCACGATCGACACGCTGAGGGGGAGAAATTGAGCACGACAGGGGTGTTTTGGCAGCCACGCGACGCTTGGTGGTTTACCTGGTTTTCGCTACCTTCAGATGGTGGGATGCACGCTTCAACTACATCTTTGCTTTCACTGATGTGTAGTTGTTAAGTTGCACGGGTGCCACCATCTGAAGGTAGCCGCGTACCAAGCGCCGCGTGGCTGTCATCGACGAGACGTAGAAGAGCGAATGTTTTCATCGACGACGGCGCAGCACTTAGTTATGGCGAGATTCGTCCGATACCTTCAGATGGTGAGAACCAAGGTTCAACTGTGATGTCCTTGTCATGCAGTTGAATCAGACATATGTTTCATGTCTTCTCACCATCTGAAGGTATCCACGCCGCAAAGTGCTGCGTCGCCGTCGGCACGTAACTTTTAGAAATGTTTTTCATGAGAGCCTGTACAAAAAGTGGATAATAACTTTCGCCGATTCGACCCTCTCCTCACACACCCCTCGGCGCCTCACCTCGGTCCGCGCCATGTCGTCGGGTATCGTCGCGGCGATATCGGTTCCGACGTCAGCGCGCGCCGTGCCGTCATCGCGCGTCTCCTCGGCGCGTCGGGCGATCAGAGCGTCGTCCTCATCTTCGCGCTCTCGATCTTCGGTGCCGAGTGGGAAGAAGAAGATCGGCTCGGTGCGCACCTCCGATGGGAGCCTCACGCCGGTATCCGCGCCCCGTCGAACGTTTTTGACGTACGATGACGATATGTACAGTCCGATGGATCGATCCACGGCGACGGCGAGTGTACTGGGCACAGCGATAGGTCCCTCGGCGTTCGCGTTTGGCATCGAGGCCATCTTCTCTTTCCTCGGCACGGCGCTCGCGGCGCTCGTCGCCGGCTTCCTCGCGCTCTCCGCGTGGCGCCGCAACTTCGGATTGCTCCGGCCGAGACTCACGCTCTCCCAGTCGCCACGCATCGCGCGGATCGTGGATTCAGAGAGGTGTCCCGCGCTGCACCGCCCCTTGAGACCGCCGCTTCTACTCCAAACTTCGTTGGCTCAGTTGATCGCCTACCTCCTCCAGAGGAACCTGGTCCCGGAAGCGCGGTGGTCGCGGGACACCCTCACCACCGAGGACGGCGGTGAGATCGCGCTGGAGTGGTACGAGTGCTGCGACGAGGACGACGTCTGGAACGGTCTGGAAGGCGACGGGTCGGTCACCGCATCTCTCCCGTCCGACGCCCCCGTGATATGCATCATGCACACGTTGACGGGAACTTCCGCCGACTTCGTGGTGCTCGCGAGGGAGGCTGTGAAGCGCGGGTTCCGTCCGGTGGTGTGCCTGCGACGCGGGCACCTCGACGCGCCCTTACGCACGCCGAAGTTTAACCTCCTGGGGAACAGCGACGATCTGGACGTGCATCTAGAAGCCATCCGGGTGAAGTACCCGAGTGCCAAGTTATTCGGCTACGGGGAAAGTGCGGGGACCGGCTTGGCGGTGAGGTACAGCGGCGAGAAGGGCGTGGATAACCCGTTCGTGGCGATCGCGTGCGTGTGCCCAGGGTACGACACAACGGAGGGCGGCGCGTTCTCCCGGTTCGAACCCTTGTTGGACCGACACCTTCTCAAGTCGGTCAAAGACATGTTCCTATCCGCCAATGAAAATGTGTTTCGAGGCTTTGAACTCGCTTCAGAGGCTCCGGGGTACGATGAGCTGATTAACGCGCCGGACATGGCGGAGCTGCAGCGTCGACTGTACGGCGTGGAAGGGTACGCGTCACTTGACGAGTACCACGACGGCACGAACCCGATGGGAACGGTTCGGGACATCGCGGTTCCGATGTTGGTGATCAACTCCGACGACGATCCCATCTGCGCTCCGAGCAACGTGGACGATAACCTGTGGGCGTTTGAAGGTGACGTGGACAGGGCGTTGGTGCGGACGCCGTGTGGGACGCACTGCTGCTTCTACGAGGGACGGACGCTGCGGCCGAGGTCGTCGTGGGCGCACGAGGCGTCGCTGGAGTTCTTCGAGTCGGTGCTCGACGAGTGGGCGTAGTAACGTTATCATAGCTCGCGACGGGGGATCCAGTCTTTTAAGAGGTTTGCTCTCGTCATTTACATCCAGTCGTCTCTCTATCGTCTCTGGTAATACTCCGAGAAGTCCAGCCTGAACAGCAGGAACTTCAGGTCCACGTGCGTCTGCAGCGGCAGCAAGTTCAGGAACCCGTCCAGCATCTTGGCGTAGTCCGCGGAGATGGCGTCGAGCTGAGTTCGCATCTCGTCGACGAATTCTTCACTCAGTAAACCGTCTCCACCCGCGGCGTCCTCCCCGGGTAAGCTTCCCCACTTGCTCTCCTCCGCGCGCTGCTCCACCCTGAGCTGCGCGAGCTGCCGTCGCATCGCCGCGTCCCTCGCCACGTCGTACAGCCTGTCCGCGAACCCCCTGAACCGCAGGATGACCTCGAACAGCGTGCCCAAGGTGTTGGTGAGGAGCTGCGACTTGGGCCCCAAGAGGCCCTTCTGGAGGATGGTGTCGAGGTAGCGCTCGTGCGCGTGAATGAGCGAGTCCAGGTCGGACGCATCCTCCATCTCCCTCGAGAAGAGCTCCCACGAACCCTCGAGCACCTCGAACATGACGTAGTACTGCAAGTTGGCGATGAAGTGGTGCATCTCCCCGCGCAGCGTGTGGCACCGCCGCAGCTCGCCCGCGAGCGCCATCCCCGCCGCGCCCGCCACGCCGTCGCGCTGCAAGGACGCCGCGACGTTGGGCTTCATCGTCTGCCACGTGGCACACAGCGAGTGCTCCACGCGCTTGAGCCGCCACAAAAAGTTGAACACGCGGAGGTACTTTCCCATCGCCTGCTCGGTGAACACGGTGGACAGCGGGTCGTCCACGACGTACTCCAACGAAAACACGTCCCACCCCTTCTCCTCGGCGCCCGCGTGCGGCATCATGCGCACCCTCAGCCTGTCCAGCACGTCTGAAGAGTCGAACTGCGCGTTGGACGCGCGGATCGCGGACTCCAACGTCCCGGTGAGCTTGTACGCGCTCACCGTCGACGCCGGCTCCGCGAGGTCGGGGCCCACGAGGTCCATCAGGTAATGGTGGAAATCCCCTTGGCCCAGGAGCAGGTACCGCTTCACCGCGTCGCAGTGCTCCGCGAACTTGTACCGCTCGAACAACACCCCGCGCAGCGACCTATCGATACGCCGCTTCGCCTCCGACACCAGCGCGTCCAGCGCGGCGGGGTTACCGTAGGACAAACCACCCGCCGCGACCGCCGCCGCGACGATGGGCGAACGCTCCCGCTCCCAACTCTCGTCGTCGCACCGCCTGCGGAGGAAATTGATGCTCTTGCCGACGCGCAGGACGTCCATGGCGACCGCCTCGGAGATGAACGGCGG
>Ga0302114_10002338_pt1 | contig 12242 bp, 5 predicted proteins | sample AG5_Surface_MG_FD_203107 | JGI IMG/M metagenome (GOLD analysis project Ga0302114, IMG submission 203107) | Marine microbial communities from Western Arctic Ocean, Canada - AG5_Surface | ecosystem: Environmental > Aquatic > Marine > Oceanic | place: Canada: Western Arctic Ocean | collected...
AGTCGATTTCGATTGGCAAAGGACGCTCCACCTACCGTGGCCAAGTTCACATGCCCAAGCATCTCAAAAATTGTAAGAACAATACCGAGTGTGATGCTCTATTGATCAACACGAATAGCCGGACCGACACCTACCCCGCCATCACCACGCGCGGGCAAAACAACACGGTCCAGCACGAGGCCAGCGTATCAAAAGTCAGCGCCGAGCAGATCTTCTACATGATGCAGCGCGGCCTCTCTGAAGGCGAAGCCATGAGCCTCGCAGTCAACGGATTCGTCAACGAACTCATGAAAGCCTTCCCGATGGAATACTCCGTCGAACTGAAGCGCCTCATCGACATGGAAATGGAAGGCAGCGTCGGGTAACCCTGACTAAACATTGAACTTAAAATAAAGAACAAGGTAAGAACTCCCCTCCTTTAAAGAGGGTGATCGCTTAGCCCAGTCGGGGGCAGTCACAGCCCTCAGCGCGCATCACTTACACAACATGAATACCACTTTGGAAACACCGACAAACAACCTCTCCGCCAAAGAGCCTAGCTGGCTGGCCGAGCGCCGCACCGCCGGACTCGATCAGTTCAAGAAGCTCGCCATGCCGACAGCACGCGCCGAAGAGTGGCGCTTCGCTAGCGTCGGCAAGCTGAGCATCGACAACTTCAATCCAGTCGCAGCGCCCAGCTCCGCCACGCTCGACGCATTGACTGAACGCTCCAATCTAGTCTCCGATCGTGCTGGACTCATGGTCTACGTGGACGACGCGCCAGCTAACTTTGAGTGCATCGGCCCCGAGCTTGCGAAACAAGGTGTCATCTACTTGCCGATCTCCGAAGCCGTCGAGCAGCACCCCGAGTTGATGGAAAAATACTTCCTCCAAGAATCGACCGAACTCGGCTCGCAAAAGTTCTTCGGCCTCCACGCCGCCACGGTTAAGGCCGGCGCCGTACTCTACGTGCCTAAGGGCGTCGAAATCGAAAAGCCATTCGTTAACTACTACTGGACGAGCGGTAGCCGCGCAGCCGTCTTCCCGCACACCCTCATCATCGCCGAGGACAACTCGAAGGCATCCGTGGTCGATATCTTCTTCTCCGAAACCGAAGAAAATGAAGCGCTCAACATCTCCGTCTCCAACATCCATGCTGGGGCCAATGCCCACGTCTTCCGTAAAGTCGTGCAAGACTGGAACGAAAAAACCGTTTCCTTCCAGCTCGACACCACCGTGGCCGATCGCGATGCACAGGTAAAAAATGTCGCGGTCAACATAGGAGCGGAGCGCGCCCGTTTCGAGAACCAGACCCGGATCGAAGGTGCCGGTGCCGACGTAAAGATGTATTCGCTGACCGTCGCAGAAGGAACGCAGGAGTTTGACCAGCGCACCTTCCAGACGCACAACGCGCCCAACGCCGTGTCCGACCTACTCTATAAGAACGCGCTGCTCGACAACAGCCGCACCATCTTCTCTGGTCTCATCAAAGTCGCCGAAGGTTCCCAGCAGACCGACGCTTACCAGACCAACCGAAATCTCTTGCTCGACCCCTCCGCCGACGCCAACGCCCTGCCCGGCCTTGAAATCTTAGCCAACGACGTACGCTGCTCCCACGGCGCCACCACCGGCAACGTAGACAAAGAAGAGCTCTTCTATATGATGCAACGCGGCATACCCCAACGCGTCGCCATGCAACTCATGGTCTTCGGATTCTTCGAAGAAGTCATCGAAAAGATCGACAGCGAAGAACTCGTCGAAAATCTCCGCCAACTCATCCACCAGAAATTTTCTGGAAAAATTTCTTAATCAATAGGACTGATTATTGGTAATAATCCATCGCCGATCAGTCATCACTCATCAGCCAACATTCACAGATAACAATGGACGATACACGCACACTCTCTCGCGAAGTCGAGGCCACTCTCATCCCGCAAGGCACACCCATGAGCCTGCCCGAAGGCGAAACTGTGACCATCACCCATCGCCTCGGTGGTAACTTCACTGTGATGACGCATAACGGCATGTTCCGGATCAAAGGCGTCGACGGCGATGCCCTTAGCGAAGACGTCACCGAAGCCGCTGCTAGCGAAGACGAGCACGACGGCTCCCCGCCCGAAAAAGACGCGCTTTGGGAAGCCCTCAAAAAGGTTTTCGACCCCGAAATTCCCGTCAACATTGTCGATCTAGGACTCGTCTATTCGCTCAACACCAAAGAGCGACTTGAAGGCGGCCACAAGCTCGACATGGACATGACCCTCACCGCTCCCGGTTGCGGCATGGGGCCCGCCATCGCCGAAGACGCCAAAGGCCAACTCGAACGCGTCCCCGGCGTGAGCGAAGCCGAAGTTAACATCGTCTGGGATCCACCCTGGAACCAAGATATGATTAGCGAAGAAGGCAAAATGGTGCTCGGCCTGGTTTAAAGTAAGCAAGACCTCCAGCTTCTGTCCCCACACGAGCGAAAGACCGTCTCGCAGTGTGAGCCAATGCAATAGTTAGGGATGCCGAGCCTGTATGCTGTGCACGCCCAGTAATTGCATCAGCGGTGTGATTTTACCGTCGCACGATTTCTTTTTCGGGACAAACTGCGGTTGCTGACTAGTGTGTAATGTTGGCAAAAACCTAATATCGCGGACGAACATGCACGCCCTCAAAAGGACTGACCATAAACGCCAATCAGGCTTCGCTCTGGTTGTGGCGTTGTCGTTAATGGCTTTCGTGCTCATGTTGATCCTCTCGATGTCCCTGCTGGTTCAGGTCGAAACTACCAATGCCAGCCGCAGCTTAGATCAGCTAAGAGCAAAAGAAGCCGCCCGCCTTGCGCTGATGATGGCAATCGGCGATCTACAAAAACACGCTGGTCCGGATCAAAGGGTGACCGCGCGGGCGGAGATTTTGGGGGATTCTAATGTTCTGCCAGAAACTAAAAACTGGACAGGAGTATGGGATACGACAGACCCTACCGCCTCTCCCCAGTGGCTGGTTTCTGGTAATTCACCTGATCCAAGTAGCCTAAGCGAAAATCAGTCCACGCTCTACCGCCCTGCTTCGATCGCGACTAATCCAGATGATATCGTAGCGGTGCCGCATCAACAGGCCGACACATCCGACAATAGCAAAACCATTTACGCTTGGTGGGTTAGTGACGAAGGCTCAAAAGTACATATTGCATTACCTGAGAGAATTGAGCCACTTGCGGACGGTTTCTTCACCGAGTTTGCTAATACAGGTTTATCAGCAGAAGAGCAGAACCAGATTTTAAAACAAATCACACCTCGCCGATTTCGTGCTGAGCAGTTCTTCGGGGCGAACACGGCCTTAGTGCCAGGCGATACCGAGAATGTTCAAGACCCCGCAGTCGCGACTGAAATAAGCAAAGCCAACGAGGCATTCCGACGACTCCATAATGCATCTGATCCCAGCGTGCTAAATGGCATCGAAAGTATCGAATGGGAAGATGCCTTTTACCATGCCACCGCATTCAGCAAAGCCATCATTGCAGACACAGAAAAAGGCGGCCTTAAAATAGATCTGAGTAACCGCAACTATAATGATGCGACTGGAAACTTCAAAATTAATGACATTACCCGAGATTTCCTATGGGCTAGCAGTCCAGATGCGAAAGGACAGATTGGCTTCAAGGGTATGAAAGAGGAGGACGTCGACAATCTTCTCAAGGGAGACCCAGTCAGCACGACACCAGTATTGATGACTGAATGCTCCCTTTACTTTGTAGTATCGGGGCAAAGCAAAAGATCATCCACCGCTCGCGCTTTCCTTCGCTTTGAGGGTGAAATGTGGAGCCCATATGGCTTTCGCCATCTATTCGAAGGAGCCTCTGGTTCCGACACGCCTGAACTACTAATAGAGTTTGAGGGATTACCGAATATGACTTTAAGGTTTTTCGATAAAGACAGCGAAGCTTTCACTAATACGACCATTCTAGATTTTGATTCAATCAATCCGATTTTCGATATAGACTTCACGGAAACTCACAAGGCGGGCGAGATAAGAAAGATCGCTGGTGACTGGCCAATCAACGCTAGTTCCAACAAGAGTAATTTTTACTACACATCAAATTGGAACTGGGTTGTTGATGACCCCTCTTACAACAGTAGCCACAGGGCCGTCAGTTACCCGGACGGGGACTCAATCAACTATAAGGCAGCTCCCTCCGAGGTCACAATACTCATCAAGAACCGCGACGGCGATATTCTCCAGCGCATTGAAAACTTCCCAGTGGGAGCAATCTCCGCCGATTTTTCTTACTACGAAAGCAGCCCTTCGACTCTCTCACAAACATCCGCTCCCATAGCATTTCAGTTTCGAATGCTAGACGACCTGCCAGAATTGGAAGATTGGTTTGCATCCAAAGAACCCCGCTCCATCACCATCGATTTCTCGGATCAGGATTTTTTAGATTTGTATGACATTAACGACGCGGGTCTCCCACTATTTAGTGCATTCTCCAATCTTGATTTTTTCCACGGTCAGACAAACAATAATTTCTTCCGTTTATTCGATCTTCCTGCAGCTCCTCCTACATCAGTTGGAGTGTTTCAACACCTACAGTTCAAAGACACAGCACCTTTTGCAGTGGGTAATACATGGGGAGGCGACTTGAATGAAGTTTTCGATCGTTACTTCATCTCTGGCATACCCCGTGACACAACAGGAAGCTTTTGGGCAGCAGAGGACGCAGAACTACCAGGAAGCTTACCAAATCCATTTCTTAGTATACCTGACCCAAGTTCAGTTCCAGCTGCCGACCTTTTGCTGGAAGACAGCGCGCAACATCTATTTCAAGAAGGCGCCTTCAATTTTAATTCCACTTCAATCGAGGCATGGCAGGCAGTTTTACTAGCCAATAGTATATACGATTGGACATGGAGACTTAATAGGGGAACCTCCAGTGAGACATCAGAAGCGCGCCTAAACTTGGAGTCCGCCTTCTTCAGGTTACCATTCTCTGGTCATCTTCGATCTGAATCCTTCACCAAATGGGAATTTCCTTTCGAACTTTATGAAGATGAGAGCTCCCCTACTGACGACTACCCTTATTTAGACGCGTCGGAGAAGGAGCTCGTCTTCCGAAGCCCACAAGCCGGAAACCCGATTAAAGACTGGCGCCCCGCGGCAGCCCTCGGACATCGTGAGCTAGACACTGACGCAAGCCGTGCACTCGCTGCCAAGATCGTTGATAAGCTCAAAGAACGTGGACGGCCCTTTGGCTCATTCAAAGAACTCGCCAACACCGGCTTACTTCAAGAAGCCATCGATGAGACACCAATCAATGCTATCGATCCGGACACTTTATATATTGATTCGACCTCCGATAAACGTATACCTCGCAACGCATCCGCTTTCCTCAGCCAGGCAGACCTACTATCAGCTCTCAGCCCAGGGATGAGCGCACGTAGTGACACTTTCCGCATTCGTAGCTACGCAAGCATCCAAAGCTCGCTCTCGCAAAAAAGCGTCGCCCGCGCTTATTGCGAGGCAATCGTCCAGCGCATACCAGAACGCATCGACAAAGATCGCAGTCGTATTATGGAAAACGCGCAGGGTTTCGGACGACGCTTCAAAATAATCGACATCCAATGGTTAAACGCATCACAACTCTAATAATTTTGGCCTACGGCTTATTTATAAGTGTGGCAAACCTCCACTCTCAAGAAACCGTGTCGTTCAATTTTAGGGTTTTTGGGGCTGGTCTAGACGACTTCCAAGACCTGTTTTATTTTGATGGCGGCGAATACGTGCCACTCGGCTTTAAAAAGACCAGTCGATCTGTTAGTACCTACGAGTATCGAGGTGCTCCTCAGATTACGATTTTTGCACCAAACCCAGCACATCGAGCTAACCCATTAGAAGCGCCAGCTTTTCTGCCACTCGCATCTCTTAGGATCGATCAATCCTACCCCGATAGCCTGCTGGTATTTGTTGCTGATGCAATGAATCGGCAAAGCCAGAAGGAAAAACGTAGCTATAAACTTTTTCTCTTAGACGATTCGCCTGATGCTTTCCAAGGAAGTACGATCTATACTATCAACGCTACTGAAATTGATCTATTCGGAAAAATTGGGGCGGAAACAGTAATCTTGTCTAGTAATTCGACCCAAAAGGCAGATTTTAGCAAATTCGCATCTAATAACAAGCCAGTGCCAATTAGATTCGCATTCCAAACCCCAGAGGGACCTAGGCTGACTATGTCAAATGACGTTCCCCTTTCGCCAAATCGACGCGTCGTCTTAATATTGATGAACCCGCGACGCGAAGGGTCCACCCGAATCAATACCAGAGCACTTATTGATATAATCAGCCCACTCGGGGATGACGATCCAAAGAGCAATTAGCCGGAGATCATTAGCTAATTCGATGCTACAAAATTGCACGCATTAAGCGGTCTAATGTTTATAAGTTTTTGCAGACATTAACGAATAATTTACATATATTTAAAATCACCTCAATTATTACCCAAAATAACCAAAAATGAAAACACTAGTAGCAATACAAAAGTGCTTCGCGCTACCCTTGGCTATCTGTCTCGGACTAACCGCTCAGGCACAAACAGTCTTCTTCACCGAAGACTTTGAAACTGACGGTCAGGGCTCACGCTATACCGCTTCTACCCCATTCAACGACGGCAGTAGCGACCATTGGAACCGAACCGATGGCAGTGACATCAGTAATAATACGGCTGATTATTCATCCTTTAGCGGAGCATTCTTCTGGGCAGCGGAAGATACAGACGATAACGGCGGGAATGGCGTGGACGACCAAACTCTAGACATCACCGGGATCGATATCACCGGGAAAACTGGCCTTCAGTTTCAAGCACTTTTTGGAGCGGGTAATGAAGATGGCGCAGGTGCGTCGAGTTACGACTCTACGGACTATATTAAAGTCCAAGCACAAATCGACGGCGGAGGTTACACTGAAGTCCTCTGGTTCTCTTATCTTCCACCAGGTTCAGACTACACCAACGAACCGTTTGGAGTGGATAGAGATTTCGATGGCGCAGCAGATTCCGCTACGGATCTCCTTGGTACAGCTCTCCAATCATACAGCGCTAACATTTCAGGAACAGGAAGTACTTTGGATATCAGAATTCAAGTACATATGGACATCGCAAAAGAAGAAATTGCCTTCGACAACATTCAAGTCCTAGAATTCATAAGCAACGAAGAAGCGATCACACTGAGCGCTTCACCGACTACGGTCGACGAAGGTTCAACACTGGCAGTTACTTTGTCTGTCCCCACGAATGTTAACACAGATGCCATCTTTAATTTAACTGGCAGCGGTGGCGGTGGCGGTGACGGCGGTGGCAGTGGCGGCGGTAACGGCGGTGGCGGTGGTAACGGCAGTGGTGGTGGCTCTGAGTTGAGTATACCTGCCACTGTGACCATTCTAGCTGGAACAAACAGTATCGATTTCGATGTTTCCGGATTAATTGACAATGAATTTGACGGTGATCAGAACGTTACGATCACTGCAGCACTCGCAGGCTACATCTCTGATTCCATAGACATCACCGTGGTCGACGCAGAATCTGCGACCCCCTCTGGCGATCTAATCATAACTCAATACTATGAAGGTTCCAGCGATAATAAATACATCGAAGTCACTAATATTGGCGACACCCCGATCGATCTAACAGGCTACACAATCGTGCGCTGGGGCAATGAACGGGCAGAGGAATACAAGACCGCAGATTCCTTACCTGCTGACAATGCCGATAGCCTTGATCTCTCATCCTTGGGAACCATTCAGCCAGACCAGACCATGGTCTTCGCCAACTCTGGCGCAGACTCACCTCTCGCAGGCAGCAGCGCAGACTTGAGCGGTGGTTACCCTGGGCCATTCGTCTTTACCGGTAACGACTCTATTGTCATCTATAACAGTGTAACCCCGAACCCTGCCAATATTGTTGATGCAATTGGCTTCACCGGCACAGGGGAAGAGGGCAAAGATACTGGCTTTGTTCGGGCAGGAGCATTCCAAGGCTACGATCTATCTGCAGGCTCCAGTGCGAGCTCATCGCAGTTCGCTACCATATGGACTGAGATCACCAATGCCACAGCTGATGCTGCGAGCTATGGTGATGATGGCTTTATCGGCACCACTGCACTGGCTACTGCTCCGACCGCGATCAATTTCACTGATCTAACAGTTATGGTCACTGAAGACGGTGTTTCTGCCGATCTCACGGTCGAGATCTCCAATCCTGATGGTGCGAACAGCGTATCCGTTGATATCGTCTTCAACTCGGAGTCGAGCACTGCAGTCACTGCTGATATCTCGGACTACACGACTCAAACCCTTACCTTCCCTTCGACCGCCGCCACAGGTGAACAACAAACCGTCACCGTGACGATCACTGATGATAGTGATCTTGAAGGTATCGAAGAGGCCATCTTTGATCTATCCAACCTCGTCACCAGCAATACCAATGCACAGATAGGCGGTGCCGACACCGCGACAGTGACGATTCAGGATAATGACGCGGTCATTCCTGATCTCATCATATCCGAAGTGGCGGATCCAGGCGATAACACTAGTGCACGCTTCGTTGAGTTGTATAATCCGACTGACAGCACGATCGACTTAGCCGCAGGTAATTGGTATTTAACGAAATTCGTTAATGCGAATACTAGCCGTTCGAGCGTAGCTCTTACAGGATCTATTGCACCAGGTGCGACTTACGTCATCGCGGGCAGCGGCTTCAGCGCATACGATCCTCTTACAGCCGATCAAACATCGAGTAACGCAAACGGAAATGGAGACGATACTTACGCCCTCTACTTCGGCGGAGACAACACATCAGGCACTCTCGTAGATATCTACGGTGTCATCGGCACTGACGGATCGGGTGAAGCTTGGGAATACGAGGATGCACGGGCCGTACGTAACGCTGACGTTAACACTCCAAATGCGACATTAGATGTATCGCAATGGACTATCAGCAGCGCCAACGTAGCTGACATGACACCTGGCGTCCACCCTGACCCATTGGTGGCAAATCCAGTCGCCGACTACCTGACTGTCCGCGGCCTGCTGTCGGATGACCTCGGAACGGACACCAATGGTAACGGATTCACCGTGCTCGAGGAATACCTAGCCGGATTCGGCGATAGTTCAGGTTCGGATGTAATTAGCTATGGCATTGATAACGATGGCACGCTTGCCCTCACACTGACCAGCGACTTGGAACTCGAGCCAGACGGCATCGGGGTCATCCTAGAAGCCACCAGTGATCTGGGTGTCGCCTTCGCACCTGTTGCGTTCACAATCTCGGTGGTCCCCAACGATGGCACCTTCACGCGCAGCTACACGGAGACAACTCCACCTGCGAGTGAACAGCGCTTCCTAAGGCTGAACATCACAGAAGAATAATTCAAAGAACACTGCTGAGAGGAAAATCCTTTATTCTTGGATTCTTCCTCCAGCAGTGTTCTTTTGTGTACTGACATCGACATTCGCATGCAAAGGCATTTCCACACTGAAACTAGCTCAACCGACGCCTCGAGAATTGGGCGTATCATGCGCGTGCTTCTGATTGCGTCGTCTCTGGTATTTGTCCCACTGCAGTCAAGCGGACAGGAGAACATCAAGACTCTTAGAGAAGTGTTGGTTCAAGGGCAGGCTGCACTTGCGGCGGGTGACTATGCAACTGCTTTTAAAGCCTTTGAAGATATTCAGAGCACTTTCAGCCAAGAACCGGAAGTTAAGGAAAAGATCTTCCGGCTCACGATTAAGCCATTGCACGCCTATGCGGCGCTACAAAGTGGTGAAACGGAGACTGCGATTCGATTGTTTGAAGCCTTTGTTCAAGATTTTCCCGACGACCGTAGTCGACTAAGCTTTGTGCTTTTTAATTTAGCGCGAGCCTACAGCGAAGTGGATCAAAAAAATGAGGCAATTGAGACCTACAGACGTTTCGTCGCAATAGATCCAAACACAAGTGAGGCGGCCCTAGCCACACTGGAAGCAGTACGCCTAATGTTTGAAAGTACTCGGGATGGCGAAGCCTTTCAAGCGCTCGATACTCTCTATGCAAATCAGAAAGAAGGTCTGCTTCGCACAAAGGCGCGGTTGATGGCCCTACAAAAAGCACTGGAACTGAAACGCATCGAACAAGCGCGTCAGTATATGTTGGAGACCGATTGGTCTATCGACGAGATGCCTGAGCTTACAGTATTGACCTTTGCGGCGCTACAAATGGGGCACGAACTTTTGGCCACAAAGAAATACGCGGATGCGATTCACTGCTACCGATTGGTGCCCCCCTATGATCAATTAATCATCGCCCAAGCAAGCCGACTGGAAGAGACACGCGCTCGATTTGAAGCACGTCGCCAGAGTGTGGGGCTTTATCAAGGCGGGCAATTTTGGACTCAATTCTATACTCGGCTCATCGCGCGAATGGAGGCGCAATTGAAGGGTCTGAAGGAGGCGGAGGACTATTCTGCGGGGCTCTACCTCTCCTATGGGCAGGCCTATCTGCTATCTGGTCGGCCCCGTGAAGCCTGGATACTTTTCGAACATTTAGCTAGAGATCCTGCGCTAAGCTCGCAACAGCAATCGGAAGCCCACTACCGGTGGATTCTAGCCGCGATCCAAGTCGGAGTATGGGAAGACGCTTATAAAATAGCCAAGGGCTTCGGACGCCGTTTCCCAGATTCACCCTTGGTGCCAGATGCCCTCTATTTGCTCGGCTCAGCGCACCAAGGAGCTCGGGAGTATCGCGATGCGATTAAGGTCTATACCGAATTCCTTAATCGCCACGCCGATCATACGCTGGCACCACGCACGCGCTTCCTCCGTGGCTTCAACCATAATTTAATGAATCAACCAATCGAGGCGCGCGCTGATTTTGAGGCTTTTATTGAGCGCTATCCTAGCCACATGCTCTATTCCGAGGCGCGGCTTTGGAGGGCACTAAGCTTCTTTTCTGAACGCGATTACACCCAGACACTTGAGGCGCTGGATAGTTTAGCATCTGAAGTCAAGGGGCGGCGTCTCGAACCGGAGGTCGCTTACCGCCAAGCGGCTACCCTCTACGCCATGCGTGACTACGAAGGCGCGCTGGTATCGATCAATCAATATCTGGAAAAATACACGCGCCACAGCCGAGCCGATGAGGCGCGTGTGCTCTTGGGAGACATCCAAATGGGGCGTGGCGAGCTGAGCAAGGCGCGTGCTATTTTCATGGCGATTGATCCTGGCGCTGGGCACCTCTACACCTACTCAGTCTTTCAAGCTGGCAAAATTTTGCGCGCGGTCGCTGGCGATGCTGAAGATCCAAAGCAGCGCGAGCGTTTCTTGGATGCACACCTTGAGCACTTCCAAAATTATCTACTCCGTGACGATGTGCGGACTAAAGAACGTTTGAGTGAAGCCCTCTATTGGGTAGGGTGGACTCATCTTGAACGTGGCAAGGAAGATACGGCGAGAGATGTGTTCGCCCAAGCGCTTGAACTCTACGGGGACGATATCGATTCTGAAGAGGTGCCCGAAATTATCGATGCCTACGCCCGCATTGAGAAACGGTTGCTCGAGGTCGGGCGTAGTGAACGGGAGGCACGCCTAAAAGCATGGATCGAGCTTGAAAAAAATAAGGCAATCGAGACAGATCGGCTGACCTATTTCGCCCGTTTAAATCTGTACTTACAGGCCATGGTGCCAGCAGATGATCCGACCAATCTTATTTTTGAAATTGTCGAGAATGTCCCCGTCGAACGTATCGATGCTGAGGGTCTGGGCCAAATCGCGGCTAGCCTGGTAGATAAATATCCCCGAGTTGCGGAAGATTACCTCATCGCATTGGAGGATGAATACCCTGACAGTCGGCACTATAGCTATGCCCTCTACACCCGCGCGCAACTGCTGATCCAGGAGGGAGATTTTGAAGAAGCCCGTTGGCATCTCGCACAATTTAGAGCCGAGAGTCCCATGCACCCCCTGACGATCGACGTTACGCTCGATTACGCTGAGACGCTGACAAAAACCGGCGACTACGAACAAGCACGAACCGTGTTGGAAGATTTGCTGCGGCTCCGCCAAGCCAAAGGGCGTCCCCATGCAAAGGCGCTACTCGCTTTGAGTCAGAACGAAGCCGCTGCGGGTAATTTAAAACGAGCGGTCCCCTACGCGCAGCGCGTTTACAATGTCTACCGAGCCTACCACGATCTCGCGGCCGAAGGCTACTTAATGAGCGCATTACAATTAGAGGCACTCAATGAAACTGTCATGGC
>Ga0302114_10002341_pt1 | contig 12238 bp, 15 predicted proteins | sample AG5_Surface_MG_FD_203107 | JGI IMG/M metagenome (GOLD analysis project Ga0302114, IMG submission 203107) | Marine microbial communities from Western Arctic Ocean, Canada - AG5_Surface | ecosystem: Environmental > Aquatic > Marine > Oceanic | place: Canada: Western Arctic Ocean | collected...
TGATTTTCTCGGTTATTTTGGTTGCAGCCCTTGCATTCCATTCCAACTCCTTCTCATTTATAACTACCCACCTTCATCCTCAAAATACAAGCACAAGACCACCCTCCTTCCTCTTTTCCTCCACTCCCTCGACAAGATTGTCGGACCCGCAAAGGATGCAATGTTCCCGAACGAAGGGAAGGACGTCGTGTGCGATTTGTTTGAGGGGTGGATGGGGATGGGGGGGATCGACGGGATGGTCCACGAGAAAATAGTCACGCTGTTATTGCTCTGCGCGAAGCAGAAGACGTGGGGGTTGGAGGAGGTGAAGAGGAGGGTACAAGGGGGGCTGGGGACATTTGACTTGGTAGAGCTCGGGGAGCGGTGGAACGGCTGCGAGGTGGACGTGGGGAAGAAAAAGGAGGTGGCAGGGGGAGGGGGGGGGGGTGGAGGTGGCGCGAGTGGACTGCTGAAGAATGCAAACTCGAAAGTGAATGTGAAGGAGAAAGCGGAAAAGGAGGGCGTGGGGGGGAAACAGAACTCCTTCGAGAAGATCAAGGTCAAGTATTTGAGGCTGCTCAATATCTTCCCCAGCAGCATTCGAAAAGCTTTAAAAACGGAGTTTGGATTGAACTGTTAATAATGGAATAGAATATATTCAACACACAAAAAAAACTCATTCTATATACGCTGCTGTCTTCTCAACGCCATATTCTCGCCTTAAAAAACATATGAAACATAATGAAGTTTGAAATTAAAAAGGAATTAATCAAATAATTCTGATGCACGTGGTTCACGTGGTTACAAAATAGATCACGTAGTTCAATAATAATTTTTTATTCTGATATTTCCAACTCCACATACATACCAAAGACAACAATAGTCTTTCCTATTCACTCAATGGAGCGAAAGGATCCTGGAAACTCTGTTCGAGAAACTCCTCGCAGGACACATAATTTCCCTCAACCAAACACAAGTCAGAAGCCAAAATGTTGTACTCGTGAACCGTCTCGTTGAAGAGTGCCCAAAACTCTTCCTCAGGAACATTACGCTCTAGCGAACCAAGCGAGCCAAATCGAATTGAGTGGGGTTAGTTCAGTAGTGGATGTAGCTTAGGTAGCCATTTCGCTGGATTCATCGCGAGTATGCTCGTCTTCCTCAAGCTTCGCTCGCTCACCTCGGTAGAATGAAGCGTAAGAAGGGCTACCATCGGAGTTGAAACCCTGAGCCGTTCGAGTGCGTAAACGCTCGCCCAAACCATTTGTTGTTATCGTGGTCAGCTGGCTCTGAGACATGAATTCTGGCTGCCCCTGAAAAAAAAGGTTCTCCGGGAAGAACACTTGGTAAAGGAGAGCATTATCTCTTCCAATCAACTCAGTAATTGTGTATAGGCCCTGGTAATCACCCTCAACAATCCCCCCCAAAGCTGGGTTCGTAGAGCAAGTTGTTGCTGCTTGATCAGCCTGGAAGGTCTTCGCGTTTCCGTTGACCCCACAAATTCCTGGTTTGGTAACATTTGGATCGCGATCGGAGCATTGGTCTGTGGGAAGTGGAGAATAGAGAAACACGTTTCGTTGGCGATACGCATTTCCCTCAATGTTGCCGGTGATAAAACCTCTGTAATGGTCGTAGGGGTAGGGCCAACTTGATGAAACATAAGGATCGCCATTAGAACCAAAAAATGAATATTCTCCGACCCAATATCCCTTTTCATCCTCCCATTGTGCATAGTCGGAAAGTTCCACCTTGTCAGGGTCACAGTTTTTGGTTTTCTTGGATTTACCACGTTTGTCGCTGTCACTCGAGGATTTCTTCAAGGCTCGAAGATGAGCATTCGCCACCAAGAGGGGGAGAATGAGCAGTATTGATTTCATTGTCCTATTATTTTTGAAGTTTGGGAGTATTCAAGTTTATATTGTGCTAACTGCAAAGGGGAGGTAAAACTAAGTAACGAATGTAGTAGTGGTGCAGCGAATCACAACAAAACCTTCAAATTTTTTTTTTCACAAATCTTCGTGAAGTTTGTGCATTGCGTGCTTCACCAATTTCATCCCATCTTGACAATAGCTAGCTATTTAGAGCCGCCGAAAACTTTCATTCATTCGACCATTCTTCGTCCATCGATGATTTTCTCGGTTATTTTGGTTGCAGCCCTTGCATTCCATTCCAACTCCTTCTCATTTATAACTACCCACCTTCATCCTCAAAATACAAGCACAAGACCACCCTCCTTCCTCTTTTCCTCCACTCCAGCCTCGTCAACAACCATTTCCACACCTTCCTCCTCCTCCTCCTCCTCCTCAACAACCAACAACCTAACAAAATATAAACTCTCGACCCCGGAGAAGTCTCGTACCGTCACTTCCTACACCAAATCGGGCACCCTTTCAACCCTGTCCGTGAACCCCGACATTGTCGATGCCCCCTTTGGGTCCCACGTGGACTTTGTCCTCGATTCTTCCGGCTCGCCTATTCTCCTAATGAATGAGATTTCGATGCACACTGTCAACATTGACCAGTCCGCGAAGGGTTCCGGCACCTTGGTTACGCTCTTTGCCCAGCTTCCAGTTGGCGAAGGCCAGTCGGTATCCCGCGTGTCGGTCACCGGGACGATTGCGAAAGTTCCCGAAACATCCGAAGAGCTCGACGCTATGAAAATGTCCTTCTCGATTGCCCACAGCTACTACGATCAGATTGCTTCGAGTCCCAAGTTTAGCTTCTACAAACTCACCCCTGTGAAGATTTACTACGTGGGCGGGTTCGGCGTGCAGTCTAGCTGGGTCGACATTAAGGACTACGAGAGTGCACAGGCGGACATCATTGCAAAGGAAGGTGAGCGAGCGAAGCGAAGCGAGTCAGCCGACGATGAAGACGAGCATACTCGCGATGAATTCCGCGAAATTACTATTTGGGCTACATCTATTACTGAACTAACATTATCCCACTCAATTCTGTTGGCTCGCTCGTCGCTTCGCTTCGCTTCGCTCTGGAAGGCGCGACCATTGTCACAAAGTTGAACAAGAACAACATGGGCGATTTGAAGATTGTCTGCGAGCATCTTCTGGGAATTGAGTCCGTGGAGAAGGTCAGAATTGCGAGTGTCGATAGGCTCGGGATTGACGTTAGGTGCACGTACAAGAACAGGAAGGGCAAAATTGTCACTGATGTCTTCAGGATTGGGTTTCGTGTCGAGGTGATTAGCATCGAAGATGCCAAGAGTGAAATTTTGAAGATATTCCAGGAAGCTTGGGAGATCCAAGAGGGGGAAGATTGGGGAGAGGACGAGGAGGACGATGAGGTGGAGGAGGAGCTTCCCGTTTTTAAGTTGGCGAAAGACGCTACCTGAGAACAAATAAAATTGTTGATTTTGGTTGGTTCACCCATTCCCCCCCATCTCATCTCATCTCATCTCTTCCCTTTCTTTTTATCCTTCTCCTTCTTCTCTTTCTTACTCTTTTTGCTGCTCTTGCTCTTCTTCAGCTCCCCCATCTCCACCTCCATCGGCGGAGGCAGTATTACGCTCCCCTCTGTCTCCCTCGGCATTGGTGGAGGTAAGATGCTGCTCTCGCTCTCCGGCGGAGATCCTGGCGGTGGTGCAACGTCAATGCTCCCACTGGATGCTGCAGTCGGGAAATCCCAAGCTGTCTCACCCGTCTGAAAGTTCCAGTAGTACACACCGTTCTCGCTGTCCTGGATCGTCCACCCTGGCGGCAAAACCTCGCCCCCCCCCCCCACGCCCTCGTCTGGCGGAGGCATGGGTGGCGGAGGTGGCTGGTACTCCTCGTGGTCGAACGAGTCCTTAGTGTCGAACGAATCATCCCTGCGGCTGTCCACAGAAACATCATCATCCTCGTCGCCGTCCAAACTCGGCAGCGGCAAGATCGGAGGCGCAATGTAGCTGCTCAATCGCGGTGCCCTCCTATTCAGCTCCCACTCCGCATCGCTGCTCAGGTATTGCGGTTTCCTGTCTACATCACAGATGAAGCTCTTCCCACACAGGTGCAGCAGCTTGGTCATCAATTTGCTGCTCGCACTCAAGTTCAGTTCAATGTGATCCACTGTGATTCCCTTGATCCTGTTCTCCCTGTCCTTCATCGCCGCCTGCGCCGCCCCCTCCAGCACCAGCAGCATAATGTTGCTACTCACCGCCCCCAAAAGCAGGAACAGCGCTGCAAAAAGTGTCAGTATTTCTGTTGCAAGACTAGGTATGACTTGCTCGCAAGCTGCAAACGACACCATGCATGCCCCTGAGCTGGACCATATTTGAACAATCGCTTTGCGATAAAAGACGCGCCTTGTTGAACTAGCCGCCGTGTTCAAATCTGAGCTTCGAAAGCCGCCATACGTTGGAGTTACGGTCGATCCAGTGATTCGCCCTTTTTTGAGTTTTTTCGAGTTCTCACATTGGCGGTGCCATGCTCCTGATCTGGACCGTCCCTGAACAATTTTCTCGCACAAAAGATGCGCCTGGTTGAACTAGCCGCCGTGTTCAAATCTGAGCTTCGAAAGCCTCCATACGTTGGAGTTACGGTCGATCCAGTGATTCGCCCTTTTTGAAGTTTTTTTTTGCTTCGCCTCGCCTCGCTTCGCTCGGCGCTCGCCTCGCTCGGCGCTCGCCTCGCCTCGCTTCGCTTCGCTTCGCTTCGCTTCGCTCGCCGCTCGCTCACCTCCGTACCCCACTTCGGCCTCCACGAAAAAGCACATCGAGTCCTTTTCGTCCACGAAGCCGTAAGGGACGACCCTGTCCAAGAAGTCGCAAGTCGCTGGAATTAGGAACTCGCTGAGCATACCGATTTGGAGCAAGCAAACAACGATGCTAACAATGAAGACATCCATCGTTGCCCAGCCGCTCAGCACCTCCACGATGAAGTACCAGATTTTCAGTTCCTGCGACGCCGAGTGAGTTAGTTTAAGTGTGGTCTTCCACCCCCCCAACACCCCTTCCAACCCCCCCACTCTTACCTTGAGCGTCATCTCCTTCACGAAAACCACCACCATCGCGACGTGCTGCGCAATGGGCGTAATGACAGCAAACAAGATGCAGCAAACGGCGCAGAAATACACCGTGAAAGCTTCGATTAAGTTCTCCGTAATTTCCTCTCTAGCCAAAATCAAGCCAACGTTCCAAACGCTGTAGCTCGTACGGTCTGCCCCCTTATCTCCCAGATCGATAATCAGCCCAACCAACCCATTCCTATCGAACGACCACGAGTACATGACCCCCCCCAGCAGCGCGAACACCCCTGGCATGACCAGCATCGCCAGCATCAGCAACTGCCCCGGGCGTCTCAAACATATTCTGTCCGCTCCCCCGGCGTTCTCGAACACGTGGGAGTACAGCGCCGCCTTGTGTTTCGACAGTCCCGCCCTGTAGCCCTTGACGTCGTCCGTTCCGGCGCCGATCCAGGTCGTTGCGCGCCTTTGCCTGGTCGTGCTGTTGTTGTTGTTGTCGTTGTTGATGTCGGTGTTCATCGGGTTGTAGCCCTCGATTATGCTGCTAGAGTCCCTGATGGTGATGCTCTGCTCCTCCTTCGTCGGAAGTACTGCCGCTAATATAATATTAGTTTTCGTTGTTGTGTTTCTCAAGGCTCGCTCGCTCACTCACTCACTCGCTCACTCACTCACTCACTCACTCACTCACTCACTCACCTGCCGCAATCTTCTTCCCGCTCTCCTCTACCCCCCCACCCCCCCTCTCCTTCGCCTCCAGCGCCTTGTCGTACTCTTTGTCCAACGTGTCTTGAACGGCGTTCCTGTGCGCGATGATCATGCACTCGTTCGTGGCGGGCATCAGCACCCCCCCGATCATCGAGCAGAGGAGGCCGATCATCGGCGTCACCTGAAGGTCGATTTTGTAGAAACCCAGCCCCAGGAGCTGTTCGAGCTGAACGGGGCTGGTTACGTGCATGAGGAACGCCGTCATGACGAGGATGAAGACGTAAATGTCGATGAGGCTCCACTTTCCGAGAATGTCAAGGAGCCTAAATTTGGGTATTGGGTGGGTGGGTTAGTATTATTGTTTGTTGGCGAGCGCGAAGCGAGTTTAGCAACCGTGAGCGAAGCGAGCCAGCAACACTATACACTAGTTGTAACTAGCTCGCCAGCAACACCACACACTAGTTGATTGCGGCTCGCTTCGCTCGCGGCTCGCTTCGCGGCTCACCAAATGAAACCCCCTCGCCGCCCAACCGTTAGCTTGCTGGGGGGGAGGAACCAACAGGCGAGCAGGCCGCCAAGCTTTATGTACGGCCACATGAATGAGAAGCAGAAGAGAATGAAGAACAGGCTGTACACCTTCGCAGCCAACATCTGCTCCAAGCTCTCCTTGAGCATCATCCTCGCGAACCCTGCGCCGAGCGAATTGGGTGGAATAATGTTAGCTTAGTAGTGGATGTGGGTGGTTGCAGCCATTTCCGCTCGTTCGCTCGCTCGCTCACCTCTCAGGTCTATCATCTCCCCGCCAAACTCCATCCGAATATCCACGCTCGCGAGTACGTTCGTGTGGCTCGTCATGAACATGATTATGCAGAAGCCCAGCGCTCCGGGGATCCCAACCTTTTGCCACTTGGGCGTTTGGGGGTGGTACGCCAGCGCCAAGTCCTCCTTGAACATGTCGAACTCTCTTTTCTTGCTCAATTTCTTTTCCTGCGCGCCGAGCGAAGCACATTTTTGGAACAGGGGGGGACAAGCGAGCCAAAGAATTGAGAATAGTGTTAGTTTATTCAGTGGCTCTTATTCTCGTCTTCCTCAAGGCTCGCTCGCTTCGCTCACTCACTTCCTTCTCCCTGTAGTGCTGCTCGATCCTCTCAACCCGACACCGGTCAATGATCTCCTCCACGCCAAGCACGAGTAACACCGCTACCAGCAGACAGATGATCGTGATTGCCGTAGTAACTATGCTCTGCGGGATCCCGAGCGCGACCCCGTTGCCATATGGGGACGGGGGCTCAACAGCGATCTGCGCCGAGCGAAGCGAGGTATTATATATAAATTTTCAATGCAGTGAGCGAGCAAAAATAGTTGAGTAGGTTAGTTCAGTAATGGATGTAGCCATTTTGTCTGTAGCCCTTTCGCGAGATTCATCGCTCGCGTCTTCCTCAAGACTCGCTCGCTTCGCTCGCTCACCTTGCACGCCTCAACGCTCTCGTACTGCACCACGGGAGAGTAGTCATGCTTCATGTCGATGGCTCCTCTCGGGCCCGCAGAGGTGATGTCGGGGTTGGTCTGGCAGTTGCAGCTGGCAGTCGACCCGCGGGCCTGCGTCGAGCGCAGCGAGGCGCATTTTTAATGAAGCAAAATAGCAAAACAGTTTATTAGTGGAGGAGCCGTCTGCAGCCATTTCGCGGGTGTTGATTCATCGCGAGTATGCTCGTCTTCATCAAGGCTTGCGAGCTGTGAGCGAAACGAGCCAGCAACACCTACACTAGTTGAGACTAGCTCGCTTCGCTTGCTGCTCGCTTCGCTCGCTGGCTCGTCTTCATCAAGGCTCGCTCACCTTCCGGGTCAGTGCATCTCGGCTCTGCGCTCCCATCAAGTTCACCGTGAACTTCTCAAGGAGAGAGTTTACGTTGGCGGTGGCTTCGTCCTGAGCGGCCTGGCTCTTGGAGGCTAGTGCTGCCTCGACAAATCGAGGGCCGGAGCAGCCGACTTCAGTTTCGCAATCGATGTCGATGAGGAACTGAGCGAAGCTGTTGTTGATGAGTGATAAAAAGGTGAGTGAGTCATTTGAATTAATTCAATTGGCCACAAAGTTGAATACTCACCTCGACTCGAAATCAAACACCGCGGTCTCGTCCAGCGTGCCAAACCAACAAGTCGGCAGCAGCGTCTCCCTGAATTTGATGTTCTTCACCAGCCCCTTATTCGCCTTGACCAACAACGTAAACGCCGTGTAGAGCTTCTTCATGTTCGTCGAGACGATGAAGTTGTCCCTAATGTCAATTTGGTCTGTCAATAGGCCAATGTGCAGGTCCACGGTGAAATTCATTTTGGGAAAGTCCTCGCCATTTGCGATTTCAATGAAGTTCTCGAGCCGGAAGGGGGTCATCGCTTCTAAAAGCTTGATCCGCGTAACGGAGTCCAGCCCAGAGATGTAGCCGTTCTTCATCCCGAGCTGTGCCAGCCAAATGAAATGTTGGTTAGTTAAACAAAATTGGCGAGCGGCGAGCGAAGCGAGCTAGTCACAACTAGTGTATGTTGTTGCTGGCGAGCGGCGAGCGAAGCGAGCTAGTCACAGCTAGTGTATGGTGTTGCTGGCGAGCGGCGAGCGAAGCGAGCTAGTCACAACTAATGTATGGTGTTGCTGGCGAGTGGCGAGCGAAGCGAGCTAGTCACAGCTAGTGTATGGTGTTGCTTTAGCTCGCCTCTCTCGCGGCTCACCTCCAGCCCGAACCTGAACTTCGACAAGCCCAAGTATGCCTCCCAGGTCCACCATGTCCCTTCTTCGAAGAGCTTAATCGACCCCTCGGTTCCGCTCTGATCCTTCGTCGCGACGCCGATCAGCTCGTTCACCTTGGTCAAGTTCCCAGCCAGCTGCTCGTGCAGTAGCTCGAGCGCCTCCTTGACGAGTGGCTCAGTTTGAAAGTTGACGAATTCAGGCGGGTTGGCCAACGGCGGGGAGGGGCACGAGTGCTGCGCAGTAGACAGTTAGTGCCCTGGCTCAAAATTGCCACAATGTGCCACTCACTCACTCACTCACTCACTCACTCACTCACTCACTCACCTTCCCCCGTATCTCCTCGATCTTCTCGTTGAAAGTACTGCGCAGAGACGTTTGGGACATCATCGGAAGCAGCCACTTCATCAAATCGTGGTACCCGTCGTACGCAAAGTCGGCCATCTTGTTGATCATGTACGTGGTTCCTGGGTCGATCAACCCAGTCAGCTCCGGCTTGACGAGCGGCTCAAAAACAGTAACGTTCAAGTAGGTTAATTTGAACTCTTGGAACGCCCCCAAAACGCAATCCACACTGTTGTCGAAGATTCCCCCCAAGCTCAATGCCTCCCCCAGGTACATGTCCAGTGCGCCCATGAAATCAAAGTCAATGGCGATATCTCGTAGCTGTCAAGCGAAGCGAAGCGCATTGGTGGGTTAGAACTAGTTGTGTGGCGAAGTGAGCCAGAAACACCAATACTAGTTGTGACTAGCTCGCTGTGACTGCTCGCTGTGACTGCTCGCTGTGCCTAGCTCGCTGTTACTGCTCGCTCGTTGCTCGCTTCGCTCGTTGCTCGCTTCGCTCGTTGCTCGCTTCGCTCGTTGCTCGCTTCGCTCGTTGCTCGCTTCGCTCGTTGCTCGCTTCGCTCGTTGCCTCGCTTCGCTCGCAGCTCGCTCACCTCTAGCGCATTGACGTTGAAAGTCTCCTCGATGACGTCGTTCGTGCTCTGCGCTACGGCAATGTCAGTGATCTTCGAGGGCCAAATTTGCATCGTCATAACAAACTCGATGCTCAACTTGTCCATCCTGAACTCGTTGTTGACGGTGAAGTCGCTGCTAAGGCTCAACGGGAGAAAGTGGGTGAACGTGTTCAGCCCGCCGAGCTTGATTTCGTTCAAGTGGACTTGGTGCGTCGTGAATTTATCAGTCCCGTTCATGATCATCAAGTCGAGCTTGCCCATGCTCAGGATTCCATCCCCGTCAGTCGCATCATTCACAATGTTGTTCATTCCAATGTCCTTGTACTCGGTGAAACCACTCTCCGTCTGCAGCCCCAAATAGTTGGAAATCGCATCCTGAACCAACTGGACCACCCAGTTGTCAGGGTGCGTTAAATTCCACAGGTTGACCTCGTGGTGCGGCTGCGCCGAGCGAGTGGGTTAGTTTAGTAGTGGATGTAGCCGTCTGGCTCGCTCACCTTCATGGTTGCGTTGAAATTGTCCATTGACGCTAGCTTTCCAAGCATGGGGGCTTGGGCGCTCATGGGGTCGAAGGTGAGTTCTGCAATCGTATCGTTGATCCAGGGGTCGAAACTAGCCTGGTTCATCTCAGTCATAAGTTCGTGGAACAGGCCCACGAGGAGGTCCTTCGCTACCAGGTCCATCAGCAGCTTGTCCTCGATGACGCTCTCCAACAGCGGGACGATTACAGGCTCGATCGCATCCAGAAAAAATTCTGTGATAGTCCCGGCAAAGCTAATATCATCGAGTAAGACATTAGGATTTGTACCAGCAAGGACTTCAACCCGCCGAGGAGGGGCCCCTCCAACCCCCAACTTTTCCCCAGGTCTCGGATGGAATCTAATATTTGCCTGCAAGGAGCTCTCACTCGTGAACGCCTGCGCGGTCCCGTCACTGTGCAAAATACCCCCAGGCGGGTCAGTTTGTGTGTCGTAGTACGCCCACGCGATATCAGCCGCCAGGCCGATGCTCCTAACGTCCATGCTCATGTCAATCCACCTATTTTTCGAATCTATACTGTGAGAAATCGTCATGTCGCCAATGGAAATGTGCGTGAGCACAATATCCTTGATGGTGATCTCGATGGGGACAGAATCTGTGATTTCGATCGGGTCCGGGTCCGGAATTATCATCGCAACCTTGCCTAAAATTCGATTAAGCTTAGCGAAGTCGCCATTGACCAAATCTCGGCGATCTTGATTGTCGTGGTCTAGCTTCATGATCTTTGCACGGTGATACATGCGGTCAAACGTAAGAGTAGCGAGGATTCGTCTGAACTGCTCCTTCCCGTTCGCTGTGAGCGAAGCGAGCATGACAGGATGGTGTTTTGTTAGTATGGAGGATCTGGTTCGCTTCGCTTCGCTTCGCTTCACTATCACTCACGGGTGTTCACGTCATAGTTGTCGTAGTAGTCACAGTTGGGCGAAAACAATTTGCGATAGGGAGGAGGCATGTTGAGTGCGTGGGGGGTGTGGAGTCTCTCAAAGGAATCGTAGTTCGGCTCCTGAGGGAGCGTGTGGAGGAAGATTGGAGAGTTGGGGTCCGGGGAAGTTGGCTTGCAGTTGGAGGAGGAGACTGGGGGGTCGACAGTGTTGTCAATGTGAGTGAAGCATGTGTTTTTTGCGAGAAGCTTTCCTTCATCTTTGGAACACAAGAATAATTTGGATTTTTTATTTGTGTGTCCGAGGGTTGCGCCAAGGAGGCACAGGTGAGCGAACAGAATTCTCATTTTTTGGGAGTTGAGAAATTCTGAAAAATTGAATAATTTTGCTTAGCAGATCTTTCCTGGGAATAATTGTTAAGAGAATTTATAGGGTTTGGGCCCAACAGTACAACTCCTCAAAACTCAAAACTCTCGTAAATTTAAATAGAAATCTTGGTGTGTATTTATCATTGTTGTGTTCTCTATCATGTTTGCTTTATACTTTTGTGATTTGTTTTTACTGTCGTTTTTAGTTGCTGTTGCTGTTGCCGTAGCCGTTGCTGTTGCTTGTTTTATTATTGAAGTTACTTATTATTGCTCACCCTCGACCAGTCCCGAATTATATCTCTCAGTATCATTGAGCACGTTTTTCTTCCTCTGATCCCTCTCCTCCTTGCTAATCTCCCCGTCAACGTAGCTCTGGGTGATGATCTGAAGCATTCTCGCGCCAAGCCTCGCGTTGGGGGAGTTAGGAGCCTGCTGCTGGCCCCCCACCCCTTCATTAACGCCCGCTTGCCCCTTTTCACCAAACAGATCGCTCCCGTCCTCCCCGAATCCGTCAGATCCCCAAATGCTGCTGGCCGCGGCACTGTTTGCCGCGTTGTTCGCGCCAAACAAGCTAGTCACGTCAAAGTCGCCGAGGTCGTTCCCGACGTTCAGGTCGATTGTCGACGAATCGGAAGGTGCAATTGCGGCAGAAAGCCTCGCTCTAGTCAATTCCTTGAGCTCCTGAACAGTCAGCCCGTGAGCCGGGCTGCTGTTTGCGGCTGCGTCGGCGGCAGCGTCTTCGTCGTCGCCGTCGTCCAAGATGTTGTTGATGCTGCTGAAATTCTCGTAGTCCTCGCCAATGTCCTCGTCATCCACGTTGTCGTAGGAGATGTCTATGGAGGAAGAGGGAGGAGGAGGGGACTGACCGTATAAGTGGTTGAGGGAGAGATTGTTGAGGAGGGTGGAAGGGGGTGGGGGGATGGGATTGGGGATGGGGGGTTGCTGGTAGTATTGATGCTATAAATGAAGTGAATTAGTTTTGGTAAAAACTGAGGCTGAGACTGAAACTGAAATGGAACTTACCTGCACCTGCTGCTGCTGCCTCTGGATATTGTTGAGAGAGAGCTGACTGTCACTGTAGTTGCGGCGGTTCGAGGGCATCGTTTTTCGCTGAGG
>Ga0302114_10002342_pt1 | contig 12238 bp, 12 predicted proteins | sample AG5_Surface_MG_FD_203107 | JGI IMG/M metagenome (GOLD analysis project Ga0302114, IMG submission 203107) | Marine microbial communities from Western Arctic Ocean, Canada - AG5_Surface | ecosystem: Environmental > Aquatic > Marine > Oceanic | place: Canada: Western Arctic Ocean | collected...
TATACGGCGGGACCCTATACGTTTGAGTGAGCCGGCGGGACGATTATTTTAAGATTAAATGAGGAAGGGGGACTGTTCTAGCTGAATTTATGTTTTACATTGCTTTTTTTCGGGTTGCCTATCTGAACTTAAGTTCAAATTGATAATTGTTCAATTCTTTCTGCTCCATCAAAAGTGAAGATTATGGCGATTAATCAGCACCACAAATTAATGAAGAAGGGTGATTGGCCCACAGCATTTGAAGTCATGTATCACCCAGATCTGGACTTAGATTTGCTCAGGAGAAAGTACAAGGAGAGAGATGAGCATGGACGACTGCCACATCATTGGATGGCAGCGAAAGCTCAGACACACACACATGCTCTTGCCTATGTGGGCGTGCAGTCGATTTGCTACAATGAAGAGGCCCTCATCACACGAGACAATAAAGGCGAAACTCCCATCGACATTGCCCGTAGGAGTGGAGCCTGTGCTGAGATCATCGGCTTGCTCTCCAACACTCCCGAGGAAGCTCTTTCGTTGGGTTGGGATGGGATGGCCCGCTTGTACGCACCAGTGGCTTATTGGTTGAATGAGATGGTTGATTGGATCGAATCACGATCGTATGCAGACTGTCACAAGTTCATCAATGAGCACGATGACGAGTTGGTGCGTGAAGTGCTCAAACACTACAATTCTAATCTTCTTCAACAGGTTGTTTGCTATAGCCAGGTATACAGCGACTCCCTCGTGTTTCTTGCTCTTCGAATGATCCATCGGCACCCACTTTCCCTCACCACTAAAAACGACTCATGGCCTCAGGGAGCAACGCTCCTTGGTTATTCTCAAAATATAAATGCGTGCATAGAGATCCAAAACATCCTCCGCATCACTCCAACCCAAATCTCCTCCACCCCCTTCCCCACCCTCCTCCGACAACACCTCCCCAAGCAGTTCGTCGACTCGTCAATCTTCGGCACGTACAACACCGCTTGCACGTTCATCAAGCACATGAAGTACGACAAGGCTGAGCTGGTCGAGGTGGAGGACATGTTGAAGAAGCCGACCCACAAGTGCGACGTCTGTAAGACCCCCACAACGAAAGCTTGCGCACGGTGCAAAACCAGCTACTTCTGCGGCGCCGAATGCCAAAAAGCAGCTTGGAAGAGGCACAAGAAGGTTTGCAAGGCACCGATGAGTCCACCAGCGAGTGAGGCAGAATTGCGGGTTTTGCATAAGGGCATGCTCCTCCTCAACCGGTGCATCCAAGAACCTGGGGCGGGAGACGGACCTACAAGTGTGGTGTTAGATTTTTTGAGGTTCAGTGGATGTTGGCGATGACTTGGGAAGAGGAAGACTGAAGTTGCTGAATGTGAAATGTAAAATTGTGGTTGTATGCAATTTCATCTTTTTTTTTATTGTTTATCATTTAGTCCTGGGGTCTCCATTCGTTTTACCATCCCACATCCACGCATTGTCCGATTTCCTTCCGATATCTCTCATTATTTTTTTCTCTTTCAATTTCAATTTCCGGGGCACTGCGCGGACAGGTGTCCGAACTTCCCGCAGGTGTAGCACGCTTTACCTCCTCCTCCTCCTCCTCCTCCTCCTCCTCCTCCTCCCCTGAAGTTGCCTCCTCCTCCCTGGTTCTGGCCCTGGTTCTGGTTCTGGTTCTGCCCCTGCTTCATCGCGCAGTTCGCGCTGATGTGTCCAGTGTTTCCGCAAACATAGCACTTCTTCATGCTGTCGTTGTTCATGCTGTTGCTGTTGTTGTTGTTGTTGTTGGCAAAATTGTTCCTGTTGTTGTTGTTGTTGTTGTTGTTGTTGTAATTGTTGTTGTTGCTCTGAATGTTGCTGGATTTGTTCTTGCAGTTGGCGGCAATGTGCCCGATGGCACCGCAGCTGAAGCAGCCCTTGCCTCCTCCACCACCACCTCCTCCACCATTATTGAAGCCACCGTTGTTTCCACCGTTGAAGCCCCCCCCCCCTACGCCACCACCACCACTAGCCTGGCCGTCAATCTTCACCCCAATCTGCCTCCCATCAAGCTCAGTTCCATTGAGCCTCTGAATGGCATTCGCCGCGTCCCTCGATCGCTTGAACACCACGGTCCCAAACCCCTTCCCCTCAACAACGTCCGCCCTGTCAACCTCCCCAACCGTCCTAAAGTGGTCCTTGAGGCTCTTCCAGTCGCTCTCAAAGCTCAAGTTACTAACAAACAGGCTGCAGTTGCTACTCCCCTTCCCGGCCTCCCTATCCTCTCGGACGAAGATCGGCCTGTTGTTGAGCATGGTGTTCTGAAGCTCCTTGATCGCCCTGGCGGCCTCCTGGGGCTTGTAGTAGCTAACGATCCCGCAACCCTTGGACCTCCCGTCCTCCCCGGTGAGAATATCAGCCTTCTCAACGTTTCCGGCGGACCGCATCGTGTCCTTGAGGTCCTGCCAGCTCGTCTCAAACGCCAGGTTCCCCACATACACGGAGGTGGAATTCCTGTGACCTCCGGCGGACGACTCCCTGTCCTCGCGGACGAAGATCTGCCGGCCGTTCAGCTCGGTGTCGTTGAGGGTTGCGATTGCGTTTTGGACGCCCTCGGCGGTGGAGAACTCGACGATTCCGCAGCCCTTTGAACGGCCGCCTTCCTCCTCGAGGACGTCGCAGTAGACCACGTCGCCGGCTTCGCGCATGTGGTCCTGAATTATATTTATATTCAGCGTGGAGTAGCGTGAATTTTAGAGTTAATTTAGAGTTGAGTTAGTTTTGAAACTGCTGCATAGTTTTACGCACACACACACAACAATGTACGCACACACACAGCAACAACACAAACAAAACACACAGCAGCGCCATTTTACCCACAACCACAACCACAACCACAACCACAACAACTTCACCCACCTTAAGATCCTGCCAAGCAACATCCCAGCTCAAGTTCCCAACATAAACCCTCCTCGTCTGCGCCGTAGCAGGGTTGAACTGTCCGTTGTTACTGCTCGGAACCTGAACCTTGGGCACCCTGGTGGCAGTATTCTCGTCCTCGCGATCCTCCCTGGCGAAGATCTTCCTCCCCATGAGCTCCGTGTCGTGGAGGGTTTGGACCGCGTTGCTCGCGTCGGAGTCGGAGGCGAAGACGACTATTCCGCAGCCCTTCGAGCGGGAGTCGCCGCCCTGGAGGACGTCGGCGCGGATTACGACGCCGGCTTGGGAGCAGTGGTCGCGGAGCTCGCGGAAGGTTACTTCCCAGGAGAGGTTGCCTATGAAGACGCGGCAGCCCTTTGTTGCGTCTTCGCCTGGAAGGGTGAGAGGGTGTTGGGGGGGGGTGGGGGGGGTTAGCATTGAGCATTGAGCATTGAGTATTGAGCTTGGGTGAAGTTAATATATTAAAATAATTTCAGGGCTTCATGCCCCAGCATTTCCCCCCAAGCATTTCGCATTTCGCATTTCGTATCTCGTATTTCCACCGCGCCAAGCCCTCCTCCTCCAAGCACATCCTCATACCTTCAGTCTGGGCGCCCCCATCCCCGCCAGCAGTGGCTTTGTAAGGTGCTCCACCAGCTCCTCTGACCTTTCGGCCACGCTTTGCTTTACCTCCGCCCTGGGAGCTCTGGCTGCCCTTGTTCTCAGCGATCAGCTCCTCAAGTGTTCTGTCCATGGTTGATGTGACTGGGTGATTTGATGTGTGGTTAGAGAAGGTGTGAAGGGAGTGGACCAACTTTGGCTTCGAGGGGAAAGTCAAAAAAGTTTTATTCGCTTCGGTGAAATCTTGTGTAATTGACAATTACACAGCAGATGTAATAGTGTGTAAAAGTAGCGTTGAGGGGATGAGTGGGTTGTCAGTGTCTTACATGGAGATATAAAATTTGAGGCGGATCGCTTTTCTTTGGCACTTTTGCACTTCTTGGTCGTGCAAACTTTAACAAGAATGTGGCTCGTGCTGATTTTGGCAGCCACTACCAATTCTCTCGCTATTAGTTTCAAAAGAAGTTCTCGACGTACTTTTATAGTTGTTGCCACAACATCAGTGGTTACGCCGTTGGTTTCGAAAGCAGCTGAGCTAAAATCCGACGAATTCGATATAGTCTACAACCCTTCCCTCGGCCCGCTCGGCCTGTATCTCGAGGACGTCACCTATGGCACTGCTCTACGAGTTCAAATCTCTAGAATAGACCCTTCCTCCCAACTCCTCACCCAGAAATCCTTCCAAGACTACATGGAGAAAAACCCTCCCTACTTATCAGCTACTTACGACGACTACCTCGAGCTAGTCTCATCCAACATGGCTGGTCAACCCGGGCTTTCAATATCGGCAGTAAATAAAGTTTCCTCGGAGAGAACGAACGCTCGTGGCGTTTTGATGATGCTCAACGATGCCGCCCAAGCCCAATCCCCCACCAACCCCTTCGTAACAATTACGCTGAAGTCTTCGAGCGGTTTCAACGACAAGCTCGCGGCCCTCTCTCCCGAAAGTCCTTCAGCTACAACGAACATATCTCCGGTCTCGTCAAGCGACGAAGAGCAGAACGTTATCGTCACTCAGCTACGACAGCCGCAATTTTCAACAACAGCGAAAAACGGCGATCTCGTTGAAATCTCGTACACTGCTTACGCTAAGGACGACAAGGGCGCTATCTTTTCGTACGACACTTCCAAAAAGCAGACCGGCGATGTTACGATCTTGTTCGTACTGGGGAAGCAACCATTCGGACAGTTTCCACCAGCTTTCAATATCGGAGTTCTTAACCAGAAGATTGGCGAGGTGAGGCGAATTGAGGTGCCTGGCAGATTGAGCTACGTCAAGGGGGGCAAGGAGAAAGAAGAACGAGCTGTCTTCTACGACGTAAAGTTAGTATCAGTCAACTCCATTTACAACTGAAATGTTAATGTTAATTTCCGCTACGTGTTACTAGTATTGTTGAAGTCGATTTCCTTGTCGACCTCCATCCAGCTCGGCTCCTTCGACGTCCAGGGAAAAGAAATCGCGGACTGATTTCTATTCGCGTTGTCTAGCCGACGGCTTTAACCTATGCCTTAACGCATCCACCTCCCTATCCAGCTGTTCAATTGTCTTTTCGTCCCTCGCCCGCTCCGCCTTGAGCCCAACAATTTCCTCTCTCGCTTCTTCCTCAATTTGTTTTTTCCTCGCTTCTCTCTCCAGCTGTTTAAACGTCTTCGCCTTCACGTTGATGGTGTTTGATTCGGCGATGGCGATGGTCTCAACTTCTTCCTCCTCCTCCTCCTCCTCTTCGCCATCAAACAAGTAATTTCCGAGACTGTTCGATGAGTGTCGATTGATTAGAGAAGAAGGCTCAAAAATATAAACTTCCAATCGCTGCTCACCTGTCTTCACCTTTTCCACCCAATTCCTCCTCGTCGTCCCCCCAAACATCCAACGCATCCTCCATTTTCTTCCTCTCACTTTGCTCCTTGCTTTTAATTTTCTTAATCTCCTCCCCCTTTCTCTTGTTCTCGCCTTTCACCTTGATAATCAAGGACTTGAGCCGAACAACCTCGTCCTCAAGCTCCTCGACCTTTTCGTTTCCCTTTACTCGCAACAAGCGCAGATTGTTGCAGAGGCTTTTGCTGTGCGTCAGTCTGTTGGTTTGTTGGAGGAGGGATTTCTTCAGGGTGGAGATTTCGGTTTGCAGGCTATTGTTGTTGTTGCTGCTGCTGGTTGATTTTATTGACACGTCCCCCCTAAATCCCAACCCCGGAGGATTCGGCGGCGGCAAATCCCTTAACTTCTTCTTCTTCCGCTTCGCCTTGGCCTTTTCTTCCTCCTTGAAGTTCTCCTTCGACGCGACAATCTGGTCCCTCAGGTCAACGACGGTTTTCTCCAGTGCCCGAATTGTGCGGAGCTGTCCTTTCAGCCGTAGGTTAAGCATTTTGATATTTTCGGGTTTGTTGCTGCTGCTGCTGCTGCTGCTGTTGCTGGCTTTTTTCGTTTTGCCTTTTACCGCCACCCTCTGCGGTGGAGATTTCCCTTCTCGCTCAACCTCCTCCTCGCCCATTTTCTCCACCATGTCTGCTAGCACATAGTTCGGGTTGTACTGCAGTTGATCGAGATCCTGCAGCAAGTGTGAGGTGGTTCCAGAAATAGCTGCCATAGTCACATTGTCCGCTAGCCCTTTAATCCTTCGGCTGCTAGAAGAATTTGTGGATAAGTTTTGAATTTCGGAGATTGAGATGTGCTCCAAATTGGAAGTGTGGGTTTGAGTTTGTGTTTGGGACAACGACGAATTATGTTGATTTGTTTGCTGGCATTCCTCTATATTCCTGATTCCACGAAGAAAGCTATCTGTTGCGACTCCCTCCCCATCCACCACTATGTTGAATCCGCTAGCCATGTACTTGATTTTTTGAAAATTTGAACAACGTGAAAATGGCTTAAAAGATATTGCAATGGAACTTCGACACTTTCTCCCACTAATCCCACATAGCCTCTCCTACAATAATTTTGGAGTTTTGTATAACTGCAGGGACGGCACTCGTCCCGGAAGGTTTGATGTGAAAAAGTTGAAAATGTTAACTGAGCTGATTTCAGCAACCACGACAGCATCACTCATGCTGCAACTGAGGGACGACATGAACGACGCTGCGACCAAGAGCTCGGTCGTGAATTTTTTGATCGACTGTTTGAGAGTACATGACATGACGAAGATGAAGGAGGCGGAAACTGAAATGGAATTGGATGAGAGTGAGGTTGAGGGTGAGACCCATCATCATAACAACAGCCCATTAAAAAACAGCCTACATCACCACTACGATATCAACCCAGACTCGAAGAAATTAATCGAAGAACACCCAAACGAATTCCTTTCCACCAATGTTATCGAACTCATCTTCAAGATCTTTGACATTGGCCCGATCATCGATCTGCAAACTCTGACGGATATGATGCAAAATGCGGGGGAAGAAAACGGGTCGATGAGGTTGGACGACGAAGTTTATGATGATGTTGTGAGCATAGAAGTCGTGAGAACATTTATGAAGGGGTTCTGCGGGGGGGTTGAGGGTTTGATGGACGAGTTGGGGGTTTAAGCTTGGAAAAGGGGTAGTTTCGGCTTTTTTAGATAATTTAGAAATAATATGATATGATTATGCCTTTAGAAATGGAAGCTTCAAAAACTGATTACTTATGATGTACGACCAGCTCGCGCACGCTCTGTAAATCTATGCTCGACCTCCGGCGCTGTCTAGTGCCCCCCGCGTTCAGTTGACGGAGGTGGGCGTCCGGAATGAACTCGTCGCCGACAGAGGAAATGAATTTTGGAGTGAACCAGGGGGGGGATGTTCGCACCCACTCCGCCCAGTTGTCGCGCATGTAGGCGATCACCTCCGGTTTGATGATATCGGTGTAGCTGTGGTGGTTGTCGAAAATGGTGAGCATCTTCGTCTCGGGATTGTCGCTCTTCCTGAACGAGTCGATGGTGAACTGCCAGCCCGTTATTGTTGACACAAACGTGTGGTAGAATTCTGACTTCGTTACGACCAGGAAAGCTACCGCGCACGCTAACCACATGATCGCCAGGAAGGTGAAGGCCGAGTTCAGCATGTCAGGGTCTGTTTTGTCCTTTATTGAGCTCCTCCTGTAGAAATACAGCGAAACGAAGGGGTAGCACTGACTCACAATCGTCTGGAACGAGAACAAAGCCCCGCCATATACTTTGGGGCCTCGGAGGTGCAGCATGCCTGCAAGTAATTGAATTTGTTAGAATGTGATGAAATCGCTTCTCTCTGCCTAAATCACTCACTCACCTGTGTAATCCACCAGTATCTTAAATATAGTGTGGCCAACCAATGCAACCACCCACTTTAGCCCGCCCTCGATCCCAACGACCCACAGGACGTAGTCCCTCCTCACCAACTTGTACAGATGGTACAAAACGTGCTCTGCAAGAATGATGCCGAAGGTAAGCTCCTTGCTCACTGAGAGGAGCAGAGCGGTGCCAATGGTGCGGCTGAGGTTGTGGAATGCGGCGAGCAGAATCAACAAAACGAACGTGATTCCTCGTTCTGTGTTGCCGTCCTTGATGTAGCCGTAGAACAGCGGAACTTCCTTCCTATTTGCCACAGAAACATCCAAGTCGAATGAGATCATGGCGCTCGCAAACCCGGTCGTCAGGGTGCTGATCAAGATCGAAATCAAGAAAAACATCGTCTTTTCCGGCGAGTTGATAAACACGTAGGCCTGTAGAAGACCTCCGGGTATGCTCTCTAACGCGAGCTCTGTCGCTTTCATAAGAGCCATCTCCATAAGAGGATTGAAAGTTGAATCTTTATCTTCATAGCCAGTTGCCACCCTGAACGCGTCCACTGCCGGTTTCAAAAATGTGACAACGAACGCACTTTCTCGCAGGATTACCCACTTGCTTTTTTTATGGTTTTGCATATATGTGCCAAGAAGCTGTGCAGCAAGAGACGAGCCAATCATAGCGATCAGTGAGTACGCTTCTGACGTGTTGCCGCTCGCTTGGTAGGTGTTAATTACCCCCGCGTCAGTTATCATATCCATGATTGAGAGCCCCGCCCCAAGCCCGACCCGCCACTTCAGTCCTAGTTTACTGCTCTGCAAGAGCTGCTTGGCGATCGCGTTGATCATCGGTTCGAACCACGCATGGTCTGCAAAGAGCGGCACCAAAACCTTGTTGTCCAATTTCCACGCGTCGACGGCCGCCGCGGGCTCTGTGGTCGTGAGCAGGAGGAGCGCGAACGATCTCCCAATCTTCGTTGCTTCGGCATCAGTAAGATCGTTTAGAATTTTGACTGCCGAGACTGGTGACCTAAAAATACGAGCGAGTTGGCTATTTTGAGGCTCAACGCCGACTTTGTTGCCACCTTGCTTCGTTTTTTTGTGGAAGAGTTTGTTTTGCAGGAGGGCGAGCATCATGCCATCAAGTTGGGGGAAAGTTGTGGTTTTCAATTGGTGGAGCGCCTCGTTCTTGGACAAAAACGCCTCTAACCGCTTTTCCACGCTCTCCCCCTTCTTCTTGATCATCAGCATTATTCCCATATTCTTCCCGTCCTCTGCATCGAGTTGGTTGAGTTTTCGTTGATGTTGGAAGTGAATCTGCCACCTCGTGGGTGCGCTCATGAACTTCGGGAGGTCGCGATTGACGACCCATTGCGGAATGTGCCCACCCATCTCTCCCTCAGCGTAGTTTTCGACTCGGGTCTCGCTATCACTGATCTTAGTCAAAATGTACATGTTCCGAATCACAGCACGAACTCGATCGGGGTGAACGTTTCTCGCTCTCTCTTCGATGAAGCAGGGAACGCTGACCAAAATGACCTTTTCGGCTTCAACCTTAGTGATCACGGACTGGAACCATTCTCGGTCATGAACTGGATTGGGGAATGACATTGCGTAATAGTTGATCGAGTGGTGGTCGTTGTAAGCTTCTTCAATCTTCTCAGTAAAGTTGGAGGAGTTGTTTTCTGCCTCAATGAAGTTGTGGAGCTCTTGGAGGGTGGAGCGGACGATTGTGGTGTAGTAGCCAGTTGTTGTGTGTTTGCCACTGGCAACATTCTTCTTGCCCTGAGCAAGAGGGGAGTCAGTTGTCATCGTCTTTGACTTGCTTGTTTTGAAAGCTGCTGCAATTTCAAGCAACTGGTTGACTGCATTGTTCTCTTTTGAAGTATAGGGAGTGCTGGTCATTGAATGCTCATCTGCCATAGTGCAGAATTGTGTGGCAAATCGTTGTGTGAGATTTTTTTTTTTTTTTCCCATTCTGAATTCCGTGGTTTCGCTGTTTTTTTTCATTTGTTATTGTTGTTCAAGCATGGGCTCCCAAGAAGATAATCAACTCCGTGCCGATATGGACGCGTTGCGAAGTGAAAATAATCAACTTCGATCCGATTTCCAAGAGCTGCGAAAGCTTCTCAACCAACAAACTCTTACAACAACAACATTACAAGTTCAAAATGAGCAGATGCTTCAGATCCAGGCCTCAAACGAGCAAATTCTGCGACAACAACGAACTGACCTCTTTGCCGAGATTCGAGCCATGTCCTCCAAGAGAAGCAGACCCTACGAACCAACAACAGATACACCAACAACAGATTCACCACCTCCAACAACAACAGCAACTTCCACGTCAACCTCACAAGAGAAACAGCTAGAACCCATCGTCGACGCCCTCCTCGAACTCCGCTCCAACAGCCAGCCGAGCAACTTAAGCCACGTCGAGAAAGTGTTCACCAATCACGCAACCCTCCTCGCTCCTCTCGAATCGGTCTGTCCAAAAATAAAAATCCTCCTCTCCCACCTCCTGACCAACGCAGCCACGGTGAAGCAGAAAAAAGCCAGGGTCTCCGCCGGCAGCGAGGCGACTAGACTGCGTGAATTGACCGACGCCGAGGCTGAAGTGCTGGGGAAGTCGTTCAGGAAGTTTCTGCTCGGAAACAAAGAGGTGGCTACAGCGGTGAACGCGTGGAAGCTCGACAACCCCATCCTGCAGCCCTTGTTCACGGAGCTCATCTTTGCGCCCATAATAATAGCAATTGCAAAGGAACTTATGGTGGCCTCGAAGCTCGGACTGGCGAAAAGAGTTGCTCTCGGCGCGGGGCTCTCAATCATGGACATGATCACCGACACGGGTGTCATCAACTCATACCGAGCGAGCGGGAATATGACGGGTGCTTACTTACTTCTGGCAATGATTGGCTCGTCCATTGCAGTACAACTGCTGATCACGTACGCGCAAAACAAAAAGAAGAGCAAATGGGTAATTTTGCGAGAATTTGCGTTCGTCGTCACATTTTTGAAACCTGGAGTGGACGCATACAGAGTGGCGACCGGCCACGAGGACGAATATGCCGTTGTTAGTCCACTACAGGAGATGGGTTTTGGAAAAGCGGCAGAGCTCGCGTTCGAGAGCATACCCGGAGGTCTTCTACAGGCCTACACGTTCATCAACTCCCCGAAGAAGACGATGTTTTTCATGATCTCGATCTTGATCAGCACACTGACGACCGGCTATTCGAGCGCCATGGTCTCGTACGATATGGACGTGTCTGTAGCTAACAGGAAAGAAGTTCCATTGTTCTACGGCTACATCAAGGACGGCAATACGGAACGAATCATCACCTTCCTTCTGCAGGTGAGCGAGCGCGAGTGATGACTGCAGACGGCTTCATCTCACTGATAAACTAACATTATTCCACACTCGGCGCTCCGCTCGGCGCAGATTCTGCTCGCCAGTTTCCACAACCTCAGCCGCACCATCGGTACCGCACTGCTGTTCTCAGTGAGCAAGAGGTTAACTTTCGGCGTCATCTTAATAGAGCTAGCGCTGTACCATCTGTACAAGGTGGGGAGGAAGGACTACGTAGTTTGGATCGCCGGCCTTGAAGGCACTATAAAGTACATCGCCGCTTTCTTTGTCCACAGCGTGGCGAAGATTCTAGTGGACTACACAGGTGAGCGAGCTCTGCTAAGGGCGAACTAAAAATCATACTCAACATCTTTCTTCCCCACTCCCACCCCCCAACCCCCACCCACTCCCCCCCTCACAAGGAATGTATCATTGTCGTGGCCCGAAGCTTGTGGGAGGAGCTTTGTTCACTTTTCAAACAATTGTGAGTCAGTGCTACCCCTTCGTCGCGATGTCCTTCTACAGAACGAGCAATATTGAAGACAAAACAGACGTGGAAATGTTGAACACGGTGTTCGTCATCTTGGCCAGTTTGTGGTTCTTGTGTGTGCTGGCCTTCCTGAGAGTGACTAAAAAAGAGTTCTGGCACACCTTCACGAGCACAGTGACGGGCTGGCAGTTTACGATCGATTCTTTCCGGGCTTCCGACGACCCCCAGACAAAATTGCTCACAGCATTCGACAACCACATCAGGTGAGAGTAGTGTCCCATTCTCGTCAACCTTTACTCAACAAATAACACTAATTTCACCCCAGCTTCATCCAACCGATCAGTGAGGAGGTGAAGGCGTACACGTTTGCGCACTGGCACGAATTTGAGGGCATGGTGTGGTTCACCCCAGAATTCATTGCTCAAATTCCAGATGAGTTCATTCCAGGACGCGCCCTCCAACAGCTGAGCAGCCTCGCAGAAATGCAGGGCAAAGCTCATAGGGACAGGCCACAAATAATGACAGCTTCTGACTTGAAGGAGGTCATCATCACGCTCTCCACGGCCGACATTGTTTCGGACATTTACATGATCAGACTTTATTTCTCTCAGGGGCTTAATGACAACGCATTCTCGATGTTGGCGATGATTAGCACGAACGCCCTCGTACAGTTGCTCAC
>Ga0302114_10002345_pt1 | contig 12233 bp, 5 predicted proteins | sample AG5_Surface_MG_FD_203107 | JGI IMG/M metagenome (GOLD analysis project Ga0302114, IMG submission 203107) | Marine microbial communities from Western Arctic Ocean, Canada - AG5_Surface | ecosystem: Environmental > Aquatic > Marine > Oceanic | place: Canada: Western Arctic Ocean | collected...
TCGACGCGGGACAAGCCGCAACCACACGCCATTGGCACTGCGCAGGGTAAGGCGACCCACCCATTCCGGGCCGATGCCCTCATTTGCAGGTAAGAGCTGATACTTCCCGATCAATTCTGCGAGCACCAATAAAGCTTCCTGCTGGGCAAACGCAGCCCCAGGACATTTGCGCGGCCCCAATCCATAGGGCAACCAAGCCTCTCGAGCGAGACGACGCTCCTCTGCTGTCGAGCAATCGAGCAAAAAACGTTCAGGACGAAACTGATTGGGCTCCGGCCAGTGATCCTCATGGCGGTGAATCACCCATGGCGAGAAGGTCAGCAATGAACCCACAGGGCAACGACTGACCCGCTGATCTTCCGATCGTTCTTGATGAGCGTCTTGATCATGTTCAAGGTTTCGGCTCACCTGCAACGTGGTTTCGCTGCTTTGCCTCTCGCGAATAAAAAAACTCACTGGCGGATAGAGGCGCAGGGTTTCCTGAAACACAGCGGCACCGTAATCAAGCTTTCGCAAGCGCTCCGGAGCCAAGCCCCCCTCCTCGGCAACCCCGTCCACTTCAGCCCAAAACCGCTGCTGGGCAGAAGGGTCGAGAGCCAACAACCAACAGGCACTGCTCAAGGCGCTAGCAGAGGTTTCATGCCCGGCTAGGAACAGAAAACAAACCTGATCAACCAGCTCTTCCGCGCTGAAACTTGTACCGCTCACTGGATCATGCGCTGCCATTAAGTAAGCGAGCAAATCGTCCGCAGCTGCGTCCGGCGCCGCCAACCGCTCCTCAATCACCCCTTGAATCCAAAGGCGAATCACACCCGCATCACGCTGAAGCGAACGCTGCACCCAGCGCCGAGGGAGATGCAAGAAACGCAGCACCAAAGCACGAGCCGCCCGGCGTTGATAGCGCCCAAAGGCCTCCACCACCTCTCGTGCTTCATCTGCCTGTAAAGGCCGGCTCAGAATCGTGCGCACGATCACATCCGCTGTAACCCAGGTCATCGCCGCTTCGATGTCGACCACAGCCCCCTGCATGGCATCTGGCTGTGGCACCAACTCCTGGTGCAACCGCTCCAACATGGCATCGGTGGCAGCAGCCATCGCTGGATAGACCCGCTCCAACTGGGCTGCCTGAAAGGCTTGATCAATGAGACGCCGTTGACGGGCCCATTCCTCACCGTTCACCGAGAAAATTGCTCGACCGATTAACGGCTCGAGAATCCAGAGGGTATAGGGATGCTTGGGGAAATTCTCCACCTCCTCAATCAACACACGCCGCACGAGGGCTCGGTCATTCACCAAAAAAACGCGCAGCCCTAGGAGGTTGAGTTCCCCCAGGGCAACGCGGAAGTCCCATTCATTGAGCAAACCGAACCAGCTGGTCCAGCCACGGGCAAGGCGCCGCAACAGGTTTGCGGTGTAAGGCAGCGGTTTCGGCCAGGGAGGTGTGATCGCCATTAACAGTGACCCTCCCCGGCGATCAAGCCACAGAGATCAATCCCGCTCAACGGATCGCAGAGGTAAACAAAATGAAGCTCGAACAGCACACTGAGCCACTGGCGGCGACGTCTCAATCCCCTCGATTTGCGTAAATCCAACAGTTGCTGGCGGGGATAATCACTCTGCTCTGGCACCTTCATCCCACAGGCCTTGTAAGGATTCACACCAGCAAAACAAAGCAGATCATCTGTAGATGTCACATCAAGCCAGGGCAAGCGCGGGGCCTTGGCGAGCTCTCTCAGGTCTTGACGGAAGCCATCTGCATGGGGGTAGATAGCCAGATTGGCAAGATTTTGCCCAAGGCTCAGCAAGCTCATTTTTTGCAAAACGGTTTCCGCCTCAGGCCGTCGGCGGAGCTCCGCCGCCAGCATTGCCAAGACAAAGGAACCTGAGCTGTGACCCACAATCAGGATTTCGTTTGCAGGAGAGTTTTGTTCCAGATCCAAAAGGGATTGCGCCAACCTCTGAACCCGCAAACGCAGGCTTTGATCGCGAGCTTCGCCGAGCCGATACGTGAACAAGATCGAGCGACTCAGCCAGACAACCCCGAGCTGGTCAGCCAATAGCCAGCCTCGCCAAAACACCAGCGCTGCCAAAAATGCCGCAAGGATGAGTCCTATGGGCGGTCCTGCCTGCAAGCCAAGCCAAGCGGCTGCAGCCGCCAACAAAAAAACAATCGCGAGCACAACTAGGGGATACAAGCCGCATAAGGCAACCCCTCGACACAAACTGGCAGCAGCCCATAAACGCCCTCTAAACAGGTAGTCCCAGCCATACGGGAGCAACTGACGCAGCAGTGCAAAGGGATGCTTGGGCCAGTGGGCCCGTGCCACATCATCCCAATGCAGGAATGCGAGCTCAGTGTCCTGCGTATCCAGAGGCCAAAGCGTGATTTGCTCACCTGGTAACCGCCGCCCTAAACGCCAACCGCGTTGTTTCAACGCCCGCTTAAACAAGCCCTGGTAGTGAGCCACACCTCTTGGATCAAAACCGCTGATGAAATAGGTGCGTCGCCGGCAGAATGGGTTGGAGTGCACCTACAGAGCCGCCATGTTGTCTCATTCTCGCCTTTCTCCTTGGGCGCTAAGAGGATCTGCCCTACTCATACCGTTGGCGATCATCAGCGCAGCAGCTCTACCTGCGGCACAAGCGCAGACCAAGCTGAACGTGCAGGTGGAGCAGCAGGGGAACACCCGCACTGCATCAATGACCGTACCGGTGCCGCCCCAGCGCGCCTGGGAGGTGCTCACCGATTATGTGGCCACAGGGGAAGCAATGCCTGACATCTCCAAGGTGCAGCTTCTCAGCCGGCAGGGGAACAGCCTGCGGCTACGCCAGGCTTATCAGGCTCCCTACACCTTCGGGTTAACGATCAGCGCTGAACTTGCAGTAACAGAAACGCCCAAGACAGCCATTCACTTCCGCATGATCAAGGGTGATTTGATCAGTGCCCTAAGCGGAAGCTGGTCGTTAACGCCAACACAATCGGGGACGCGTCTGCGCCACACCATCACCTTGGTTCCTGAATTGCCAGGCGTGATGCAACCTCTGTTTGCCCAGCTGACACGCACCAGCTTGCGGGATTCGATGCTGCGACTGAGTGCGCTGATGGAGAAGCCCTAAATCCCCCTATCTCGCAGGATCGTGACCCGAGAGGGGTGGAAGCGGACCAGGTAATCAACACCTCGCCAAGAGATCCGGCGCACAAGCAGAGCCGCCAAGGTGGCCGCGCCATCCACGAGCTGCCCTGGCACCAGGCCCACTGCCCAGCCCAGCCAATGGGGGCTTACTTGAGGCTGAATCAGTTGTTCAATCCAGCAAAGCAGTCCCACACAACCCAGCTCATAGATCAACGCCGCAGCCCAATCTCCCTGCAGTAGCGCAAGCAAGAGCAAGACAGCACTGCTAAGCCCATGCAGTGCAACCAAGCCCCAAGCCGGATGATGCAATCGAGCAGTGAGCAGCTGACGGGTGATCCAGCGGCTCAGCGGGAGCAAGGGCTGGGCTGGATCAGGGTCCACCATGATCAGATCCGGTTCAAACCGATAGTCCAAACCCAGCCTTCGCAACGGACCCAACAGGCCGGTGTCTTCGCACAATCCGCGGCGAAGCAGTTCCAGCCAATCGCCGGCTTCCACCACCGAGCGGCGCACGCAGAGAGTGCCGCCCCAAGGGATCTTCCACAGGGTCATCAACACCACGGCGCCGGCATTCCACGCCGCGCGCGTCCAACTGCTCAGATGCAATTCCGATAGTCCCGGGGAGGGAGGAGCAAACCAGCGGTTGCCAGAAATCGCCCCGATCCCTGGCTTCAAGCAGGCTCGGGCACAGCGTTGCAGGCCATCTTCAGCAAAACGAATATCAGCATCGAGCAGCAGCACCAGAGCACTCTCGGAGTGAAGATCAGAAAAAGCCTGACGTAGTGCTGCACATTTGAGCGAGCCCTGGCTCGGACGTTGCTGAAGGGTCCGGCAATGCAGCTCGGTCCAAGCGGTGTCTGAGCGATTCAGCCAGGGCTGGAGTAGCGGCCATGCCGGATCAGCATCACTGTCCACCACCACCTGCAACCGCCAAGGGCCTGCATAGGTCTGACCGGCCAGAGATCGCAGCAGTCGCGGCAAGCATTCATCTGCCCCCCTCAGGCACAGCACCACCTCCAAGGGCAACCATCCCTCCTCGGGCTCCGCTGCAAACGGTGTGCTGCAGCTGCGCAACTTGCGCAGCTGATAAGCAAACAGTCCTACAAGCACAATCTGCAGAAACAGGATCCCAAGGAGCAGCGCTGGTGCAGGCAAGCTCAAACCGAAGACTTCTGCTGAAGCAGCGCCGATGCCCAAGGACTGATTAATTGGTCCCAATCAGGCCAGCGGACCCCCTGTTCAGCCAGCAATTGAGTGGTGTAGCGACAACTAGGTCGAGCCCTTTGCCCTTTGCAGTTGCGCTCCGGGTACGTCAAGCCGTCCTCTCCCCAGCGTTGCCGCAGGAAAGGCAGCAGGGGCTGCAGCGGATTAGCCAAGCTTGCTTCGATCTCTTCGATCCATTCCTGCATCGGCAAGATCCTCCATCCGCCATGAGCATCGGTAATCTGGCTCAAAAGCGTGGTGAGCATCAACGGCTCAGGGTGCTGCAAGTGAATACAACGCCCCTTGGCAGGTTCACTCCAGGCCAGCGCAGACACGGCATCTGCGACGTAATCCACGGGAACAACATCGAGCTCCCAGGCCAAATCCGGGGATGCCCCTAGGGCCAAACTTCCCTGCAACAAGCGCTGCAAAAGATCGCCCTCATGCCAGAAACGTCCGTTGGAGGGGCCGGCAATCAGCGGTGGGCGATACACCGTGACGGGAAGTCCGGCCTCCCCTGCGCGCGCCACCATGCGATCCGTGACCCATTTGGTTTGGGAATAACCGAGTTGGATGCCCTGCCAGTCCGCCAGCGCATCATCTTCAGCGATCACCTGATCGCGATAAGCATCAGCCTCAAAGACAGCAACGCTGGAAATCAACTCAAAGCGCAGTGGCGAAGCGGCCGTTGCCAGGTGGAGCAGCTCTCGAGTACCGCCCACATTGGCAGCAGCCAGTTGGGCGTAGCTGGCCATCTGGCTGAGCTGGGCACCGTTGTGAAGAATGCCTCCCACCCCCTGGCCGAGCGCCGCAAATTGATCGGGGTCTAGTCCCAGCTTCGGCTGGGCAAGGTCTCCAAGCACCACCTCCAACCGCTCCGACCAGGCCGGATTCCACAGCCCATAACGTCGAAGATTCCGCTCCAACTTTTCCGATCCTTGATGCAGGGAGGACGCGCGCACGAGACAACGCACCCGCAGCTCCGGCCAACGCTCCAGCTGCCCTGCCAGGAGATAGGCGCCTAGGAAGCCAGTCGCGCCAGTGAGCAGAACTCGTTCTCCAGGCGACTCAACGGGTGGGCTCTCCGGCACTGACCAACCGTTTCCTAGCTGCGCCTCTTGATCAAGGTCCAATCCCTCCCGTGCCGCTGCTGATCCGTCTGGCAACAATCGCTCGAGAGCCATGCTGGCCAGATCATCCAAACAAGGGGCGTCGCTAAGGGCAGCGAGATCAAGGCGCCATCCCAACGCCTGCTGCACTTCGGCAGCAAACTCAGCCGCCATCAACGAATCGAGCCCTAAATCAAAAAGGCTGGTACTGGCATCGAGCTGAGCTTCCGGTTCTTCCATCACTCCAGCCAGAATGTTTTGGAGCGTCGACAACATCCATGGCCTGCGCTGGTCCACTGACAGGGCCTCCAACTGAGCGCGCACCTGGGCTTCTGAGCGACCCCCCACTTCATTGATCAGGGATCGGAACCAAGCCGCCTGTCGGGGCAAAGCCTGACTGACAAGCCGCGGCCAATCGGCCGCCATCACGGTCACCACTCCGCTACGGCCTCGCTGCAGCAATGACTCCAGGGCCGACAAGGCTTCGTCTTCCGCCAAAAGATGCAGGCCTACGGATTCAAAGCGCCGCTCCAACCCTTCAGCCATGCCCGCACCAGCCCAAGGCCCCCACTGAATCGCCAGCTGAACTGCGCCATCAGAGTCCGCGTTGACGCAGGTGGATTCAACAGCCCCATTGGCAGCGCCGTAGACCAACTGGCCCGGCGAACCCAGAGCCGCGGCGATTGACGAGAACATCACCTGGAAGTCAAGGTCTTGAAACGCAGCTGGCTGCAACTTTTGCAGCTTGTCAAGCTGCTGTTGAGGGCCCAACTTCGCCTCAAACACCCTATTGATACTAGAGAGTTCAATCTCACCGACGCGCTGATCTTGCAGCGCTCCAGCAGCATGAAAGACACCGCGCAGTGGTAGGTCCCGAGGTAATCCAGCGAGTGCTTGAGGGAGATCGTCCCATCGGAGCGCCTCAACCTGCACACCTTGAGAGCGGAAGCTGGCCAAACACTCTGCAGTTTCTGTACCTGGTAGGGGCAGGCATCGACCCACCAACAACAAAGAGCGCGCACCCCGATCCACCAACCAAGACTGCAGACGTTGGCCAATCCCTCCAAAAGCACCCACCACCAGATAAGTGCCGTCCAGACGAATGGCACAAGGCGGGGCAGGGCTTGGCAGGGTGATCACCAACTTGCCCACATGCTTTCCCTGCGCCATCCGTCGGAAGGCGTCCTTGCACTGATCCAAAGCAAAGGCTGATACCGGCAAAGCAGGCAAAGTTTTGTCTTGAGAAGCCGCCACCAACCGCAGCAATCGCTGCCTTAAGGGTTGTGGATCGCGCGCTGCCACTTCCAGCAGATCAAAGCGGAAATAACCCACATCAGGCCGTTGCTCCCGCACCTGCTGATCGCTCCAGATCTCCAGCTTGCCAAGCTCTACAAACCGTCCGCCAGAAGCAAGCGCTTGAAAGCTGGCATCCACCCACTCACCTTTAAGGCTGTTCAGGACCACATCAACACCACGGCCTTCGGTGTGCTTCAGAACCTGATCAGCGAAAGCAGTGGAGCGGGAATCGAAGACCGCCTCCACACCTTGCTCCAACAATCCAGCCTGTTTGGCTTCACTGGCGGTGGCCAAGATGCGAGCACCGCAGCGCATCGCCACCTGCACAGCCGCTTGCCCTACTCCACCGGCAGCCGCATGAATCAAAACCGTTTCTCCTTCTTGAAGCTGCGCCAGCTGCTCCAGCCCATGCTCGGCCGTGAGATAGGCCGTTGAAAGGCTTGCTCCCAACACAGGATCCAAATCTTCTGGCCAAGGCACGCAGAGGGCTGCCCTGCAACTCACATGGCTTGCCAGACTTCCCAGGGTGAGAGCCGCAAGCATCCGTTGGCCTACCAACGAAGAATCCACGCCGGGACCAACAGCGACCACCCGCCCGACCGCCTCCCCGCCGAACGGCAATTGAGCATTAGCCCTCAGCCCAAGGGATTGGTTGTGACTGTGCAGAAGCCCTAAAGCATTCAGGACATCGCGAAAGTTCAGGCCCGTGGCCTCCACCGCCAACTCCAACTCTCCTGGCTGAAGACGCGCTAGTGGCAAAGCCGCTTTGACCAGCCCCTCAAGTCGACCACTTCCATCGGACAACATGCGAAACCGCTCTTGATCAATCGGCTGAAAACAGCGGGTTTCAATGCAATCAGAACCGCACCAGCGGAGCTCAGCGTCACCGGCGGTGGCAGCCAAAAGACGTTGCCACTGAGCTGATGAGAGCCCTCCAGCCAGCGCAGAGGCTGATGCTGTGATCGTGCTACAACTCCATGCAGAACAGTCCTGGGCCAGGGAGCGCATTGCCGCCTGGACTGCCCCGGCAGCAGGTGTCGCGAAAGCCGGCATCCACAACAACACTTGACGCGGCTGGCTGAGGGGAAGCGCCTGGAGCTGTTGCACCAGCGCGGAGGTTACGGACTGTGGATCTCCATGAGCATCAAGGTCCAAAGGCACGATCGCCTGCTGCTGGCACCACGCCCTGACGGCATCTGGCAATGGCCCCATCGCAATCAGGGTGATTGGCTCGGCGGCTCCTGGGCTCCAATCGCTCAGTGCATGCGCCGCGAGAGGTTGCCAAATGTTCTCCAGCAGTTGCCCGGCAGGTTGAGAAGAGTCCTCAGGAAGCATTAACTCCAGCAGAGTTCGCGTCAAACGCCTCAACTGCAAACCACGGATCCCGCCGAGCAAGACCCCAGATCGATCAAGAAGATCCAAGTCAGCGGTCACATGCGCGCGACTGCCCTCAGCTGCGTTGTGCTGATCTTCCGGACGCAGTTGTAAACGACATTGCAGCTGGTCTGGCAAAGGCCATCGCAACATCTGAATCTGTTCCACTCCCACGGGGAGTAGCAATTGGCCATCGGAGTGCGTTTGCGCAAGAACCGCAGCCACCAGCTGAAAACAGCCATCGATCAGGCTGCGATCAGGCGCCGCATCCGGACGATGCAGCAGTGCTTCGGCGCCCGTGGCGTTGGCTTGCAAAACAGCAATCGGCCGATAACTGCTGCCGTAATCCAGCCCAAAATTCTTTAAGGAGCTATAGAAATTGGCGACATCAATGGGGGCACCATCGTCAAATTCCAAAGCCTGCAAGGGCTGAATGGCTTGTTCCGCAGATCTGCTTAATCGGAGCTGCCCATGGAGCTGCCAGCTGCCGGCGTCTTCAGCCTGGGGAGCGCGGGCATGGAAGCTGAAGTCATCACCGTCGCGCACAGCCTGGAGCTGCACTGATCCAGCGTTGAGCCACAGCGGACGATCGAGATTGAGATCAGCACACTCAAGTGGCTGTTGTTGATCGCTCAACCAATCCAAGACAAGGGCGAGATAGCCCGCTGCCGCAAACAGGGGATATCCGCAAAGCGCATGATCTTGCAAATCGCGAGCGTTAGCTGGATCCAACACGGTCTGCCAGTGCTCTGACGCTCCTGGCAGGTCCAACTTCTGAAAAGCCATACCTGGCTGTTCAGTTGTGACACTGCTGCCAACACCGAGGTGATCCAGCCAAAGGCTGGCTTTGCCTTGTTCCAGACCCTGGTCCCGTGGCGTCCACCAAAAACGTGAGCGCAGAAATGGATGGCCTGGCGGCCGGAGCTGACGCCAGGAGGCACCTTGATGCCATGCGCGCCAATCCATCTGGGCTCCTTGAGCCAAGGCTTGAACAAGCTTCTGGAGCTGCTCAACCCCCAAGGGGCCCTCAGACAATGTCTGCTGTTGCAGATCTCTCAACGTTTCTGGCAAAACCTCAGATCCACGCGAGGAAACGACACCGGTCCAAACGGCATGCTCTTGCTCGCGCAGCTGGCGTACCAGGTCCTCACCACTGCTCGCAATCAACGCCAGCGCATGGGGAAATTGGGAGCGTCCCACATGGATGCTGGCGCAAAGATCCTCCAAGCTGAAAGCTGCTTGAGCCTCGAGCCAATCCGCTGTTTGCGCGCGAAGCACGTCAAGTGCTTCGTCGTTGCGTGCGCTCAACCAGAGCAGGTGAAATGAATGCGGTAATGACGATGTAGCAGAGGGTGTGGAAGAGGGCTGAGAAGGCTCAAGAGGAGCACTGCTAAGCACAGCGTGAGCATTGGTACCACCGAATCCAAAAGAGCTGACACTGACCACCAGCTCCTGCTCAGGCTTGGGAAAAGGTTGCAGCGTCGTCGAAACCTTCAACCCAAGACCAGGCAAATCCACGCTGGGATTGGGCTGCGAATAATGCAGGCTTTCAGGGACCATTCGCTGCCTGAGACACAACACGGCTTTGATGAAACCCGTAATGCCTGCAGCCGTTTCCGAATGCCCCACATTGGTTTTCACCGAGCCAAGCAAGCAGGGCTCGGTGCTTGGCCGCCCCTGACCAAGCACCGAGCCGAGGGCACTGAGTTCAATCGGATCCCCCTGGCGAGTCCCTGTGCCGTGGGCTTCAACGAATTGCGCTGCGGCAGGAGACAGCCCAGCAGAGGCATAGGCGGCTTGCACACACGCGATCTGAGCTTTTTTGTTGGGTGCAGACAAGCCTTTACTGCGCCCATCGGAATTCACAGCGGTGCCCCGAATCACAGCTTCAATCGGATCTCCATCACGCAACGCCGCCGCCAACGGCTTGAGCAGCACCGCCCCCGCCCCTTCAGAGCGCACATAACCATCAGCCGCCGCATCAAAACTGCGGCAACGCCCTTCGGGCGACAGCAAACCGGCTTTGCAGAAACTCATCTGAATGGCGGGATGAATTAAGGCCTGAGCGCCCCCAGCGAAGGCCAACTCCGACTCACCACGCCTCAAGCTCTCGCAAGCCAAATGCAAAGCCACCAGAGACGAGGAACAAGCCGTATCCACGGTGAAGCTGGGCCCTTTCAGATCAAAGGCGTAGGAAATTCTGTTGGCGGCAATGGAACCGGTGTTGCCGGTGAGAATGAGCGGTTCGTTGTCAGGCGTGAGGTATTGATTTTCAGAAGCCCAAAGCAGAGCTCGATAATCCGAGCTGGAAATGCCCATGAACACTCCCACTGAGCGTCCACGCAACTGCTCCAGGGGCTGGGCACCCGCCTCCATCGCCCTCCAGCACACCTCAAGCAAAAAGCGCTGCTGAGGGTCCATGCACTGGGCTTCCCTGCCGCTTATACCAAACAAGGCTGGATCAAACTGGTCGATCCCATCCACCAATCCAGCTCGGCGGACATGTTGGTGCAAAGGCGTGCGCGGATCAGGGTGATGATGAAGCTGAAGATCCCAGCGATCTAAGGGAATCTCGGCGATCGCCTCACGTCCTTCAGCCAGCAGTTGCCAAAACTGTTCAGGGCTCTCAACACCACCAGGAAGACGGCAGCCCATACCCAATACGGCAATGGGCTCCTGCTGGTTGAACGTGCCCGAAGGATCCAATGCCATCAATCAACCGAATATCCATCAAACAGGAGTGAGCGAATCGCCTCCCGATCAGCAATAAGCCGATGATTCGAAACCCGCTCTTTGAGTTTCTGATAGTGCTCTGGTTGATCTAACCAGAGGCGACACAACTTCAATAAATCTTGAGGTTTGCGAATGCAGCAATCGATCTGACGCGCCTTGAAGTAGCGACGGGCCAAGAGCTCTTGAGGCATGGTCGTACCGAAGCCGTTGAAAATCAACACAGAGCCAGCTGCCAAGGCTTCCGTGGCCGTGCGCGCTCCTGGTCTCGCCACCATCGCCCAGGATTGCTTGTAAAGGCTCGCCATTTCAGCAGGCCCCTGAAAACCCAACGGCTTGAAGGACAACTGAGGGTGCTGCAAAGCCCATTGCTGCAACTGATGCAAAGCAGCCAGACGACGACCGCACAAAGCAACCACACGTACCCTTCCGGCCAAGGGCAGCAAAACCTCGAGCAAGCGGATGTGATTGTTCGCACCATTTGCCCCTGCCCCTAGCACCAATAACGGCAGCTGATCAGCTCTGGCAGCACTTTCCGGTCGGGAGAGCTCCTCATCAAAGGCCGGATCAAACAAAGGCCCCAGAGCAGGAGCAGGGACACGCTTATACCCCCTGCGACGTACGTCAGCGCTCACCTCTGGGGTCAGTGTCCAGAAAGCATCCGCGCTCCTTGTGAGCCAATTGCGACTGAACCCAAAGCCGCCATCGAGCTCGGTGCAACAGGTGATGCAACGCATCTCTGGGCAAACTCGCCGAGCCAAATCGAAATGGCCGCGGTTGATATGAGGATGGGTAGAGATCAGCAGATCTGGCTGAAGCCTGCGCAACAACTTGATCACATAAAAACGACCAGCGAGCAAGGTTCCGGGCTTGGTCACATCCTCAAACTCGACTACACGCCAATAGATCTGATGCATCCAGGGTCCATGGCGTTGGATCCAGTTGTAAAGAGCGACTCCGGCTCGCGTAAAAATGCTCGCGTTCTCGAGGACGTGTTCAACCAAAACCTCCCCATCTGGATCCCAACGTTTCAGCCAGGCCTCAATCGCGTAGGCCGCAGCATCGTGAGCTGTACCACCACTAGAGGTGAAAATCAAAACCCTCATTGGCTCAGGATCCCATACCGACTTTTGGGCCTGAATCGATCTCCCAACAAGAAGCTTCTGAACCAAAGAGCCAGCACAATCAACCAGCCCAAACCTCCCATCGCGATGGCCATCACCCTGCCTGGCCCCGTACCAAGAGAATCCATCAACCAGAGAGGCCAAATCGACCAGCTCATCGCTGGACGTAGCAGGCGATCAATCAACAGAGGGACCGCCAAAAACGCCACCAAACGCGTACTCCACTCGCAGCCATAGCGAAGCGCGAAATAGCGCGGCAAAGC
>Ga0302114_10002347_pt1 | contig 12228 bp, 12 predicted proteins | sample AG5_Surface_MG_FD_203107 | JGI IMG/M metagenome (GOLD analysis project Ga0302114, IMG submission 203107) | Marine microbial communities from Western Arctic Ocean, Canada - AG5_Surface | ecosystem: Environmental > Aquatic > Marine > Oceanic | place: Canada: Western Arctic Ocean | collected...
TTGAGGTTCTGATGAGAGAAATATCCGCCTCTTAAACTTAATTCTTCTATGCGATATTCTCCTCCAATACGATAAGTTGCTGCCTTTTTTAGGGTGGATTTAATTTCTTTGTTTAGATTAATAGAATCATCATTTCCTTGTTGGGTGTCAAACTCAATGTTTTGAAAGTTAACCAGATTGTATTCAAAACTGATTAATCCTTTACTGCCAAATATGTAGGCCAATCCTGTAGAAAGTTTTGAAGGAGTTTTGACGTTGTATTCATAGAGGTTAATTATTTGAGGATCGACCTCGTCACTACTGTCTTCTCTATAAGTAGCAACATATTGAACAAGTTCTTCCTGAATACGATACCAAGTAGGGCTTTGATAACTCAACCCAAGGCGTATGTTTGGAGAAGGTTTGTAGATTGCTCCTAGTTGAATAGAAAATCCATCTGCTAGGGTTGAGAGCTCATTTTCAAACTCAGTTTCAATGAAGTCTGAACCAACTCCATAATTGTTTTCACGCAAGTTATCAGTTCTTTTAAATTCGCTGTTATAACTGTTTATATTTATTCCTAAATACAAATTATCCCTGTATTGGGTACTGATGGTAAAACTGTGTTTTTTATTTGCACCCGTCTCAGTCACAAAAAAATTGTGATTTAAACTGTTTTTTTGAGGATTACTAGCTGAAATATAGTCTGTGTTGTTGGAGACCTCAAACGATGGGTTTATGATGTAGGATAGATAGCCCAAAAATGCTTGTTGGGCACCGAAACCGATGTTGTCTCCTAGGTATTGATAGACATTAGAAACTCCTTCACCAACTGCTAAGTCAATATTAACAAACCGAACTCCTTGTGCAAAGGATAAAAAATAATCATCTATCCCTTTACTTGGATTGACCCCATAAGCATTAAATTTAGTATCAAAACGTTGGTCTCCTTTAAAATTATAAGCAAAACTCAATTTTGAAAAATCACTACTTCCATTGGTCATGACAAAAACAATTCCAAATTGGTCGATGTTGGTTGCTCCTGAATTGATATTTCTAAAATTATTAAAATAACCAGCATCAATTTGGTTTTTAGTATAATTTAAAGAAACGCCCAATTCTGAGTGTAAAAAGACAGCAGCAGCAGCAGGGTTCTCACTTATGGCAGACATGTCACCTCCTAGGGCATTAAAAGCCCCTCCAAGGGCTACAAACCTTGCCGTTCCTTTTAACTGGGGACGAGCGTATCGCAATGCGTCTTCTATGTACTGTCCTAAAGTCAGATTTGTATATAGGAATAGCGTTAAAACAATTAATATGTTTTTAGTTTTCATGTTTTGAAATTTGTGATTAATTAACGACCTCTTGAGCTTCTTCCACTAATTCTACTACTTCCCCTACCACTTGAACTACTACTGCTGCTTCTCCCAGAACTGTAGGAGGGGGAAGAAGAACTTCTTCGGGAATTGTAATTGGTCGATTTATAGCTGCTAGTATTGGCGCTACTTCTGCCAGCATTGTAGTTTTGATTACTACTTGAATTTGACTTTTTAGTTGTTGACGCTGGTCTATTGGCCGCAGACCTTACTTTTCCGCTGGAGGGGGTATAAATCACCTTTTTTGGGGTGGAGGTTGAGGTTCGTAGGGTGTTTGGTTGACTATTATTAGCCGCTTGGGAAGTAACATTGGAAGTTCTTACACGATTTTGAGAAGACCTACCTGCATTATAATGAACTATTTTGTTAGCGCCAGAAACTCTGGTGCTGACACCTGACGTTTGTCTGCTGGTTGTTGAACGATTAGTTGATCGATTCAACCTAGCAACAGTTTGAGAAGACCTCCCACCTCTGGAGGTTTTGGAACGAGAATACCTTGGATAGCCTCTATTCAAACCAAACCTTGAATAAGGTCGGTTATAAGCATAATTTCTGTATCGATTAAACCTGTGATAAGGAGCATAATAATTAAAACCATATCCAAAGTTTCTGAAGGGAGAGTAGAAACCAATGCCCCAACGAGGACCACGGTAATAACCTCTATAAAAATCATAAGGACGATAGGGATTCCAGTAAGGGTTGTGGAATCCTCCGTAAGAGAAACCACCATAACCAAAACTACTTCCGTAAAAACCATTCCACGGATTGTTATTGACTAAATAAACTTCTGTTCTATTCGTACTTGCACCCCATGGTGCTTGAGAGTTTACTTGAACATTACCATTATTAGTTTCACTAGAATAGTTTTCAGTATCTGTGTAAGCATAATTCTGTCCATCATCTATAGAAGAATAATCATCTGCTACATTACTAAAATAGTTCTGATATTTATTACCATTTTTAGCACTTTGAGTTTCTGGACGCACTTCAGGTCTTTCAACCGATGAACTGCCATAAATCCCATCAGCTACATAGTAAGAAGACCCTTGATAGCTTCCACAGGATAGAAATGTCAATACAAGAGAAAAAGTAATTAATTTATTAAACGGATTTAAATTTTTTATTGTTCTCATAGTTGACAGTTTTTTTAATGAATGACAGAAAAAATAGTAGTTTTGTGCATCATTAGATTAATTAACAATATAAAAACAAAATTTGTGCCAAACTTCTTATGGGGAAAAAATTAACATCACGCAGCGAAGATTATTCTAAATGGTATAACGAACTTGTCGTAATGGCAGACTTGGCCGAAACTTCTGCTGTCAGAGGTTGTATGGTTATAAAACCTTATGGTTTTGCGATATGGGAGAAAATGCAAGCCGAGTTAGATAAAATGTTTAAAGCAACAGGGCATGAAAACGCTTACTTCCCTTTGTTCGTTCCAAAAAGTTTATTCGAAGCAGAAGAAAAAAATGCAGAAGGTTTTGCAAAAGAATGTGCCGTAGTTACACATTATCGATTGAAGAACGACCCTGATAATAATGGAAAATTGATTGTTGATCCAGAAGCAAAGTTAGAAGAAGAGTTGGTTGTACGCCCTACCAGCGAAGCAATCATATGGAGTACTTATAAAAATTGGATTCAATCTTACAGAGACCTTCCGATACTTATTAATCAATGGGCAAATGTTGTTCGTTGGGAAATGAGAACTAGATTATTTTTAAGAACTGCCGAATTTTTATGGCAGGAAGGACATACTGCTCATGCTACAAAAGCGGAGGCGTTGGAAGAAACCTTATTGATCAATGGCTTGTATGCTGATTTTCTAAAAAACTTTATGGCAATCCCCGTAATTCAGGGGGTTAAGACCGAAAGTGAACGTTTTGCTGGAGCTGAAGAAACCTATTGCATTGAAGCATTGATGCAAGATGGTAAAGCGCTTCAAGCAGGAACTTCACATTTTTTAGGTCAAAACTTCGCAAAGGCATTTGATGTAAAGTTTGCCACGAAAGAAGGAAAACTCGAACATGTGTGGGCATCTTCATGGGGAGTTTCTACCCGTTTGATGGGTGCACTAGTCATGACTCACAGTGATGACAAGGGCTTGGTGTTGCCTCCAAATCTCGCACCCATTCAGGTCGTTATTGTGCCGATATACAAAGGAGATGACCAATTGGACGAAATTTCTAAAGTGGCAGTTCCACTTAAGGAATCGCTTATTAGTCAGGGAATCTCTGTGAAATATGATAACCGTGATAGTTTTAAGCCTGGATATAAGTTTAATGATTATGAATTAAAAGGCGTGCCCATTAGAATTGCCATTGGACCACGTGATCTTGAGAATAATGTTGTCGAAATGGCAAGGCGAGATACGCTAGAAAAATCATCAGTTCCTTTGGAAGGAATCAGTGACCATATCAAAAAAACACTAAAAGAGATTCAAGATCGTTTATATACCAAAGCTTTAAACTTTAGACAGGAGCACATAACAGCAGTTGATAATTTTGAAGAATTTCAATCAGTATTGTCTATTAAAACTGGATTTATTTCTGCCCATTGGGATGGAACTTCAGCGACAGAAGAAGCAATTAAAAAAGCGACTAAGGCAACCATAAGGTGTATCCCTTTGGAAGGCGATAAAGAAGATGGTGTTTGTGTTTATTCAGGAAAACCTTCTGTTCAGCGCGTTCTTTTCGCAAAAGCATATTAAAAAGCTAAAGTTGATAACTGTAGCGCTTGTCCGCTAATATATCTTTATAAAAAAGTTTTTGTTTAGCTCCTAAGTTTGAAAAATGCGTCACACTAGTTGTGCGTAGGTTTCCATTGGCTTTCTTTAGAGCGGATTCAGGTAAATAGCTTTTTAATTCCTCGTGAAGTTCAATCACATTTCCTGTTTTTATGTTTTGTACACTGTCACAAAAAGAAAGAAACTTTTGGTTAATAGTCTCTGTTACTTTGGAGTCATACAACGAGGGAGCCGTCCAAATGTAAGGGGCGTTTATGTCCAATTCTTCTTTAATTAATCTCTTTTCATCCCAAAAATATTTTGTCAACAGGGGAGAAGCCTTAAAAACTAAACCCAAATATAAGAATGGCGCAACATGGATCAAATTGGTTTTGTCAAATGACAACGGTTTTTCATTCTGAAGGTGTTCTCTAAGTATGTTTCCTCGACTAACAGAATAATTTTTTTTCTCTTCCTCGGTTAGATGTTTATTATTTAATATACAACCCAGTCTATTTCGGTTGGCATGAATAGCGAGCCAACTTCCCCTTTTTTCCATGTCTTTGGGATAGGTCAACCGGTGAACCCCATGCGAATAAGTTCGTGGGATTAAAGTTTTTCTTAATTGATTATCATCTCTATTAGAAGTGAAGTAAAAACCTTTTTCTGTGGGTATATAACTTACGATGTACATTGATCTCTGTATCGTTGAGTTGAAAAGGCAACACCAAAATCTCGGTCTACAAGGTATAAATATCCAAATTGTTTCAGAGAAATTTTTATAAGTGCCTGATGATGAATGCAGTGATCTAAACAATAAGTTAGTTCTCTGAAAAAAGAACTCTCTGCGCTATCTAGTTCATTGGGCTCAAAGGATGCGCTCAAATTAATCGTCTTTGTGTTTTTTACATCTGACAGATTTTCAATTTCCTCCAAAAATGAGTTTAAAATGATTAATCCATATTTAGGGTTGGATTCCATCTCAAGATTTCTTTTTCTTAAATCATAATTTAGGGAAGTATCGTCTTTACTGTTTAAACAGCATTGGTAAAACTCTACGATATGTCTAAAATGCTCACCAATGGTTCCGCCAAAGAGAAACTCACTCGGCTCATTAAATTTATTTTTTGGCAACTTTATTAATAGTTGTTTAAGAGCATTTAATACGATTTTGTGGTGTTTAATTTCCATTTGGGTCTTTTTGTTTTTTTAAAATAATAGGTTATTGTTTGATTATAAAATTCAAGGAAGGTGAGAGGGTAGGCATTGTTTTTCATTTTATGAAAGGCAATTTGTAGAATGATTTTCATATGAAGGAACAGATCCTCATAGGCCTTAAAAATATTGTATTTGGGATCGTAAATATGAATAGGTTCTGAATTTACACCATTAACTTCAATGATTTTAATTCCTTTTTTTTGTTCAAAAGCATCCGAGTTATTAATTTTAATATCAAATCTACCATAATCAAAATTTGGGAGTGCATTTACCCATTCCTCAACACATTCCATGAGGTGTCTTGCATCAAGAAATGTGGTACCCCTGTTGTGGTTTCCGATAGGCTCTAAGAGGACTACCTCTCCTTTTGCTATGATCTTATGTCTGTTGGATTTAAACTTAGCCTTAAAGTCCTCCATTCGATTGATTGCTCGGATGTTTTTTTTAAGCAATGATTCAAAACTTGACTTTCCATCACCAATGATTTGACAGAATTCCTTTTCACCGATTGAACTGATGCAAGTCTCACCATTGGGTTTTTTATAATACAAAACCCCTAATTCATTTGGGTAGTCGATATACTCCTGAATAAGAACAGAAGTATAGGAGGGTTTCTGAAGATGAATAATTAAATCATTAAAAGAGTCAATCTTTTCAACTTCCTTTCCTCGTTCGCCCATGTCCGGCTTAGCGATCAAAGGGAAATCAATTTTTTGTAGTAGGAGTGATTGTTTAAGATCTGATTCATCTATACTCGAATCTACAAGTATTGTTTTTGGTAACCACTTTGACTCAAAATGTTTCAAGTAATTTGATTTAGAGCATAAAAATGCTCCAGCATTCTCCATACATTCATTGAGGACAGTAAAATAAAATGGGTTTTTGGATTTTACAGCAAGAATCACATAATAAAAATAGGCCAGAATATAAAATATTCCAAAGGGCCAAAATTCATAATTCAAGTATTTTTTTAAATTAACAAACCACACAAAATAATCTTTTAGTTCTTTATAATTGCCTTTAAATTAAAATGATGGCGCTCCTTGTTAAGGATTAGATTAGCGATTGAAAATATTAAGCAAATTAATGCCAAAGCAAAAAGATTTCCACCATCATTCAATCCGTCCCATTCAACAATAATTCCGATTGGAGTGAACAGATGTGTACAAATAGCACCGATCATAAGTAGTAGGCATATCAATGATCCTTTTAAATGTGTTTTTTTAAGCAACAATAATACAGCAATGACGAGCTCAATGAACCCCAAACCATACCTGCCATTGGGTTCCAGTTCAATGGAGTCAAAAATATGAATGGCTTGCGCATGATCCCCCCATTTAAAGTAGAGGGTTTGCACCAGTAATATCGCAATAATGATCCTGAGGATCATAGAGATTTTATCTTTCATAAGTGAGGTATTTATTTTTTGGAGATCGTTTTGGACCAATTACTTTCGGCAGCTATTCTAAGGTTATCGTTGTTTTCATTCCATTTCTCTAGGGTGTCGTTAAAAGAACTTCTGTAGAATAGATATAATTTTCCATTTTCTATGCTGTAAGCTTGGGGGTTAATCTCGACTTTTTTGTTCTTTTTACCCATCGCATAGGCACACCATCCGCCAAATTGAGGTAAATATTCTTCCGGATTTTTGTCAAACATTATTTTATTTGCCTCACTTGAGAAAAAATAAATTAGTCCGTTATGAGAACTTTTCCATGTTGAATCTCCTTTTTGGGGTTTATTTTCTTTGAAATAAGAGATTAAGTCATATCCCTGAACCGCCAAATGGTCGCTTTCAACATTTGCATGTTTTCGTTCAGCTTGGAAGTCTTGTTGGGCAAAGAGTAGACCAGAGAATAATAATGTTAAAGACAGATGAAGTAGGTTTTTCATTTGATAGTTCAATTTAGGGTTATACCAAATTTATGAAATTTTAGGAAAAGAACTTGATGCCCTTTAAAAAATTGAGATTGACCAAAAAATAATTAATTAAAATTGGTGTTGTTTTCGGTTGTTTAATAATTTTTTTCTTCTAAATTTGCCAACTGAAAATAATGGCCCGTTCGTCTATCGGTTAGGACGTTAGGTTTTCATCCTAGAAAGAGGGGTTCGACTCCCCTACGGGCTACAGATTTAAAACATTACAAATGGCAAATCACAAATCCGCATTAAAAAGAATTCGTTCTAACGACAAGAAACGTCTACGCAATCGTTTTCAACACAAAACAACACGTAACGCAATTCGAAAACTAAGAGGCACTTCCGATAAGAAAGAAGCCTTGATTCAATTTCCAACTGTTGTTTCTTTGGTTGATAAATTAGCTAAGAAGAATATTATTCACTCTAACAAGGCTGCAAATATCAAATCAAAGTTGGCGAAGTTTGTTGAGAAACTTTAATTGTAGTTAACGACTGGTCATAAATAACCTTAATTGATTTTTAAGAAAATAGTATTAAATCTTCAAGGTTTGTAACTCTCGGAGATTTTTTTATGTGTTATTTTTTTTACATCAGGACGTGATACGGTATCAAAAAAAAAAAGCTTTCCATTTCGGAAAGCTTTTTTTATTATGAATTCATTGAAATCAGAAATTCTTCGTTGTTTTTAGTTTTCCTAAAGCGATCATTTACAAATTCCATTGCTTCTACTGGATTCATGTCCGCCAAATACTTTCTCATAATCCACATGCGTTGTAGGGTCTTTTCATCTAATAACATGTCATCTCTTCGAGTGCTTGATGAAACGAGGTCTATGGCAGGGAAAATCCTTCTGTTAGCGATTCTTCTGTCTAACTGAAGCTCCATATTACCCGTACCTTTAAATTCTTCAAAGATGACTTCATCCATTTTCGATCCAGTGTCTGTCAAAGCGGTTGCAATGATTGATAAAGATCCTCCTCCTTCTATGTTTCTTGCCGCTCCAAAGAATCTTTTGGGCTTGTGAAGTGCATTTGCATCAACTCCTCCACTCAAAATCTTACCAGAAGCAGGCTGGACTGTATTGTAAGCTCTTGCCAATCGGGTAATTGAATCGAGTAGAATGACAACGTCATGTCCACATTCAACCATTCTTTTGGCTTTTTCGAGCACAATGTTCGCCACTTTCACATGGCGCTCGGCGGGTTCGTCAAAAGTTGAAGCGACTACTTCTCCGTCAACGTTACGTTGCATATCAGTTACTTCCTCAGGTCTTTCATCAATTAATAATATCAATTGATAAACTTCAGGGTGGTTTGCAGCAATGGCGTTTGCTATGTCCTTTAAAAGCATTGTTTTACCAGTTTTGGGTTGGGAAACAATCATTCCTCTCTGTCCTTTTCCAATAGGAGAGAACAAGTCAATGATTCTTGTTGAAACAGTGCTTTGTTTGTCTGCAATATTGAATTTTTCGTCGGGGAAAAGAGGGGTTAGGTGCTCAAAAGAAACTCTATCACGCACTACTTTGGGGTCTAGCCCATTAATTTTATTTACCTTAATCAAAGGAAAGTATTTTTCTCCCTCCTTTGGTGGACGAACAGTCCCAAGAACAGTATCTCCTGTTTTCAGTCCAAAAAGACGCACCTGTGATTGAGATACATATACATCATCAGGAGAGGATAGGTAATTAAAATCCGAAGATCTTAAAAATCCATACCCTTCAGGCATCATGTCTAAAACCCCCTCAGTATCAATAATTCCCTCAAATTCAAAATCAGGCTCACGATAACGATTTCTATTATCTCTATTGTGATTAACCTCTTCTCTTTTTCGTTTTTGGTTGTTATTGTTGTTCTTATTATTATTTGGGTTGTTCGGGTTGTTCGGATTGTTTTTGTTCGCGTTGTTATTGTTATTCCCTTGAACAGGCTTTGATCTTTGTTCTTCAGGCTTAGCACTTTTTTGTTCTTTGGCTTCTGCGGGCTTTTTTTCCTCAGATTTGACCTTTGCTTTTACAGGTGCTGCTTTTTTAACAGGTTTAGTCTCTAATTTCTTAGAAATTACAGGACCGGCCTCTTTTTCTTCGGCGACAGCTTTAATTGCTGCAATGTCTATGATTTGATAGATCAGCTCTAGTTTCTTTAAGCCTGCCATTCTTTTAACTCCGAGAGTTTTGGCTATTTCTTGTAAATCAGAAAGTTTTTTACTTTTTAGCGTTGCTATTTCGTACATACGAAAGTATTAATTACGGTAAGAATAAATGATTAATATAATATCGAAAATATGGTCTGTGGGTAGCGAAGATTAGTATTGCTACAGGGCAATATTACAAATTTTATTTTAAACCAACATTGTTTTTAAAAAAACTTATTTTTGTGATAAATTTAAGTAAATGATTCAAAGAGTTCAAACTGTTTTTTTAGTCCTCATGTTGTGCTTGTATGGAGTGGCCCAAGTTTATTTCGCCATCCCTAAGACTCTTGAATACACAATAACGACTAGTGTTTCAAGTGATTTTGTTCTCTATTTATCTTTTTCAGCTCTGTTTGTTTTGTCTACGATCTTCTTTTTTAAAAAGAGAAAAATTCAATTGTTACTGAATCGAATTCAACTCTTTCTTCATTGGGTGGTACTAATTATACTCTCAATATCATTTGCTTTTTGGGAAGGATTTAGTAATGAGGATTTGTGGTTGTTGGTTCCGTCATCAAGTATTTTACTAATTCTTTTTGCAAATAAAGGAATCAAAAAAGATGAAAATCTCATTCGTTCTCTCGACCGTATTCGTTAAACTTTTTCTCTATCACCCAGTTCAACGACCTCTAGGTTTTCGATTTTACCTTTGTCAAGAGTAAATCTCAGCATCGTTCTTATTTTGTGAAACCCATAGACCCCAGCTGCCCCCGGATTCATATGAAGTATCCCCAGCTTTTTATCGGACATTACTTTTAAGATGTGAGAATGCCCACAAATGAACAGTTTAGGTCTTTCTCTTTGAAGTAATTTTCTAACTCTCGGATTGTAACTCTCAGGATATCCTCCAATATGAGTCATAAATACTTCGACACCTTCACAATTGAACCTCAAGTCTTCTTTAAATATACTTCTCAATTCATGGCCATCAATATTTCCATAAACTGCCCGTATTGGTTTCAATTTGGTTAGTTCATCCGTAACTTTTGCAATTCCTATATCCCCAGCATGCCATACTTCATCTGCTTGTTTGACATATTTTAAAATAGCCTCATCCAAATGTCCGTGCGTGTCAGAGATTAATAATATTTTTTTCAACTTTTAAAAATTAAATATTTGTTTTTTAAAGGGCGTCTAATTGGTGTCAAATATAAATTTAATTAGCATTTTAATTTTAGATTTATTAAAACGATTAAAACCAATATCTTTGTTTGGAATTAATAATAAATGAGTCAGTCTAGGTATTTTCTCGATTTCTCCTATTTAGGGGACGCTTATCATGGTTGGCAGCGCCAGCCAAACGTGTCCAGTGTTCAGCAAGTGATTGAAGAGGCTTTATTTACGACAACAAGAAAAGAGACCCCTGTTTTTGGAGCAGGAAGGACTGATACAGGAGTTCACGCCAAACAAATGATTGCACATTTTGATGCAGAACTTGACGGAAAGAATGAAAAACAGCTTGTCTACCAATTGAACAGCTATCTTCCTAGAGACATAGCAGTGAAAAATATTTTTAAAGTAAGCAACAATGCCCATGCGCGTTTTGATGCAACGGAACGCTCCTATGAGTATCACATGTGCACCGAAAAAGATCCTTTTGAAGCACATCGTCATTATCATATTAGATCCATTCCTGATATTGAATTGATGAATCAAGCAGCGAAAATCTTGTTTAAATATGAAGACTTTGAATGTTTTTCAAAGACCAAAACGGATGTAAAAACCTTTCTTTGTAAAATAAAACATGCACAGTGGACAGCAAAAGGCTCTCATTATGTCTTTAATATTTCGGCCGATCGTTTTTTAAGAAATATGGTACGAGCCATTGTGGGAACACTTTTAGAAATCGGGTTGAAAAAACAAGATTTAAATGATTTTAGAAAAATAATAGAAAGTAAAAACAGAAGTGAAGCTGGCCTATCGGTTCCTGCAAAAGGTTTGTTTTTAACCAAAATCACCTATCCAAAAAGTATATTTTTATAAAATGAATAAAGAAAAAGGGAAGATTTTTGACTTGAAGATATTTTCAGAATTGATGCATTATGTTAAACCTTACAAAGGGATTTATTATTTTGTTATGGGAGCAGCAATTCTTCTTTCAATTTTCTCAACACTTTCCCCTTATTTGCTAAAAGTTGCTGTGGACGACTACATTCGACCAAAGGATTATGATGGCATGCTGCTGATTATTTGCTTGATGCTCGCCGCCCTTCTGTTGGAAGTTATTTTTCAGTTTCTATTTGTTTATTTCGCCAACGGCTTGGGTCAGAATGTGATTCGCGACTTGAGAGCAACACTCTATAAAAAAATAATAGGATTCAAAATGTCTTATTTTGACAAATCTGCGATCGGAAGGCTGGTTACTAGGGCTGTAAATGATGTGGAAACAATTGCTAGTATTTTTTCGCAAGGACTCTTTATGATCATCGCTGACTTTCTGAAAATGGGATTGGTTATCGTTGTCATGCTGGTTGTCAATTGGAAATTATCATTAATTGTTTTTTCAATTCTCCCGTTGATCTTATATGCGACCCGTTTGTTTCAGAAGTCAATGAAAATAGCATTTGAAGAAGTAAGGCTGCAAGTGGCCAACCTCAATTCTTTTGTTCAAGAAAGAATTAGTGGGATGCAAATAGTTCAATTGTTTCACAGAGAGAAAATCGAAAATCAAAACTTTAAAAGTATAAATGAGAGGCATAAAAAAGGATGGCTCAAAACGGTTTGGTTTAATTCCATCTTTTTCCCTGTTGCTGAAATTGCATCTTCCCTTACCATCGGGTTATTGGTCTGGTTTGGTGGTCTCAACGTGGCAGCTGGTGG
>Ga0302114_10002349_pt1 | contig 12223 bp, 5 predicted proteins | sample AG5_Surface_MG_FD_203107 | JGI IMG/M metagenome (GOLD analysis project Ga0302114, IMG submission 203107) | Marine microbial communities from Western Arctic Ocean, Canada - AG5_Surface | ecosystem: Environmental > Aquatic > Marine > Oceanic | place: Canada: Western Arctic Ocean | collected...
CGGTGCAGAAACAACTCGCCGGGCTCTGGTTCCATCGGAGGCTCACGCCATCGGAGCCGTCAGACATCCACGACGACGACGACGACGGTGACGTGGCCGATGCGGTGACGAGAGGAGGTGCGGTGATTGGAGGAGGTGCGGATGCACGTTGCGCGCCGTTCTGGGCCGAGGCGCTCGCGCTGCTGCTGCTGCACGCGTCAGTCGCGGCCGTCGCGCTGTCGTTTGGTGCGTTTATTGTTCTAATTCCCGTGTGGGCAATTAGTGTTCTGACGTCGTGTTTTGTGTATCACAGGGAGTTTGACGCTGGCGGTGGACGTGGTGGGCGCGACGTGCGGTGTTCCCGTGATGCTCATCGTCCCGGGGTGCATGTTCCTCAAGGCGTTCGAGCGGGGCGACGCGGCCGGGGCGTGGGTCGGCAACGACGATGGATCCTCGGTGTTCAGCGACGAGGAGGGCGGTGAGGGAGTTGAGAGCGGTCTACTTCGCGGGTTCGGCGGTGAGTACGTTGGGGAGGGATTGGAGTGGGCGGCGTGCTGGGAACGTGACGCGCGGGGTCGGCTGGTGGCAAAACCGAGGCCGGTGATGCGGTTGCTGGCGTGGACGCTGGTGTTTGTGGGCGCGGTGGTCGCGGCGACGGGGTTGGCTGGCGTGGCGCTCGAGGTGGCTTAGTTTAGTTTATTCTTCAACGTAACCGGTAACACGTACAGAATCGAATAGATGCAGGTTACATTTCCGTGTTTCGTAAAACGACCCGTATGACCTGGTGACTGGTGAGAGCCGTCGACGTCACTGATTGGTCGAAAAAACGACGTGGCTATCTATTCGCCGTTCCGGCGTGAGGCGCACAACATCCACCGCGCCGTCTGTTCCAGACACCGCGGAAGACGCGCACGCGACCCGCGAAGCTCCACGAAGCTCGCGCGAACGCGTCGTAAGGCAACCTCTCACCGCAGGGCGAGGAAAGGACCGCGCGCGTGACTCGTCGCTCGGCGGAGGTTTCAGAGGCTGAGAACCAGCCAAGCGGCATTTACCACCTTTAGGTCACCTCACCATGGCTGCGACGGTCGCGGCGCATGCGGGTGTCGCGTCGCTGGCGGCGAGGTGCGCGCCGTCCCACGCGCGATGCCGGACGGTCAGGGCGAACGGCGTGAGGAACGTGAGGGCGGAGGCGACCGGGCGCGGCGGGGTGGACGCATCGTACGACGGCGAGTTCCGCCGCGAGAGGCACGAGGTCGACACCCCGTCGACGTCCTCTTTAACCGGACGGGCGTTCGGCGCGCTCGCCGCCGCGGTCATCGCGACCGGCGGCGTGGGCACGGGAGCGGACATCGCCGCGCACGCCGCGAGCCCGCTCGCCGGGGTCAGGTCCGAGATGACCAAGGATCTCAGAATCGTCGAGCGAGAGATCCAGATCGACGCGGAGATCATCGAACGGGACATCGAGCGCGTCCCGCTCACCCTCGAAAACTTCATCGCGAAGGAGCCGCCCATCTTGATCGGCATGTTCTTCCTGGCGTTGATCAACGGGACGATCGGGCTGTTCTGGGCGCTCTTCTTCAGGGAGACGTCGGCGGGGCCGGGGGGAGAATTCGGGAAAGGCGTCGTGGCGCTGCGCAAGGAAGTCGTCAAGGGAATCTTCCGGTTCTTCGGTAACATCCTCGGGAGCTACGTGCGCGAGCGATGAACTTAAACCTGTAGCGATGTCTGTACATACACGTTCGAGACGTCGTCCTCAAACTTCAATCGCGCCTCTTCCTCATCATCTTGGTGGCGGCGCTGAACTGCCGCTCGATGTGCCGCCCCGAGCGCGTGAACCTCCTCGACTTGCGCAGCGCCTCGACCTTCGACGCGACCGTGGAGGGCGTCCGCTTCGGCGGCGACGGGGTCAGCGACACGGTCACCACGGACTCGCCCTCGCTGACTTTGTCACCTTTATCGTGCGGAAGCGTTTTAACCTTTGGAGAGTATACCTTTGGACAGTAAACCTTTGGACAGTCCGGACATACGACGGGCGACGTCTCGGTCTCGACCTCGGAAGACTCGATGATCTGGACGGCAGTCGGCGGCTCGGGCTCGGACACGGGCTCGGGCACGGGCTCGGGCTCGACGACCACGATGCAGAGCACGACGCGTTCCTCGACCACCGGCGGCGGCGGCGGCGGCGTCGGTTCGCGGACCTCGATCACGACAGTCACCCTCTCCGGCTCCACGTGCCACTGGGTCAGCGCGGGTATCTGAGTCAGTACGGGCTGCGTTATAGCTGCCTCTTCCTCCTTGTCCTCGGTATCTACGGCTTTATCTTCGACCGGCACGAGCCGCGGGGTGCTCATTGGGTTGGCGTGAGTTGGAGGCGGCGGCTTCGGCCTGGCGAGTTCCGTCTTGAGCCGTCGAACCTCGGCGTTTGCGAACCTCGCCTCGTTCTCGGCGTCTCTCAGCCGCAACATGGCGGACCGGTGCCTCTCCCCGACGGCGTTTCGCTCGCGCGCGACCTCGTGCACCCTGTGGTTCACGCGTCGGCGCTCGGCGTCGCGGGCGCGGATCTCCGCTTCGAGCCTCGCCGCCGCTTTGAGCGCTTTCGCCTCAGCCTCCTTCACTAACTCCGCGGCGTCACGCGCGTGTTCGAGCTCAGCGAGGACGGTCAGGCGGGATGTCTTCGGGAGGATGCGCTGCACGGTGGACTCGAGCGCGTCGACGCGTTCGCGGAGCCGGACGTTGAGGGTCTGCTGCGACGCGATGGTCCGCTCGTGCGTGGTGATGCGTTCCTTGCATTTGGCGACGGTCGCCCGTGCGACGCGCGCGTCCTCGACGAGCGCGCGCTCCTTCACGGTCGGCCCGCCCGGTGTTCCCTCCCATCGGTCGCCCATTTTGTCGAAGTCGAGCCCCGCGCACGGGTCCACGCGCGCGCGGAGTCTCGGGCTCGGGTTTGAGTACACCGACGAGGCTTTCGCGTTCCGGGCATGGGCGTCGCGCCGGTTCCGGATCGTCGCGACGTGATGCGCGGGCATCGGGAAACGCGGTGGGCGTTACGACCGTTACGACGCGACGGGATGCGACGGCGGGGGGTACGTCGTCAGCGGATACGGCGCACGACGTCGGATCCGGCGCGCGGGTCGATGTGCGCGGCGCCCACGACTCGACACCTCGGACCTCCCAAATGAGGAAGCAGTCACTGAAAATAGACTCGAACAGTCACCTGATGGACGAGCCAAAAGGGGCGGGGGGTGTTCTCGCGTTCGCCGTGGCTCTTCTTGCTCGCTTCCTTTATTAAATCAATCCTCCTAATATAGACACACACACACGTACCATGGGGGTTGTTTACGCCTCGGGAGGAGTGTTCGGCGCGCGCGGGGGCGCCGCCGGCCCGCCCTCGCCGCCCCAGCCCCAGAGCAGCTCGCCGCCCGCTTTCTCAGCCATCTTCTGCATCCATCCACCCGGGGTCGGGCCCGCGATGGTGGGATGCTCAAAGTGGAAACCTCCGTTCGGCAGCGGGTGAACTCGGATGCGGTACCACGGGTTGTTGAGCATGCCCATGACGTTCCACGTCGGTCGCTCCGGCATGGAGTTCTGCGACTGGTCGAACGCTCGGAAGCAAATCTCGTTGCACCCGCGGAGCCAGTTCGCGTCAACCTCGAGCTCCCAGTGGCACCAGCACCAGTGCCGGGCCTTATCGCCGGAGGAACCCGCGGCCCATCGCGGCTTTTCCCGAACGTTGATGTTGGCGAGCTTCCAGGACTGGCCTTGGTCGAAGGAGAGCTCCGCTCGGATCACTTTTCGTCCGCCGCCGCTGTACGCGTACCCTTTCAGTTGGTACGTCTTGGTGGGCGCGTGGAGAACTTCTTCGTGCTTGGGGTGGATGATGGCGCCGTTGATGTTGAGGTTGTTGATGATGTACTCGGGCTTGAACCACCAGCCCTCGTCCGTGGCGAGCTGCGCGTCGACGCCCACGGGAAGCACGCGGTTGTCGTTGAAGTGGTAGAAGTTCTTGGACTCCTCGTCGGTGACGATGATCTTGCTGAGGAACTTGATCATGCGACCGCCGATGTACCCCGGGATCAACACGCGGCACGGGTAGCCGTGGTCGGGGTGGAGTTTATCGCCGTTCTGTTCGTACGCGACGATGACGTCGCACGTCGGGTCCAGCGCGGTCTCCATGTCGATGGATGTGCCGTAAGAACCGACTCCGCCGTCCTGGCCGTCGTAACTCTTGGGAAGTTCACCCTCCGGACCGGCGAGGCACACGAACCTTCGGCCGGGTCCCGGCTTGTAAATACCGGCGCGGTTCAGGATGAGCCGTAGCGGGACGCCCTTCCAGTACGTGTTACCCACGGCGGCGGGTCCCCAGTTGAACCCGATGGACTTCTTGATCATGTTCTGTTCCTTGCGCCGGTTACCCGCGCACACCACCAGGCACGGGAAGCAATCGGAAGGCATCTTCGTGAGCTCGTCCATGCCGATGGAGTACGGGTTGGACACGTTCCCGGAGATTTCGATCCTGTGGGTGTCCCAGTCGAGCTTTGGCACGGCGCCGTGGTTGCGGACGATGTGCAGGTTGACTGGTGAGATGAACCCGACGTCGTAGATCTCCGCCGGTGGCGCCTCGACGTTGAACGGGTGCTTGCCCGTGAGGCGGATGAGTGAGGGGTGGCGCTGGACCCAGTTGTCTGGGGTCTTGACATCCTCGGGGAGGACCTGGGTTGAAGTGGGCGGGACGATGGTACGGCGTGAGTCGGGGTGAATGCGCAAGTGGAGACGCGTGGGGTCGTCTCGGGTGGGGTCGGGAGTCGTGACGACAACACGTTTTTGGTCACGATCGGAAAGCGTGGGTCGGTCGGTTAAGGAGCGCACCTCGGGCCACTTGTTGGACAGATACTTCATCTTGTACATGTCCTCCTCGTGGTCAAAGTTGGCGGGACCGTCGAGGGCGAGGACGTGATCGCCGAGCTCCATGGGCCCGGCGTCGTCCTTGTCGTTCTCCTTCTTCTCCAGGTACTTGCCGGCGAAAACGCCAGCCACGGCGGCACCCGCCACGGCGACGACCTGTGCCATCGATAGCGCGTTGTTCGGTGGGTTAGACTAGCGTGCGACGATCGGGTCGATGCCGATACGTCTCTGACCGATCGACGACGCGATGCGGACGGGTGATGTGTGCGTGTGACGAGCGAGGCGCGTCGCGAAGTGGCGCGTTGCACCGCCGAGGTTTACCCAAATGTTGTCCGTCGTCAAGTCTAGCGGTCCCTTGGGCCCTTGCGGCGAAACGAGTGGGTGTGGGTGAGAACTGGTTACATTTCCAAACACTTCGCGTGGCATCTTTCGTATGAATGTCAGTCTTGTATTTGTGCAAAAATGCGCGCAAAACTTCCAGCTTCTCCTGAGGAAATGCTGGTTCGAAAGGACCGAGCCTTCTGAAATCGACGAAACGCACTTCGATAACGGTCGATGACTGGCGAGCAGTCAGATGGTAAAACCCGATTGAGCCAAATAGACCACCTTCAGTCGACCGCTCGTATGGTTGTAGGTCAGATGCCGGAAAGAGAACACGGTATGCGGGTGAGTTTCCGACCGAAAAGCGAGTGTTGAGACCGACCGAAATCGCGAGTCTTTCTCTCAACGGTCGTTATCGGAGGACTCCCAAGCACATCGGAGACGCGAAGAGCGACGCGTCCCGAACGCTGGGCGACATGGCTTCCGAGCCAGAACCGCCGACAGGCATCGATGCCATCCCGGTGAGTGTCCGAACGCATATCCCGGCGGCGCACCCTCGAGTCACCCTCGCGTCACCGAGCGCCCCTCGGATTTTTCTCACTTTTGCATTTGATCCGTTGAAGAAACGTCGCGCCCGGCGCCCACCCATCCCGTCCCGTCCCGCGTACCCATCGAACGACGACACTGTATACTGACATCGCATACATCGCATCATCCATCAGGCTCTATCCGCGGCTGTGGCGGAAGCGGAGGCGAACCCCGCGGTTGAGAACCCGAGCGGCGACGCGCCCGTCGTCGACCCGTCCAACCCGGTCTCCTCGCTCGTGGCGGGCGCGTTGGCGAAGGCTTCCGCGGCGGACCAAACGCCGACCGAGCCGGCGGACCCGGCGTCCTATCGCGGCCGCGAGGGCACCGACTTCCGCGTCGCCACCACCGAGACGCTCGTCCAGGCGCAGAGCAAGGAGCGCATCGCGGAGCTCGCGGGCGTGGACCCCAACGCGGCGACGAGGGAGGCGGATGCCATCGTAGCCGCCGCCAAGGCCAAGGCCGAAGCCGAAGCCGCCGCCGCCGCCGCGAAGGCGGCCGAGGAGAAGGAAGAGGAGGACGCCGCGCTGAAGATCCAGGCGGTGTTCCGCGGAAAGACCGCGAGGCGCGAGGTTGAGACGATGAAGAGTCCTCGAGACGCGGCGAGTGACACGAAAAAGAATTCCACAAAGGACGACGGCGCGGGCGCGGGAGTCGGCGCCTTCGCCAAGGGTTCCGCCGCCCTCGCCACCGTTCCGGACACCGCGTCCAAGGCGATGCAACCCGCGCCGCCCGCGCAGCAGCTCGGGCACTGGGAGGCGTTCGCCGCGAGGCAGCTCGCGCGCCACGTGCCCATGGCGTCGGATGGCTTGCAAACGTCGCCGACGCCGCGAGGGTACCGGTTCAGGGTTCTCGCCGTCGAGGCTTTCCCGTTCGGCCCCGAACCCTTCCGCGTCGTCGGCCGGGGTAACACCCTGGAAGCCCGGTGTGCGGTATCGTTCTACGACGAGTGCACCGGGTCGTTCCACGGCGCCACGTGCTCCTCGACGGCGGAGGCGGTTGACGCGCCGGACGCGAACGCGGCGGATGAATCCGCGCCGGTGGCGACGCTGGATGTGCAGCACGACGTGTACTTCACCACGCGCGTGTGCGACCCGAGGTGCTTGATCGTCGTCGAGGTCATCTTGGTGGAACGCGGCGGGAAGGATGGGCGGATCGTCCGGGAGACCAGCGCGGGGTGGGCGGCGATGCCCGCGGTTGGACCGGGGGGCGCGGAGCCGACGGGCGCGCCCGGCAGCGCGCCCGTGCGCCAGGGCTCGCCCCGGTACCTCATGTGGGGCCGCCCCCGCGCGGGCCAGCACCCGCCGTCGCAACTCGGCAAGGCGAAGCTCCACTTTGTGCACGAGACGTGCGCGCCGCTGCTTCGGGCGGGCGCGCTCATCCCCGAAGATTTCCCCGTCACTTACGGGGACGTGGTGCCCGGAGTGCTTCGATTCGATTCCGAGGGTGAGCTCACCGGGGACGTCAGCCCGGACGTGACCACCACGCTCACGTCCCCGCTGCTCGCGCCCACGAGGGCGGTATCGCTGAAGGGGATGAAGGTTAGTTTACCGGCGCGGATGTTACAAGTCGTCGCGGCTTCCCCCGATCTCGCCGTCGCGCTCCACGGCGCGGGCGCGACGCCCCCGGGCGTCGATACGCTGATGGCGAACCCGACCGCGTCCGCGGCGGCGATCGCGGCGGCGAAGTGCGTCACCGTGCGCGTCACCGCGCACAACGGCCGGGTCTTTGTCGGCGAATCCGTCGAGTGCTCCGACTTTTCCGTCGATCAAAACGGAACGCCCAACGCGATCGTCCTCGAGGACGACGCGATCGTCCCGGAGGTTCCCCAGGATGTCTTAGTGGTGTTGGTGTGCGAGGTACTGTACCGCGCGCCTGGTAAGCGGGGTGACCCGCCGGTCATCCTGGGATGGGCGGCGACGTGCCCGTTCCGCCCGGGGATCGAATCCGCCGGCGCTTTGTCCGACGCCTTCTCCGGAGGGCTCGCGCTGCGAATCGGCGATGACGTGGCGCTCACCGCGCGCCGAGGCCGGGGTCCACGTGCTGAACCGTGCGTGGACTGGAGGTCGGTGGTCCAGGCGCCGCAGGAGGTTTGGCGCGCGGTGTTTCGAAACGCGTCTGGAGACTCTGGAGACGACGGCGTATCCGTCGCGTTTACGTTCGGCGCGGCGGAGGGTGACACGGGCGCCGGTAGCGGCGCGTCGCAGGCTGAAGCCGCGCGCGCGCTCCTCGACGCCCCGGTCGCGGATAACGTCGCGCAGGCGAAGAGCAAGATGGCGATCGCCGAGACGGCGCTCAGGGACACTAACGTGTCCGGTCGGGAACGCGCAAAGGCGGAGGCTGCGCTCGCGGCGGCGAAGATGGATTTGTCGTCGCAGCAGCAGCTGGTGCAGGTGATGGAGCGGATGCAGTCGCAGCTGAACGAGCTCGCGAGCTCCGTGAACGTCATCAAGACGGACCTGCGAAGCTCCGTGAACGTCGTCAAGCCCGCCGCCGTCGCTCGAGCCCCGACGCTCGACCGGTCCCCGCGGATCGCGCCAGCCGCGGGTCGCATCCCGGACGACCCACCGCCGGTCGACCTTCAGCCCCTTCCCCCAGCGCCAGTCTACCCCGACGAGGAGTGGCCCGCCGAAGGACCCGCGTCGGGGTCGTCCGCTCTCTTCAGCGGCGCCGCGGTGGACGCCGGCGAACCGCTCGCATCCGCGAGAGGTCTCGGAGGGTTCAGCCGAGCCACCCGCGCTCGGCTCCACGCGGCGGGCGCCGACGCTACCCTCCCCCCCGATGTCCGCGACGCCCTCCGCGCCGCGGCGTCGCGCGCGGGCGCACCCGTCAACCCCACGCCCGACATTCAACGCGAGCGACGGGACATCCGCGCCGTCAACGAGGTCATCGTGCAGTTCCTCGCCTACCGCAAGTTCGACGCGCTCAACTCTTCATCCAACCTCTCCGACGTACACTTCACGTTTAACTTCTTCGACTTTCCGGCGTCCACGTCAAGGCCGTGCGTGTTAACCCCGCGGGACGCGAGCCGCGGTGATACGCAGATGCTGGTACCCAAGGGTGCGCCGGCCAGGGGCGACGGCGGCGAACGCGCGGGTGACGCGTGGTTCCGCTTCAAGGTTGACGGCCACGGCAACGGAACCGGAGACGCGGTTCCGGACGGCCCGGATGCCATGCACGCTCGTCGGTGCGCGTTTGTTGACTACTGCGCGGGTTCCAAGCTCAGCGTGGACGTGTGGGACGGCGGATCGTTGATGCAACACGGGACGTGTGCGGTGGACCTGACTGGGTTGTTGAGGCAAGGCCGGGACTCCGCGGAGGTTATGGTGGAGGCGCCGGTGTTTGACCACCGCGAGGCGACGAGCGACGAGGCTTCCAAGGGCCGGCGGCGCAGAGCCGCGCTCGCGGCGGCCAGGGGAGAGGAGCTACCGGACGTGGATGAGAACCCCGGCGCCGGGATGGCCCGCGGCGCGCTTCTCGTCCGGCTGATCAACGTGGGCGCGAAGCCGGATCGGAGTCTCATACCGTCCGCGCAGGGCGGCGACGGCGCCGTCGGTAACGTCGTGAGGGTTCGAGCCGTGCCGGAGAGCGGAGGGGTTCTCGCGGCGACCCTACGTGGCGGCGCGCAGATTGAGAACACGCCGCCCGGAACCGGACCTGATGAGAAAGCAACCGGCGATAACTCCATCGCGTCGCGTCGGGCCGCGGCGCGCGCGGACCCACGCGACGAACGCGGCGTCCTCAAGGAGCAGGAGGCTCGGAAGCTCAGTCGTCAGCAGCGGCTTCGGGAGATTCGCGAGGGTAAAAAGCCGACCGGTCACGGTCTCGACGCGGAGACGTCGACGCCCGCCGCGCCCGAGTTTGCCGAGAGCGAAGTTCGCGCCAAGCTGCTCGAGGACATCGACGCCGCGCGCCGCCGCGCCAAGCGATCCGCGGTTCTCGAGAAGCTCCGCAGCGGCATCAGCGGCCGCAAAGTTATCCGCCCGTCTTACGGCGAGCTGTGCTTCTTCGAGCACGAGTTCAAGTCGCCGGCGGATCGCGACTGCGTCTTCGAGGTTCGATGCGATGACCCGGACGTGTCCTTGGTGGCGTCCACCGCGGAGTGGCGCGCGCTTCGATCCGCCTCTGGCCTGCCCCCCGTCGCGCCCGGCATGGAGGACGACGCTCTCGCGGGGAACAGGCTGTTTTTACTCGCCGGGGAGTCCCTCAAGGTTCCATTCAAGTTCCAATCCTTCGACGCGGAACCCTCGAAGGTGATGAACGCGAGCTCGTCCGGCACCGCGTCCGACATCAAGCGCGGCGCACCCGACGAGGGTCTCCACCTTCGATCCAGAGCCGTCGCCGTGCATTTCGTCAACGCCGACGACGGCACCTCCGCGTCGGTGCTCCACGTGGACGTGAGACCTCGCGCCATGACGGTGGCTCGGACGTACAGGTTCCAGACGCCGGAGAACGATTTCTTCAAGGAACGACTCCCGCCGCCGCCGGGTGTGGACACGAGGGACGCGAACGGCCGGGGATGCCTCGCGGTGCGCGCGTCGGATCCCGCGGTTGCGGCCACCGTGGTCACCGCCGAGTCCGAAGAGGACGGCGTCGCCGAGGTTGACGAGATTGCGCTCAGGTACAAGTGCGGGGAAGGCTCCGTCGCCTTTTACGTGTGCGTGTATAAGGATGCCTTCCTCGGTCAACTCGCCGCGGTCTGGCGGGTGTTTGTTCACGCCACGCCCAAGGTTGACGTCTCCTCGCTGGTGGGCCAGACGAGCCACGCGAGCGTCGTGGTGCAGGGCGGGGGAAGCACCAGGCGGGTCGCCGCGTTTTGTTCGCACCCGGACGAACTCCAGGTGTCTCCCGACAGGCTCACGCTGCCTCCCGGCGCGCTCACGGAGATTAACCTCGCGTTCAGGCCGCTCATACCCGGGCGCCTGGACGTGGCGGTTCACTTGGTTGATTTGGAGAAGGGCGAGCTGGTGCACTCTCGGTTGGTGGCGACGGACGCGAGGGGACCCGTGGTGAGCAAGACGTTCGACGTGGACGCGGCGCCCGGGACTCGCGCGCACAAGAAGATCACGTACACCAACCCGTACCCGCGCCCCAGGACGTTTAACCTGCGATGCACGCACCCGCTGCTGTTACACTTCAGGCCGGATAAACTGGACTTGCCCGCGGGTGGGTCGAGGCCGATGGGTCTGACGTTTGAGCCGGCGGAGGATTGGGTTCGCGCGCAGAGGGGGACGAAGGGCGGACCGGCGGAGGTGTTGGTATTCATCAACGACGAGGACGACGCCACGGAGGAGTGCTTCAGGATACGCGTCAACGCGGATCCGCAATGAACAGACAGACTTGGATGAAGAAGGGTAACAGTAATATCCATTCTCGTGTACAAATTAATGACCCGGGCGAAGCGTCGCGACTAATACCTCAATCACTCTTTGCGTTCCTCGACGTCCTTCATGTGCGCCACCACTCGCCTCGCCCGTTCCTGCGCGGCGATGAGCACCGATACGTCGCCGTCCTTTTCGTACGCGTCCATGGCGTCCAGCACCGCCTGCACCGCGCGCTCCACAGCCCTCTCCGTCGTCGACTCCTCCATCTCCCTCGAAGCCTTCGACGCGGCTTGCACCACCTCCTCGGGTAGACCCGCGAGCCTTGCGACGTTCACGCCGTAGCTCTTCGGGCACGCGCCTTGTGTGAGCTTGTAAAGGAACGTCACCTCCTCCGCGCCCGGTGCTCCGCGAACTTCGCAGCCCATGTGACCGAGGCGGACGCGATCGTCGTCGGCGCGGTCGTCGGCGAGGCGGTGATAGTGCGTCGAGAACATGCTCCGTGGGCCGAGATCCACGAGGTGGTCCGCCACCGCGGCGGCGATCGCGGCGCCGTCGCTGGTCGATGTCCCTCTCCCGAGCTCGTCCATCGCCACGAGCGAGTGCGTCGTGGCGCGCCTTAACATCGCGGACGTCTCGGACAGCTCAGTCATAAAGGTGGACTGACCGGCGACGATGTTGTCCTTGGCGCCCATGCGCACGAAGATGGCGTCCGCGGCGGTCATGGTGAACGACGCCGCGGGGACGTCCGCGCCCACGTGCGCCATCAGCGCGGCGAGCATCACCTGACGAATCAGCGTCGATTTACCTCCCATGTTGGGCCCGGTGAGCAGCAAAAACGGAGCCGCGCCGCCGCCGCCCAGTTTAGTATCGTTGGGAACGAACGCGTCGCCGGAGGCGAGCGCGGGGGCGCACGGGTGACGGAGCCGGACCGCGTCGAGCGACGGTTCACATTCCGCCGGGTCCATCGGGGACGTGACGGTTGGGGTGCACGACTCCGGGAACGAACCCGCGATTTCATCCGCGTGTTCCGCCAAAGAGGACAGAGCGTCCAGCGCGGCGGCGGCTTCCGCGGCGCGTCTCCACCTCGGCCACTCGTCGCAAAACTTGGCGAC
>Ga0302114_10002352_pt1 | contig 12216 bp, 8 predicted proteins | sample AG5_Surface_MG_FD_203107 | JGI IMG/M metagenome (GOLD analysis project Ga0302114, IMG submission 203107) | Marine microbial communities from Western Arctic Ocean, Canada - AG5_Surface | ecosystem: Environmental > Aquatic > Marine > Oceanic | place: Canada: Western Arctic Ocean | collected...
TAAACTCGGAAATCAACGCGTTTACCACGTTTTTGAGCAACGTCTATTTAGACGTCTCGAAAGATCGCTTATATTTAGGTCACCCGTCGGATGCGAAACGTCGCGCCGCGCAAACAGTCGTGCACGAGTTAATCACCAACTTATTAGCCGCGTTGGCGCCGATTTTACCGCACACCGCCGAGGAAGCGTTCTTAGCGCGAGACACGGTCGCCGAAGAGGACAAGCAAATAAGCGTCTTCTTACAAGGTTGGCCTACTAAGAAGAAAAATTTAGAAGGTACTAGTAGTAATAATAATAGCATCATGTCTCAAGCTGACGCCAAGAACTGGGAAGCGTTGATCGATTTACGTTCCGTCGCGAACTTGGCAATCGAAGACGCCCGGAACTCGAAACTGGTCGGCGCGAGTTTAGAAACGAGCATCAAAGTCTTCGCCGAAGACGAAACGTTTTCTCGCTTTTTGAAAACCAACGAGCACTTTCTGAAGGAAATGTTCATTTGCTCCGAAGTGACTCTTTGTGCAACTCTGAGTGAAATCGAAGAAAAAGAAGAAGGAGAAGAAGAATCAAAAGAAGTATTCTCCAAATCCGGAGAATCCGACGCCTGCGCCGGAAAACTCTTCGCCGCGGCCTCAAAAGCCTCCGGCGGAAAGTGTTTGCGATGTTGGTGTTACTCCAACGCGTTAGGCAAAACGGATGTGGAAAAACACCCGAAGTTGTGCGAACGGTGCGGACCGATCGTCTTGGACGTGGCGCCGGATTTAGTCTACTCCCAAGAAGCGCCGGCTGAGGCTGAAGCCGTCAGCGCTTCGTCGTAAAAAGATACATCGAATACATCGAAGAATATTTATATTATAGTTGTACTCTACTACCATTTTAAGTGAGAAGCTTGCCGAGAAATGATGAAACCCTAAATCTCCAAAAACTCCCTCTTAGTTCAAACGGTCAAAAAATTTCCTCAATTCGCCTCACATTTGCTTCTCTTTTGCGCTGAAAAGCGACCCGTTGACATACGAGCACAAATGGCCGCGGGAGGGTCCTCGTCCTCCGCGCAGCCAGAAAAGCTCATGAAAGGTTTACAGTTGGACAAAAAATCCTTAACCAGTTCGCAGGAAGGCGGGAATTCGCAAATGGAAATCGACATGCGGAATGAGGCAAGTTTTGAATTTTACGTGTATTAGATATATGCTCACACACATCTCATCCTCTCTCTCTCTCTTCTCAATGCATTAAAACACAAACAGAAATACGAAAGCTATCGATTCGAAGGCGACCCGAACGAGGTTGGACACGTGGTGACCACTCGGTGCACGACGAGAGAAGATGCGAGCGACGTGAGGTGATGCATTTACGCTTCTTTCCCCGTTGTTTGAAATTCTCAATTTGGATTTGTTTTTCTTCCTTTTGCGCGTTGCGTTCCTCGCGTTCTGTTCTGTTTATGCGCACATATAAATAGGCGGTTGTTTACATTTGTGCGCGTTTGTGCGTTTTAGTAGTACGTTTGTCTCGATGTGAGACGAGACGTGAGCGCGTTTAAGAGATACGATTTTCCTCCAAATTCCCTTCTTTTCCCAACGGCTAAATGGGAACTTAATTGGAGACCAGACCGTTTTTGTGCCCTCGCTCTCGATACCGGCGAAAGCGCTTTTCATACTGACTTCTGTCTCTCTAATTTAAAGTTACGAAACGCAGCGCGTGGTCGGTAACGGCTCGTTTGGGGTCGTCTACAAAGCGTTGTGTACGACGACGAACCAAACGGTGGCGATTAAAAAAGTGCTCCAGGATAAGCGGTTTAAAAACCGCGAGCTCGCTATTATGAAACTTTTGAGGCACACGAACGTGGTGCACATGCGGCATAGTTTTTATCACCACCAACAGCGGGATAACAAACAACAACAACGAGAAGAAAACGATAATAATAAAGATAATAATAATAATAGAAACAACGAAACGAATAGAAACGATCCGGGAGAAGTGTATTTAAATCTAGTGCTCGATTACGTGCCGGATACGGTGTATCGGATATCGAAGCAACACAACCAAGCCGGGGAAAGGATACCGATTTTGTACGTGAAATTGTACGCGTACCAAATGGCCAGAGGGTTAGCGGCTATTCATAAGATTGGTGTGTGTCATCGAGACATAAAGCCGCAGAATTTATTGGTGGATACGCAGACGCACGCTTTGAAGATTTGTGATTTTGGGAGCGCGAAAACGCTCACGCCGGGGGAGCCGAACATTTCGTACATTTGTTCTAGATATTACAGAGCGCCAGAGTTGATGTTTGGAAGCACGGATTATTCGACTGCAATTGACGTTTGGTCGGTTGGATGCGTCGTGGCGGAGTTGTTGTTGGGAGCGCCGTTATTTCCGGGAGATTCTGGGATAGATCAGTTGGTGGAGATTATCAAAATTTTAGGCACGCCGACGAGGGAAGAGATTTTGTCCATGAATCCAAACTATCGCGAGTTTAAGTTTCCGCACATCAAAGCCATGAAGTGGGAAAACGTGTTCGGAAAAGAGGTGGAAAAAGAGGCTTTGGAAGTGATCGCGAACGTTTTAGTGTACACGCCTACAAACCGATTCGACGGGTTACAGTTTTGCGCGCACGAGTGGTTCGACGAGTTACGCCAGGAAGGAAAGAGTTTAGGAGACAACAAGCCGTTACCGCCGCTGTTCGATTTCACGGACGAGGAGTTGAAAGGCGTGGACGAGTCCTTGCGAAGGAAATTGATTCCCGAGTGGGTGAGACGGCAGAACCGGTAATAATATATATACACAGAAAGAAGAATATTACTATAGTAGCTCTAAAATTCGATTAGCCTAAACGACGAAATTCAAATACATATTTATTATTGATCACATATTATCATCATTACGCTGGTGTGTGACTGGTTGTATATATTATATATAATAAACATTATATATATACCACACGACGCGCATGATGCGCGCGTAGTATCAATCACACTGAAAAAACAGAAGAATAAATACGAAACGTTTTTAGCGCGTTGTGTGCGTGTGTTTTAAGTTAATATAAAATCAAATATCATAACACAATCTCTCTATGTCTCTCTTGTTCTCTCTCACATACGCGCGACCATCATCATCGCAAGTATTAAAATTTACTTCAACGCGTTTTCCGTGGCTTCTTGCGTCGGACTCAACGGCCCGTCTCCGACATTAAACACCTCAAACTCTGGTTGATCGAACAACTGCGCTTTATCCACCGCGCTCAGCGTCTTCCCGTTGGCTTTATCTTTCAGAACGCACATCATCGTCAACGCGGCCACATCTTCTCGGTGAATCGCACCGCACACGTTCGTGTTTTCTGTCAACACCGCCGTGTTCGTTCTCGGCTCCGATTTTAACCCACCCGGTCGAACGATGACAAAATCGATCCCTTTCTCCTTTGCGATTTTCTTCAAGTGTTCCTCCGCTTTCTCTTTTTCAATCAACACCGGTTCTAACGCGTCGTACACGTTTTGCGGCGGCGCAGATTTCGAGTCTCCGGTACCGATAGAAGTGACCAAAACAAATTTCTTGATGCCTTTCGCGACGCAGGCGTCGATTAACGCGATGTTCCCTTCCGAATCCGCCTTCGGGTCCGCCGGCGTCCCGCCCACCGTGGACACCACCGCGTCGTACTCTTCGACTAAGTTCAACGCTTTCTTCACCGATTTCGGATCAAACACGTCGCCTTTGACTAAAAATCCGCCCACCGATTCAATCTGTGATTATAACGAGAGAAGAACAACGAGAAGAGAGAGAACGTTTGTGTTAGCGAATGATGAAAATGTGAGAAAACTCTCATACCTCTTTCCTGTTGTCCTCGTGTCTTTGCAACACCGTCACCCACGTCCCGGCGGCGGTCATCTGCCGAAACACGTCCATGGCGACCCCGCTTCCTCCAGCCACGAGGACGGAGATGTTATCTGGTTCCAAATCGGATTTCGTTACTTTTGTTCTTCTCATGTTCTTCTTCTTTACTAATAAGCGTGATGATGATGATGATGATGATGATGGAAGTCCATTCCGTCGGGAGGTAAAAGAAGAAGAAGAAGAAGAAGACAGAACGGGAGGAATGCACCGAGTCAAAGAACAAGAAGAAGATAGCATCGTATCGCTCTCTTTTATGCGTGTGTTCGTGTGTCCTTAAGCTAATACTTGCGGTTTAAGCGTCAAAGTTTTGTTAATCTTTTGTTTATCAGATGTGTGCTCGCTCTCTACGAACAACGGAGAGAAAAGACTGAAGTTTATCCAAAGGAAGAAAAGATTTGCTTTTTAGGGTTTGAAGGCATTTTGAACGGAATTTTTTTTTTTCTCTTTTCTCGAGGAAAAAAAACAAAATCACATGCGTAATAAAAAAAGAGATTGGCAATACTTTTGTTGTGATCATATATAATCATCTCCGGAGGAGGCTTTCGGCGCTTTTCGGAAGAGAGAGAGAGATGAGGACGAGGGCGCAGAAAAGGATGCGCGAGAGGGAAAGAGATGCTTTGTTGTTGTGGGATTTGATCGTGAAGAGCGACGATGTGAGTTTCACTCATATTTTACCGAGATTGAATGTGACTGATCTCAAATTCTTGTACGAGGTGAATAGTGAAACGAGAAAGTTGGTGAAGAGATCATCTGGCGCGGGTAATTTGAAAGAGAAGTTTAGAGTGGGCGAGATGTCCTCGATATCGACTTTGGAAGTTGCGTGGGAGAATTATCCGTGGGGCACGTATAATAACGTTGAAGAAGAAGAAGAAGAAGAAGAAGAAGAAGAGATGGACGAACCATATTTCTGCTCGCAAGTTGCTTACACGAATAAACTCGAGTTGCTCAAGTGGATACGAGAGGAGAAAGAGTGTGATTGGGATGAAGAGACGATTAATGCGGCAGTATATCAAGGTAATCTGGAAATGGTAAAGTATTGCATTGCAAATGAGTGTCCTATTGATGAGATGGCGTGTGAATATGCTGCCTCAGAAGGTCATCTCGAGGTACTCAAATACTTACGCGAAGAAGCCAAAGCGCTTTGGGATTGGAGAACTGCCACTTTTGCGGCTAAATATGGTCAACTTCACATACTCGAATATCTTGTCGATCGTAAATTCGCATTCAATACCCATGCCCACGCATGTACCGCTGCAGCCAGAAGCGGCTACTTAGACTGCTTGAAGTACTTACACGAAACCGCCAAAGCGCCTTGGGACGAGGACGCCGTACTATACGCGCACGAGAACAACCACATCGAATGCGTACAATACCTCCTCGACAACAACTGTCCATTACCATTTGGTTGGCGATACGAACGCGGCGAGTTACACAGTTCATAAACACATACAAACAAACAAAGCTTTTTTTAACAGAGACACGCACATACACAGAAATGTACGCATTATTAAAACTCTTCTTCGTCTTCCTTTAAATTCTTCGCACTTTTACAAAACTACTCATTTTCTTCTTCTTCTTCTTCTTCTTCTTCTTCTTCTTCCGAGAAAGGATGAAGAACGACGTCGGCGCACGCTTTCGCGGCTTTGAGGACAGTCACGCGACGGCGTTCAAAATCGTTGTCGTTTATGTTGTCATCGAAAAGGAGAAGATTACAACCGTGACAGTGTTCCGGGCTGCTAAACTTTACGTCCGCTCGACAATTCGAGCGGACGTTTAAGATTTGCCGCAAGGAGCCGCCGGGGAGGAGGACGCACTCTTTTTCGTTTTGCGCAAACGCGAAGCATTCGATGCTTTTGGATTTGCATTTGTCGTCTTCTCGCGGAAGAAGAAGCGCTTTTTCCAGCGCGTCGTCGGAGAGATATAAAGCGTCTTCTTCGATGTCTTCGTGTTCCTCGACGCGTCGCAATACTTCATCCGCGTCTTGTGGGCGAATGACTGTCCACAAAGCGATGGTTTTATCGTCAGTGGAGAATGAGGAGGAGGAGGAAAACGAGGTGGAGGAGTACACGTTGACTGAACACACGTCGTCGGCGCTGCCCACGCCAAACGTTTCAATCGAGCTTTTACCTTCCACGTACGTTCTCGTTCCGTTGCCGTAGGAAAACGAAGCCTTCACCAAACTCTCGACGAATTTCTTCGCGGCCACGTCGCCTCGGCTTCTCGAATTTGAAGAGACGCCTTGGAAAAAAAATTCTCCCGCGCCGCCGCCGCCGCCGCCGAGAACGTATTTTTGAAACTGCAAGGCGAACAAGTTGATCGTCCCAACCTCTGGATTCGTGTATAAACGAAACGGCAGAGCGGCTAATAAACGTCGAAAGTGTTTCGGGAGTACCTCTTTCAAGTTCATTCGATTACCGCCGATGCATCGCGGGAAATCTCTCAGTTGAAACAGTTTGCCGTCAAACGTGAGTAACGGATCGAAGAATCCGGCGAAGAAGTCTTTGAGCGCCATGGAGAATTTCGGCGTATTCGTTGAAGCTGCTTTTGGAAGGAGCTTCTTCTTCTTCTTCTTCTCCTTCTCATTTCCTAGTGGTGTTGTCGCGGCGTCCTCCTCTTTCCCCTGAAGCGCTGATGTGTTGTTCGCGGCGCCGCCGTTACTACTTTTCGTAGTCGTAGAAGTACCGCCTTTGACCGGCGTCGTCGAAGTCTTCTTCGTCTTCGCGAGTTCGTCGTACTCGTCCGCGCCGCATGCAAACACCGGCACGACGGCATCGTGTTGAAAGCACGCCGTGTATGCTCCGGATGAGTTCAAATCGTTATCGCCACCACCAATACTGCCTCCAACACCGACACCACCACCACCACCCAGGTTACCAAAACCAGCCGCCGCGGAGGAACTACTCATCGATGCAATGTTCGGATCGCGCATCGCGCGTTCAATGACGGACGGGTCCCACGACATTTCTGTTTCAACGTTACGAACGACAACAGGGTCATCTCTCGACCAGTGGTACCGGAAGTGCGCGATGAACTCATTGTATTGTTTCGCATCGTTCGCGTGTAGAGCGCTCTTTTCCGCCTTCAAAAGTTCCTTTTGGTCCGGCGTCCAAATTTTCGTTTCTTTTCCTTTGCCGAATGAAGAAACGCGAACGTTCTCTTCGATCGTTTCCATTTTACAGTACGGGCATTCTTCCGCACTCTCGTCGTCGTTTCCATTTTTATCAACTTTCGAGAAAAAAGAGGATTCTTTCTTCGCCACGTGTGTCGCTTCTTTCACGCGTTTGAAATCGTACATTCGTAAATCAACCTTCATCGCCCCGTCGCACGCGACGCAGGTAATGTCGTCTTCCAGCTTGGACTTCTTCGCTATTTTCAACGCCGCCGCCGCTGCTGCTGCTGCTTCTTCTTTTTGTTTGCGTTGTTGTTGATGATCTTGAGAGTGATGAGCGCTCGTTGGTTGTGCCGGAGAAGATCTTTTCTCGAGTTCGTCGTCCGACCCGTCCGTGAAGCTCGAGTTGAGCGTTTTAAACGCCATCTTCAATCGCTTCTTCATCGGAAGTAAAGCGCTGTCGTTTTCGTCGTTGTTTTTTTCGCTCTTGCTTGTATCCTCTCGCTGCTGATTTTGGGCGGCCGAGGGCGATGGATTATTAACGCGCGGCAGAGGAGAGTCTTTTGACGATCCTTTCTGAGCCGCCGCCGCCGCGATACTACTCATCGTCGTCGCATTTTTCGTCTCCGCCGCGGGAGGCTTTTCGCTTAATATCCTCCTGCTCATCTCCGCTTTAATCTTAGCTCTCGCGACGTCGTCGTGGGATAAGCAACACACTCTTTCCACATACGGCGCTTCCGTGCCTTTGCGCAACGTAGAGATGCAATACGCGCACACTCGCACGTCGCATTCGTCGCAGGAGAGACAGACGGCGACGATGTCGTTCGCACACGCGTCGCAAAAGGCGCCGCTCGGGACGGTCGTCGACAAAAAGTTTGACTTCTTGCGTTTCTTTTTGTTGTTGTTTCTCTCCGATTCGTCGTTTACATCATCGCTTTTTTCGTCGTCTCCGTCGTTATCTTCGTCCTCGTCCTCGTCCGAGGGTGGTGACGATGATATGTTACTATTTCTATTAGTGCTTTGTTTCTCTTCCTCTTTCTTCTTTTTCTCTTCTCGTTCAATCTCCCACGCGTCGCATTCGGCGCTCCTCGCGAACGCTTTCTCCATCGCGACGAGACAATACGAGGCGCGTTTCTTCCTCTCTGAAATATCTAACGTCGCTTCGAGCGATGCCAGCGCTAAGTTCTCGCTGTCTTCAAACAAAGAAGCGATGGTGGTTGTGGCGTTGTTATTATTCGACTTACTCGAATAGGACGAGGAAGATTTACCGACGACGTCTTCTTTTCGCAAGCACAATCGGCAGTTGCACAAACCTCGACATTTCGGGCACTTCTTCCTACACTGGGATCGAGTCAGATGCGAGTAGAACTTCTCCACGCACTGGTCGCAGAACGATACGCCGCACCATTTACTCGCCGCCGCCGCTTGATGATGATTACCGGTATCGTTCTTACCGGGGGCATCGTTGTCGGTGTTGTTGTTGTTGTTAATGCTATTATTGCTACTTTTCGCGCCACCGAATTCGCACGGCGAGGCGACGTGTTGCTGTTGACACTGATGACAGGACTTGTAAAACCTAGAATCCAGCGCCGCTGCTGCTCCTGCTGCTACCGCGCCGCCGCCGCGCGGAAAGTGTTGCGGCGTAGCTCTGGGCGCTCCTACCGCGGATGTCAACGACGCGTTGTTCGTCGTCGACATTGCGCGATGCAAAGTCATTGTTTTTGCGTCTGCGTTTGCGCCTCGCAAGAAAGCTTTCTCGTCGTCGTTTACGTCGTCGTCGTCGATGTTGTTCTTGTTCTTACCACTGCTATTAGATACAACCTTCTCTTGCTTTGCAAACGAGACCGATTTCTTGGTCTCTGCTAAAAGAGCGTTGCTATAATTGTTCGACGACGACAGAATTTTTTCCCGCTGCTGATGCTGTTCTCCTCGCGCCTTCTTCTTGTTGTTGTTGTCGTTGTTGTTGTTGTTGTTGTTGTTGTTGTTCGTGGTGCTATTGGTGTTGTTGTTCCTTTGATTCCTCGTTAATCGCGCTCGGTTCAAATGCGCCTCTTCTAGTTGCATCTGTTCGTTTTGTACGACGATTAAAGATTGCTCGATGTCCTCGTTGGGCGCAATGGATACGACCGCTGCTATGTTGTTGTTATTATTGTTGTTGTTGTTGTTCGTCATCATCATCGTCGTCGTCTGAATCGTCGTCGCGTTCTCTTGATCGTTTATCATGGACGCGTCGAACGAGGACGCTTCAATCGGAGAAAACTCCAGCCACGTTTTCGTCGGTTCGAGAGGTAAAGGCGGCGGTGGTAATGGAGGAGGTGGCGATGCAGGCGCAGGTGGTGCCTTCAGCTCTTCTTCTTCTTCTTCTTTGTTTTCTTCTTTTGACGATGATAATGGTTTCGCAGGCACTTCTTCTGCTTCTTCTCGTTTCACGTCTACTTTTTCCTCGACTTCAGCGCGAGGAGACGCGGTTCTGCCCCGCTTCCGTTTACCACCATCACCAAGAACAGATGCGTCTTCTTCTGTCTTCTTCTCCTTCTCTTCGTGTTTTCCTTGTTCATCATCTTGTTTAACTCCTTCTTCTTTCTTCTTCCTCGTCGTCGATGTTGTTGTTTTCTTCTTGTTTAATATCGTCGCTGGAGGCGTCGCGGTAGAAGTCGCGGCTTTGCCGCCGGATTCTCTCCTCTCCGCAGCAGCTTCACCAGTCTTTTTCCTGTTGTTGTTTTTCTCGTCAACATCTCTCTTCTCTTTCTTCTTCGTCTCTTTATTCTTTTCCGCCGCCGTTGCCGCCTCCGCTGCGTTTACTTCAACGTCTTTTTTCTTCTTATCCTTCGTCGGGGTCGCTTTCGTTTTCGTCGTCCGAACAACTTTTTCTTCTTCTTCTTTGACGTCTGTTGCTTTCTTTCCTTTTTTCGCGTTATCTTCTTCTTTTTCTTCTTTTGCTTCTTCTTTTCCCTCGTCGCCGTCTGAATCGTCTGAATCGTCGTCCGACGAAGACGCGTCTCCATTTTCATTCTCTCGCTCCCACTTCACCGCCTCCTCCACCGCTTTCTGAAACGCGCTTCGCGACGGTTTCTTCGCAGCTTTAGCAGTAGTACCCTCCTCCTTCTCCTCCTTCTTCTTCTCATCCTCTTTAGGCGACGCCGACGACGAAAGCGGCGGTTTACTCCTCGAAAGCGCTTCGGGTTCTTCCTCAATCAAACGCCCTCGCATCTCCTCCAAACTCTCCCCTGCAAAACCTCCACTCGCATAAAGCTTAAAGCTCTCCTCGTTAAACTCGCACACTTTATCTTTCGCTAACAAGGAAACGTCTCCGGTGCCGTGGAATCGAACGAGATGGCACTCCTCTCTGGATTTTTTCCCTTTGGGAAGTTTCAGTCTTTTCCTCGTTTGCTCGTCCATTTTGCGTAAACCTTTCTTCATGTTCCCGAGCACGAGCGCGGGCCACCATCGAAACCCTTCCAGTTTTGCAAACACTAACGCGTTTTTTTTTGTCTTCTTCGACTCTTCTTTGATAGTATTAGTAGAAGGAGAGCGCGTTTTCGTCTTCTTCATCACGTGATGAGTCAGAGGACTTTTCGCGCCCATCTTCAGTCTCTTTTCTACGTATGCTTAAGTGTGTGTCGTTCTTTTTCTCAAAGAAATCGTCGGCTCGTCGCGAAAAGAAGAGAGAGAGAGAGAATAAGGTGTTCGTTTCCTCTCGCTCTCTTTAACGCTCTCTTTCTTTCTTGTATCTCGAGAACGCGCGAACTTTAAACACACTAAGAGAAGAGTTTTAATGAATAAAACGAGGAAAATGTTTTTAGTGCAGAGTAGGAGAAATGAAGGAAGAGTAAGAACTACAGACTCAGGAGTAAGAAATAAGCACTTACAAGTTTAGGGTTTAAGTGCGTAGTGGGTACTCTTAAGTGCCTAATTCTTACTCATACGTCTGTAGTTCTTACTTAGATTTTATGAGAGTAAAAGAGTAGTATTACAAACAACAAATAAGCGTAAACGAAAGCAACACAGTAAAACAACCTCTTAAAAAACGACTACTACTTGCCGCAGCACCCCCCGGGTCCGTCGCCGCCGTCGTCGTCGTCGTCGTCTTCTTCTTCTTCGTGTTCTTTTCTCAATTTTTCGAGCGCGTCTTTGTCTTCGTCCGACATGGCGTGTTCGGTGATCGCGTTTCTGCGTTTTCGTTTTCGCTCGGTTCCATCGTTCTCTCCGGAAACCTGTTCGTGTCCAACGATCGCGTTTTGTCGATGCATTTTCGGCCTGGTTTTTTTTTCGGACACTTGTGGGGTGCTGTGTAATGGGTTCGCGGATTCTTTATGCGCGACGTGCCCGTTCGGGTTCTCGCGAGCGTGGCGTTTGGCGATGCCGGCCTGCTCGGCGGCGCTGCCGCCTTTCCATCGGTTAATGCGGTCGCCGACGTGGTCTTTCACGGAAAACGATTGGCCGTGCCAGTGCGTTTTGGGGGAGAGCAACGATCTACTTCTTCTTGGTATCGTCAAAGCTTCATCATCGACGCCGATGACGGACATTAAACCTTCTTCGTATTCGTATCCTCCGTATCCTCCTCTTCCCGCGGGCAAATCATCACCCAAATTAGACGGTGCCAATCTCGCCGCGGAAACGACGAGAGTAGTACCACCACCAATATTCAACAAAGCTAAACTGCAACCCGCTAAAGCCACGGCGTTTAAGACGTTAAAAACAGTTCTCGTTGTTGTTCTTTGCCCTCTTCTTTGTCCATTATTATTCGTAAACATATGAAATGTGTTCGTCTGTCCTCGGATTAAAATGTTGAACTCTTTATAAGTTTAAGAGATGATGATGTGCACACGAACGCTATAAAGGCGAATAATAACACTTTGAATATATATATATGTGAGTGTGTGATATATACGATCTCGTTTTCTCGAGCAGCTCTCTCTCTGTGTCTCTGTGTGATGATGATGAAAAGCTTTTTCTCCTCCTTTCAAGTGTGGTTTTTGCCCCCAAATTGGTGTTCAGAATGGAGTATTTTAGAGTGTTTTTGGAGTATTTAACGCAAAACGATTACACTGATAATAGTAGTTATAATATTAACCTTTAGAGTAGTAGTTGTTGTTATCTTATCATCCATCGATGCGAAACCGGCTGGTCCCGGCTAACCCTTCCGCCGGCGGTTCGGCGTGGAAGAAAAACGACGCGGCTAAAATCACGTACGCTAAAATCAAGGTCAAACCTTTCAACCAGTTTCC
>Ga0302114_10002358_pt1 | contig 12198 bp, 16 predicted proteins | sample AG5_Surface_MG_FD_203107 | JGI IMG/M metagenome (GOLD analysis project Ga0302114, IMG submission 203107) | Marine microbial communities from Western Arctic Ocean, Canada - AG5_Surface | ecosystem: Environmental > Aquatic > Marine > Oceanic | place: Canada: Western Arctic Ocean | collected...
CGCAAGCGAAGCGAACTAGTCACACCGAGAGCGAAGCCAGCTAGCCACAATTTTCTATCACATGGTGTTGCTGGCTCCCTTCGCTCGCAACTCGCTTCGCTCGCAACTCACAACTTGTACATGGTGTTGCTGGCTCACTTCGCTCGCAACTCACAAGCTGAATACGAGCCATTACTAAACTAACATTATTTCACTCAATATTTATCCGTTTTGGTTCTAAATTCGCTTCGATTCGGCGCCGGCGCAGGTTACCACAACAATCGACACTTCCGCCGAAAATGCTTTGGCCTGGCTCTGGGACTACTGCTCTAACGAGCGCATCGATGCCACCAAGAAGTTGTACAAGAACCCCCGCGAGGTTATCAAACACATAGCCTCCAACCACAACGTGCTCAGCACCATAAAAACGCTACCCTGGCCCTTGACCGCTCGGCAGTTCATTTACGAAAGCACGTGGACGAAGCAGGCCGATGACACGTACGTATTTTCTTGGAGACCACCACCCACCCATGCATATGAAGACAACCATCATCTAGTTGATATTTGCAACCACAAAGCAAAGGAGCTGGTGCAAGGGGAGTCGCGGGGATTCGTCATTTTGAAAAATGTTGGCAAGCAGAAATGCGACCTCACCTTTTGTTCTTACACCGACGCTAGAGGACACATTCCTGTAAAAGTAATGAATAGGCAAATCCCTCGCTCTCTGGGCTTCGTTTTCCAGCTCCGCGAGAGGTTCAATCGGGACGAAGAGATCGACCAAGAGGAGCGAAACGAGTTGATGAGGGTGATGAAAAACGACGAAAACGAGGTCTACATTGAGGAAGAGAATGAAATGGTGAAGAGAATCACCGAGAAGATGGAGAATGTCAAGGAAGACATGTTCATTCCGTTGAATTACTCCGACTTTCGAACCAAGGTGAGCGTTCAAATTTTCAATTTTCCAATCTTCTTTTCAAAACACTAACAAACTTTTTCTCGCCTCGCTCAGATGAGCATTGCGCACGTTGAAGGAGATTCCGACGGATATATGAAGTGCGTGGTGAATGTTGACGCAAGTGTGGAAGAATGCGCAGCCTATTGCTTCACGCTTTTGAGCAGGAAGAGAAGGTGAGTTTCATTCCGTCTCCCTCGCCTTGTGACTGAAGAGTGCGAGGTGACGACTAACTAACCCACTCCTATTTCACTCTTGCTCTCGTGCTCTCGTGCTTCGTTAAAAATTCGCCTCGCTTCCTCGGCGCAGGCGAATCAACGACCGGAAAAATGTGCTGGTGCGAGAGGCAAAATCTAACAACCGTCACAGCCTAGACAACTTGATCGTTCGAGATCTTGGCTTTGGCGTGAGACCTCGACAATGGTTGACGAGGCATATTTGGAAGCGTGTGGGAGGGGGGAGAATTGTGTATATCAGCGAAAGCATTGGACGCTCCAATTTGTTTCCCAGCGCCAACAACGATTACAATAATTGTGTGCGAGCCGGGATAGGTGAGCGAGCATGGATGTCCCGAAAAGCTGCAGGCGGCCACATAAACTACTAAACTAACATCATTCCACTCAATTCGTTTGGCTCGCCTGGCACAGTCGGCTTCCTCTCCTTTGAGTCAATCACCGAGCACTCATCAATGTTAACATACATGGTACAGGTGAATCTTGGTGGGCATATTCCTCACCAAGTCGTAAAACATTCGGCCACTGGATTTTTGAGCGATTTCAGCGCAATGAGGCAATTGTTCAGCAAGGACTACGAGATCGACTTGGAGAGGAGGGGGGTGCTGGTAGAGAAGTTCAAGATAGTCAACGAGCATAGCAAGGTCGAGAGCGACGAGATTGAGCGGGGGAAGCTGCTATTCAATCAGTTCCGGAACAGTGAGCGAGACAAGGCGACGGTGAAAACAGACAACGAGCTGGTGAGCGCAGTCGCCGTTGAGTTTGGGGGGAAATCCTGGTGCAGGTTGAGCACGACGGTGCGGTGCGGGGGGAAGGAGGCGCTGGCATTCTTGTTGAGCGTTGACAGCCGGTCGTTGATGAGCGAGCACGATTTGAAACTGAGCGAGGTTGTCACTGATGAGCGCAGACTCGCCGATAACGACAGGGAGGAGAACGACAAGGGTCACACGCAAGTGGTTAGTATGCTGGAGAGTAATATGCTGAGTGACGGAACGAAGGTCTATAACAGTATGAACAGGCGAATGACGTGGAAAGAGAATGACGGCAATCTCACGCTTTATTCTTCGCCTACGACTGTGCTGGAGGTTAAAACACGGAGTAGGTCAGTGAAGACAATGTTCGGACTGCGAAGCAAGGAGATCCCCATCGTCCAGGACAAAAGCGTAGCTGCCACGAAAATAACGCAAGTGAGCGAGACCGAATGCAAGGTGAGCGAGCGAGCCTTGTGTTAGACGAGAAAAATAAAACGCGAGCCATTTACTAAAACATTATTCACGTATAACTCGCTCGCTCGGCGCAGATTGAGATGATTTTCGATCCAATCCCGAAGAAGAACAAGTACCGAACGAGGAAGATCGGTAAGCCCAAAGTAATCATCGAAGGTTCTACTGGGGCAGCAATTAAGAATATATCTGTGTTGGAAGACGCGCTGCCGACCAACCGCGACTACAGAACGTTGAACAGAATGCAAATGAAATTCCTGAACTGGCGCAAGCTGGAGAGTGGGCTGGACGAGAGCGACGGGGAGGCGATGGGGGAGATGCTGATGGCGAACAGCAGCAATTTATTCAGCAAGAACAGGACGAAGAAAATGAGGGAGCAAAGAGTCAAGAATTTCTTTGAGGAGTTCCACGCGATGAGGACAATGAAGATCGAACACCCGTTCTTTGAGAAAATGATTCAGGCTGTAATCGAGGGTGGGAAGGAGGAGAAGAGGCGCCACCGCGAGTCAAAGCTCGCAGTGCTGACGGTTCACGACGGAAATCACTTGGGTGCTTCGTTCAAACGGTTTCTGGGCGTCACAGCTACCGAAGAAGGCGCGTTCGCCTCGTGGGTGAAGATGCACCCAGCGATGAACGAGCTCTCGCTGTCCCCCGAACATAAATTTTTCAAACCGCTGATGCTGACAATCGGAAAGTGTATCAGGCATTCATCAACAAAAATGAAGCTGTTCATAAGCGTGAGTGCTTCTTTGGCGAGCATGCTCGACGTGACAGGTGATTTGTACACGATTTGGTACTACAGCAGTCTCGGACTGCAGCAGCAGGTGAGCGAGCAAGTCGGGAAAAAAAAAGAAAAAAAGGGCGATTCGACTAACCCACTCTTGCTCTTGCAGGATGCTGCAATTTTGATGACTGTTTTTGTCGCGTTGAGTTTCTTATTGCAGATACTTCTGGTAGTTGCAATCCACCGCAAGAACAAGAGGCAAATGCTTGTGGAGTTGCTGCAAACGTTTACTTTTACGAAGCAGGGATTCAACTTCTGGAGAACGTACACAAACGCGAAGATGAGAGGGTACGAGCTCGTTCCGCCTGTGACCGAAATGATGTTGTTCCAAAGCGTAGAAGTTTTTGCAGAGTGCATTCCCATGGCGGTGATCCAGGTGATGAACATCTTGAATATGGCGAACTTCAATATTGTCGTGGTGGGCGCTCTTTTCTGCAGTACAGCTTTCGTGAGCGAGGCCGTGAGCTACATGACGTACATTAAGGACATCAGTGAGGAAAGTAGACGAACTGGCAAAATCTTCTACGGGTTCGTGCCACTGCGTGGGGTGAGGTTGATGGTTGTGAGGTGGAGGTGAGCGAGCCGAGAGCGAGCCGCGAGCAAGTCAAGTTTTGTTGAAGTCCACTACTAATCCGAATTATTTCGCTTCGCTCGGCGCAGCATGTACTTGCTGAGCTTCTGTCAGCTGCTAGGGAAGAGCTTTGCAATGGCGATACTGGTTCAGGTTGGTGGTAAAACACTTGCTTTTAGCGTGCTGGGAGGTGAAATGGTGACGTACTTGCTTTACAAGGTGGTTAGGGGTGACTTCAGGTATTGGTTGCCACTGTCGCAAGGGACGAGTATGGTTGTCAGTCTGATTATGCGAGTGACGGTGAAGGTGGTATGTGATTTCACAGGTTTTTTGCACGCTCGGCATCCGAAAGAGATGGGCGGGTTCTACTGGTTGATGAACATGGTGTTGACACAGGCGAGCTTGTTCGGGGCGATAAAGCTTAAGGAGGAGTTTGGGCGGGGGGTGGAGGAGGATGAGTTAGAGGATGAGGGAGAAATGAATATATTGGTGAAGGAGGAGGACTACATGATGATAGCAACGGTGATGCTATTGATGTGGTTTGTTGCGCTTTTGGGCTTGATGCTTGGTAGCGAGAAGGAGCTCAGGAATACATTCTACAGCACGAGGACGGGCAAACAGTACAACGAGGCGCTGTTTCGCAGTGGCGAGGACGAGATTATGGCTAAGGTGTTTGGAGACCACCCGAGTTATTACGCGCACTTCGAGGACGAGATCAAGGAGTGGTTGGGCAAGAAATGGAACGACTGGCACAACACTGGCCGGCCACGGTGGCTCACAGAAGAGCTGATCAAGAAAATACCTGGGCGATTGCTGCCGGGGGGGGAGGACAAAGGGGTGTTGGAGGAAATTGGTGAGGATGGGGGGGAGAGGGAAGATTTCATTGCGGGAGGAGGTAGAAGAGGATCGGTGGTTGGTGCGATTGAAATGGGTCTCGGCTTGTAACGTAAGAAAGATGATTTTAATTTTTTATCCTTCCTCCCTTCCACATCTCCACCTCCAACTTCACCTCCGTCATAATCTGCACTATGCCGAATCGAAAAATATAATACCTCGCTTGTTGGTCCGTCTTCCGCTCCGTTCTCCTGGCAATGTCGTGGATAGTTTCGCTTTAATTGTAGCAAATTGACCGCACACGCCCACATGGGCAAGAGTATGTGTGTGTGTCTGAGCTTTCGCTGCGAGCCAATGATGTGGCAGTCGTTATGCTCATTTCTCGTTTCTCTTTGTACTTTCTCACTAGCAAATCCAATTACCGATCTGGGAGATGCATGACATTTTGTACCGCGGGCCAATCACGCTTCTTGAGCAACCACTGGCTCGTTGGAGGGCAAAAAGATTAGCTTGCCAAAAATGATTAAATTTGTTATAAATTTTTCTCGCCTCCCCTATCGAGCTCTGTCCAACAGGCTACCCAACCACTAGCCAATAGCTAGGTCCAGGCACAATTCTCCCTCAAACCCAATTCCTCGGCGCCCTCCTTCTTTTTTTTCGCATTTCATCATCGATGGCGACCCTCCAACCTGTCTTTGATGTCGTGGTTGTTGGTGCTGGCATCGCTGGTCTGCATGCGGCCTCCCTCATCCTCCAAGCTCGCCCCTCCACAAAGCTCCTAGTTCTCGAGCGCTGCCCACAAATTGGCGGGCGTGCACTCACAGTTTCCAATTCTTTCGACCTTGGTGGTGCGTGGAGCTGGTCTGACCAGCACCTCGGCGAGCTCGCCTCCCGCCTCAACACAACTAGATTCCCTCAGCCAGCTGCCGGTAACGACGTAATTGTAAATTCTTACGCGACTCAGGTTACCAATACCCACGGTCAGCTCCTTGCCTGTGGGCCAGGTGGACAACGCTTCGAGCGCGGTGTTGGCGGCATAGCCACCGCACTGGCTGCAGAAGTGTCTGCTTTAGGTGGACAATTCCAACTAAATGTTGCCGTCAATTCCATTTCAACGACCAGCCGTCCCACCATAATAAACGACTTTGTCAGAACAAAAATCACAATAGTTGCTGCGCCTCCTCAGCTAATCGCCAGCAACATTACGTTCAACCCCCCTCTCCCAGAAACCCAAGCGCAAACTATGCTACAAACCCAAACGTGGATGTACAACACCGGCAAAGCCATCGTTGAATACGATGCTCCCTGGTGGAGAGAGGCCGGGCTCAACCTTTGCAGCTCGGGAACTTCGTCCCGAGGAGGCGTGATTGACGTGACGTGGGATAATTCAGACTACGCGAACGATAAGTTTGCAATTGGGATGTTCGTCCAACCGTCCGCGACGGAGGCCAAGGTCAACGAGGACATTGCTGCCATTTTCGAAACAATTTCGGCCAAACCCCTCCCGAAGAAAATCACCGTTAAATTTTGGACCGATGTTGGCGTAGGCGGCTATAGAACGACAACGGCTTACGGCGAACCAATTTTGAGGAAGAACATAGCCAATAGAGTATTTTTTGGTGGTACAGAAACTGAGCGCGAGCACGGTCACATCGAGGGCGCCGTCATGTCTGGCAAGCGGCTTGCCTCTGACGTTCTCGCCTTCTTGAACGAATACAAAGACAAAGAGTTATAGTTTGCAAAAATTATTCAAATCTTTCTTCCTTCTACAAGTACAAACCCTCGGGTATGTTGCCCTTCTTCCTGTACAACGCCTTGTCTTTAGCCTTCTCAAAGTCGCTCATCGTGACCTTCATTCTCCGCTCCCTGAGCGCCAGCATGCCCGCCTCGCTGCAAACCGCCTTGATGTCCGCCCCGCTCAGCTCGTCCTTGCTCATGACGAACTGAAGCGCGAGCGAAATGAGCGAGCAAAACAAATTGAGGAAGTTAGTTTTGTAGTGGATGACATAGTCGACAATATGTACATTATGTCTGTAGTAAACTTTCCACAAAAAGCTCGCTCGCTTTGCTCGCTCACCTTCTCGAGGTCCACGTCCTCCGCCAGCGTCATCTTCCCGGTGTGGATGTTGAAAATGTGCCTCTTTGTTTTGATGTCCGGGAGGGGGAATTCGATCTTTCGGTCGATTCGCCCGGGCCTGATTAGGGCAGGGTCCAGCGACTCGATGTTGTTGGTTGCCATGATGACCTGGGTGGTGAGCGGAGTAAATTGAGTTAGTAAGTTAGTTAAGAGTTTTTTCTTTTGTTTTAAGATTAGGGTTGGGCGCTGTTAGTAGTCTCAAATTAGGCCACCCACCTTGACGTCCCCACGCTCGTCGAAGCCGTCGAGCTGGTTGAGCAGCTCGAGCATGGTCCGCTGAATCTCCTTCGTCCCGCCGCTCGAGCTGTCGTACCGCTTGGACCCCACAGCGTCAATCTCGTCAATGAACACAATCGTGGGGGACAGGTCGTCGGCAACGCGGAAAAGCTCCCTGACAAGCTTGGGCCCGTCGCCAAGGTACTTCTGAACGAGCTCGCTCCCGACCATCCTCAAAAAGGTCGCGCTCGTGTGGTTCGCCACGGCCTTGGCCAGCAGCGTCTTCCCTGTGCCCGGCACCCCGTAGAGAATCACCCCCTTGGGGGGCTTGATTCCGATGTCCTCATACAGCTCCGGGTGGGCGAGGGGCAGCTCCACGGCCTGCACCGAGTAAGTGTGTGTGTGTTTTTTTGTTTTTGTTTTAGTTTAGAGTGGATGTTATCGCAATCAATTACGTCTGTAGCCATTTCGCGGGTGTTGATGTTCACGTTTTCTCGTTTTTCCGTTTTCCACAAGGCAGCTTCGCTTCGCTTCGCTCCACATCCCCATCCCCATCCCTCACCTCCTTGATCTCCTGAATCTGCTGCTCCAGCCCCCCGATGTCCGCGTAAGTTTCGAGCGGCGCCGAGTCCACGCGCATAACGCTCACCATGGGATCAGTGTCGTCCCCCAAAATTCCCACAACCGACTGGTTCTTGTTGTGGAGCAGAACAGAGCAACCGGGCTCGAGCAGCTCGCTGTTCACGCTGCTCAGAACCGTCACGTAGTACTCCGGCCCGGACGAGCTGGACACGATCGCGTGGCTGTCGTCGATCATCTCCTCGAGGGTTCCGACGCTCATGGGGGAGCCCCTTAGCTCCTCCATCTTCTCCCTTTCCTCTGAGTCCTTCTCCTCTGTTGGCTTGAACACCTTGTGGTTCTGGATGAACTCCTCCTCGAGGAGAAGGAAGTCCTTCACCCTCTGAAGCTTTAGGAGCCGGAGGCGGCACTTTGTGGAAGGGAGGACTGTGGGGGTTTTAGATAGGCCCTGAGGACCTCTTCGCTTCTTCTTTCGTTTCGTTGTCACCGGACGAGGCTCGAAGCGCTTCTTTTTCTTCTGCTCGCCCTCTTTTTTGGGGTCTCCCTCTGGAGGACCAGCTCCTGGGGGGCCTGTCGTGTGCGATATGTGATAAGTGATACGTGTTGTGTGGTGTTATGAAATTGAAATTGAAACATGAAATTGAAACTGGATTCGAATAATGGGCTAGCTAATGGGGTCCCTTACCCAAGCCTGATGGATTATTGCCCATGCTTTATGTTGGGACCACTCCTTGGTACTGAGCAAAAGTAATTCCAATTTAAAATTTATAAATTTGGAAATCTCAAGACTTGGCGTATATTTATTGTTTCGATGATCAAATCTTTGGCTATAATGCTCCTGGTGGTTAATTCGGTGTTTGTGAAAAGTTTGCAAACCGGGGCTATCAAAATTACATCGAATCGACTCTTCCTCCAAAGGAGACCAGTCAGCAGTAGTCTTACGAGACTGTTCTCAACAACAGACCGGAAGCAAAATTCCAATTCCATCGCTTCAAAAGCATCCAATATTGCCCAGGCTGCAGCAGCCACTGCTGCACTGGCGGCTTCCGCTAGCCAAATCAACATGAAAAAGTTGACCCCACCCTCTTCAACTGATTCGTTCGTGACGATTGACACCACGAACAAGGCCGTTGACGATTTGTCTGGCCTCCCACTCTCCTATGACCGCTTGCTGATCCAGGAGTACTGGGAGAAGGAGAAGGGCGCGTTGTCGGCCAGATGGGCAGAATTCTTGAAGCTTTCTGTTCCATTTTACGGTAGATTGCTCTCGCTCTTTATAACCGACAAGGACAACATGTCTACCTACGTTCCGGAGCTTGCCAAGTCGGCTCGAATCATTCTGCAAGAGCTAGGCCCCACGTTCATCAAGGTTGGACAGATGATGTCCGTACGGCCTGACGTTCTTCCTGCTGAAGCGCTCGAAGAGCTGGCAATCTTGCAGGTACGTGAGGAGCGAAGCGAAGCGAATCCAAGCGCAGTACTTCACTCGCGTTTGGAGTATTTGATTTTCGTTGTCGTCCAAAAACTAACGCATACACACACCCACACACACACTCACTCATAGGATTCGGTTGTCCCTTTCGACTCCGACGTGGCCATCAAGCAGATCGAGACGGAGCTTGGCGCACCGTTGAACAACTTCTTCAGCGAGTTCTCCTCCGAGCCCGTGGCGGCTGCCAGCCTTGCCCAAGTGTACAAGGCAACCACTTTGGACGGGGAAGTTGTTGCTGTGAAAATTCAGCGGCCGAACGTTCTTGCGGGCGTGAGCAAGGATCTGTACGTTCTGCGCCGAGCTGCCGAGGTGTACCAATCTCTGATGGACAGGTTCGTTCCCAATCAGAAGACGAACTACATCAATTTGGTGAACGAGTTCAGCATTGGCTTTTACACGGAGGTGAGCGAGCGAGCCTTTTGGAAGACGAGCATACTCGCGATGAAGTGTGCGAAATGGCCTACAGACATAATAATGGCTACATCCACACACTACTAAGCTAACATTAATCCACCCATTTCGTTTGGCTCGCTTCGCTCGGCGCAGCTCGACTTCAAGAACGAGGGGAACAACCAGTTGAAAATGCGAGATTTGTTGAAGATAGATGGCATCACCGTCCCAAAAGTTTACCCCAAGTATTCCACCCGCCGAATTCTCGTCACAGAGTGGGTCAACGGACGAAAGCTCTCCTCCTGCACACAGGAGGAGGTTAAGTCGGTCACGAAGATTGCCAACGAGGCCTTCCTCTTCCAACTGCTCAGTCTCGGCCTGTTCCACTCGGACCCACATCCTGGAAACCTTCTTTACCTCGACGAGCCCGATTCCAACGACGGCACGAAGCTCGCATTGATTGATTTTGGGTTGGTGTGCACGATTGAGAAGTCAGACCGTGACATTATGGTCTCGGCCATCATTCACCTTGCGAATAACAATTGGGGCGCGCTGGTTGAAGACTTCATCGCGCTCCAGATCCTCCCCCCCACCGTCGACCGAGCTCTGGTCGTCCCCCTTATGGGAAAGGCGCTGTCGCCCTACGTGAAAGGCGGGGGAGCGAAAAAGTACGAGGCCGAGCTCCTGAAGGTGAAAGCGAGCGAGCTTTGATGAAGAGGTCAATATGAGCCTCTACCAAACTAACCCACTCAATTTACTCAATTTACTCGCTCGCGCGCAGACGTACGATTTCAAGAACAAGGGGAAGGTTGGGGGATTTTCCGCAATGACCCAGGACGCACTCACCGTCTTGAACGACGTGCCGTTCTCCATTCCCGGCTATTTTGCCATTCTCGGTCGTGCGATAGTCACGCTGGAGGGAGTGGCGCTTACGGGGGATCCAGATTACGCTTTGATCATGGAGAGCTATCCGTTTATTGCCAGCAAGCTGCTCAACGACGGCAGGTGAGCGAGCGAAGCGAGCGAAAGCTTATTGTTGGAAGACGTTTTCTTACTCGCGATGAAGTGCGCGAAATGGCCTACAGACATAGTAATATTGGCTACATCCACTACTAAGCTAACGCTCGTCCTTTATTTGCACGCTCGGCGCAGCGAATCAACTAGCAACGTCCTCAGGGACCTGCTTTTCAACAACGAGGGGGAGTCCATCAACATTTCTCGTCTCACAGCCTTGGTCAACAATGTCAATAACAACAGCAATAACAACAACGAAAACAAACACCAGTCGTCTGAGTCCTTCATTGACCTCGACGCCAACGAGGAGGAGATCAGCAGCTCGCTTGAAGACGTGCTCAAGTACATTTTCTCAAACGACGGCGTCTTGCTTCGGAATCTTCTTCTGCCAGAAGCTACAAATCTACTGAATATAATCGTCAGACAAACTGTTCGGACTGCGATTCTGGACAACGCCTCGAACAGGCCGTCCTTCCTCCCTTCGTTCCTACCCTCACCTCCACCCCTCAGAAACCTCCAAGCACCGTTTCTCTTGCCTGGAGGAAAGGTGAAGGTGATGAAGGTCGAAGATTTTATATCGGCGGTTTTTCCTAAAATCGAGCTTCGCGAGGAGCTGCAGCTAGACAGCCTGGCCACCAATAAGATTGCTGGCACCAATGAGGTTATTAAAATGCTAGTAACGGGAAGTGGGAGCGGCTTGAACAGCGAAGACGTGCGAAACTTGTCCTTCTTGGTTCAAAGGTTGAAAATTCTTGATAAACTACACGGTGGTGATGTTTTTGCCCAGAACAGGGCCATTGTGAAAACATTGTTGGATGGTGCGAGTAGCGTGAGTGGAGGTGTGGGAAAGGGCGGAGTTGGAGCGGTCGAAATGAGCTTCAATGAGTTTGTCAAAATGCTGAGCGAGGAGGAGAAGTTGAATTTTGAAATATTTTTGGATGAGGCGGTGGGTGAGGTGATCCAAGATTTTGAAGAGGGGGCTAAGAAGTTGTGAAGCTGGATCAGGGAAATTAGCTCATAAACATACATTTACATTATGCTATTGATAAGGGAGTGTGTTCAAATATTTTAACAATTTGTGTGAGTACTGCGAGTCGTGCAAGGAACGCTGCACCCCCCATTCCAACAATGAGAACGATGCGAACCAGCTAAATTCCAAAAATAGCAAAATTTCAATTGTTTCTCATGAATCGGTGGCTTAATGTTATCAATACGCTGAACCACTTGCCAGGAACCCCAGTACAACGCTAGTTGGTCCATCCCCAGCCCCAGACCTCTGTATGCACATATTTAGGAGGGCAATGCCCTTGTAGAGGGTGCGGAGCTCGGTCTCGGTGGCGGGAGGGGTGGTTGGGGGTTTGCACGTCTTCTTATGCTTTTTCCACGCAGACTTCATGCAGGGGAGGGAGCAGTAGAATGTGCGTTTGCACCGTGCACAAGGTTTGGCGGGGGTGGAGCCGCAGACGTCGCACTTGCGAGCCGGCTTGAGGATGGCCTCAATTTCGACCAGCTCAGCCTTGTCGTACTTCATGTGCTTGATGAACGTGCAAGCGGTGTTGTAGGTGCCGAAGATTGACGAGTCGACGAACTGCTTGGGGAGGTGTTTTCGGAGGAGGGTGGGGAAGGGGGTGGAGGAGATGTACTTGGGGGTGAGCCGGAGGATGTTTCGGATCTCTTTACACGCATTGAATTGGGGGTGCTCAGCATATTGAACAAATAGCTGACCAAGAGGATCTCTGGTAGTAAGGGAAGGTGGGTTCCGATGGATCATTCGAAGAGCAAGAAACACGAGGG
>Ga0302114_10002362_pt1 | contig 12197 bp, 15 predicted proteins | sample AG5_Surface_MG_FD_203107 | JGI IMG/M metagenome (GOLD analysis project Ga0302114, IMG submission 203107) | Marine microbial communities from Western Arctic Ocean, Canada - AG5_Surface | ecosystem: Environmental > Aquatic > Marine > Oceanic | place: Canada: Western Arctic Ocean | collected...
AACATCTGCTCCTCAACCATTTTCAACGAGAGCCTCCCCCCCCCCCCAACATCCTTCAATTCGATCTGCTGGGGCGCGCTGCACACATTGAAAATGTCGCTCCCAGTATTCATCTTACATGTCCAAACCTCAACCTTCGATTCCACCATCTCCTCGCTCACCAACCTCCACTTTTTGCAATCATCACACTGCAGCCAGCTCTCGACCTCCTCCCCCCCCGCTTCCCTCTTTCTCTTTTTCAAGTCTTGGTAAAGCAGCTTGGTGTTTGCTGTTGTGGACATGTTTAACGCTTTCTTGCGCCTCTTCCTCTCAGCTCTGATAGTCACTTGGCTCGTTCCCCTCTCTCTTCCCCTCTCCCCCTCTCTCTTACTTTTTTTCTTGTCGTACTTCTCAAAACCCAGTGCTTGATTTGCGGCAAACAAAACATCATCATTGTCGCTCTCGTCATCGCTGTTCTCGTATTTCGCCTTGACATTTCCGAACTTGAGAAACAAGTTTGTCAGTGCCTCTTCAGCCAAATGCCGGTTTCTTTTGGTAATGTGTTCCGCGTTGGGCAGGTTGAACTCCTCCCCCTTCTGCACCAATTCCTCCAGCGTGTACAGCTTGAAGTGACCGTCCGTGTCGTGAGTTTTCTTCCACTTCACCACCACGTTGATGTCCGTTTTCGTTTCGTCTGCGCCGAGCGAAGCGAGATTGTCGCATTTTTAATGAAACACGAGCGAAACGAGTGAAGCGAGCCAAACGAATTGGGTGGAATAATGTTAGCTTAGTAGTGGAAGTAGCCATAATGCAAAATGTCTGCAGCCATTTCATGCACTTCATCGCGAGAAATGCTCGTCTTCCAGAAGGCTCGCTCGCTTCGCTCGCTCACCTCCCCCCGCTTTTTTGTGCTTCGTCTTGAACAAGTCCTCGTAGGTGTCGAGCGTTACAAATGCCTTGACCATCTTGGTGTGGAAGCCGACGTACTTGTTGGCAAAGTTGGTCGCGGGCTTGAAACTTTTGTCCCCCTCCTTCGAGGAGAAGCCGGTAATAGGCACTTGAACGTAGAAGAGGTCCTCCGAAGAGTGGGGTTTGATTCGGTTCATTGAGGTGTCCAGGTTGCTGAAAATTTCCTCGTCCTTCAGCCGACTCTGCTTCTCCGCATCTTCCTCTTCGGGGTTGTTGTTCTTGACAGATCGTGGGCCTTCCCGGGCCGGAATTTTGCTCTCGAGTGGGTCTTTCGTTTTCTCCCCAGTCATGCTTTTGTCCAGCAGCTTCAGCTCAGCCTCGATCCTCTCCTCGCACCCCGGCCCCCAGTAGAGGGTCTTCTGGACGTTTGTATCCCTCTTCTCCCACTCTTCCGCGCCACGAAGCTCGCACGCAAAAATGTGGCCGCTCCTACACGCGTCCACCACGTGCTCCGGCCTCAATTGAAAACCCTTGGGCAAATCCATGAACTTGGCATCCCCTGGCTGCACCCCTGGCTGGGCTTCCAGCAAGCTCGTAATTGCACTTTCGACTATCCTTCCGACCGTGTCGTGGGCCAGAAACGAGAGGGCGTCGGCAACCTCCTTCGACGGGGGGGGGAGGCTCGAGTTCGGCTCGAACCCCAGCCAGTGGAGGAAACGAGCTGTTGGCTTGGGGAGGGTGTTCCACGTGATTCGGGCGTTCGCCCCGGTCGTCCTGCGGGATGGTCCCTTGTGACCGCGCGAGTTCTTGGCGAACTTTGTGAAGGATCCGGTGCGGAAAGTTTCCTCGTACCTCGCGTACCACTTCGACTTCATGCGGGTAGTCCGCTTGTCGTACCGGTTGAGGCGGGTCGTGATTGAGGAATCCAGCTGAGCCGAGCGAAGAAGGCGCCAAAGAATTGAGTGGGTTAATTAAAGTAGTGGATGTAGCAATTATGTCTGCAAGATCCATCGCGAGTATTCTCGTCTTCCTCAAGGCTCGCTCGCAGTACTTCGCTCGCTCACCTTCTGGTTCTCGTCATCAGAGGAGTCGCAGGGCTCCTCGTCGAGATCGAAGTCGTTCTCGTTCTCGTCGCTTTCGTTCATGTCGTTGTTTTCTTCGTCGTTGTCGGAAACATCGCCAGACTCCTCCTTCCGCCGCTGAGCCTCTTTGGCCTCTTGCGCATTCAACTTCTTTTCGTTCTGCGCCGAGCGAAGCGAGGCGCATTATTAACGAAAGCACGAGAGCAAGAGTGAATTAGGAGTGGGTTAGTCGTCGTCGCTTCGCACTCTTTTGTCACAAGGCTCGCTCGCTTCGCTCAATCACCTTTCCGCTATAAACTCCAACTTGTTTTCGCTCCTGAGTCTTTACGTGAAGCTTACGGAACCGTTCATAGCTCTTCATTTCCGCTGGGAACAGTTTGTACAGCTGACTGACATCGAAACCGCAGCTGCTCTCGTAGGTGAGTCTGCGGAAGTACGTCGGGTGTTTGTTGTGTGAGTAAGTTGGTTTGGATTGGAAAATTGTGACTGCGAGCTGTGAGCTAAGCGAGCCAGCAACACCATGTACTAGTTGTGACTAGCGAGCTGTAAGCGAAGCGAGCCAGCAACACCATGCACCAGTTGTGACTAGCTCGCTTCGCTCGCGGATCATTTCTCACCTGTTGTTCATGTTCATGCTCTGGAACATCATTTCAGCGTCAACTGAAATTCCAGACAAGTTCGTTTGCATAGAGAATTCGTTCCGCTGATGTTTAATGTGTGCGGATGTACTGGCTCGGGCCTTCTTGTACAGCAACCTGTCTTGGCGCCGTAGTGCTGCGCCGAGCGAAGCGAGGCGCATTTTTAAATGAAGCAAGAGCAAAACGAGCGAATCAAAAGAATTGAGTGGGTTAATTTAGTAGTGGATGTAGCCTTACCTTATGCAGTCATTTTCGCGGGATTCATCGCGAGTATGCTCGTCTTCATCAAGGCTCGCTCGCTTCGCTCGCGCACCTCTCGCATCCTTTATCGCACACCTCATTTGCAGCCGGACGACCTTCAACACCTCAGCAACTGTATCAGTCAAGGGCCGCCCCCCGTCACCGAAATTCACCATGATCTTCGCACAGTAAGGACCCATTGGAATTTCGTGGAGAGGGGTGCTGCGCCGAGCGAAGCGAGGCGCATTTTTAATGAAGGACGAGCGAAACGAGTGAAGCGGACCAAACGAATTGGGTGGAATAATGTTAGCTTAGTAGTGGATGGAGCCATAATGTCTGTAGCCATTTCGCGCACTTCTTCGCGAGAATGCTCGTCTTCCAAAAGACTCTCTCGCTTCGCTCGCTCACCTGCTCAAAATATTCGAGGAGAAGGATTTGATTATCGAGTCGGAATCATCGTGGAAGTAGCAGACCGTGTTGGGCATGTCGGTCAACCGCACTTTCGTTGTTTTTAGAAAAACGACCTTTTTTAACCCCCTTTCGGAAATAGAGTAAGTTTTCTTGGAGAATTCAACCTTACCAAGGCCAAACTTTGTCAAAACAATGTTGCCCGGGGAAAGATCCGCGAACTTCGCGTGGGAGGAACCCTCTGGAGCGACGAGCGGCTTGTTCGGGTAGAAGGTTTTAGTTTGCAGGGTCTTTATGTTAGATACGAAGGATTCAAGAGCAAGTTCTTCGTTCTTGGACATTGCAAGCTCGTCCTCCTCAAAGGTGGTTGTCTTGAGCTTTAGGGAAGTGAAGGTGTTGTAGTTCTTGGAAGCATTTTTATTAGTAGTTGATGGGTTGGGTTTGGAGGCTGTTGTTGGGGGAGAGGGACCGTCGTCGTCGTAATTGTCTGTATCCATTTGGACAAGGCAACCAGCATTAGGATCCAGAGCCTTCACCAGAGAAGTCGAGAAATCCGTGAGAGTGGATTCATTCGCATTCTGGAAGCGCCTGAGGATATCAAGATGGTCAAGGTTTGACAGGTCCATTGGATTGGGCTGTGGTAAAATCGATGGAAGCAACAAAATCTCAAATTTTGAACTCAAATAGGAATGCGTCTGAATGATTAACACCACCCGATTCAACCAATTGAAAGAACTCGTTCTCTCTGATGATGGTACAAATTTCGGTAAGGCAATTTCCAACCTCACAGCCACCGATCTCTCATCTAGCTTCGATAGAAATGGCTCGACCCTTCTTCATTGGGCAGCTGGTAACCCCACTGGGTCTTCCTGCCTGCACATCCTCTTGACCCCCCCGCTTTCCCTTGACCCCAACCTACGTGGTCGAAAGAAAGCAAAGAATCGAACCCCGCTCCATTATTCTGCTCGTAACGGTGCCCACGATAACCTCCTCATTCTCCTCTCCCCTCCCCACAATGCTCTCCCTGACGCCCACGCCAAGGACGCCGTCACTCCCCTGCAGCTGGCATGCTGGCAGAACAACTTAGAAATAGCTGAAACTTTGATTTCGGCTTACAACGTCGACCCAACCCAAAGAAACGCTTTCAACTGTGGCGTTGTTCATTGGCTCGGTCTCTCCCCCTCCCCCACCAGTCTCCTCCCTTTAGCAAAATTCCTAAAATCTTCTGGCTGTGACTTTTCGACCAAGAACGTGCAAACCCAAGGCCACAACGCTCTTCACAAGGCCGCTTGGGGAAATTCCCCTAGATCTCACGAGTACGCCTACTGGTTGCGCGACGAGAACGACGTGTGCGACTGCGTGGTCGATTCTGCTGGAAACTATGCAGCTGATTTGGCAGACATGGCCAATCACAAAGAATTGGCGGAGGTGAGTTTCATTACGTCTCCGCTCGCCTTGATGAAGACGAGCATTCTCGCGATGAATCCCGCGAAATTGCTACATACATAATGGCTTCATCCACTACTGTACTGAACCAACCCACTCATTTCGTTTGCCTCGCTCGTTTTGCTCTTGCTTCATTAAAAATGCACCTCGCTTCGCTCGGTGCAGCTGCTCCGGATGGAATTCAGTGATGCGCGAAAAAAGAGCTGCAGCGTGCTTAACATTTGTTTGGCGGACGCGAGCAACGAGATGATTGTGCACCAGGCCTATTTGAATCTAGCCAAAGCTTACCATCCGGACCGGCGCGGTGGTCAAGCAAATGATGGGGGGGTGAAGTTCGACGCAATCAAGAAAGCCCGCGATCACTTAATCCTTGAGGGTGGCCGTGGTCACCAGAAGAACGAGAAGCACAAGGCTGTGCAGCTGATTGAGGAGGGCAAATCCATTGTGGAGGGCAAACCCGACAAATCCAAATCTCTGTTCAAAACAAAGCTATTGACCGTCATTTCCGACTTCAACGACAAGGGCTTTCCAATTTCAGGAATAGTAAGACGTTGGAACCAGATCTGGCCAGACGACAAGTTCCCAGGTGAGTGAGTGTTGAGAGGGCTGTGCGTGTGTATGGGCGTGTAAATGAAGAGACAAATGCTTAAATTTCTGAATCGAATGAACACGCGCTTTGGGTCCGCCTAGTACTTTCTTCGGAAATGAAGCGCGCCATTGCGGTCCGCTAGTACCTCTCGTTGATTTTAACCTATAATTTCTGATACGCACGAGTTGGAGTGGAGTTGGAGTTGAGTTGGAGTTGAGTTGGAGTTGAGTTGGAGTTGAGTTGGAGTTGATATGGAGCGAAAATTTTCTTTATTTCTCACTCACACACATTCCTTTTTACCAGCAGTTTCGAGCAATTTCATAGCAGTGAGAAAAACGAAACAGGGAGTAGAGTACGAGAAGAAGGTGAAGCTGTTGGAATTCTTGAAATTCAAGGCTGGCGATGTAGTGTATTTTGAAGATGTAGGTGGGATAGTTTTGGCAACGGCGCGTTGTAATTAATTGTACCTAGAGTTTTTATGTTTAGATTTGATCATATATATATTCAAGCCGCCCCCACTCTTGCCCCCCCCCCCATCAAATGGCCGATTTGATCCTCCAAACTCTTCCCCGGGGTGAGTGTGATCATGCCAATGGACGTGTCGCTACCGTCGCAATCGCTGCCACCTCCGCTCGAGAAGCTCGTGTTAAAATCGACGCTTGTGTTCTCCAGCCCCCCTTCCTCCCCTTCCTCATAATCATTATTCCTCTTCTCGTTGTACGATTGGCTGCGCCTCGTCGGCGTGGTGAACGCCTTGTTGCTGTTTGATGTCGCCCGCCCAGCTGGTGAGTTGTACGACGACACGCCGAAGGAGTTTGCTCTCCTGGGGGACTTGTGGTGGGAGGCTGACTTGTAGGAAGATGGCCGAACCTTCTCGGGCGAGTTGAAGGATTCGGGATTCACATTTATTGTATAATTTTCGTTTTTGCCTTCTTCACCGAGCGCCTTCTGGAGCTTCTGCTCGTTGCCCTCAAGCTCTTTGGTGAAGGCCTTCAGCTCCTCCTCGAGCGCCGTCCCAACCGGGAGAATGGTGCCAACGACGTGGAGAAGCAGCCTCGTGCCGCGAGCTACGTAATTCTGCTGATTTCCTTGTCTCGCCTGCTCATCGGCAGAATTCAAGCCAAGGGCCTCACACCGCTTCACGGCGTTGTGCACGTCGCTCAGATCCAGACGGAGGGTTGCGACGTCCTTCTTGATCGACTTGGAATCTGCGCCGTGCCAAGCAAACGAGTAAGAATACGAATTTAACCACCCCCCCTTGTTTCAATTCCAATTCCTCACCTTTTTTAATGCTGTCAACATCCTCAGCAAGATCGTCGTGCTTCTTGTTCAAAATGTCAAACTGTTTGAGGAGGGAGTCCCGCACCTTCACAAGGTCATCCCGGACGTTAATGAGACCCCGACCAATTGCCCCAACGGCAGACGAGAATAAGGCTTTGGAGACCGGGAGAAGATCACTGATGGAAGAAGGGAGGGCATGAGACAGAAAATATCCTCCCCAGAAGATTAACACCGGACCCAAGAGGTAGGTGAGGAGCTGCTTCTGATTGGAGTTGGGACTTCCTCCAGGCATATTTATTACTAAAGGTTGTTGAGAGAGGAGACCCCCATTGTTGGAGTTGGAATTCTGTCTTGCAGAGAAAAGATTTTGGAGAAGAGCGCCGAACAGGCTGGGGGAATTGTTGGAGTTGGAATTGGCATTGTTGGGATTTAGTATTGTCTGCTCAACAAGATACATTGTCCCAACACTACCAGCCAGCAGACCCGGCAGGGCATTTGTGAAAGCCTTGGCCATCGGGCCCTAACTGACAGAAAAAAGGGACGAGCTGTTTTTTTATATTTTGGTGGTGGAGGAGTTTGGGTCGTTGTCCCCACAGGAACAAATTGGCTGGAGATTGCCCACGATTGCAATATTTGTGAGAGATATTCGTTAATAGATTTGCAGGAATTTTTTTTGGTGAAATTTACAAATTGCCCTCCCTGTGTAGATTCTATACATCTCTAAGTAGAGGTGGTGCATTTTAACCTAAACCTGTTTCTCCACTTGCCCAGAAATACAACCCCTTTAAGCCTTCGTCCCACCTCCCCACTCATAATTTGAAAATGGCAACATTTGGGCCGCCCCCACCACCAACCATACTTACCATTATACCGGAAGATGCGTCGTTGCGTGATGAGTTTCTGTGTCCCATTACACGGTCACTCCTGGCTGATCCCGTCATTTACCTTGGGGATGGGCACACGTATGAGAGGGAAGGAATTGAGGCTTGGCTTCGTAAGCATAACACCTCTCCCAAGACCGGAGCGAACATGAATAATCAGAAGCAGACTGTCAGGAATGAGAATCTCCGAAGACTAATTTCGGACCTGGTGGCAGAAGGTGGCACTGGGCTCTACATCATTCCCCCCACCCCCACCCCAACCACCACTCCCACCCCAAGTGAAATTACAAATACAAATGTCGATGGTCTGTCTCCTGATCAGCACGCTGCCCAGCGGGCCAAGAACAAGAAGTTTACCGACGACTCGATGCAGCTAGCACTGGTGAGGGAACCAGTCCTCACCTGCCGGTGCCTGGGGCCTGTCGAATCCCACTGGTCGGGCCGTTCCTTCAAGGTCCGACGGAATCGAGGCGTTATTGGTGGCCGCCGCCGTCCAACCGACTCCAACAATAATGGTTATGATGGCTCCGCCAATCCTGATCCAACGCAGTCGTGGATGCTTCCCGTGGGTCGAGAGAGTGACCGTGAATTCACGCAGTTCCAGGACGCCACTGTATCTCGCCGACATTTTGAAATTGTTTGGGTTCAGAATGGGAATGGGAATGGGAACGGGAAAGGCAAAAAGGAAGGAGGTGAGTGAGCGAAGCGAGCTAGCCTTTTGAAACACTCGAGCGATGAAGTGCGCGAAATGGCTACAGATGGCTGCATCCACTACTAAACTAACCCACTCAATTCGTTTCGCACCTTCTTCGTTCGGCGCAGGTTTCAATGGAAAGTTCTATTTGAGGGATCTAGGCTCAGCCGGAGGCTCGTTCATTAAAGTGGACAAAAAAGGGCGAAAGGTAAGCGCCGTGCCGCGAGCGAGCGAAGCTGCTTCGTCCACACCTCACAAATATTTTAAAAACGAGAATGGAGAAGAATGCGAATTTCCACAACCAAAACTAAAACTAAAACTAACATATCACATTTTTACACTAACATTCACTCCATCTCAATGCGGCTCGCTTCGTTTGCTCAGATCACGCCAGGGACAATGGTAATGGTCGGGAAGCACCAGCTCGTTTGCTTGAAGGATACTGTGAGTGGGAGCAACAACAACAACAACAACAACAACAACAACAAGAAACCCAAGCCCAAACTCAAACGCCGTGAAACCGTCATTGAAAAGTACAAACCAAATTCCGCTTCCGGCGAGGATTCCGACGAAAGCGTCTCCAAGAAGCTGGACGAAGCCTCGATCAATGTTAATGAGAGCGAAAACGACTACCACACCACCGACGACGAAGGAGAGGAGGACAAAGACAACGACTCCAACGACTCCAACGACTCCTTTTACAACGGCAACGAAGCGACGAACGGGGGAATCACACTGAAGTGCTTCGCCCCGGTCGGAACGCCAATCGAGGACAAGAAATTCGTCATCAACAAAACTGATAAAGTCGCAAGCCTCGGGAGGAAGGCCAGCAATTTCATAAGCTTCTCGGCGCCAGCAAGGTCGAAGGAGGAGGGAGGGGGGGGTGAGGGGGGCGAAGAGGAGAGTAGCAATTACAATAGCAATAGCAACAGCAATATTAACAACAACGAGGACAGCCAGCAGACAAGCTACGTCGGACTCGATAGCAGCATATCGGGGAACCACGCGAAGATCGTGTACAGGGAGGAGGAGAAGGTGGAGGAGGAGGACGGCGAGCTCGAGGGGGAGGAGGGGGGCTTCTACATACACGACTGTGACAGCACAAACGGAACGTGGTTGAGGCTCAGTGGCATGGCCGAGAAATCAAAACTCTACCCTTTGGATAGCAAAAACGAAATACTGATCGGAACAGTTAGATTTCAAGTTGAGATTGAGGAGGAGATTGTTGAGAGAGATGTGAAGGTGTGTAGGGAGGAGGATTAATTGAAGGATGATTGAATTTTTTTTTTAAAATAAAAGAGTTTTGTCATTTGCGAGCTACTGCGAAATGGCAAATTTAAAAGCCTCCACCCACTGGGTGAAGTCACTGCCCCCCCCTTCCCCCACACACATCTCCAAGACGATCGAATCCTCGTCCTTCTTCGCAAACAGAATGAGGGTCTTGTTCTCCTCGTCCACCTCTACCCTAACAAAATCTCGCATGTCTCTGGTCCCCTTGACGTTTTCGTCGCTTTTCTGCTTTTTCCAGATGAGCGTCCCCAGATCGTAGCTCGTGTAGAACCACAGTTTCTTCGGCTTGTTCCCGCTGAGACGCTTCTTCTTCTTTCTCGGCACCATCCACCACCCGCCTGCTATTAGTAAATTTTCCAGTGCGTTCTGCTTTTCCGTATTACTGGTGATGACCGAGTTTGCTCCATGTGTCACCCCTTCCTCACCCTTTTTATTATTATTCACCTTCAAATTCACCCCAGCCCCATCGAAATTGCAGAACATGTCCTCCAAGCTCGCAATCCTGTCCCTCAACAAAGTGTTCTCACTCCTAATCTCCCTCATCTCAACCGCCTGCCTCTTCTCCCTCTCCTTCCTCGCATTTACGTCGATGCTCATTCCATCCACCCGCTGCGCAAGCTTCTCGCACTCTCCCCGGAGTTTGTTCGCAAGGTACACAACGTTGTCGTCGCTGTCGGTCTCGGCTGCGTAAGACGTTAGTTGGTGAAAATGTGACTAGCTCGCTTCGCTCGCAGCTCGCTCACCTTGCAATATGTCAATGAAGAGCTGCTCGCTGTCGGGCTGCCGGGTCAAGTATTTTGACGCCAGGATGTCGAGCTCGGCTACCGCCAAGCTCGGCACCACTAACCGTTTGGATTTGCCATTTTGGTTGCTATTTTTTTGCTGTTGGTTTTTTTGCTTCCTCGCCTTCGTATTTGGTTCGCCCTCCTTCGCCTTGACCAACCTCCGCAACGTCAAGACTTCCTTCTGGAGCACGTCCACGTCGTTGCTTATTGTGTCCTCCCTGTCGAATATGTTCTTCGTCAAGCTTGTTTTCACCTGGGCACACCTCATCATGAAACGGAGGGATGAGAGCGTTTCCGCAATGTGAACGTCCTCCGGATTTATTGTGGCGATGAATGTAGTCTGGGCGTTGCCCCCCAGTGAGTCCTTCAAAATGGTCGTCATCACGCTATTCCTGTAAGGAATGTGGTGCTCCTTCATTTCTCCTCCAGTCGACTTCTGTTGCAAGCACAAGATCACCTGCTGCAAGTAGTGCAAGGACAGATTGATTTTTGTCCCGTCCTTCGCGATGTTGGTTTGGAGGCTGCGCCGAGCGAAGAGAGATGTGCGCATTTTTAACGAATAAAGAGAGCAAGAGATGTTTAAGAGTGGGTGGATTAGTCGTCGCCTCGCACTCGCACTCTTCGGTCACACTTTCTGTCACAACCCCTCCTCGCTCCGCTCGTACCTGCGATCACTAAAACTATCCCCCACCAGAGACGAGTCGCCAAAACCGTTACTAAGCACGAAGCTGTCTACCAAATCCAAATGCGCCTTGCTGTGCCTTTCGCTACCGGCCAAATCCACTATGTGGATTTTCCCCGTGCAAACATGGTTGTTGCTGGTCTTCTCTACAGAAATAGTAAAAACAGCGTGGGAGCGAGACGACGCCGAGTTCATCTTCGTCGTTGAGGTTATGCGGTTCGAGTTACCCATGAAGAGGAGGGAAAGCGCTTGATCTTCGCTCTCGCACTCAAACACGCGCAAATTTTGCATCTTCGCCTCGCCAAATTCGTCGTCCTGTATCAGAATTTTGCTCCAATTTTCAAGGGACTTTTTTTGCTTGTTCTTGTCCAGTATGTCGTATGCATTTTCATTGTAGATCTCCAAGAAGGATACAAACACCTTGTATGAAATAGAGTCGGCCTCCTCCTGAACCTCCCCCACACGAGAAAAAATTTCCGTGAGGACCCGAGGTATCACTCCTCGCTGATTATAGGAAGACCCACCGGTTATGGTGAAAGTTTTACCGGAACCAGTCTGCCCGTACGCAAATATGCAAGAGTTGTACCCCTGGAACGCAGCATCTATCGCCGGAAGGGCAGTGGCTTGGAAGATTTCATCCTGGTCATCAGACAGCAAACCATTACCATCTGGGAATTGGAACACTGGGTCAGAAGAAAGGTTGTTGGTGGTGTGAACATAATCAGACGGCAGGGCTATCCGAAGCGTGTTAGGGAGGTTCGATTGTCCAATTGTCTGGGCAAAAGTTATACAAGAAGGAGAAGGAGAAGGTCGTATTCGAACAAAAGTTTGGATCGAACTTTGTGTTTGATCCATTGGGCTTGAATCTCTTTTTTCTTTCTTTCTTTCTCAAGCTAGGTTCAGTCGTAGTGACTGTTGCCACCCTTAATAAGGTATAAAAAAACTATTCTCGTATGGATAAATTTAAAATTTTCTTCTCGTTCCTTTTTGTCGGAAATTTAAATCGTCTGTCTGATTTTTAATAATTTGATATTTACGCACACAACACTCCAGTCATGCTTCGACTCGGCTCGCTTCGGTCGGCTCTTCTTCGTGGCTGTCCAGCCTCCTCCTCAACTAGTTCTCAATCTAACTTCTTCTCCACCTACCCTGACCACACCATCGTTGAGATGCCTGCTTTGTCCCCAACTATGACCTCTGGTGTTATATCCGAGTGGAAGTTTAAGCCCGGCCAGCCTTTTAATGCCGGTGACAGCCTCGCTGAGGTTCAAACAGACAAGGCCTCTATTGATT
>Ga0302114_10002363_pt1 | contig 12196 bp, 7 predicted proteins | sample AG5_Surface_MG_FD_203107 | JGI IMG/M metagenome (GOLD analysis project Ga0302114, IMG submission 203107) | Marine microbial communities from Western Arctic Ocean, Canada - AG5_Surface | ecosystem: Environmental > Aquatic > Marine > Oceanic | place: Canada: Western Arctic Ocean | collected...
ATCTCTGTCTGTCCGCTCGTACGGAGTACAAATCCACGTCTCCTCCACCAATTGGAAAGCCTTCGTTGTCCACTAAAGAACCTTTTAAACCTGGCATGTTTGGTCCGTTTAGTCTCTGAGAAATCGATGCCATCTCCGCTTCGAGCTCTTCTCGCTGCTTATACAATCGCTCGACTTTCTCCTTGTTCTTTTTTATCACATCTTCCCCCATCATGGATGCCATTCGTATTAGTATTCTATATTTTTATACGAGGTGTTTGTTTTGAGGTGACTTCCTGAGGTGAACAGACAGAGAGCAACTCATACGAGAATATATTTTTGCCTCACTCCTCCTCTTTCTTTCTCCTTCGGCACCAACCACCACAAATAAGACAGATGGCTGCTCCGAAATTCGGGAAAGTTGCCGTGCACAACTTTCCTCTCTCGTATTATTACAAAGTAGCCACGGCCTCGTTCGTGTGTGGAGCCGCCGTGGAAGCGTTCATGATTCACACGTGCGTTCGAATGAAAATTCAAAAATCCCCTAATCTACTAATACTAATAACTTTCCTCTCTCTCTTTCTTTCTTTTCTCCTCTCTCTCTCTTTCTCTCTCTCGAAAAACACAGCGGGTTCTACGAGAAAGTTACGCAAATAGAAGCGAACAGACGGGCTGATTTTTCAACCGAAGTTTCCTCGGGGAAACGATGACGACTGACCACGACTGAATTTGGAACCGAAAAAAGCTGCGTGCTGTTGTAATTAAAAAGTGTTCGTGTACGATTATATCTAGTAAAGTAGAATTATGTGGATAGAAATCAGTCGAAGTAGTCTAAGCGAATGCCGCCAGTTTTTCGTTTCTTCGTTTTTAACGCAGAGGAGAGTTGGGATGAGAGCACTTCCACGTTCGCCTCTTGCTCTTTGCGCTTTTGTCCTCTCGGGTGCACAGTTTTCATTCCAACTCTTCCTCCTTTCCCTCTTCGAAAGGCTACATCTGCCGCTAAGGAAGAAGAAGCCAACTCTTCGTCCATTCTGTTCTGATCTGCGTCGTCGTTACCTACACTTTTATCGTTCTCGTTCGTGGTACTTTTTTCTCGACCTAACGAAGAGACGAAGTCATCTATGAGCGTCGGCCATTGTTGCTTCCCGTACCAGTCCTGCATGCATCCGTTGTTTCTTCTGTACGACCGAGCAAAGTCTAGCGTTCTTAAAAATGTATTCTCATCGACAATAGGAGAAACAAAGGAAGTAGGAGACGACGACGATGACGCACGCTCTGCGCAAAATTTACAAAATGTACGGTTCATCCACCGCGGTAAAAGCATCCCTTTGGCTAAAACGGACGATGGCGTGGTCGTGGTCGTCGTCCTCGGTGGAGCGCCTCCTTCTTCTATAGATAACGACGACGAAGACTTTCTCAGCTGCTGTTTCTTCGTCGACGACAGGAGAAACGACCACAGTTCACACGCCTCGTGCACTGAAATCGTCGCGTTTGTTCCCTCTGTTTTCCCTTTCAAACACGCCAGAAAACAAAAGTGATAAAACTTCGCAAAGTCTTCCTCATCCTCTTCTCGTCGTTGAAGAAATATCTCCCGTAACACGTCGATGATGGTTCTTGTTGTTCCATCATCAACGCTCTTTAAACTATTGCTACTTTTGTCGCTGTTTATGCTGCTGCTGCTGTGATTCAATCGGAGACGAGCGACGTCATCCCTGAATATTTTCAAGGTTCTGAAGTCCTCGAATACATCGCGCACGTGCTCTTCTATCTCTATTACCTCTTCTTTTTTTCCTCCACTCATTTTGCTCCTTTCTGATACGATGTTGTTGGTATATAAAAAGCAAAAGACTCTACTTAGTAGGTGTGTTTTGTCTTCTATTTACTACTACTACTACTACTACCACTACTCTCTTGCGCGCGCACAGATAAACACACAAACTCACTCGCGCACGCGACTCTTTCTCTTTCTCTTGCCAGATTTTGTTGTGACTGTTCGTTTCCCCAACACAAGTGAGATATTTTTGCTTTTTAATTTCGTTCGTAACGCTCGTTTGTTTTAAATCAATTTTTCTCCCGCCCTCCACAAATTCTTCATCTCATTCATATGTATACGAGAGTCACTCTAAACCTCTGATAATAAGATGGTTCGAAAGCTCAATCACTACAAAGTGCTCGGAATCGCGCCGAACGCGAGCGAAGATGACGTCAAGAAAGCCTATCGTTCGCTCGTTCGCACGGCACATCCCGATAAAGGAGGATCAGCCGAACGGTTTCAACGCATTCAGAAAAGTTACGAGTTGATTTTACAGAAAAGGAGTAAGACTCGTACTACTCATAAAACGAAGAAGGAGACTGAACGACAAACACCGCGCGGTGATGATCCCGACAATAGTGAACACGATCAGAAACAAAGAAGAGGGGTTGAAAGAGGTGAGAAGGAGGAGACGAAAATAAAGAGCGAGAACATTGAAGACACCTACCGACGCGTGAAATCAGATGCGCCGTATTCGTGGAGAGCGAAAACGATTCTGAAGAATACCAACAGAAAAGATCAAGATCTAGAAGAAGAAGGAGAAAAAGAAGAAGAAGAAGAAGAAGAAGAGACGAAGAAAACGAAGGAGATTGTGTTAGAGATTCGCGAAGATGCGGCGGATTCACAGCCTCTCGTGAACGGTTTGAATCTCGAAAAAATTGGCGACGACGCCATGACAGACGAGGATTTCTCGAGAGCGCGCGAATGTTACACGCAAGCGCTCGCATTTTCTAAACTCGAAGGTCTGCATCGATACGCGGAGCTGTACCATAAACGTGCTCTGTGTCATCGCGCGCTCGGCGATTACGAAGACGGATTGTCCGATGCCGAAAAATCGTGCTCATTTCGCAGACTCTGGATTGACCCGTATTTGACATGCGGAGATATTTTAGAGCGATTAGAACGGTGGAGTGCGGCGCTCAAGAGCTACAGAGATTCGCCAACGAGAGATGTGACCCTGGACGTGCAATTGAAAATAGACGAAGGTATCGCCAGATGCGAAGAGAGAATGAGGAGTTCGTCGTCGATGTGGGTTGTTGAAAACGCTCACGAAGGAGGCGTCAAACGCGTCGCGGTAAAATCTATATCGTTACTAAAAAGAGGTTTCCCCGTCTCGTCGACCACAAAGGTGGTCTCTTCGTCGGAGTTTACGTACTTGATCGCAACGTGCGGTGGAGATAAGTTTATCAACGTCTGGTCTGCAGATGGCGAAAAAATTGCGAGACTAAAGTGTTCAGAAGACGTTGTTGATATACGATGGAGCGATCCGAAAGTATCAGGAGACGATATAGAGGCAGACGAGGATGTAGATACACACGACACTTGCGAGGACGACATTTATGCATACGAAGATTCACTGGACTCGCCCACGCTCGCGATTATTGGACGCAATAATACTGTCATGATTTGGAAAAATATGGTTCCCGAGATGAAAAGCGGCAACGAGCAAGTGCTCCATTTAAGCGGCTTTCACGATGAAAAAGTAACCGTCACCGCGTGCGCGTTTTCACCAATTTTGTTTTCACATCGACTCGCTACCGCAGATTCGAGTGGTAGAGTAGCCATATGGGATGTTCAAACTGGATCTTTAGAATGCGTGACGAAGTATCATCACCGTGATGCAGTCAATGAAATTGCTTGGCACCCGCAAACTGGTGCATCTCTGACGACGGTTTCAAACGACGGTGACGGACGTGTGTTTGATATCGACGGAGACGTTAAAGATCCTGGGAGCTGTCTGCACACCTTGCGATGGATGGCAAAACAAATGACGCATGTGACGTATACAAATTGTGGACGTCTCATTTTAACCACCACGTGCGATAGTTATGGGAATGGCGGTCGAGGTGCGTATCGTATTCTCGTTTGGTCGTCTGTGAGCGGGCGCTTGTGTAAATGGTACGACGATCACTCCAGTAGAATCACATCACTCTCTTGGCACCCGAACCCTGGAACAAGAAACACATTGCTAACTGGTGCTTCGGATGGTATTTTGAGATGTTTCTCAATCAGAGCGTCACCGAGTGGAGCGGGAAAAGCGCTCGTTCAACAAGACGAAAAATCTGGTGATATTTTAAGACTCGCGGGCGAAAAGTGGACGCGTACGAGTTCAGCGCACAATTGCGTCCAACATAACGAATATGGTGGGTTTGTAGCAGTCGCGAGTAATGATGCATACGTTCGGGTGTATTCGAGCGATGCGCTCGAGCTCAAACACGAGCGAAAATGCGGTAAGTTTAACGCGTCGGAAGAGTGCGCTTGCGCAGACTTGGCATGGCTCAAAGCGCCGATATCTACGAAAACCGACAACGGACTCGCAGAAGTGAACTTCTGGGGACTCGTAACAGCGACATCAACGGGAGAATTGAGACTATGGAGAATTCCTCGAAGTCAACACTCCATGGTCGCGGAAGATCAAAATCATGGCGAGAGTGGGCACGCGCTGCAAACTCTCGAATCTTGCACGTGGTGGGATCCGAACGAAAACGCCGACGAGGCTGTCCCAGAAAAATACAAAAACTTCCAAATCCAAAGCGCTTCGCGACGGAACTGGCACTATCTCGGACCTGGAATGAATGATAAACTTGAGCACAAAGCACTGGTTTTGAAGGGTTCTTCTGAAGAGCTCGAGTTCGATGGTATCGGTGATAACAAAGTAGTGAGCGACGCGCTGTTACCGGGCGACGGAGACGTATCCGAAGAAAACTTGGAAACGATCGAAAACGAGATGCAGATGTACATGACAGAGAGAAGGAACTTTATGGAAGATACGGCTAATACTTCTAAAAGTAAACGCGCTTACCACGAAAGCTATTGCGAAAAAATTAAACCTTTGAGAGAGCGAAGAGGAAGAATCTATCGTAATCTGAAAAACTTAGACATGATTTAATATGATTTGCACCAAGATGTGTACGCGTATATACAATTTTTCTTAAATACCGGGTACAACTTCATTCTTTTCTCATTGATCGTAAATTTACATTTTTGGCGTTTCAGAGTCATCGTCTTTGCGCTGCGACGAATCTGAGGATGGCGCTATGGACCTTTTGTAATCTTCGAGCACATCCTTGAGCTTTTGTTGCTCGACTCGAGGCTTTTCCATCATCTTTCGAAGTCGTTTGGATTGGCCTTTAATAGACTCGATGCGTGGGTTTATCTCGAGAGTAGACTCAAACATCATCAACGCTTCGTCGTAGCATCTCATTCCAAATTTACATAAACCCATGCCACTACGCGCGCCGAAATGGTACGGATTCAACCGAAATGCCTCCTCAGCGTCGGCGTATGCCGAGGCGAAATCGCCTCGCAAATACAAAGCCGTCGCTCGTTGATTCCAGGCTTCTGCGAACAATCCATTCGATTTTTCGATAATTGTCGTAAAGATATCGATCGATTTCGATAAACTTCGCGCTTTCTCCTGCTCGAAAACGCGCATTTTTTCTTCCATTTCCTCCTTAGTTGGGGCGCCACCGTTTCGTTCAATTTCTACAACCGCGTTCTTTTCATTTTGTCCGACCTCTCCTTCTAACCTGGGAATCACGTATTTTCCATGCATAATATCTTGTCCTTTCTGAAGTAGTAAATCGAGTTCCATGTCGCCGCTCTTTCCGAACAAAGTCCACATGCTTTGTTCAATTTGAGCGTGCGCTTTCGCGCTCACAGTGAGCATTCGAAGCGCTCGGGCGAGAGCTGGTAGAGCTCTCGGATCACCGATTAATCCAAGCTTCCTCGCTGCCATGGTAATCTCCTCTGATTCAGTTTCATCATCCGAGCTGCCTATTACGGATGCCGGTGGTTGGTTGACGCGTCGACATAAATCGCACAGCATGCTAAAATTAATATCGGCTTCATCGTCCGAGTTTTCCGGTTGCAGATTTTTTTTGATTTTCGAAGCGGCGTCGTAATCTTCTGCCGCGAGAGCGAGTTGTAGCTCCAACTCCAAGCTGTCGCACTTCTGTAAATACTCCTCGACTTCGTTTCTCTTCTGCGTCATCGTTGAAGCGTAATGCAGCGCATCGTTGGTGATGATCACTAATTCATCTTTTTCATCTTTATTATTCTCTTCTTCTTCTCCTCCTCCTCTTTGCTCGAACGAAGACGACGACGAGTTCGTTAATCCAGAAAAACGGATGATGATGCGTCTCTTCGTCAGCAAGAAAGAGAGAAAGATCTTCTTCTTATTATGATGATTGTTTTTGAAAGCGGCACCCCGCCGCATCATCATCGAAGACGACGACGACTCGGCGACGACTCGACTGCACAAAGCCATCGAGATTAAGAAGGAGGAGGATGGTCGTTGTTGTTGTTGTTGTTCGTTTATATAAAAGAAGTAGAGAAGTTTGTTTTTGTTTTGCAAGCAAAAAGAATAAAAAATGAAGAGGGTGAGTGAGATTTCCTTGCTTTTCATCCTCCACATAAATTTAACAAAAATTCGTTCACACAGAACTATTATTGCTTCTACTAAACAGAATGGAGAAGAAGAAGAGTACTAAGCGATGAGCAGCAGCAAGTGGAACATCAGGAAAACATCAGAGAAAGGAGGCGGAGAATGGACGCGACATCTTCTCGCCACCAAAACTTTGGTGACGGACTCGTCGTTCGCGTTTACAAACACACTCGTCTCTTTGCTCGTCCAATCGATTCTAATTGTTCTGTTATGTTCTTTGATTGCGTTCGTGTTGACGCTAAAGAAAAAGAGGCAGAGATACAAGAGAGAATTGAAAGCGAGAAAATTAGTGAAAGACAGCATCAATGCCGAGTTCACGACGGTCGAATCAGGTTCGTTCGAGTGGATTAATCTTTTGTTGCGACACCAATACAAGTGCGTTCTGAGTCAAATTGCGGACGAGCACGCGAAACGCGTGGCGGTTGATATTCTTAAAACGGTAAACAATAATACCGATATTAACGCGGCGGAAAAGAAGAAGAACAAGAAGCATTCGTTCATTGGCGAGGTGAGTTTAGAAGATTTCTCGCTGGGAACGACGCCACCGACCGTTAACTTGTACGTCGCGAGGTACAATCCCAAAGCAGACTACGTGCAGTTTGAGTGCGATTTCGATTGGGATACGAACGCGTCGCATGCGAGAATACAAGCACAAATAAAGCCTGGAATGTACTTGAAAAGTCTAAACGTCCCAGTCCACATCACTAACTTATCCATCCACGGTAAACTCATCATGGGAATGCGTCTGGTATCGAGGGAACCGGGCGTTTCCGGCGTCGATGTGTCCTTCAGAGACACACCCACCGTAGATGTTTCCGTTTCGCCCATGGGTCTGCCCGTCTCCGATATTCCTGGTTTACACGATTGGGTCATTTCATTCATCCAAAGCGCGATTCAAAAAGATTTCGTAGAGCCGAGACGAATGTACGTAGACGTGGAGCACACGTATATGAAAATTGCAAAGAAGGCGCAGCTCGAAAATTCAAACGGGATACTCGTCGTCAGAGTCATGAAGTGCACGAATCTCGTAAACAGAAACATTAGCTTTGGGTACCCGTACGCGTCGATCTCGTATCGCGGCCGAAAGGCACGAACGGCTACGAGGCCGTGGTCGAAAAGAATTGAATGGGGATCGAGACATGAATTTGATTTGCCGGCTTTTGATGACGGCAACGACGACGCCGAGGACAATGTAATTAGCAACAACGCATTGAATAGGATAAGTTGCGGGGAAGTGAGCGTCAAAATACTCGACCGAACGATAGTTGGATCGATCCTCAAAATCGGGGAAGCGACGTTCAAAGTCAATCGCTCGAAAGTTGTGAATGGGAAAAAGTGCGACCGCGAAGCTGGCATGCAACGCGTAGATATAGATTTAGACGTACACGGAGCGAGCAACCGACACAAAAAAGCACAAATAACAATAGAATGGGAAGTCGTCGATGCAAATATAAGCGAGCAACCGACACAACGCGATTCTTCGGGCGATAATAAATACGATTCGGACGCAGAAAGCGACGCAAGTGAAGACGCTTTTGACGACGCAGAAAAGACGGGCGTACTTGACGGTGATTATGAGGAGGAAAAAGTGAACAACGACGCGACAACGACGAGGACGATAGAAGACTTCAACAAAAGCGCGTCGTCGAGAGAAAATGAGAACTCGTCGTCTCTTTTATCATCAAGTGGTAAAACACTATCGCCTTCGAGACGACTTTTTCGCGCGACTGGATCGGATTTGATGGACTCGACGCCGACTTCGGCGACGATTAAAGCATTTTCATCCTCGAATTCTCCCTCGGTTGCGTCGACGACTTCACATTTGCTGCACACGGCAAAATTGCAACGCATGTTGAAGGATGAACGCGATCGATTTAACGATAAAATTTTAGATCTAAAGCAAGAAGTAGAAGACGCGAGGGAAGAAGTCGAATTATGGCGAGAGCGTCGAAGCTCCGAGCTACGTCGAGCTATTCTCGAGGGCGCAGTATTTATTTCGCACACGAAATACAGGAAACTTGGGTTACGAAGAAGGGAGCGATATCGCTTTTACTACAACACGACGAATAACACTCTGAACTGGACTTCGCCGTCTTCAAAGTTTTGGTTCTTCTCGCAACGACGACAAACTTTATTAGCCGAGGGTATCGCTGACGTTCAAACTGGTTTCGACAATTATACAATTGGTCAAAATATTGAGAAAATGACGAGTGGAAATAAAGGGCGAATGAAAGCTGAGAGAGCGACGCACGGGTTAAATCCAAAGCGATGCTTTTCAATCATACTCCGAGAAACGACGGAACACGGGAGACAAATACGAGATAACGAGAACGAGAGCGTTCAAGCGGCGTCAAAGGGCAGCGCAAACGATGCCAGAAACCTTGAAAAATTGCGCGCGGAACGTTTGTTAACGATTGATTTAGAGCTCCCAAAAAAAGGTAACGGAAGGTCAGCGCGCGAATGGCAGACTGGAATCATAGAATGTTGCCTAAAAATGAATAGACAAGTGTAACTTTATTATGGACAAATGCAATCTAAAACAAACGCGTATTCGAACGCGACTTCTTTGAACTTCCGATAGCGGTCAGTCGCACTAAAGTGACCGGCGCTCAAATCCGTTTTCAGTAAAATCCGCGCCTCTTCGTTTTCGCACGACTCGCGCATGCGCACGGCGTATTTCGCGCTTTCCCAATAGGCGACGCGAGGGTCGTGCAAGCCAGCGGTTATGAGCACATCAGGCTTGCGAGATTTTCGAATGTTTTCCATAGGAGAATACGATTTCATGTATTCGTAGTATTTGGAGCAGTTCGGATTGCCCCATTCTAGCCATTCGCCCGTGGTGAGAGGAATCGACGGGTCGCACATGGAAACCATAACGTCGACGAAGGGCACGCCGGCAACGACGCACTTGAATAAATCAGGCGCCATGTTCGTGACCGCACCCACAAGTAATCCACCGGCAGATCGACCAGAAATCGCGAGCGTTTCGGGAGAAGTCCAACCACTCGCGCATAAATACTCGCCGCAGTCGATAAAGTCATTGAAGGTGTTCATTTTATTCAAATATTTTCCCTGCTCTTCGTACCAATATCTGCCGAGTTCACCACCTCCGCGGATGTGCGCGACTGCGATAGTGATGCCCCTATCCAACAACGGAACAACGGAGCGATCAAACGCCGGATCATTTGAAATACCGTACGATCCGTATCCTTCTAATAATAATGGTCCTTGCCTTTGTCTCCTACCTTTCTTGTACGCAATCGACACAGGGATTTTCGTTTGGCCGTCTCTGCTCGTGACTTGGATTTGCACCGTCTCGTAATTCTTTTCTACGAAACCTTTCACGGCGGTTATTTTCTTCATAACTTTTGTTTGCGAGTCCATATCGAATTCATACACAGTTCGAGGATTCACCAAAGATGAGTGCGTTAGCAACAGCTTATTCGTATCATAAATTTTGTTCGCGCCGACGCACGATAACGATGCGGATGCGCGCGAAGGATAAACAACACTCGCGGCTGGCCATTCAGATCGATACCAGTCTGAAATGCTGCTATCGTCGTCGCTATTCGAGTCCTCGAGTCGTAGCACCCAAACTTGCGTAAATCCATCTTCTCTGCCATCGATAACTATGTGATTTTTAAACGTCATAATGCTTTCTAAAGTCCGCTTCTCGCTCCACGGAAAGCCTCTTCCTTTTAAATCCGTCCAGTTTTCCATCCCGGGTGTTTCTAAGCTCGTGACTTTCAAGTCAAAGTTGATTTTCTTACCGAGTTGATTCGTTAACACGTACAGTTGCTTATTGTTTCTGCTCGGCTCGACGTAATATCGATGATTATCACGCCTTTTCTCCACGAGTCGCGGTATCTCGCTCTGAGACTTTTTCAAATCGAGGAGCCAAATTTCGTTAGTTTCCGTGGATTCGCTTTCGAGAATAAGGAAGTTGCCGTTGTCGCTTTTACCAAAGCCAATATTGTATAACTCGTCGTCTTCTGAAAGCAAACATTCGTCCTCGGACTGCGGGGTACCAATGTTATGTCTCCAGACTTTGTTAGGTCTGTGCGCATCGTCCATAGTCGTATAAAACAATTGACTGTCGCCATTCCAAGAGACCGAACCGGTTGTGCCTTCCAAAACGTCAATCGGCAACTCCTCTCCAGTTTTGACGTTTCTCACTTTAATTCTGTAAGTCTCGTACCCTGTTTCATCAACGCCGTAGGCTAATAAATTATGGCTCGCTGACATGTTAAATCCACCGATTGAACAGTAGGACATTTGTTTCGCGAGTTCGTTCACGTCCAACACGATGGTTTCACCGCCACCTTTGGTGGTATTCGTTCTTTCTTGTCGACAGACGATTGGGTAGGATTTTCCTTTCACCGTGCGGACGTAATACTCAAAACTATCACCCCATTGAAATTTAACGTCCACATCGGTCTCCTCGATCGCTTTGACGATTTCGTTGTACAGATCTGTCTCTTTTTTTTTCAAGTGTTTCGTGTGCGCTTCGGTGTATTCGTTCTCTTTTTTCAAGTGAGAGAGAATTTCTTCGTTCTTTCTATCGTCGTCGCGCAACCAGAAAAGGTCGTCGTTGACCTTAACCGCTGGATCCATGGCATTCTCGCCTCTATTCTCGCCGGGAACGATACCGAATGATACGGCGTGATCGATTCGCTTACACACAGGCTTTGGAATATTCATCATCTGTTTTGAATTAGTAACGCCGGCTTCGCTTCCTCCTCCTCCTGATACTGATGCTGCCCGAGTGACGATTTTCCTCGCCGTTGAATTTTTTCCTTTCGACGTGGTGCGCAGAAAAGTAGCCGTGAATGCGATTGCCGCGGCGATGGGGAAGATAGGCTTCATCGTGAAAAAAGAAGGCGAGAATAGTAAACTCGTACAAATACAAATACCTCACTTTTTATTGTTTGTTGTTGGAGTGAAGAAGGATTAGGGGTTGTGAAGGGTTTGCTGTGTTTTGATTTTTTCTTTGCATGCATGGTTGAAATTTTTCTTTAATTCGTTTTCGTTTGTCCCTAAAATTCGCTTCAAAAAAAGAGACGCTCTGATGACACACCGCGCAGCAACACCTACTGGTTCGAATAGTTGGAAGACGACGAAAGCGAAAGCGATTTATGATCGAAATCGTTATCGGTCGAGAATATATCCATCATCATTACCATCATCATCATCATCATCGCAAAACTGTGCTCCTCACACGTCGCGGCGGGATGAAAATACAAATTCACCTAACACCATGAATACTGATAAAAACAGCCGCAGCAAAGGAAGGGAAAGAATGAGAACATTCTATCGCCGCCAAAGAAAAAGAGTGCCGTCATCGTCATCATCGTTGTTTGCAGAAGGAGTATCGGATACCGACGACGTTTTAATTTTATACACGAAACCGGGGTGCTGCTTATGCGAAGGTTTAGAAGAAAAGTTGAAAGCAGTTCTAGAATTAGCACAACAGCGGGAGAGAGAAACAACAACAGGAGATGTTGATAATAATAGTAGTCAAAATAATCACGTCGCTTTGGACTTGCGAGAATACGCGTTGGAAATCAGAGACGTGTCGGTAAAAAAAGAATGGGCTGACGCGCACGCGGGAGAAATACCAGTTTTATTCGTCGGTAAGCGCGGTGACGCCGACGACGCGCAAACGGCGTCGAAAGTGAAACGACCAACCCCTAGAGTGTCCATTGAAAGGCTTAAACTCGACTTGGAGAAGCATTTAG
>Ga0302114_10002373_pt1 | contig 12175 bp, 10 predicted proteins | sample AG5_Surface_MG_FD_203107 | JGI IMG/M metagenome (GOLD analysis project Ga0302114, IMG submission 203107) | Marine microbial communities from Western Arctic Ocean, Canada - AG5_Surface | ecosystem: Environmental > Aquatic > Marine > Oceanic | place: Canada: Western Arctic Ocean | collected...
TGATGTTTGGGATGCAACCGCGGAGTACCATCAAGCTGCATGCCCGTGATGGAGAGATAACATCCACCAGCGTAACAGACCGCTAAACGCCGCTGAACTTTGGATTGTCTGGGACCCGAATACTGTTGTGCTCGCGCCAAGACACGACCCTTTAAACGCCTATCAGCTGCCTGTGCTCCCCGCTCACCCAGGTGTAGTCTACTATATTCACGATGCACCTGAGCCTGGTCGATATAACAGGCTTAGCACCTTTCCCTCACTTTTAAGATTATATTTGAGTTCCCCAGGGTATTGCACGTATACATGTCTCCATCACCTCTCGATTCGGTAACCCCGTCTTTATGGCGTGCGCCTTGCGCCGCAGGAGTTGGCAGCTCTACGGTTCAAATTTGCCTGGTTTTAGGCGAGCAAGTTGGTAATTTTTATATATATAAAGTCTTTTGTTTTTTGGCATGAATCCTCAACACGTTTACCTTACTCACCAAAATACCCTCCGCACTTCTTTTCTTCTACTTTTTATGCGAAAAACTCTCCCTCGGCATTGCCTATTTTGAATTCATGGCGGACATTGCGGAGACTCTCGGTTCTCTGTTTACAGTTGCCCTCCCGAGTAACTTTGTAGTTTTATTGGGATCTGTCGTACACGCGCTGGCACTCAGTATCATCTCCCTAGTTATCTTCTCTGCCCCACAAATACTCTCTCTAATCTCAGGCACTTGATTGTTTAGCTACTACTTTCGATTGTTTAGCTACTACTTTCGATTGTTTAACTACTACTTTATTGACAGAATTCTATCACGCATAGATTCTAAAGCTAACCAAACCCCGCTGTCGTCCTACTTTACCTTAAAACAGGTTCCCAATACGTATGTCGCGAGCTGTACGTCTCCACTTAGATTATGCTTCGCTACTGGTCTTGGGCTCATATTATGCTATTTTATCATAAATACCACCAGCTTTTTACCTGCAGTCGCAACAAGCATAGTACATACACTTACCCAGTCTGTGTGACAGCTCTTGCAATATTGAAAAGTTGGTTCTATAACTCTATTCCCAGCCCTCATCGAGCTAGTAGCTCGGCGGCTACTGTTCGAGATGTTAGGTAATCAGATGGCATCTCTGCTCTTCGGGCGGGTTACTTGTGCTGCGGACAATGGCGAAAACACGTCTGGAGGCAATTGAGCTATTGCAGAGATAGACGCAAATCGTTTTTCCGGCCTAGACCCACGCCGGTACTTTCGGCCCCACCTGAGATCATCATCTGGAACCTATGTATACCGGGCACTTAAACCACAATTCATCGACCGAGTCCGTATCAAGGCCAACTCTTGTTTGGAACTAAATGACTACGGGGGTCTTCATACTCTGGAGGAGTCAGTCAAGCAAACGTATCCCAGTCTCGTACTGACATACTGAGACGCTCGGTCAAAAACAATTCAGCCGTTGTCTGTCGTAATCGCTTGGCGCAAAGAATTGGATCGCAAAGGGTATACGGAGAAAAATCTTCGACGTACTGCGTATCCCGGAGTTATATCCGCTGATAGGAGAGTCTGAGCGTTCGCACTGAGAAAGAGATGTTTTGCCTACTACTGCCCTCAGCTAAACTACTCTTCCAGTGGCATTTGACGGCACGTTAAGGTCACCAGTCCCGTACCCGTTCCAGAAAGCCGAGTTATAATACAAAGATGGCTTTCGTTGCAACCGGAACCTCTTGGCGACGATTGCGACCGAATACTATCTTTTTGACCGCGTCCCAACTCAAATAAAAGGGTCGTAAGACATTTTTGATCGACACCATCTGCTGGAAGAAAAATAGACTATGTGCAAGAGTTGACTTTTACTCCCCCCCGTGAAGTTCCTGTTTGCTGCCCTCGTAATCTGCCTAGGCCAGTTTATAGATTACGTCCCGCCGGGGCTTTCCGCTCGCTACGCTAGTAGTACATTATAGTTTCTTTCTTCGCATGTGGTTTACGGCTTTTGGGTAGTATACTGCATGCTACTCTCGGGTTCACACTCAGCGCCCGGTAGCACAAGTAATTTTATGCTGCGCCAGTCGTATGAAAAGGCGTGCGTTGGGGTATTAGAAAGCGCTTACTTATCGGTGCAAGCCAAGACTCTACTACGTCACGGGGCGAGCAGCTAAACTGTATAGGTGGTCATTGTAGGTCTAATTCTACATGGTATATAAAAAAAACTTTATTTCCCACAGAAAGCAGTTGGGGTTATTACCGCGTGTGCATCTACACCCAATTAAATGCGTTTTATTCTTTCCATCAAATTGAAACCTCTACGTTGTTAATAGGTGCGGCAACCACACTGTGTTTTACTTAGCTTCTGTAGTTTACAAATTCAACTTTTTCTTAAACCCGTCTTCGTATCACGTTACAGGTCTCAGTCGTGGGCTCGTTGAGCTCACTTTTACGCGCTTTAACTGTTCTTTGTTTGTTTTTCTTTCGAATATAAGACAGTTAATGCTTATACTTAGTGTACCCTTTTTTAAAAAACTTAAGTTTAGGGGTAAAGGTTACTACATATATAAAAATCGTCGAAACACGATAACTCCTCAGTTCGGGTACGCCCACAGGATTTATGTCTACTCTTACTTTAATATTGTACGTTTTTTATCAAAAGTCAAAGTCTTTATATTTGGTCTCTTAAAGGCTGACGTGATACTTGCCTCCGGCGAAGTACGTTCCAAGCGCCCCATAAATATATTCACTGGGCGGGGTGTCAGATTTTCGCGACAGGTAATGTACAAAAAAGTTGGTAAGGTAAGTAGTTATCGGTAGCATAATGGTTTGAACCCTTGTAAGGCGCCTGCTACTGAGTTTCAAAAAAATTCTGTCTTCGTACCTAGGTGTTGAGGCATTCGTAAACGCGCTTATAGTGTACAGCTCCTTTGCTTATTACGCCCTCAGCTTTTTTGCGTTAGCGCTTTTTGTATAGACCAGTACGTTTAGACCATATTGCTATGTTTACGTGTTATTTGATAAAAACCTAAACTACTTTAAAGCTCAGTACCGTCACGTTATCTTTTATTCAATTCCCCAAGCTATTCTTTTCGTGGTACGTAAGCGATTAAACTTCGTCTTTTTGGTGTTGTTTGTACTGTCGTTTATATTTTTAGCTATATTTTAAGTATAGTACGGGCTAGTAGCTTGACTCGGCGCTACCTACGAGAAGTCCGCCGTATTTAGGCGTGGCTGTCGGGAGAGGTTTCATGTTATACATGGTATTTTCCGAATATTTATTACTAGAGTTTTTTCTTATTACTGTTATTAAATACTTTATCGTTTCTTCAAACATTCTCGTGCTTCTATATACTGCCGGCCTTTATCTAATAGTAGTCGGCTTATACTCTCTCCTCGCCGACGCCGACATATACGTTGGATTCCTTTGAGTCATAGATTTGGGTGTCGGTTTAGTTTTTTTTATATTTATGCTGCATTTTACGCCGTTTATGCACCAAAAGTCTAGATTTAACTTCAAGGCGCGCAATTTCGTACTGTATGGTGCGTTCGTCGTGAACTTGGTATTTTATTTTTACTTTTTTTCTTCCAGCGTTGACAGCAGTTTAAACTCCGACTTATCCAAAGTATGGTTCTTTAATGTCTTTGCGTTAAACTATTATTACTTATTTTTTGTAAATGAGGTCACAGAGTTAAACCTTCTTAGGGAGACTTACTTTTTGGTCTGTAGTTTTGTATTTTTTGTGGTCAATTTTAGTCTTTTTTACGGATTAGTGACCGCCATTCTCCTTTGTTTTCTAATCCACCGCGTATTTAACTTTTTAAATTTTTCACAGATGAAATACTTAAGGTCTATTTTATTCTTGAATTCATCCTTCTTTATAAGACTGCAGGATCCTCTACTTCAGGCCAACACACCTGCTATCACGAAATCTTGAGCTCGGGCTTAGGCCGCGAGACCGCGAAAAAATATGCCAGACATACCCAATGGATTTTTATCTGCACTTTAGTTATCATGAGTTTGACTGTGGCTCGGAGTGAACGCGTGCGAGGTGTATTGACACATGCGAGTCGAACGGAAATTATATTTTATAATTTTAGTGGCGTAAGGGTGAGTAATACACCTTCTATTGTTAACAAATTTATGTCGAACATAAATATTTAAGAGCGTTTAATGCGTGATCTAAACCTCACGCGCACACCCATCATTAAAAAAAATAGCGGCGCCGAAAACCGTCTCCAAGACGAAGCATCATCAACATGGCTGATAGCGCTTGCTGTTGTTCCTGCTAGGTAGGCCTTTCGGTAAAACTATTTTTTGTTTAGCTTGGGAACCACGCGTTCCTTTTTGAAAAAGAAAACTTGTTTGTTGGTATTTTGGTGTTGGGAGAAGTATGTTGTTTATGTATAATGCAAACGTGTTGTACCAAAAGCAAGCTAACCACCCCTAGCTGGGCTGTGAGGTTGTTCAGTCACATGGGAGATGAAAAATATTCCACCGTCGGCAGCAGTGGAGAATATTGGTCAATGGACGAAAGTTCGAACCAGCATTCCGCGTAAAATGAAACTTTTGCAAATTGCAAATAATGAAGGCTATGAGAGTCGTAAAGTTTGGCCGCTAATTAGTAAATTGAATAAATCGGTAAGAATCCCGGGCTAAAAAGGTGCCAGCAGCTGCGGTAATACCTTGACGGGGGAGCGTTATTGGCCTTTGCTGAGCGTAAAGTATGGCTAGATGGCTTAAGTAGTTGACGGTTAAACTGAAATAGTGATTGACTGACCATCAAAACCTTAATGCTGGGGGTAGTAAGAAGTTGGTAGTACCTGTAGTCTAGGGATAAAATATTGCAAGACTACTAGAGACTCTCAAGGGCCGCGGCAGCTTGCTATTATTACCCGACATTGAACCATTTAAGTATAAGTATCGAATAGGATTGGAGACCCTAGTAGTTTATACCGTGAATTTATGGGCATTACATGTGGAATACTGATTTTTCGCACGTACGTTAACGCTTAAATGCCTCGCTTGGGGAGTAAAGCTGCAAAGGTCAAACTTAAACAGATTGGCGGGAGTTTGTTCCAACGGTGGAGTGTGTGGATTAATTCGATAATCCGCGCCTAACCTTACCAACATATTGCGTTTTTTATTTGTATAATTTAGTGATTTACACCGATAAAATAAGAATTGGTACTGCATGGCTGTCGTCAGCTCGTGTTGTAGAATGTTACATTTACTTACACAACGGACGAAACCTCTATGCTAAATTTCGAATATTTTATTGTTTTTGAAGATACGATTTTCGTGAAAAAGGGCCAGTACGCCCTCGTTTCATGTGCGCTCAAAGACATAGTATTTTGTTTAGTCGCATTTATTGTTTACTACAAAGTTGGTTAACTGGGTTTTATATCTCGGAACTTTAAAATCTGTTCACAGCTCCACGTCCACAACGGAATGGACACTAAGACCCAAAAGTAAGCACGTCGAACGTCCATTAATAGAGGTGAACCTAGTTCCGTGCTAATAAGATAACCGGCTTTGGGGAAGAGGAGGAGAAGTCAAGTCATTATGGTCTAAATATGTTGGGCTTCACACGCACTACAAAGGCAGAAACAGCGGGATGCAACGGATCAATCCAGAGCTAATCTTCAAAAATTGCCTAAGTTCTAATTGGGGGTTGAAAGTCACCCCCATGAAGTTGGAATCGTTAGTAATCGTAAATTAGCATGTTACGGTGAATTACAAGTCAAACTTTGTACACACCGCCCATCACGCTCGAAGAGTTGTGCAAGCCGGACACTTCTTCGTAAGCAGTGACATAGCAGAATTGGTGTGCTATTAAATTACTTCGAGACTTCGTTAACTATGCTTATTGTAATCGTATGAGGTGCATGTGTGGACTTAGTAGCGGTACAGAGTAATTCTCGTAGCAAGGCGTAGCCCCAGAGCTGCCCTAAGTCATTGGGCGGGAGTGGGGCACTCTGACCCTGCGTGGAAGCCTTTTACTATCTTTGTGGTATAATCAGTCTTTTAGTAGCACTTACTCATTCATCCTTTTGCGGCGGAAATACGCTATTTGTGTATTTGCGAGAGGCTGTTATTCGGGTTGCGTAGCTTATTTACGTAAACCCCGCTGTTAATTAGGGAGTTAAGGAGGGTATAGTAATTTGAGCGAAGTTGAAACAAGGTAATTGTAGGGGAACCTGTTGTTGGAGTACACAAATACATAACTTTATTGTTAAATCAGCGCCCACCCGCCATTGTACGGGTTAGCGTAAGCATAGCTGTAGTGAGCACGTCAAGCGCAAAAGTAAGATTCCTGGCACTAAGGGGATACCTTGATACTAAAATTTGAACACGTACAAGAAGTGATTAGTTGCTTGGAGCTTCTCATAAGTTAGGATTGGCAACGTAAATTAAAGAGAAGTAGTGAAGAGAAACATCTTATTAACTACTCTAAAACATATCAACCGAAAGTGAGAGAGTAGCGGTGAGCGAAATTTCGATAGTTAAAGTAATAATCCGTAGGAGGTTGACCGTTTAATGCTCTTGACAAAAGCAGCCACAGATGGTTAAAGCCCAGTATCGGCTCCTCCCGCGCAACTCTACCGGGGGTATAGTTCAGTGGCAGAACACCGGTCTTCAAAATCGGCCACGTGGGTTCGATTCCTACTACCCTTGTTCTTGAAAAAACGTAGACGTTCAAAAGTGATACCTAGCTATTTCCCGCCAGTTTACCGTTCCTTTAAGCGAACGCGCAACTCACGTTTTATGCTACGCCTCAGCCAACCACCACTTACACGAAGACACAAGCGCTGCAACCATATCACTTTACGTTATGCTCAGGCGTCACGCTTATCAGGTTTGTCCAGGCAGTTAGGCAAGACGCACACACAGTTTTCCTTTTCTTTTTTTAAGAAGAGCTGGCTCTTTTTAGGTAGGTCTTTCACACTAGACACCTCGTCCCTAGGGGTGTTGCGCCTAGCCGGACCTGCAAGTATTTCAAGTTTTACAACAGGGGGCGCTTCGCGAGATATACAAACTTTCATACCCATTTATATACCTCGCCTAGTCGGGCGAACCCGCGTCGTAGGTTCGGGGGGTCGCATTGCTCGCGCGGAGCGGCCGACGCCAGTCCCGCACGTCTTCGAGGATGCAACTAAGTATTGTATGTCAAGTAGTGTGGGGAATTGATTTTTTCTAAAGCGGCGTATAGCCCGCCTTTTAAGACCCAGGCAAACCATAATTCTGGGGTACGGCAACAAGCGTTTTCTTACCGAGAGAGATATTTTTTACCCCCGAGCCGACACCGTCAGAGTTTTTAGAAGCTTGGTGTTTTGTTCTTTTCACTTTTGCCGCGAACAACGAATGAAGCAACTTGTCTCCCATGCAGGTATACTAAGCTTGCTCGGTGGTTTTAATCGAGCTACTCTCAAAAAGAACCCTAAGCTGGTTCTAAGTTTTAGTACGCGTAATTTGCTAGGTGCGAGATCCGTCACGTCGACAAAGCTACGTTTAATAAAACGTGGTAGACTCTTATCGCGCAAGCGGCATAGAGTTCGCTATAGGATTATTATGAAGCACCTTGTACGCCTAAAGCGGCGTCTTTATAGAAACCGCAATACTATGCGTCGTACGCTGAGGAAGCTAGAATCCTTAGTTTTTATAGGACGCGCAGCTAAAATACGTTCTTTAGAGAAGTACAACGTGCCCCGTTTTTTTACCTTTTCTTACGCTGCACGCGCCCCCAAGTCACTACAGCGCTCGCACAGCAAAAAACTTGTTTTCTCTACTACCGGTAACTCTTTCATTCGAAATTGTTTTGCGTGCACACATAGTTCCAGCTTTTCAAGTTCGCCAGATCACGCTTGATTCTCCAAAGAGTACGCCCTTCTCTGTTTCTTTAACAGCCCGCTCTTTTTTAAGACTTTCTTTTACAAGCTGGGTCTCTCGCGCAACGCGGGAGACGCACCCAGTAACTCGCTACTACTGCACTTATTCCATCGAGAGTTGTCGTTTACGCCCGCTACTAACTTAGTGCCATACGTTCCCATACATAGTGCTCTTAAGAAGAGAGTTCTAGCAAGCCAAACGAACACGTTTTTAGGTAGGGCTGTACTCCCGTGGGCTCACAACTCCCTCATTCGCTTTACAGAGGACTGCTCAGGTAAGCGTGTTCTACTGCAGGTATACTCGTTTATAACCCAGAACGTAGATGGGGCATTTTTAACTCTTTACCGTCGGTGGATGCCCCGCATGCGCTATTATGAGCAGCGCTTAGGTCATAAGTTTTTTTTGGGCGAAGCTCTTAGCATTATTCACCTTAGTTTTATCATGCATGACCCTAAACTACTTATTTCGTGATTCAGCGCCATGATACAGCGTATAAGCTTTTGAAAAACGCGACTTATATTTCGATTTTTTAGGTACTTGATAGGTAATTACTTTTCTAAAATTTTTGCACAGCTTCAGGTGAAGGGAATAAAACTTAAGCTCAAAGGTAAGATAAGTGTTTCTGGTAACTCCCGTAAGCGTTCGATATTGTATCGCTCCGGGCTCACCTCCCACTCAGCTACTAAGCTTAGAGTTTTACACGAGTCTACGCTTATTAGTACCTTCACGGGCGTTTTGGGCTTTCAGCTTTGGCTATTTTATTAGTGGTAGGTGGTAGTATTACTAACCTGCGTTAGCTAAATAATTTTAATTTTATCGACTTAATAGGAATGGTGGAGTATACGGCAGCAATAATAAGTCCTGCCCGTAAGTCATAACTCGCCCCCAACTTGTGGGCCGCTTTACGGGCAGGGCTTACGACCAGTGATGAGCGCAGTTCGTTTTCGCAAAAACTACTTAATAAGTTTGTCAAGCGCCCGCACTTCAGCCCCGGTCGATCGGTCAGTAGTTCATAAATGCAGAGCATAGTTTGTGAGATACTACCAACTGCCGTTAGCCACAACTTTTCAGGCAATGCCAATCAGCCTGCTTACTGTTTCTCGCCGATAACTGGTAGAAGTTACGCTGTAGACTCTTTTGCACTGGCCTTCTCTTTTTCTGCCATACGTTGAACAAGTGAAGGCGCCTTGCAGAATCTGCTGCCCCTGGGCCTAACTTTACACCCCAGTAACTATACCCCGGTATTCTCTAATGCCGGAAGAGTTAATGATCAAGTTAAATAGTGAGGAAGAAGTCAACCCCCGCCCGCGTTCTTAATAGTCCCTAATTATCGCACTGGGGTCGCGCAAACCCTGCGCGTAGAGTACGATTTTACGAACTGGCAGTCGCCCTCCGCACCCAAGGAATGCCATTTGGGAGACTAGTCATTCCTCATTTCTCCGTGCAGAATACGCGCCATTGCTAGTTCCTACACCAGGAGAATTTGGCTTTGCCAACTGAATTGTACAGTTTGGCAACTCGTGCGGACCCTCCGCCCCCAAACCCCTAACCGCCACATCCCCCACATGTAAAACGCCACTTACAACTCCAAGCCTAACTGTTTACCTTGGGACGTTCATGTGAGATCCTTCTACCATAGATTTAGTAAACTTCTTCCAGCTCTGCAGCTTGTGTAAGTTAGGTCTCACGAATGCCGCCTACGCGGGCTTTAAGTTCAATGCTCAACTCTCATCTGTGTTTTTAAAGAGCTATTCTTAGCTCAGAAACACTGCGTTTTCTTACGTGATCAACTTAAATATTTTTGGGCTGATTTTGACGAGCCTAGTTGGTATACCGAGGGGGCGCTGCTTTACAGCACCGCGAACGCGCCACGACCCAAAACTAACTTTTTATAAGTAATCCCGTAAGATTGCACTTAACAGTTAAAGATCTAATGTGGCTTACGGCGATATACGGAGGGCCTGTCGCTCCTGTTTCGACGAGGGCCGTTCTAACTGCATATTAACTTAGTATGCAACTCTTACATGTTGTACCTACTTTTAACCGAGGCACGAAGTAATTACGAGTCTTTAGTGGCCAAGAATGTGGAACCATACTTTTAAACCAGTTTACCTAATACTTGCTTTACCCACGAGCTCTCAACTGTAAACCCGTCCTTATTTTTGGGTGCGCCGCTTCTGCTGTCCCTAAAAGACGACCCTTTGCGGTATTTATGGTGTGATTGACTGTCCTGGTGGGCTGCCTTACGCTGCATGCTCGTATGAGTTCGCCAGTCAGTTAGGCGATGAGCTGGGCGACTCCAAAAACTACTTGCTAAGAAGCTACCACGTGCGTCGGAACTACGTACAGAGGCGTTTTACTGCTCCGCATTCCCAGTTAAAGACTTCTTCCTAGTTCGGGTGTGCACCGCTGTTGCGCGGCAGCTTAAATCCGTTGGGGTCGGCTATGTACTCGGTACTTTCGTCATCATACTTAAACGCGGAAGATCACATCGACTATACGCAAAGAAGCGCGTCCCCGCACTTTTATGGATTGGGCAAACTTAGTGGTATGCTTTACATGCCCGGCTTGGAGATCGCAAACCACAACTACATCTCACCAACATCTTTCGACCTACTCTTTAAGGGGGGGAGAGGGCACTTTTATAGGTTCTTTGTGGCTTCTAAGGCGTATGCTGCTGCTGCACCTACGCCAAAGTTACTACTTGAGCTTTAGGCAGTTTTACTGTTTGCTGCTCCGTCGCAGTCTGCTTTGGGCTATGACTACGGCTAGTTTACTAATATGGGCGGCGGAACGAATTCCTTGCCCCGACTCATGCCCCGGATCTAAGGCATTCTGCCTACAGTTTTTTTTATCTATTAACTTCGGGGGGTTAGGTACGTTATTACATTTCACGCGCCTATCTGCAGGCCCCAAAAACTTATCCCCAGGTCAGGGCTATTTCTGTTACGCCTCCCCGAAGTCGCAGTATGGGCCCATACGTAAGAGCGCTACCAATATGGCGCATCTCTAAGCTACTAATGTAGTAGTTCTGTCCACGGAGGTGCGTTTGCATATACCAGTCTCACTTATAGGGTCGTAAGACATTTTTGATCGACACCATCTGCTGGAAGAAAAATAGACTATGTGCCCGGCTATTTTTCTCGCCGCGTTGCAATTTTCCTAACCTATAGTCTTTTCTGCGGCCTATGTACAGGGATATGCGGTCGCTACCGCCGCTGAATGCCAAATGTAGTTTACTTCGTGAAGCAGGATTTATTCTTTCTTTGGGTGTGCCCATTTTATTCACTGCTCTGGCCTCAGCTAGTCATTTAATGTGCAGGGTAGATCGCTGTCGCTAAAAGAGCTTGTGGCTAGCGTCAATAAGGTATAAGGGCGCTTGCGATAAGCTGGCTTCGTGAGCTCAAACCCCGCTATGCGTGCTTACATTCGTGAGCGGCTAGACTATCGCGGGAAGTTTTCCGCTCCGACAACTTTAGTAAGGCATTTACTAGTTGCGGGGGAACCCAGGTTTTGTTGTTGGGTATAGCGCAAAGCACGTTGTATAACTGTCTAAAATTAACATGGTTGGTTGTACACCCCCAGGGCTGAGAAGTTCACATATTTGTTTATAGTGCCTTATATGTGTCACAGGTGAGATATGGAATTATTACTCAGGTGGAGGACTAGGTCTCTGCCCCCCAGTGGTGTTCGCCGTTAATTGTCCCACCGTAACGCCGTCACCCCCCCATTCTCGTGTACCAGGTTTCTGCACATATGCGTTTGTGTCTTGTTGACTACCTGGTGCTAGTACCGCACGCTACGTCTTTAATCCGTTTTGCTCTATCTACGTACGTTACACCTTTATTCGTACCTTAGTCTGGTGCGATGGGTGTCTATAGGCGGCTCACGGGTCCCAATCACGATATCGCGGGTTTATTTTAGTGGGGTGGTTGACGGGGGGTCCTTACCCCATTAACCCCCTGACCTAGCTGTTGTTACGCGACCCTAAGGAGCAAAAATGAGAAAATATAGCGCCACTCTCGTTTGAGTAATGTATGACTGCAACTAAGCCGCTATCGGTACCAATCTGCCTTACGAAGTGCTTGACACTTCATCGGTCTAAGTAGTAACGGCGCGGCACCCACCCTAACTTCGATGTTCTGACGTACTTTTGTGAGAAGACGGGGACGCCCTCTTTAGCCGTGCGTAAAACTCAGCTGGCTTTACCGACTCCAGAATATGTAGGTGCTGCAGCGTGCTTCAGCACTACCCACCCCGAGCTTTTCAGTTACTGTATTCGGTTAGGTAGGGGGGTCCGTTGTTAACCCCTAAA